>Ga0207701_10007109_pt1 | contig 11144 bp, 7 predicted proteins | sample KBSSwiSSwithPhiX_FD_184294 | JGI IMG/M metagenome (GOLD analysis project Ga0207701, IMG submission 184294) | Switchgrass rhizosphere bulk soil microbial communities from Kellogg Biological Station, Michigan, USA, with PhiX - S5 (SPAdes) (version 2) | ecosystem: Environmental > Terrestrial > Soil...
CACAACATTCACATGCATTTTCACCATGGTCCGCGCGAGTTTTTCCGCATCGAATTCGAGTCTGGGAGCAAAGGGCGGCTGATATGCATCAATGAGAAACACTCGTGCCGTATTCAACCATCTGTACTGAGCAAATCCAGAAATTGAACAACTGAGAAGGGTGAATAACAGAAAAAAGAAATTAGTAAAACCGCCTTTCCCGGCGATCCTTTTCAAAAAATTCACAGTACGAATAATCACGTATTACCGATTGGCTGTATTATTTATTCCATCAAAATATTCGAAGAATACATCTTTTAATTCTTTACCCATCAATTCCCAGTCTTTTCCTTGCGGAATTTTTTTCAAGCCCTTTGCCCATTCAAAATTGAATTCGAGAATGAATGCATCAATGCCGTAACGCTCCGCCAGTCCTTCACCGATTGTTCCGGGATTCCTGAAATCACCTCCCTTGCTTCCTTCCGTAAACCAGGTGTATTTATATAATAACGATTCAAAGAGGCGCACGTGTGAAATATAAGTCTCGAAATCGGTATTGGGATGGCTTGGATGCAGGTTACCTTCCCGGTCGTTATGCAAGTCAATTGCAAGATCGGGCTTCTTTCCTTCCGCAATCATTTTTTTAAACCAGTTTTCCATTGCATAATTTTCCGGGCATAACGTTGGATCAGCCATCGTATCCCAATTGCGATTCAAATCCATTCCCTGCGCGTTGAATCTTGTACGTCCGAGCGCAACAGCGTCTTTGTTAGCCATTGGCAAAATATAAAGGCAATACTTCCGCAAGTAAGAACCAGATTTGTCGTGCAACAGACTTTTGATCAATCCCTGCACAATCCAGTTACCGGCTGTCTCGAAACCGTGTGCTCTTGCTCTCAAAAAAACACTATGCGGTGCATGAGGATCGCCAACTCGTATTATTTCCAGTGATCGCCCTTCAGAAGTTTTCCCAATCCTTTCGATATGAATAAGAGGGTCACCTTTAATCTCTTTCAAAAGTTTTTCCAGGTCACTTATGCGATAAGGCTCAAGGCTTGCCAGGTACAATTCATCACTATTCATATGCACATGAATAATCAAGCGGTTATCGGGCGTAAGCTCGGTTTGAATCGGTATCCAATTCTTTCCATCCTGCGAAATAAAACATGGTGTGCTATCAGAAATCGGGTAAGCCTTTTGACCGTTCCAAATGTTGTCAAAGTCTTTTAAAACCAAAGTGAGATCAGAGCCGGGTATTGCCTGAATCTGGAAATGCCAATGTTGATTGGCCCTGTTAGGTGATGCGCGCTCGTGATCATAAATTAAGCTGATAATAACCGCACCCGATGAATCAATTTCCCAGTTAAAAGGAGAAGCATTTTCAAACGCATTGTTGATGAATTTTATTTGGCTTTTTGTCAGGCGCTGACTATTGAGTGCTGTATTTGAATTGGCGGCTGATTGATTGGATTGCGGCAATGAAGTTTTTGAAGAACTAATTACAATCAAGATAGACAGCAAAACGTTTTTGAAAACTACCTCCATAATTTTAAGGTGAGTGATTGCTAATTTATTAAAGAATGCGCAATACTTAATTGTGAGAAAGCATTAAAATAGCAAGAACGTTCTCGGCAGAACGCATTATGGCATGCAGCATGGTTATTACCAATTGAATTTTATTTTAATAAGAGAAATTTAAACGATTGAAGTCTTGATAAATTTTGGTGCTTTTCGTTTTTTGGTAGCCTGCTCAAACGCATAAGCCAGCTTTATTATTTCGCCTTCCTGGTAAGCACCCGCTATAAAGGAAAGACCAACGGGTAAGTCATGCACTGTACCCATGGGAACTGTGATATGCGGATAGCCGGCCATTGCTGAAGGAGGACAAAAATAGAATCCTGTATAGTAATCGCCATTGATGAGGTCGATGCAACTAGCCAACCCAATGCTTGTACCGATAATTGCATCAAGCTTGTTTTTTGTCATCAAATCCTTAATGATCTTTCTCGAGCTTATTGATTTTCGCAAGCTATCAATATATTCCTTACTGTTTAGATCGCCCTTCGAATTACTGTCCTCCAGTCTCTCCTGTTTGAAATATGGCATTGCTTTAGCTTCGTTTTGTTTATTGTAGGCGATGACATCTGTCAGAGTTCTCACCTTCGCATTTGAAGCAGATAAATATCTGTTCACACCATCTTTGAACTCGTACAGCAATACATTATATTCTCCTTCGCCCGGTTTTTCGGTGGCTTTTAAAAGCTCAACTTCAACAATGGTTGCGCCCTTTTGCTTTAAAACGTCGATTGCTTGTTTATACAATCCCACCACCGCCTCATGGCCTTCAAAAAAATTCTTTTCAACACCTATTCTTTTCTCCTTTAAACCGTTTGGGTCAAGAAACGGTGTATAATCTTTTTGCGTTTTGCCCTGGCCTTCTTTGGTAACAGGATCATTTTCGTCAACGGCTGCCAATGCACTCAACAATATTGCGGCATCTTTCACGGTCCTTGCCATTGGTCCTGCTGTATCCTGGGTTTTGGAAATAGGAATAATTCCTGAACGACTTAATAAACCAACAGTTGGCTTTATCCCGACAATGCCGCAAAAAGAGGAGGGTGAAATAATTGAGCCATCCGTTTCCGTTCCGATCGCAACCGCACAAAGATTTGCGCAGACGGCGGCGCCTGAGCCTGCGCTCGAACCACCGGGATTGCGATCAAGCATGACGGGGTTTTTTGTTTGTCCGCCCCGGCTACTCCAACCGCTCGTCGACCTCGAGGCGCGGAAATTGGCCCATTCACTTAGGTTTGTTTTTCCCAGCAGTACAGCGCCGGCCTCTCTCAACTGTTTTACAATGAAGGCATCCTTTGAAGAGCGATTTCCCTCCAATGCCAGGGCGCCTGCAGTTGTCATCATTTTATCAGCGGTATCAATATTGTCTTTTATTAAAACCGGGATACCATGAAGAGGTCCCCGCACTTTTCCAGCTTTGCGTTGTTTATCCAATTCATCTGCAATTGCCAGTGCATCAGGGTTTAGTTCAATTACAGAATTAATGGTCGGTCCTTTTTTATCGATGTCATTGATGCGTTTAAAATAGAGTTCAGTGATTGATCTGGATGTGTGTGTTCCGCTCTGCATTTTTTGCTGAAGCTCGTCAATCGTAATCTCATTAAGTTCAAAGTCCTCATATGATGCCGGCGGTGCTGATTTCTTCGCTTCCTCATTTGTGCCAACAGGAGCATTACAGGCAAAGCCAAGGGAGGTTATGGTTAGCCCGGTAACCGAGCTATTCTTAAGGAAATCTCTTCTGTTCATGATTAGGAATGATTAAGGCTTTGAAAACGATAGATTGCTTTCAAATGTACACAATGTCAGATGCTCGCTTAGTTTGTGGTTTGTCCATTATCCGCTCAGCATCTTAAAGACGTCCCGATAAAAGAATGGAAGCGCAGCTTTGCCATCATGAACAAGTTTGCTTGTAAATTTAATTAGGTGAGATAATTGAACTGTCGCGGGCCGTTGGCATACCTTGCAGCAATCTCTGGTTCTTATTATCGACATCCGCAAGTTCACGAAATAAAAAAACCCCGACAAGTCGGGGTCTTTATTTGCATTAGCCTCACTATTTTCTTCCTCCGCCAAGCTTAGCGATGATAAAAATGACCAGCGCGATAAAACCAACCACGAGTATAATGCCCCACACCATTCCAGCTTTGAAAATGCCTTCTACCACAGAACAACTGCCAAGACAAAATGCCAAAAAGCAAGCGAGTAGAAAAATAATTGATCTCATACCATTCATTTATCCATCTCCATAATTACCAAATCGCATACCTTTTTTGAGTCACATAGGAAAACTAAGAATTCTGGAAAATTTTAAGGAAAATTGGGGAATACGTTCTACATTCCTGCAAGCCCGTCAGTCTTTTTATTTAACGTTAAGGCGAACACGGTGCGCAAGAGCCTTTGCGGCCTTTGTATTTATTCCCCGTCACACCCAACCTTTTCTTTTTTTGCTTACATCTAGTAATAAATGTCGGTTATAGCAAGTGATGCTAGGGTCGGCCTCTCCATTTGGGGAGGCTTTTTTCAACGGCCCCGATAATTGCACGTTGCTATTTAGTAAAACTTCCTGGTTGCAATCCTCTCGTTTCGCTTTTGCCTTCTAAAGTAATTGCCTTCCAGAGAAAGGGATCGGTTTCAAAAATAATTAACACTAAAGAAACCAAAACATAAGTCCCGTTGCCCAACCAAAACGATGCTGGTCGTTATCTGCTTACAACAATGAATTATTTCTCAGAAATTATTTTACGGCGGTAATGATCGGTATCGCTTGTTTTAAGCCGTAATCAACTCAATCGTTCCCATGATTGTCACCGTACACAAAAGGCGACTTGTCCTTGTGATTTTTGGTTCGCTCGTTATTTGGCTTGTTATCAAACAGTATCTTTTTTGCCCATCATTTAAATTCGGTACACCAGGTCCATTTTCTGGAAGGTTTTTTTATAATCCCTATGATTCTCTTAGGACTGGTCGTTGGATAAAATGCAATTTTCATGCACATACCAATGCGTGGCATGGCCTGACCCATGGAAAAGGTACGGCGAATGATGTTTACCGGAAGTATGACTCTATGCATTACGCAATTCACTGCGTCTCAGACTACCAATCGATCAATAAAATTTTCGCGAACGTCCCCCGTTTTATCCCCGCCTATGAGCACGGCTACAATTTCGGAAAGACCCATCAACTGGTGCTTGGAAGCAATAAAGTGAAATGGATCGATTACCTGTTTCCTCAATCTTTGGATAACAAACAAGAAATACTGAATTCTCTCATCGAGGCTAACAATATTGTTATTGTAAATCATCCTTCATCTTTCCGGGGCTACGATGCATCTGATTTCAAATATCTTTCCAACTACGATTGCATGGAGGTATTAAGTCCTTACGCCATTTCGACCGCTTGTTGGGATACTGCACTTTCGAATGGCAAACCAGCTTTTATTGTTGGAAATGATGATGAACACGACATATTTTCCAAATGTTCAGTGGCAAGGATGTGTACGTGGATCAACGTTAATTCCACAGATAAAAATGCGGTCTTAAATGCGTTGAGAAAAGGAGAGAGTTACGGAATGATTCTCGGCAATTGCCAGGATCATTTGCCGCAGTTACAGAGCTTGAAAATTTCGGGTGATACGATTTTTTTGAGAATGTCTCAACAACCTGATCAAATTGCTTTTCTTGGACAGAATGGAGAATTAATGAAAGTACAGAACAAAACTGCCTCCGCCTGGTATGTAATTAAACCCGACGACCATTATGTCCGGGCTGTGATTGACTATCCTTCGGGTACGAGTATTTTTCTAAACCCGGTTTTTCGATATAGCAAAACGAATAAGCTATCCCTGTTCTTTCATCTTAACGCTTATCAGACCAATTTCAAGAGGGTTATTGGTTTATTAATTTCTATGATTTGGACGAGGATAGCTTTCCAATTTTCATTTTCGAAGAGTCAACGGAAATCTTCTGTTATAAAATCTTTGGCATTTCAGTAACCTCCCGCACCATAAGAGGCCTTGTTGCAGTGGGGAGTCGTAGGGTCCGGCACTACCTTATCACTTTGTTAAATCAATATAGTAAGCGATTTTGAATTCTTACCTTTTCTGGTTCCTTTGGACCACCCAACCAAATTTCCCACCCTGCATGTCTATAAAGCAAACATACCAGGTATTGTCGGACGCGCAACAGCTTATAATTAAAGGATGCATTGCAGGCGAGAGGGCTTCCCAACAGAAGTTATATAATCTGTACGCCCGCAAAATGATGGGGGTTTGTTTGTGGTATGCACGGAATAAGGAAGAGGCAGAAGAAATCCTGCAAGATGGGTTTATGAGGGTGTTTACTTACATTGGTAAATTCAAGGGTGAAGGCTCATTCGAAGGATGGATACGGAGAATCATGGTTAATGCTGCTTTGGCTAAATATAAAAACAGATCACATCTCAGGCCTGTAGTTGAGTACAATCCTGAAGAACATGAAATTAAAGAGGCGGTCTCCCCAATTGTTATACTCGAGGCAAAGGAACTAGTAAAATTGGTACAGGAACTTACGCCTGGTTACCGAATGGTATTTAACCTGTACGTACTCGAAGGAATGAAGCACCGTGAAATTGCGGAGTTGCTTGGTATTTCAGAAGGAACTTCGAAATCGAACCTCGCAGATTCAAGGATAATTTTACAAAGACAAATAGAGGCACTTAGCAAAAAAGTGGCCTCCCTTTAAACTTGGCGCATGAATAAAAATCTACACAAGATGGATGAAATTTTCAATGCTGCTTATAAGGGATTTTCCGAAAATCCTTCATCAAATGTTTGGGACAAGATTAGCTCTGGTCTTGACAAGGTGGAAGCGTCATCATACAAACGGAGGTTGAGAAGGTGGAAACAGGTGGCTATTTTTTCATTACTTCTGCTTGCAGGTTTTGTACTATATGAAACGATATTAAAAAACAACCCGATACCTTCAGATAAGAATGAATCCATTGCCATCGACACAAACGAAAGGGCAGAAACTACAGACCAGCAAGGCAGAGACACCAATCGAATTCATTCGACAACCGATGTATCAATAACGGCCGTGACCGGCAAGCCACACACTAATGACGTTTTGCCTGGTCAGCTCGATGAAGACAACATTAAACAATATCACCGGCAAGACAAAGGGACTTTGCTATTCTCGTCAGCAGAGAATACCAGGCAATCCCTGGAAAAGGAAGGATATCCTTTAATAACCAACACTATCAGTTCCTCGCCTGAACGGAATAATTCAGACAAGAAAGCTTTCCTGCAAACTGATGCTCAATCCAGGTACTTGGATATTATTCATGAGCTTCCGGCAAAAAATAATTCGGCCCGAAGCAAACAACTTTTAAATCCTCGCTGGACACTATCGGCCTATGTATCGAGCGATCGCCCAGGCTATCGTCTCGATAAAGATGGGCCAGCGCTGCTGAAGATTAAAGAACATGAAGACCATCAGCCATCTTTTTCGGCCGGTATATTGATTGCTCGCCACGTCAAAAACCGGCTGGCCCTGCAAACAGGCTTAATTTACTCCAATACGACAATAGTCATTAGCCCGGAGCAGATCTATGCCTCCCGGGATCAAACAGGAAAGGTGTTGTACAAATATGTTGTTTCATCCGGGTATGCTTATGTTAAGCCAAGCTTTGTTTCTGCTGCGTCACCGGGCGATAGCCTTACCGCTGAGGCTGGAGAACATGTCCTTGAATGTGTCGCCGTGCCCTTGATGTTTACATATGATCTGATCAAGAATAATAAATTGATAGTGTCTCCTGGTTTTGGAGTGACCGGAAATTTCTTAACGAGTGCAAAAGTTGAAACAGACCTCGAAGGATCTTCAAAGCGCGAACACGTTTCAATCAGGAAACTCGATGGCATAAGGCCGTTCAACTGGTCATTGATGGGTGCTGTGACATTGGAATATATGGTTACCAGGAGGATGTCAATAAATGTTCGGCCTTTCTTATCTTATGCGATGTCGCCAATTACCAGCACTAATGATGTTGAAACTTTCCCCTACAACATTGGCATCGGCGCCGGGGCAAGCTATAGATTTTAATTGCGCAAATCGCCTCGCGCATTCAATAATGTGCAGACATGCGGCTCGTCGAGGGTGACACGTGTGTTACAAGGATACGTTGAAGAGTCCTGGATGCCGTTGCGCTGAAGAAATGTAAAAGGTCGCGTTCTAATCTGTTTTCTATGTTCGGAACCTACGAGTAATCTGGTAAAATTTTAGGGCGCTGTTCGTCTTCTGTTTTTCTCAGGATTGAATCGATCAGCTCCTCCCTCAAATGGAGCATCTCCATTAAGCGGGTTTGGTCTTTCTCATTTTCCATTAGAATGTCAATTTCTTTTATAATGGAAAGAGTTAGATCAATAGTTTCTTCAATGATGAGACCAGCATCATTGCACATAGGTCGATAATTACAAGGTGATTATTTACATGTTTTTCGGAAAGAGCCAAAGTATAGATATAGAAAATAACACGAAGAGTTGGGTAACTTCCAAAAGATCCAGAGCTTAGATCAAAACCATGTCATACAGAAATAAACTTGCGTGGCTTATTTTTTTGGGGATCCTGGCACGATGCATCCTTGCAGGCAGCATCGAATTTGGTAATGATGAGGTATATTACTGGACATACAGCCAGCATCTCCAATGGAACTATTTCGATCACCCGCCTATGGTGGCTCTTCTGATCCGTTTAACTACACTCAATCTTTCGCTGCAGCAGTTTGAACTATTTGTAAGACTTGGTAGTATTATTTGTTCGGCCTTTGCGTCATATTTTTTGTACGCAGCAGTCTCAAAAGTAAGTAACGAAAAAGCTGCCTTTCTGTCGGCGTTGCTGTACAATGCATCGTTTTATGGCAGTGTCATCACGGGAGTTTTTATCCTGCCTGATTCTCCCCAAATGTTTTTCTGGACAGCAAGCCTTTTCACTCTTTCCAAACTGGTAACATCAGACAGGCCGATAACAATGAATTGGCTACTTTTCGGATTATTGACGGGCCTGGCTATCATGAGCAAAATACACGGTGTATTTATCTGGATCGGGTTGATGCTGTATGTCATCTTATGTAAAAGAAATTGGATGGGCTTGCCACAGTTGTACTTAAGTATGCTAGTATGTTTTTTGATGATCTCGCCTTTTTTTGTTTGGAACCTTCATAACAATTTCATTACTTATCGGTTTCACGCTTCAAGACTGGAAGGAATAAAATTTAAGGGCGACAATTTTTTAAGAGAAATCTTTGGCGAAATATTTTACAATAACCCTCTCAGTGTTGTGGTTACTTTCATGGCGCTGTCCTGGTTTTTAAAGAATCATGGAAGTGTAAAAAATGATTTCCTGAAAATCTCAATTCTTATTTCAATTCCCATGATCCTTATTTTACTTGTTCTGGCTATGTTTAATGACACACTTCCGCACTGGACGGGCCCTGCATACATAACGCTTCTTCCATTGGCAGCGATTTATTTATCACACCAGACGGAGAATATTCCCAAAATTCCGCGCATCATTCAATTCTCCCTGGCATTTATCTCTTTTGTGGTTATTACAGGGGTTCTTATTATTAATTTTTTTCCTGGCACGTTGGGAAAGCAAAAAACGCCTTTCAAATTTGGAGAAGGAGATGTAACTCTTGATATGTACGGATGGAGTGAAACTGCAAGAAAAATAGATTCCCTGGTAATTGATGACGAAAAAAATGGGGTTATGCCGGCTAATTTTCAATTCGTTTCAAACAAATGGTATCCTGCTGCGCACATCGATTACTACATTGCCCGACCCTTAAATAAAGTTGTAATGGGGGTAGGCGAGATGAACGATTTGCATCATTACATATGGTTAAATGAATTCCGCCTTAAAAAAGATACCTTACAAGATGCTTATTGCGTTTTTCCATCTGATTATAGTTGCAACGTAAAAGACATTTATGCAGGCAAATTCAAGTCAATTGATTCAGTAGGAGCTTTTCCAATTTACAGAAGCAATAGAGTTTCAAAATATGTTTTTGTCTATCGACTGAAGAATTTGATCAGCGAAATTCCAAGGATAAGCCGATGATTAAAACTAATAGTGCGTATTGGAATAAAAACGAAAAATAAGCAGCGCCTGTCAGCTCTCAACGTAATTGTCGTCAAGATGATCTGAAATGAACTTGAGATTAGGTTATAAGAAAAAAATAACATGCACGCCACTTCTCGATCATTGCTCGTTCACTTGATTATCCATTAGTATTGCGTGATATCCGAAGTATCCTTATTTAGATCAACATCTATCCCGATTTCTATTAGCTTTGTCGTGAAGGCGTCCATTTAGTTTTGCCCGCTTAAAAATATTTTTATGAAATCCAAGGAGCCAGAGATATTAAATCCTAACAATGCTGAACAGTCGATCGAATCGGTAAGCAAACCATTTCAAAATGAGAGCGGTTTTGGAAAAAAATATTGTACGGCTGAAGAAGCCGTGCAAATAGTAAAGTCTGGTGACAGGATTTTCTTGCACGGCAGTGCTGCAACACCTGTACAACTGGTTAAAGCCTTACAAAAACGGCATGCAGAATTAAACAATGTTGAACTTGTCAGCATTACGTCCATGGGTGATATCGATTTTAATGCTCCGGAAGTGACGAAAAGTTTTTTCTTCAATTCATTATTTGTATCGGCCAATACAAGAGCTGTGGCAAATAGTGAAAATGGGGATTATGTGCCGGTATTCCTTAGCCAGATCCCTCAACTATTCAGAAGAAAAATATTGCCAATTGACGTTGCAATTGTCCAGGTGTCACCTCCTGACAAGCACGGTTTCAGTTCACTGGGAACGTCCGTAGATATAGCGCGTGCGGCAGTTGACGAAGCCAAAGTCATCATTGCGCAGGTAAATCCTAAAATGCCGCGGACGCATGGCGACGGGTTTATTAATGTTAATAGGATTGAGAAGCTTATATGGCATGAAGCAGAACTACCGGAGCTCGATTATAGTTCGGTTGCCAGTGATACGACGAAAATTATTGGGAAGAATGTAGCATCACTGATTCAGGATGGCGCCACTTTGCAACTCGGTATTGGGAGTATACCGGACCAGGTACTCAAAAACCTCAGTGACCACAAAAATCTTGGCATACACACCGAAATGCTTTCCGATGGAGTAATACCCCTGATCAAAAGTGGTGTCATTAATAACAGATATAAAAAATTGAATCGTGGCCGTTCAGTCACAGGATTCATCTCCGGTACACGTAAACTCTACGACTTTGTCGATGACAATCCTGAAATAAGGGTCATGGATATAGGTTATGTAAACGATCCAGCCGTCATAAGTCAAAACCCGAAAGCTACGGCTATTAACAGCGCTATTGAAATTGACCTCACCGGCCAGATTTGCGCTGACTCGATCGGCACTTATCAATATTCGGGAATAGGGGGTCAGATGGACTTCATGCGCGGGGCTTCTATTTCAGCAGACGGTAAGCCTATCATTGCTATGCCCTCCACAACTGTGAAAGGAATCTCCCGCATTGTTCCATTTTTAAAAGAAGGCGCGGGAGTAGTTACCACCAGG
>Ga0207701_10007113_pt1 | contig 11144 bp, 7 predicted proteins | sample KBSSwiSSwithPhiX_FD_184294 | JGI IMG/M metagenome (GOLD analysis project Ga0207701, IMG submission 184294) | Switchgrass rhizosphere bulk soil microbial communities from Kellogg Biological Station, Michigan, USA, with PhiX - S5 (SPAdes) (version 2) | ecosystem: Environmental > Terrestrial > Soil...
GAGCTGCCCACCGGGCTCGGCCTGCCCGATCCGCAGGCGTATATGCGCAAGGGTACGGATCCCGGAAACACCGTCTACCCGACGCAGGTCAAGGCGTTCATCTACACGCACCGCCTGCAGCTCGCGCCGTTCGTCTTCGGCCCCGGCGGCGATGAAGATCCGCGCCTGCAGCAGTACGGCGTCGGCACGCTCGCCGGCGTCGACGTCTGGAAGCACCGCGCGATCGTCGGTGTCTCGCTCATCGACTCGCGGTCGGACGCGTTCGATCGCCGCAGCGTCGGCGCCTACACGCGGCTCGGGTTCGGGCGCTGGGGCATCATGGCGCAGCACGAGCTCACCGGACGCTCGTCGACCGTGGCCAACCCACTGACGACGCAGTACATTTCCGGTCACACCCAGGTGTTCTTCGCCGCCAAGGAGTGGCTCGTCACTTCTCTCGGTGCCGAGGAGCTCGCCGTCGACGGCATCACGCAATCACGCGCTTACCGCCTCGCGCCCGGCGTCCAGCTGCGCGCCTCAGAGAACCTCACGGTCTCTTTCACCATGCGCGATACGTTCGCCGGTGTCACCACCGGCCGCTCGCGTACGTTCTCGGTGCTGGTCGCGGTGAAGACCGTCGACTGAGTTCCGTCCACCGACAGATTCAATTTCAACGACGACCGACACGAAGGAGAAGTGCCATGACCCGAGTGATGAAGAACAGCGCTATCGGTGTGTTCGCAATCGCCCTGATGATCGCCGCCGCGGCGCCCGCGGGCGCGGCCGACGCCTACAAGGTGGCGAGCGGCGAGGTCACTGTGATGTGCCCGCTGACGGTTGGCGGCAGCTTCGAGGCGAAGACGAAGAACCTGAGCGGCGATGTGACACCGGCGTCCGACGAGCAGGGCGCGGTGCGGGGCGCGCTGAAGGTCGAGCTGCAGACGCTCGAGACCGGCATCGGCATCCGCGACCGCCACATGAAGAACAACTACCTGGAAGTCGAGAAGGGACCGGGGTTCGCAACCGCGACGATCGAGGACATCCGTGTCGAGAAGCTGGAAGGGAAGACGGTCTTTACCGCGATGCTGAGCCTGCACGGCCAGAAGAAGAAGGTGTCCGGCGCGGCGGAACTGCAGCAGAAGGACGGCAAGATCCGCGTCCAGGCGCAGTTCCCGGTGAAGGTGTCGGAGTTCGAGATTCCGGCGCCGACGTATCTCGGCGTTGGCGTGAAGGACGAAATTCAGATCAAGGTGTCGCTGATGGCGGTGCCCGCCGGCGCGCAGCCGGTCGCCACCTCAGGGGTCAAGTAACGAGTCGGGGCTGGGGCTGGGGGCTGGGGGCTGGTTGCTGGTTGCTAGAAGAGGTCAGCCTTCGCAGCGCTGATCGCGCGACAGGGAGGCCTAGCTGCGAGCGGCGCTTTCGGCGCGATGACCGAGGGTCATCGCGCTGAAGGCGATCGTCAGCAGGCAACACACCACCATCGTCGCGAACACGCCGGTCCAGCCCCAGTGGTCGGCGATCCAGCCGACGCCGGAGCCGGCGATCGCCGAGCCGAAGACATAGCCGAAAAATCCGGTGAACCCCGCGGCGGTGCCGGCGGCTTTTTTCGGGACGAGATCGAGCGCGTGCAGGCCGATGATCATGATCGGCCCGTAGATCAGGAAGCCAATCGAGATCAGCGCGGCGTAGTCGATCCACAGCGGGCCGTTGCCGTTCAGCCAGTAGACGATCACCGCGACCAGCGTCAGCGACATGAAGAGGATCGTCGCCGGCGCGCGGCGCCCCTTGAAGACCTTGTCCGACATCCAGCCGCAGGCGATCGTGCCGGGAATCGCCGCGTACTCGTAGAGCGCCCAGCCGATGCTCGACTGCTGGAACGAGAAGCCTTTCGCCGTCTGCAGGTAGGTCGGAATCCAGTTCACGACGCCGTAGCGCACGAAGTAGACAAACGCGTTGGCGATCGCAATCGCCCAGAGATAGCGGTTGCTCAGCACGTGCTCGACGAAGATCTCGCGGTAGGAGAGCGTCCGCTCGTCCGCTTCACTGTAGGTTGGCGGGTAGTCGTTCTTGTAGGCCTCGACCGGCGGCAGACCGTACGACTCCGGCGTGTCGCGCATCAGGAAGTAGACGACGACGGCCACCGCCGCCGCGACCGCGGCGTTGAAGTAGAACTTCGCGCCCCAGTCGTGGAACAGCATCACGCCGAAGAGCGCGAAGGTCGCGACCAGGCCGCCGCCGACGTTGTGCGAGACGTTCCAGCTCGAGACGATGAGGCCGCGTTCCTTGGTGCTGAACCAGTGCACCATCGTCTTGCCGCATGGCGGCCAGCCCATGCCCTGCACCCAGCCGTTGGCGATCTGCAGCACGACGATGAGCGCCAGCGAGCTGTAGATCGGCTTGGCGACGCCCGAGACGAACATGATCCCGCACGAGAGCAGCAGGCCGAGCGGCAGGAAGTATTTCGGATTGGTGCGGTCGGAAACCGATCCCATCAGAAACTTCGAGATGCCGTAGGAGATCGACAGGCCGGTGAGCGCCCAGCCGAGGTCGGCCTTCGAGTGCTGCGGGTACTCCTGGAGGATGTCGGGAATCGCCAGCGCGAGGTTGTTGCGGACCAGATAGTAGGCGGCGTAGCCGGCGAAGATGCCGATGTAGACGCTCCGGCGGTGGCGCCGGTACTCGCGGTCGACGTTCGCGGTTTCTACGGCCTTGAGGTGCACAGGATCGCTCGCGGCGATCATATGCGATCCGGAGCGGAGCTCAGGAGGGGTGATCTCTTCCCGCGCCTGTTTCACAGGAGATCAGGAGGTCAGGAGATCAGGAGATCAGGAGGCTTGTCTTCTGCTGCACGCAGTGGCTTGGTGGGCGGATGCCGATTCGTCGGGCGCCCCGCCGAATCGACAGCCTTGATGGCAAGCCCTCCTGTCCTCCTATCCTCCTGTCCAATTCCAACCGGCGATGGAAGAGATCGCCCTCTTGACCTCGCGCCGCCGCTATCGCTGCGACGTCTTCGTGAACACCGGCGGCGCTTCGGGGATCGCCGCGCCATCGTGCCTCGGCTCGGACGCACCGAAATGGACGCCGGCGCCGTCGCTCATCACCGCCTGACCGTAGCCGAACGTGCCGCTGCGCGGCTGGACGAGGCGGATGTCGTGCCCCATCGCCTGCAGTTCGGTGCGCGTCTTCTCGGGCACCAGCGATTCGACATTGACGTCGCAGCCGTTGAACGATCCCTTGGTGAAGCGGCCGGCCTCGAGCGCCTGCTGGATGTCGAGGCCGTAGTCGGCGATGTCGGCGACAAACTGCGCGTGCGCCTGCGCCTGGTTGAAGCCGCCCATGATGCCGAAGCCGATCTTCACGTCGCCCTTCTGCATGAAGGCCGGGATGATGGTGTGCAGCGGCCGCTTGCGCGGCGCGAGTGCGTTCGGGTGGCTCTCGTCGATGGTGAACAGCCCGCCGCGGTTGTGCAGCATGATGCCGGTGCCCGGCGCAACCAGGCCGCTGCCGAAGCTGCCGTAGAGGCTCTGGATCAGCGAGACGATGTTGCCGTCTTTGTCGATCGCGGAGAGATAGATCGTGTCGCCGCCCGGCGAGTTGGTCAGCCCGTCGAACACCGACGGCTCGACGCTGCACGCGGCCTTCGCCGGATCGATCAACTTCGCCCGCGCTTTCGCGTGATCCTTGCTCAGCATCGCGGCGACCGGCGCCTTCGAGAACTTCGGATCGGCGACATAGCGCAGCATGTCGGCATAGGCGAGCTTCTTTGCCTCGATCATCGTGTGCATCGACTTCGTGCTGTGGAACCCGTACTCGCCCATCGGGAACGATTCCATCAGGTTCAGCATGATCAGCGCGGCAATGCCCTGCGTGTTCGGCGGCAGCTCGGAGACGGTCCAGCCGCGATAGGTCGTCGAGATCGGCTCGACCCACTCGGGCTGGTATTCCTTCAGATCGGCGGCGGTCATCGTGCCGCCCTTCTCGCGCGACACCCGGAGGATCGCCTCAGCCGTCTTCCCCTCGTAGAAGCCGGCGCGTCCGTGCTGTGCGATCAACTTGAACGAGCCGGCGAGATCGGGGTTCTTGAACACCTCGCCGGCCTTCGGCGCGCGGCCGTTCGGCAGGAACGTGTCGGCCGTGTATTTCTCCTCGGCGAGGAAATCACGCCCGCGTGCCCACGCGTCGGCGATGATTTCCGACACCGGGAAGCCGTTGTCGGCGTAGAAAATTGCCGGCGCCATCAGATCCGACATCGGCAGCTTGCCGAACTTCGCGCGCAGCATGTCCCAGCCCGCGACCGCACCCGGCACGGTCACGGTGTAGATGCCTTTGCCCGGCATCTTGTCCATGCCTTTCGATTTCAGGAGTGCCGCGCTCAGGCCGGTCGGCGCCCAGCCGCCCGCATTCAGCCCGTGCAGCTTGCCGGTCTTCGCCTCGTAGTAGATGACGAAGAGGTCGCCGCCGATGCCGTTGTAATACGGCTCGACCAGCGCCTCGACCGCATTGGCCGCGATCGCCGCATCCACGGCGTTGCCGCCCCGTTCGAGCACCTGCACGCCCGCGCGCGCCGCCAGTGGCTGGCTCGCCGCGACGATGCCGTAGGTCGTCGCGATCTTGGAACGGCCGACCGTGACGAGCGGAGCAGGGCCGCGGCGGGGCGCTCCCTCCTGGCCAACCGCAGTCACCGTCAGGACGCCAGCCACGCCGATCGAAACGAGCGCGGAACGGATGCTCATGTCGCGTTCTCCTCGGCGGCAATACTACCGCGAGGTGGGTAGGCCGGGTAGGCGGGTAAGGCAGATGGGGGTTGGTGGGTTGGCGGGCTTGCCGCGCCGAAGCTCGCGCACTGTTCAGGCGAGCGAAGGCGGGTGGGGCAGACCGGACGTCGGCTGTGCTTGAAGATTCCAGTAGGGCAGCCCTTCAGGGCTGCCCGCGCGGCGGTTGGCAGGCCTGACTAAAGGGCTGCGCTACGGGAGACCGCGCGTCATGTTGAGACAACTTGCTGCGTTCTCCGCGAGTTCTGCGTTGATCGTCGTCCGTGTTCGGTCTTGACAGTGTTCGCGCAGGCGCGTAGCGTCCTCTTCATGGGACGCCAGGCCGCTCCTCGGCGCCGTGGGGTGGGGTTTGTCTCGATCGCTGCGCTGGCGATGGGCGCCGCGATCGCCACACAACTCGTGGCTCGTCCCCTGGCCGGGCAGGGTCAGAGCGCTCCGCCGGCGGCGCAAGCCGACGCGTCGCGCGCGGTGCTGGATAAGTACTGCGTCAGCTGCCACAACGAGCGCGTCCGCACCGCCGGCTTTTCGCTCGCCACCCTCGACGCCGCCCATCCCGGCTCCAACCCCGACGCCTGGGAGCGCGTCGTCGCCAAGCTGCGCGCCGGTTCGATGCCGCCGCCCGGCCGGCCGCGCCCCGACGCGGCGACCTATCGCGCGGTTGCGGGCTTCCTCGAAGGCGAGCTCGATCGCGCGTGGCTGACGGCGCCGAACCCGGGGCGGACCTACGCGGTCCACCGCCTCAATCGCACGGAATACAACAACGCCGTGCGCGATCTGTTTGCGCTCGACCTCGACGTGAAGACGCTCCTGCCTGGCGACGATACCGCCGACGGCAGCTTCGACAACGTCGCCGAGGTGTTGAGCATCTCGACCGCGCACCTCGAACGCTATCTCTCGGTCGCCCGCCAGGTGACGCGGCTCGCGATCGGCCTTCCGCCTTCGGCGCCAAGCCTGCAGACGTTCGCGATTCCGCTGCACGTCCTGCAGGACGATCGGCAGGGCGACGATCTGCCGTTCGGCTCGCGCGGCGGCATCGCCGTCCGCTACCAGTTCCCGGTCGACGGCGAGTACGCGATCACGATCCGGCTGCGCCGCCAGTATCAGGATTACCTGATGGGAATGGGCTGGCCGCAGACGCTCGACGTGCGGCTCGACGGCAAGCTGCTGAAGCGCTTCACCGTCGGCGGCGGCGCGAAAGGGCGCCCGGCGGCGGCGAGCTACGCCGGCGACGGCGAGCCGGGCTTTGCCGGCGATCCGGAGTGGGAAACCTACATGCAGACCGGCGGCGACGCCGGCCTCGAGATCCGCCTGCCGATCCAGGCTGGCCCGCGCACCGTCGGCGTCGCGTTCGTGCGCGAGCTGTGGGAGCCGGAAGGGCTGCCGCAGCCGCTGCAGCGCGGCCGCGTGCTGACCAACGATCAGATCTACATGGACTACGCGGCCGTCGGCTCGGTTCAGATCGGCGGGCCGTACCGGATCGATCGGCCGGCTGTCGACACGCCGAGCCGCCGCGCAATCTTCGTCTGCAAGCCGGCCGCGGGCGCCGACGAACACGCCTGCGCCACCAACATCCTGTCGCGAGTCGCGCGTCTCGCGTACCGCCGTCCGGTCACACCCGCTGACGTGCGCACGCTGCTCGCGTTCTTCGACGATGGCCGGCGTGACGGGGGGAATTTCGACGCCGGTATCCAGTTCGCGCTCGAGCGCGTCCTTGTCGATCCGGATTTCCTGCTCCGCGTTCACCGCGATCCGTCCGGCCGCACGGCGTCGGCATCCGCGTATCGCTTGAGCGATCTCGACGTCGCGTCGCAGCTCTCGTTCTTCCTCTGGAGCAGCATCCCCGACCAACGCCTGCTCGACCTCGCCGAGCGCAGGCAGTTGACGACGCCGGCCGTGCTCGAGCAGGAAGTGAAGCGGATGTTGGCCGATCCGCGTGCACCCTCTTCGCTCGTCGACGATTTCGCCGCGCAATGGCTGAACCTCCGCCGGATCGGCGAAGTGGTCGTGCACCCCGACAGCTATCCGAGCTTCGACGACAGCCTGCTGGACGCCTTCAAGCAGGAGACGGAGCTGTTTGTCGGCAGCACCGTGCGCGAAGACCGCAGCGTGCTGGATCTATTGCGCGCGAACTACACGTTCGTCAACGAGCGCCTCGCGCGCCACTACAAGATCCCGGGCATCTACGGCAGCCGGTTCCGCCGCGTCGAGCTGACCAACCCGGCGCAGCGCGGCGGCCTGCTGGCGCACGGCTCGCTGCTGGCGACCACGTCGTATCCGGATCGGACGTCCCCGGTGCTCCGCGGCAAATGGCTCCTGAACAACATCTTCGGTTTGCCGGTGCCGCCGCCACCGCCCGGTGTCGACACCAACCTCGCCGAGAACAAGCCGGGCGCGGCGCCGAAGTCGATCCGCGAACGGCTCGCACAGCATCGAACGGATCCGGGATGTGCCAGCTGCCACTCGGTGATCGACCCGCTCGGCTTCGCGCTCGAGAACTTCGACGCGATCGGCGGCTGGAGAGAGCAGGACGAGACCGGTCACGCGGTCGACGCCACCGGCACGACGGCCAGCGGCGCGGCGGTTGAAGGGCTCGCCGGCCTCCGCGCGGCGCTGCTCGAGCAGCCGGAGCAGTTTCCGCGCACCGTGACCGAGAAGCTGCTGGCGTATGCGCTTGGCCGCCGGCTCGAGTACTACGATCGGCCGGCGGTGCGGAAGATCGTCCGCGACGCGGCGGCCAACGATTACCGCTGGTCGTCGATCATCCTTGGCATCGTCAACAGCCCGACGTTCCTGACGAGGAGCGGACCGGCGTCGACGAATTGATAACGCGCGAAGAGCACCGGTGATGGGAGCAAACCGATGAACCTGCTGACCTCGAAACCCCTGGCGCGCCGCACCATCCTGCGCGGCGTCGGCGCCACGCTGGCGCTGCCGTTCCTCGAGGCGATGGTGCCGTCCGCACGCGGGCAGGCCGCGGCGATGCCGGTGCACCGCTTCCAGACCTTCTACGTGCCGAACGGCATGGCGATGGAGTTCTGGACGCCGAAAGGAGAGGGCAGCGCGTTCGAGCTCTCGCCGATCATGGAGCCGCTTGCGCCGTTCAGGGATCAGATGCTCGTGCTCTCGGGGCTGAAGGCGAACTGGAACTACATCCACGCCGGCGCGTCAGGATCGTTTCTCACCGGGACGACCCGCGGCGGCAGGAACGAAGTCGAGATCATCGCCGATGTCTCGGTGGATCAGCTGCTGGCGCGCCGGTTCGCCAGGGACACGCAGGTGGCATCGCTGGAGCTGTCGATCGACGCCCCGGCCAACGCCGGCGCGTGCACCGGCAATCTGAGCTGCGCCTACACGCACACCATCTCGTGGAAGAGCGCGACGCAGCCGCTGCCGATGGAATACAACCCGCGCGCGGTGTTCGAGAAGCTGTTCGGCGACAGCGGCAGCACCGAGCGCGGCGCGCGCGAGGCGCGGCTGCGGCAGCACAAGAGCATGCTCGACTCGGTGCGCGAGAAGCTCGCCGATCTGAAGCGGGAGCTTGGCCCGCGCGATCAGGTGAAGGTGGACGAGTACGCCGAGGCGGTGCGCGACGTCGAGCGGCGGATCCAGAAGGCGGAGGAGCAGCACGAGACCGAACTGCCGGAGATGGATCAGCCGCAGGGGGTGCCGCCGGTCTTCGAGGATCACCTGGCGCTGATGCTCGACCTGCAGCTGCTGGCGCTGCAGTCGGATCTGACGCGGGTCATCTCCTTCATGATCAGCAAGGAGCAGAGCGCGCGGCCGTATCCGCAGATTGGCGTGCCCGAGGCGCACCATCCGCTGTCGCACCACGACAACCATCCCGATCTCATCGAGCGGATGTCGAAGATCAACCGCTATCACGCGCAGCTGTTCTCGCAGTATCTGACCAAGCTCAAGGCGACGCCCGACGGCGACGGCTCGCTGCTCGACCACATGACGATCCTCTACGGGTCGGGGATCTCGAACAGCACGCGCCATTCCGGCGACAACCTGCCGCTGATGCTGGTCGGCGGCGGTGCGGGGCGGATCAAAGGTGGGCGTCACCTGACCTATACGGACAAGCCGACGATGGCGAACCTGCTGGTGACGTTGATGGACAAGCTCGACGTCCCGGTGGACAAGGTTGGCGGCAGCACCGGCCGGCTGCCGATCGATACGTTGTCGGGGGTCTGACGATCGCAGGGTAGGACACTGAGAGAGATGACGTTACGAGCGGTGTGGCGGTTGGTTCCGGTGGGGTTGTCGTTCTTTTTCCTCGCCGCGGGCGGCGATCTGCCGCTCGTCGACGCCGCGCGCAACGCCGACGCCGGCGCGGTGCGCGCTCTGATCCAGAAAGGCGCGAACGTCAACGCCGCCGAAGGCGACGGCACGACGGCGCTGCACTGGGCGGCTCATCGCGACGACCTTGCCACGGTCGATCTTCTGATCCGCAGCGGCGCGCGCGTCAACGCCGCCAACGACCTCGGCGCAACGCCGCTCTGGGCCGCGTGCCTCAACGGCAACCCGGCGATTGTCCGGCGGCTGCTTCAGGCCGGGGCGAACCCGAACGCGGCGCTGCTGCTCGGCGAGACGCCGCTGATGGTCGCCGCGCGCTCGGGGAACGCCGACGTCGTCGAACAGCTCACCGCCAAAGGCGCGACTGTCAACACGCGGGCGGCGCGCGGGCAGACGGCGCTGATGTGGGCCGTGTCGCAGCGTCACCCGGATGTCGTGAAGGTGCTGCTCGCCCACGGCGCCGACGTGCAGGCGCGCTCCGACACCTGGAGCCAGGTGATGGCCGTGCCGCCGCACGGGATGCCGCAATACAACCGCACGATTCCCCACGGCGCCGATACGCCGTTGCTGTTCGCGGCACGAGTCGGCGATCTCGCGTCGGCGAAGCTGCTCGTCGCCGCCGGTGCGAACGTGAACGACGCGGATGCCTGGGGCGTCAGCGCCACCGTGCTCGCGGCGCACTCAGGGTTCGGCGATCTGGTCGCGTTCTTCCTCGAGCTCGGCGCCGATCCGAACGCGGCGGCGGCCGGCTTTTCGGCGCTGCACGCCGCGGTCATGCGCCGCGACGAGAAGATGGCGTCTGTGCTGCTCGACCACGGGGCGGACGTGAACGCGCCGCTCCGCACCTGGACGCCGACGCGGCGCTCGTCGAAAGACTTCAACTTCGCGCCTGAGCTGGTTGGCGCCTCGCCGTACTGGCTGGCGGCCCGCTTCAACGAGCCGGGCATGATGCGGCTGCTCGTCGACCACGGGGCCGATCCGCGCATCGTCCACCGCGCCGACTACCACACGGAGGAAGGAGCGCGCCACCGCCAGGAGGCGACCAACGCGGTGATGGCCGCGGCCGGGATGGGCGGCGGCGCAGCGTGGGTGGCGCTGCCGCGAGGCGAGCGCGAGGCGCTTGCGCTCGAGTCGGTGAAACTGGCGATCGAGTTCGGCGGCGACGCCAACGCGGTCAACATCGACGGCAAGACCGCGCTCGACGCGGCGAAGGCGCTGAAGTACGAGTCGGTCGTGAAGTATCTCGCCGAGCAGGGCGCCGGCCGCTGAGGCCGCGCGGTCGCCGAAATACGATCGGTCCCCGGAACAGACCGACCCTCAGAAGAAACCTGTACTGGCTTGCGCGAGATCGTCGTGCTTAAATATGACCTACGCTGACTGCGCCGGCATCTGTGCGGTGCGCAGCGCGCACTCGGGGCCAGCTGTCGAGGATGACGTGTCATCGACTCGATCGCGCTGCCGCCGACACACACCACGCACGGCGTGCTCAACACGCACGTGTCACACATCACGGTATCGAACCTGGAACGGCAGATCCCGGGTTCGTCGATCCAGATCCCGTGGCCGACCGCGACAAGGCGAATCACACCGGCATCCGCTTCGGCAACGAGGCGATGGACAGCTGGGGGGCTTGTCCGGCGCTCGGCTCCGCCGGCAGATCGTGAAAGCGATTTGCAGATGGACGTCGGGCAGAAGCGAGGCGCCGCGTGACGCCTGCGCGGCGGCCACGGGCTGGTTCTAACCTGCCGACTTTTCCGCGTCGTAGTCGTAGGGCGCCCCGGGATCGTCTTTCGAGTCGATGTCGTTCGCGCGCGCGCCGGCCCTCGCGAGTTTGGGCAGTTCGTCATAGACTTCAGACGCCAGTTCGTACGCACCGCCCGGGGCCATCGCGGTCGCGTCGGCAGACATCAGAAGCCGGGACTATGAGCAATTCGTCACCGCCCCTCGATCGTGCCACCGCTTTCTGCGACCGCTACGGCTTGTCGCTGCCGATCCTGCTCGCGCCGATGGCGGGCGCGTCCGCGGTCGGCTTGTCGATCGCGGTCGCCAACGCGGGCGGGATGGGCGCGATGGGCGCGCTGGTGACGCCGCCAGACG
>Ga0207701_10007114_pt1 | contig 11143 bp, 10 predicted proteins | sample KBSSwiSSwithPhiX_FD_184294 | JGI IMG/M metagenome (GOLD analysis project Ga0207701, IMG submission 184294) | Switchgrass rhizosphere bulk soil microbial communities from Kellogg Biological Station, Michigan, USA, with PhiX - S5 (SPAdes) (version 2) | ecosystem: Environmental > Terrestrial >...
CATGACGGCGGCCGACGTGACCGCGACGCCGGTGAATAGCTCTGGCAACTCCCTCCACTTGATCTCCCGATACACGAACATGCCGAGGATGAACGCATAAACCACGGCGACGACGGCGGCCTCCGTCGGCGTCGCGATTCCCGAGACGATCGATCCCAGCACGATCGCGGGCATGGCCAGCGCCAGTGCGCCGTCCCACAGGGCATGGCGGAACTCGGCCGCCGTCGCGCGAGGCTCGACCGGCAGCCTGGCGCGGTGCGCGTAACGGTAGACGACGACCATCATCGCGAGGCCCATGATGAAGCCGGGCACGACGCCGCCCATGAAGAGTTGCCCCACGGACACGCTCACCATCGACCCGATGATCACCATGGGCAGGCTCGGCGGAATGACCGGACCGATCGTCGACGCCGACGCGATGACCGCGGACGCGAAATCCGCCGGATAGCCGCGCTTGATCATGCCCGGTATCAGGAGAGATCCCGTCGCGGCCAGGTCGGCGGCGGCGCTGCCGCTCATGCCGGCCATGATGATGTTCGCAACCACCGACACCTGCGCCAGGCCACCCTTGACGTGTCCCACGAGTACGCTCGAGAAGTTCACGAGGCGCAGCGTGACGCCGCCCCGCGTCATGAGCTCACCGGCCAGAATGAACATCGGGACGGCGAGGAGCGGGAAGGAGTCGACACCCGCCATCAGCTGCTGCGGGATCAGCGTCAGGGGAATCGGAATGGCACCGAAAAAGGCGAGGCCAACGAGATACAGCAGGCTCGCCATGCCCATGGCGTACCAGAGGTCCAGCCCCACCACGAGCAGCACGACGAAGACGACGAACATGAGTGCGAGCATCGCTAGCGCTCGCGTTTGTCGCGTAGCCGGGAAAGCACGCGCACATAGTTGCGGATGCGCAGGAGCTCATAGACGAGCATCAGCGCACATCCCACGGGAACGGCAGCGAACATGAACGCCTTCGAAATTGGGACCGAGCTCATCGGCTGATGCGACAGCCGTCCCAGGAGGCCCATGCTGTAGTAGAGCGTCACCACCAGGAAGATCACGCCGACGAGCGTCAACGCGATGTCCAGCGTCGTTTTCGCGCGCGGCGACAGCCGGTCGTGGAAGCTCTCGATCCGCAGGTGCGCATTGCGCACGATCGCGAGCGCGCCGCCGACGAACGTCAGGTAGATGAACACCATGCGCGCGAGCTCCTCGGTCCAGTCCGGGGGGTTTTCGAATCCATAGCGGCCGACGACCTGGATGAACAGCAGCACGACCATTGCGGCCAGCATCAGCGCGCAAAGACCTTCGAGCCCGCGCGTGACCGGCGAGCGGCGGAGCGCCTTGGTCTCGCCGGAGAGATCGAGTTGCTCAGGCATCGTCAGGTCGAATCAGAGGTTGGAGACGCCCAATGAAAGACCGCCATCGACCACCAGCGACGCACCCGTGGTCCATTCTGCGGTAATGAGATAGTCGATCGCCTCGGCAATCTCTTGATCCGTGCCGATGCGGCCGAGTGCGTGCATCGGCGCGAGCGCCTCCATTCGCGCGCGGTGCTCGGCCTCCGTGAAGAGGCCCGCGCGCAGGTTGATCTCGGTGGGGACCGCGCCCGGAATGACGCAGTTCACGCGGATGTTCTTCGGCCCCAGCTCGGCCGCGAGGACGCGCGCCAGCACCTCGACGGCGCCCTTGGTCGCGGCGTATGGGGACGCGCCGGGAAACGACCGCCGCGTGTGGACCGATCCGATGAAGACCACGGCGCCCCCGCGTTTGGCGAGATGCGGCACGGCGAGCCCCGTCAGCATCATCGGCGCGACGACGTTGGAGTCGAAAACGCCGAGCACCTCCCCGGCGTCGAGCTTGTCGATCGGTCCGCGCACCATGTTGCCGGCGTTGTTGATGAGCGCATCGATGCCGCCGCCGTGCTCGACGGCAGCGTCGATCAGGCGCCGCCGGTCTTCGTCTTTGGTGACGTCGCAGACGATCGCCCGACAGTTGGGGCCGATCTCCGCGGCAACCGCGTCGATCTTGTCTCGCCGCCGGCCACCGATCGTGACCTTGGCGCCCTTCCCGGCGAGACGCAGCGCCGCGCCGCGTCCCAGGCCGGAGCCCCCGCCCGTGATAACGATCGAAAGCGCCGCGACGTCCTGCACGTTCAATCCCGCGGCAACTGTTGCAGGACGCTGTGCACCACTCCCCCGTCGACGGCCACGTGCTGCCCGCTGATGTACGACGCTGCATCCGAGCCCAGGAACAGCACGGCCTGCGCAACGTCTTCCGGCGTGCCAAGCCGGCGCAGCGGCACCGCGTTGCCGCGGCGAGCGCGGATCTTCGGATCCTTGAAGAACCCGGCGGACATGCCACCGTCGATGAAGCCGGGGGCGATGGCGTTGACCCGAATGCCCTGCGGTCCCCACTCGAGCGCCATCTGCTCGGTCAGCTTCGCGGCGCCGGCCTTCGCTGCTGGATAGGCGCCTGCGTTGGTGCCCGTCGCCATGCCCCCGATCGACGTGATGTTGACGATCGCGCCCGAACCTCGCGTCACCATGCGCCGCGCGCACGCCCTCGCGACGACGAAAATGCCGACGAGATCGACGTCCAGCACGCGCCGGAAGTCCTCCAGCGACTGGTCGAACAGGTAGCCGAAGCGGACGATGCCGGCGTTGTTCACGACGAGATCGGGGATCGCGCCGAAGGCATCGAGCGCCGCCTCGACCGATGCCTCGTCGGTTACGCTCGCGACGAGCGGCATCGCGCCGGCGATCTTCGACGCGACGTCTCGCACCCGCGCCTCGTCCAAGTCCAGCACCCCGACCTTGTAGCCCGCTCCGGCGAGGACGCGCGCGATCGCGGCGCCGATATCGCCGGCCGCGCCGGTGACGATCGCTGTCTTCATGTTTGTGCTAGCTCAGCAGTAGTGGATAGTAGGCCCACGTCTTGCGCACCGTCGTGGTGTCGAGACGTGGAGAATCGTTCGGATCGGCGCGAACATGATGATCGAGCAGCGCGCGCAAGACCAGCGGAATCGTGCCGTAGTGATGCTCGGCGGGTTGCGTGTCCGGTCGCGGCTCCGTCCCCGCGGCGAGGTTGCGGCCGATGCACGCATGCATGCCGATGCCGAACGACAGCCCGGACAGGTTGCTCAACCTTCCGGCGTCGCGATGCGGGTTGAACGTCGCGGCGTCGGCGCCGAAAACGCGGGTGTCGCGATTCGCCGTGTGCAGATCGATCACGATCTCGTCGTCTTCGGCAAGCGTTCCCTTGCCTGGCAGCTCAGTCGTTGCGGTGGGCCGGCGGCGCGCCGTCGGGCTCGACGGATGGAGGCGAACGCTTTCGTAGACGCAGCGCTGCAGGAAGAATGGATCTGAATCCGCACGCTCGCGATCCTCCGGATGCACCTTCACCCATTCCAGAAACTCGTGCACGGCATGCGTCATCGAATGAATGGACGTGTGGGCGCCCGCCATCAGGTAGAACGCCATCTCCTTCATCAGCACATCGTGCGACGCCCGCAACTCCTCATTGCCCCGGAGCGTCGCGAGCAGCACATCCTGCGGCAGGTCACCCTCGACGATCTCGCCGCGGGCATGAGCTCTTAGGAGCGCTTCGCGCCGGCGCAGAGAAGGCGTGAAGAATTGCGTGTCGAACGCGTCCAGCCCGCGCTGAATGTCGGCGCGGATGGCGGCCGGATCGCCGAGCGCCTGGCCGAGTGTTGCAGCCTTGCCGAACGTGCGCAGCAGCATCACGATCGCATCGGTTTCCCCGGTGGACCGGGCCGGCCGGTCGATGCCGGCAAAGTCCGCCGTGAGGTTCACCATCACCCGATACCCGAACTCCACCATGTCCGCCTTCCCCGCGGCGACATAGGGTGCAAGGGTCTGCGTGAGCGTCGGGCGGAAGGCGTTCTTCTCGTAGTGATGGAAGAACGCCGGGCGCAGGATCTTCGTGACCACCCGCTTGCGCACCAGGTGCTCGTCGCCGTGCAGGTTGACGAGCACTTTCTTCATCAGGATGGCGCCCTCGTCATAGAGCGACTGCCGCAGGTCCGAGCGCCGGAGCGCGTCCTCTGCTTCCTTGTACGTGTCGATGGTGAAGAGCGCCATGGCGTCGTGAAGCGAGGAGGCAGCCTCAGGACTTCGTGGAGGTGGCAGTCGAATCGCGCATCGACGCCACCAGCTCGCGCGTCAACTGGCCGCCCATCGACGCATAACGCCAGCCGGAAATCGGCTTCCTTGCGGCTGGCGGCGAAATGTCCATCATCCGCCCGCCGATCATCACGTGCTTGATGCGATCGGGCTCGCCCAGCACCGTCACGTCCCTCGACGGATCGCCGTCGACGCAGATCACGTCGGCGAGATAGCCCGGCGCAACGACGCCGATCTTGCCTTCCATGCGCATGGCGAATGCGCCGGCCTGCGTTGCGCACTGGATCGCCTGCAACGGCGTGAAGCCCAGGTATCGCGTGAACACTTCCATTTCCCGATAGTGCCACTGCCCGTAGGGCACCATCGAGAAGCCGCTCTCGCTGCCGCAGAGCAGCGGCACGCCCGCGGCGTGGGCGCGCTTCAGCGTCTCGACGCTGTCGGTGATCTCGCTGCGGAAGAAATCGCGCAGGCCCTTGTCGGCGCCGACGGCTTCGCCGAAATCGGCCATGTTGGCCTGGAACGTCAGCGTGGGCGCGATCGGGACGCGCTTGTGGATGACCGCTTCCAGCGCCTCGTCGTCCATGCCCGTGGCGTGATAGATGAGATCGAAGCCGGCATTGGCGGCATCGCGCACGGACTTGGCGCCGCGACAATGCCCGACGACCGGAGTGTCGAGGTCGTGCGCGACATCGCACAGAAGCTTCAACTCGTCCGGCATCCAGACCGACAGCTCGCCCTTGTGCTTCTGCCGCGGAATGAGGCCCGTGACGTGGACCTTGATCCAGTCGGCGCCGATCTTGATCTGACGGCGGACCTCGGCAACGATCTCCTCCTTGTCCTTCAGCACCTTGCCCCAGCCGATCGTACCGTGATCGGGAATGAGGCGTCCCGCCGTACCGCCGACCGACGTCATCAGCGCATAGGCGCCGCACGCGATGCGCGGACCCTCCGCGACTCCCGACTCGATCGCATCGCGGACGTCGATCGTGCACTCGAACACGGAGTCGGGGTCGAGGATGCTGGTCACCCCCGCGCGCAGGATCTTGCGCGCGTTGTACGCGGCGACGAGCGCCGCCAGCGGACCTCGGCGGTGGTGGAAGATTTCCGCGTTCGACTGCGCGTCGTCGAACGAGAGGTGGCAGTGCGCGTCGATCAGGCCCGGCATCACCGTCATGCCGCGGGCGTCGATGCGGGTAGTTTCTTCGGTGGCACGACGCGTGGCATCGTCGCCGATTGCGGCGATTTTCTCGTTTTCCACGAGCACGGCGCCCGGCCGCGCGTCGGCGCCAGTGCCGTCGATGATCGTGCCGTTCTCGAACAGGTAGGAGGACGCCATAGGATTCCCGATGTGCGCGGCTCGGCGCCGCGCATCCGCGCGGTTGCGAAGTCTCCTACGTCTTCTTTTTCCCGCGCATGACCATGAACAGCGCGATCGCGACGATCACGGCGATGAGGAGCCATCACATCGGCCCCATGCCAGCCGGTGCGGCCGGCGGCGGGGCGGGTGGTGCAGCGCTTGGCGCTGGCGTCGCTGGTGTCGCTGGTGGAGTCGCAGCCGGTGCCGTGGGCGGGGTCGCTGCCGGTGCCGCGGCCATGGTCGTCGGTGCGCTCGTCGCCGGTTCCGCCTTGGACGGGGCGAGCGTTGCCTGTACTTCCTGCTCGGTCACCACTACCGGGGCAACTTGCGTGACGATCGTCGCCGTGAGCGCATCGCCCTCCTTCAATTCGCCGATGCGCATCGCGCGGCCACCCTTGAAGATCTGGATGCCGCGATCGTCCAACTGGCCCTGCGTAAACTGCTTCCGCACGCCGTCCGCGTCACGCACGATCACCGAGCTCGGTCCCGCCCTCAACACGACGCCTTCGCGGATTTCGGTGACGGCGACCTCCCTGATCGTGGTGGTGGTCGTGATGGTCGCTGTTCCTTTCATCCCGGGTTTCAAATCCGACACGGCCATCTTCTTGCCGTCGACCGTGAAGCGGAAATCGTCGGGGACTGTAATCTCCTGCGTGCCTTTCTCGTCCCGAACGACGAGCTTGTTCCCGTCGACCGCGACCACCTCGAAATTGCGCGTCCCGGTCGTGGTCGTCGTCTGCCCCAGGGAGGAACCCGCGAAGGCGAGCCCCAGCGCAACCACGACGACCCCCGCTGCCCATGCCATCCTAGTTCTCATCGATTCTCTCCTCTGGTATGCGAAGCGAACCTGCCTTCGCCGGTTGCAAGCTCGCGCTTGCGATGATTCCGGTACATCCGCAAAACGTGATTCCACGTCGGCCGTCCGCGGAGGCTCGCCTCGAAGTCCGCTAGCTCCGGCGGCATTGACGGCCAGGTCACCCGATGCTCAGGCACGCGACACACAGGGGCCAAGAGCGCAGCCAGCGTGATGTCCGCACGATTCGGCGCGTCCCCGCCCAGGTACGGCCGCGTCCCAAGCACCTTGTCGAGATCGTCGAATGTCGTCGCGAACCGTTGCTTGGCCCTGGCCACGCCTTCGACGTCGGTGGTCTTGTACATGCGCTTCACCGCCGAGGCAATCGCCGGGAACGCGAGTGCATAGAATCCGCGTGCCCAGATGGGGCCGCCGGACGACCACAGATCGATTACCGTCTTCCGATCCTTCAGGAGCGCCGAATACAGAACCTGCTGCACGCCGCGTCCGAACGCTTGGTCGAGCGTCTTCTCGAGCTCGAGCGCCTTTGATCGCGCAGCCTTGTCGAGCGAAGTCAGCCTGCTGCCGCCAAGATGATCGGCTACATAATCGATGATGGCGCCCGACCCCTGCACATATCGGCCATCGTGGTCGAGGACGGGCACCGACGTGCGTCCCGCAATGCGGCGTGTCACGAATTGATGCGGGCCAGGCAGCAGCACCTTCTCTTCGTACGGAATTCCCTCGTAGTCGAGCGCCCACCGGGCCTTCTCGGCGAAGTGCGAAAGGTTGAACGTGTAGAGCTTGAGCATCAGAACCGGTACACCGCCGCCGCGAGGATCGACTTGCGCGCTCCGAGCCCGCCCTCGGCCAGGACCACCCAATTCTTGCCGAACTCGAGCAGCCCGCCGAGCAGCGTGTTCCACGGCTTCTGCGGCGACTGGATCACGATGAACTGAAGATCGCTGTCGGCAACACTGCCCGCCACCTCCTGCTGGATCTTCTGATGCATCGCTCCGGCCCACACCGCCGCCCCCACCGACGGTCCGACCACGCCATGCAGACCCACCCGGGCCGAGAACACTGTCGCCACCGGTTTCGTATCGGCGACCAACGATTCATTCTCGAACGACAGCTTGGTCTTGGTGCGGTTCAAGTCGATTACGCCGAACGCCGTCAGGTCCCGCCAGTCGCTGACCCTGGCGCCTCCCTGCAGAGTAAAACCCACTCCCCAGGTCGGACCGTTGAAGGCGGCATCGAGCTGCAGCACCCGGGGGTCGAGGATTCCCCCAACCGTCTCCCCGGGCACTTGAATCTCTCCCTGGGTCGTACCCTTGGTATAGCCCAAGAGCACATAGACGTCGAGAAAGGGGAAAACGAGGACGTCGAGCTTCGCCGAGAGGTTCTTTTGCGACGTATCCACCGTATCGATTACCAGGAAGTTCTTCACCGATACCGGCGGGTTGCCGTTGCGTCCCAGTTGCAGGTCCTTGATGTTCACCGGCTGCCGCGCCGAGTAGGCGGTGACGCCGATCCCGAACGGGAGCGGGATCTGGTAGCCCAGGGCCTGGGCTTCCACGCCCCAAATCGGCAGCCCCGACCAGTGCGGCTCGGGGGTCGCAGCTTCGCCTGCGAGCGCGCTGCCTGAGACAATGGAAAGCGCGAGCAGGCCATGTGCGACCAGTGCTTGCGTCGAGTCGGGCCAGAATTTTCTCATCGGCAAGCACCTGTCAGGACGATGTTGAGGACCATGTTGACTCCCCGAGATCCAAACCACGAAAGACCGCAATGCTTCGTGCAAGCAAGGCATCTTACTCTCGTGTGTTGCCGGTGGAGGGTCCGCGCGGTTTCATCGTGGCACGGATGTAATCGGACGCGTACCCAATGACGTCCTCATCAGTCGAGCTTCGCTGCGACCGGCGGCGAGAAGGGAATCTCCAGCAGGTCTTCCCCGAAGTAGATGTTGCCCTTGAATGTCTCGCCGACTTCGCGGATGACCCGCTCGCGCACTCCGGGGCGATCGAATTGAGCGGTGACGTGAGACAGCACGAGATTGCGCACGCGCGCAGCCTGCGCGAGCTCCGCAAGCTCGCGGTGCCCCATGGTGAACGCGGCGAAGACCTTGGACGGCGCAGTCCCGCTCAGGTAATGGCACATGTGAACGAGGACGTCGCAGTCCTGCGCCAGCGTTTGCAGCGCGCGGCAGGGACCCGTGTCGCCGGAATAGACGAACGACTGCCCATCGGCCTCGAGCCGGTACCCAAACGACGTGAGGTGCGGCGCGAAGTGATGGACCTCGACGACGCGCACCGACCAACCCTCGCGCTGCACGGTCTCACCCGCCGCAAGCTCGTGGACCAACGGCTGCGGCCGGGCGCGAGCACCCTCTCCGCCGCGCGCGCGGTACACGTCGAGGCTCGCCTGGTTCTGGGTGCGCGAGATGAGATCCAGTCCGAACGCACCGTCATCGGCGATGAGACGTCGAGTAATCGCCTCCATGCCAGGGGGGCCGAACACTTCCAGCTCGGGAAAGCGTCCCGCACCCTGATCCCAGCGCGTGAGCAAGAGACGCGGATAGTCGCCGATGTGGTCGTAGTGATGGTGGCTGAAGAACGCGTGCGAGACCTGCGTGGCCGCGAAGCCGAGCTCCAGCAGTCGATGGTGCGCGCCGAACCCGTGATCGAACACGAGATAGTCGCCGCCAACCTGGACCAAGTACCCGGAGCACATCCGCCGCGTCGACGGCGTGGGCGTGCCGGTGCCCAGAAGCCAGAGTCTCATCGCTGCACGCTTACTCCGTCTGGATGCCGAGCTCGGTCAGGAAATCGCCGTACTTCTTGCGTTCTGCCGTCACGAACTGCTCGAACTGCGCGGCGCTCATGTGTCCCGGCTCGACACCCACGTCGAGGAGACGGGCCTGCACGTCGGGCGACTCGATGATCTGGCGCAGCTTGCCGTGAAGCAGCGCCACGATATCGTCGGGCGTATTCCTGGGCAGGAAGAAGCCGAACCACGCCGTCAGGTCGAGGCGCTGCAGCGTGCCGGTCGCCAGTATCGGCACATTGGGCAGTGACGAGACAGGACGCGTTCCCGCGATCCCGAGCGCCACGAGCTTGCCGGCCTTGACATGACCGATGGACGGCGGAATTCCCGAGAAGTAGATGCTGACGTTGCCGGCGAGAACGTCGGTAACTGCCTGTGCGCCGCCTTTGTAGGGAACGCTCAGCAGCTTGATTCCCGCCAGCCGCTCGAGAAGCGCGCCCGCGATATGCGCCGTGCTGCCGGTGCCCGCCGTCGCATACGAATACATCTCGGGATTGGCTTTCGCCAGCGCGATGAACTCACCGATCGTCGTCGCTTTGACCGAAGGATTCGCCACGAGGAGCTGCGGCAGGTATCCCGCGAGTGCGACGGGGCGAAAGTCGCGCTGTGTTTCGTAGGAAGCCGATTTCACGAGGTACGGCGACACGACCATCTCCGTCGTGTTCCCAACGAGGACGGTGTAGCCGTCGGGAGGCGCGCTCGCGACGGCTTGGGCGCCGATCATTCCGCCCGCACCCGGCTTGTTCTCCACGACCACGGAGACGCCGAGATCCTTCGCAAGCTGCACGCTGACGATGCGCGCGATCACATCGCCGGCTCCGCCCGGCGCATACGGGACGATGAGCTTGACCGGGCGCGAGGGATACGGCTGCGCCGCGACGTCTGCAATCGAGGCGATGGCGGCGAGGAGCACGGCCAACGATGCGAGCAACCGGCGCTTCATGACGGACTCCAGGAACCTGACGGGTGAAAGCATAATCCATCCGGGATGTCGATGGATGGGCACATGCCCTTTCTCATATGACCGTGCAAGGCCTCCCGTCGCGCGACGTCGTGCGCAAACTCCGCGCCATGAGCGCGCATCCGACCTCGATATCACACGAACTGGTTCTTGAGCACGGTCTCGCCGCGCCACAGGCGCTCGAGGTTTTCCAGCAAGAGGTCGATGATGTTGTCCTCGTAGCGGCGCGTCTCGCCGGCGGTATGAGGGGTGATCAACACGTTGGGCATCCCCCACAGCGCGGACGTGGGGGGCAACGGTTCCTCCCACACGCAGTCGAGCGCGGCGCCGGCGACGCGCTTCCGGTCGATCGCGTCGACCAGCGCCGGCTCGTTCACCACCTTGCCGCGCGCGACGTTGATGAGGTACGCCGAGGGCTTCATCGCCGCGAGCGCTTTTGCATCGATCAGGTTTTCGGTGCGGGGCGTGAGTGGACAGGTCAGCGCGACGAAATCGGCCTGTGGCAAAATCCCGAGCAGGTCCTCCTCGCCGACAACCTCGTCGGCCGCTCCAGCCCCCTTCGACGGGTCGCGTCGAGTGGCGATCACGCGCATCTCGAAGGCCTTGGCGAGCTTCGCGAGCCGCGATCCGATTCGGCCCAGACCGACGATCACCAGCGTCTTGCCGCCGAGCTCGTCTTCGCGCTTTCCGAGGTCCCCGATCATGCCGCGCCATTTCCTGGCTGTCTGGTTGTCGCGCGCCTCCGGAATCTGCCGCGCCATCGCGAGGATCAAGGCGATTGCGTGCTCGGCGACCGCGCGCTCGTTCGCGCCTTGCGCGCTGGCCACGCGTATGCCGGCCGCGCCCAGCGCCTCGCGGGAATACTGGTCGGTGCCTGCGCTGATCGACTGGATGAACGCGAGCCTCCCTGCCGCGGGAATCAGTTCGTTCCGCCACAAGCCGGAGCACAACAGCACGTCCACATCACCGATCCGCGCCTTGAGATCGTCGAGGGTGCGCACCTCGAACCAGTCGATTCCCGCGTTGCGCAGCGCGAAGCGCTCGCCCATGCGATAGGCGACGTGGGC
>Ga0207701_10007115_pt1 | contig 11143 bp, 8 predicted proteins | sample KBSSwiSSwithPhiX_FD_184294 | JGI IMG/M metagenome (GOLD analysis project Ga0207701, IMG submission 184294) | Switchgrass rhizosphere bulk soil microbial communities from Kellogg Biological Station, Michigan, USA, with PhiX - S5 (SPAdes) (version 2) | ecosystem: Environmental > Terrestrial > Soil...
AGGTGGCGGTGATGATCTTCACTGAGTTCGGGCGTCGCGTCGAAGAGAACGGCAGCCTCGGCACCGACCACGGCACCGCGACGCCGATGTTCATCGTCGGCAAGCCGGTGCGCGGCGGGTTCTACAGCCAGCACCCGAGCCTCACCGATCTCGACGACGGCAACATGAAGATGACGACCGATTTCCGCCGCGTCTACGCGACGCTGATCAAGGAGTGGCTCGGCTACGACGACACGGCCACGGTGTTGAAGGGGAACTTCGACACGCTCGGCGTCTTCGCGTCGACGTAGCGCCGTAGCCCGAGGGCTTGAGCCGAACTCTGTAGCGCGAAGGCTTCAGCCGAGCGCCGATGCTACGATCGACGCGTGAAGAGGCGTGTGGTCGTCAACGACAAGATGCAGCGCGGTTACGTCTACTACCGCACCGAGCCGGCCGGCAGGAACTTCGCGTCCGACTTCACTCCCGATCTCACGCCCGAGCAGATGCTGCGGCTCGGGGTCTTCGGCGGCAAGTACCTGAACGACTGCCGGAAGGAATTTCCGGCGCGCTGGTTCGCCAAGGCGAAGCTGTCGCCCGAACGCAAGACCCCCAGACTGAACTTCTTCGGCGTCAACGCGTCGCAGTCGCTGGCGGTGTGGCGGCGAAGCGGTTGGATCCGCCCGCAGGATCCGCGCGGCTGGTTCCAGTGGTATTGCCGCTACTACATGGGACGCCGCGGTCCGGACGATGCGCGGCAAATCAGGCGATGGCGCGCGATCGCGCGGCACGCGACGGCGGTGCGCAAGAACTGCGAGGCGCGCGACCTCGAGTGCCGCCGGCGGCAGCGGCAGGCGCTGCTGCACTGGGCGTACGACAGCAGGAAAATCTAGCGCGGTGACGCTCGGCTGACGCCGAGCGTCGTCTCAGGCGACCGACTTGTGCAGCTTTGCCGGCAGCACGTCGACGAACGCCTCGACCAGCGACGGATCGCACCAACCCGCCCTGGCATCGGTGCGCATCAGGTGCAGCGCCGCGTCGACGTTCATCGCCTTGCGGTACGGCCGGTCGGTGGTGAGCGCGTCGAATACGTCGACGACCCCGACAACGCGCGCGAGCAGCGGAATTTCGTCGCCCTTCAGCCCGTCGGGGTAGCCGCGGCCGTCGAGCCGCTCGTGGTGGTGCCGGACGATCGGCCGGACCGCCTCGAGCGAGCGCACCGTGCGGCACAGGTCGTCGCCGATGATCGTGTGCTGCTTCATCAGCGCGTGCTCGGCGCGCGTCAGCTTGCCCTTCTTCAGCAGCAGCCGATCCGGGATCGCGATCTTGCCGATGTCGTGGATGAACGCACCGCGGTAGAGCGCGTCGAGCTCGTCGCGGCCCAGCCCCATCGAGGTGCCGAGCGTCATCGCGTACTGCGCCAGCCGGTCGCAGTGATCCTCGGTGTACGGATCGCGCGCCTCGATGAAGCGCCCGAGCGTGAGGAACAGCGACTCCGCCGACTCGAGATCCGCGGTCAGCCGCTTCAGCCGGATCAGCGAGCGGACGCGCGCATAGAGCTCCTGCGGATCGACCGGCTTGCTGATGAAGTCGTCGGCGCCGGCCTCGAGTCCTTCGAGGCGCGACTCGCGCTCCTGCAGCGCGCTGACCAGCACAACTGGAGTCAAACACGTTTCGGCCACGTTCTTCAGCGACGCACAGACGTCGAGCCCCGACACCTCGGGCATCATCACATCGAGCAGCACCAGGTCCGGGTGCTCGCGGTGGACGAGATCGAGCGCGTCGCGGCCGTTCGTCGCGGTGAGGACGTCGTAGCCCTCGCCTTCGAGCAGCTGCCGAAGCGCGGAAATATTCGCGTCGTAGTCGTCGACGATCAGGACGCGCCCTGCGTTGGACATTCGACCTGTCACGATTTGCAATCGGGCGTCCATTGACGGGCCACCGGCACAAGCGCCAATCACTCAGTCGGTTGCGGCAGTGGCCACCAGAATCGTCGGCAGCGCGGCCGCGCCGGATGTGCAAATTTCGTCCAGCCAGCTGACAGGATTGTCGCGCGCAATGAGTCGCGGCGCCTGCCTTAACCGCGGAGACCGCAGAGACCGCGGAGCTTTGAAGGGTCGTGTTGCTTCGCTCGACGTAGGCCCTTCGGGTCGGCCCGCGGCGAGCGGCGTCAGACCATATGGAAAGACGGTAGTTTCCGCCTTCAGGCGGACCTTGCGAAGTCCGGCTAAAGCCGGACACTACGAACTACCCGGAATGAAAGTCGCTCTCAAACCGAAAAAAGAATCTCAGCGCGCTCTGCGGTCTCCCCGGTTAAACAGGCGCCGGGCCGGGCGTACGAGGCATCAAGCCACGCGCCCGCCCGCGGCTTCGAACGCGGCGAGGACGCCGTCGAGATGTGACCTCAACTCGGCGCGCGACAGCCACGCGGTGTCGGTCAAGTGGACAGCACCGGCGGCGCGCAGATCGGCGGCGAGCCGATCGAAGAGTTGCGCGGTGCGACCGTCAGCCTCCGCATCGACGAACCGCATGTACAGCTGCTCGCACGACAGCTCGGCCGGCTGCCCGGCGCGAAGGGCAAGAAACTCGCGGCGATCAACGCGCATTCCGCACTCCGAAATCAGTCCGCATTCCGAAATCCGGGATCCGCAATCGCGAGGATCGTCCGCCCAACCATGCCTCGCGTCAGCGGTACCTTGTAGCCATTCTTCGCCAGCGGCCGCGCGCCGGCCACGGCGGCGTCGCCGGCTTTCTCGGCGAGCGCAGGAGTGATCCGCTGCCCGGCGAGCATCTTCTCGACCTCCGGCAGCCGCCACGGAATCGGCGCCACCCCGCCGAGCACGACGCGCGCGCGCTCGCAGACCTCGCCCTTCATCTGCATGACGACGGCGGCGCTGACAACGGCGTGGGTCCAGGCTTCGCGATCGAGCACTTTGTGGTACGTGCTGCGCGCCCCCGCCGCCGGCGGCAGCACGACCGCGGCCAGCACCTCGCCGTCCTTGAGGACGTTCTCGCGCGACGCGTCGACGGTCGGCAGCGCGAAGAACTCAGCAGCCGGCACCATCCGCTCCCCGTCCGGGCCGACGATCCTGAACGTGGCGTCGAGCGCAACGAGCGCCGGCGCGGTATCGGACGGGTGAACGATGTAGCTCGGCCCGCCGCCGAAGATCGCGTGGAACGCATTTTCGCCGGCCACCGAGAAGCACGTCGTGCCGCCGTTCTTCAGGCATTTGAAGCCGTTGCGGTAGTACCAGCACCACGGCCGCTGGCAGATGTTGCCGGCGAGCGTGCCGACGTTGCGGATCTGCGGCGTGGCGACGCTCCTCGCCGCCTCGGCGAGCACCGCGTAGTCTTTCCGGATGAGCGGATGGCGGCCGAGCGCGACGAGCGTGATCAGCCCGCCGATGGCCACGGCACGTCGCTGCGGCGTCACCTCGTCCAGGCCGCGAACAGCCTTGAGGCTGACGACGAGGTCGGGCGCGACGAGGCGCTCTTTCATCATCCCGACTAGGTCGCTGCCGCCGCCGGCAATCGCAGCGGTGCGCCCGGCCTGGCGTGCGTCGCGGACGAGCGTCAGCGCGTGGGTCAGATCGCGCGGGTTGGCGTTGGTGAAGGCCTTCATGCTCGTGCCCCCAAGTGTCGCGTCTCTGAGCTTCGTCGGCATTCGGCCGGCGCTGCATCCCGCCTGGCTGCGTTGCTCATCGCTCGAATACTCCCGGTATGCTCACTCTTCGCGCCTTGCCATCCGGGCGCATCGCCGCCCTCGGTGCACGACGAACCTCAGAGACGCGACACAATCTTGTCACGGGTGATCGGCAGCTCCTTCATCCGGGTGCCGGTGGCGTTGAAGATCGCGTTCGCCACCGCCGCCGGCGCCGGCAGCTTGCTCGCTTCGCCGATGCTCTTCGCCCCGAACGGTCCGAGCCCGTCGTCCGACTCGATGAAGACGACCTCGATCTCGGGCGCGTCCAGGTAGGTGGCGACGCGCGCGCCGTAGTAACCGGCGGTCAGCGCGCTGCCGCTGCGGCGGTCGTAGAGCAGGTCTTCGTGCAGCGCCATCCCGATCCCCATCAGCGCGCCGCCCTGGATCTGGCCGTGCGCCGAGAGCGGATTGATGATCCGCCCGCAGTCGTGGACGGCGACGTATTTCAGCACGCGCACGCCGCCCAGCTCGGTGTCGACTTCCACCTCGACGAAATGAGCGCCGAAGGTGTTGCGGACGCGACCCTCGAGCGTCGGGTTCGGCGTCGCCGATCCGATCCGCACCTCGTCGCCCTGCGGCATCCCGTGATCCGCGATCTGCTTCTGCAGGTCGCGGGCCGCTTCGACAACCGCGAAGCCGGTCATGATCGTCGTGCGGCTCCCCGACTCGCCCACCGAGTACGGACACCGATCGGTGTCGCCCCAGACGAGATCGATCCGCGACAGCGGTACGCCGAGCGCCTCGGCGGCGATCAGCGCCATCGTCGTCTTCGCGCCGCCGCCGACGTCGGTGACGCCGACATGCACCGAGTAGCGGCCGGCGGCGTTGACGCGGATGGCGGCGCTGCTGCGGCCGAGCCCGGCGCGGAACACCATGAACGCAACGCCGGCGCCGCGCTTGATCGGGCCAGTGTCCGAGCCCGGCGCGGCGCGCCACCGCCGCTTCCAGTCGAACGTCTCGGCGCCGCGGCGAATGCACTCCTCGAGCGAGTAGTTGGTGAACGGCGTCTGGTCGTTCGCCTTCCGGGTCATGTTCTTGACGATGAACTCGACCGGATCCATCTTCAGCTGCGCGGCGACGCCGTCCATCATCGACTGGATGCCGAAGAAGCCCTGCGGAAACTCCGGGCCGCGGAAGTTCGCCGAGACGGTGCGGTTGGTGTAGACCGGCGAGACCGAGGTCTCGACATGCGGGCACTGGTACAGCTCGATGCCGGCAATCGCGCCGCTGTTCTTGCGATACGGCCCCATGCCGCTGTAGCCGCGCAGCTGAATCGCCTGCAGCGTGCCGTCGCGCGAGACGCCGACCTTGTAGTACTGCACCGTCGGCCAGCGTCCGTGCATGCCGATGAAGTCTTCCTTGCGCGACAGCTCGAGCTTGACCGGCGCGCCGGTCTCGCGCGCCAGCACCGCGGCGATGAGATCGGCGTCCTGGTTCTGGTTCTTGTTGCCGAAGTTGCCGCCCATGAAGTGGCAGACCACCCGAACGTTCTCGGGCGCGACGCCGAGATCGCGTGCCATGTCGGTGCGGCAGTTGGCGATGCCGCCGGTCGGCGTGTAGATCGTCAGCTTGTCGCCGGTCCAGTGCGCCAGCGAGACGCGCGGCTCCATCTGTGCGTTGTGCTGGAACGCGGTCGAGAACCGGTCCTCGAACACGAGATCGGCCGATGCGAATCCGTCCTGAACGCTGCCCCTGCGCGTGCCGAGCGGCTGAAACTCATTGCGGTTGTTCGGCGAGAGGTTGCCCTCCGGCCAGATCTTGACCGCGTGCGGCTCGAGCGCCGCTTCGGGGTCGAGGACGAACGGCAGCGTCTCGTACTCGACCGCAATCAGCTGCAGCGCTTCTTCCGCAACGTGCCGATCGACCGCCGCGACGGCGGCCACCGGTTCGCCGGCGAAGCGCACCGGGTTGTTGAACGCGTAGCGGCGGTGCAGGGTGATCTTCTTCACCGCCTCGTTGTATTGCGTCCCGCCGGAGATCGAGCCGGCACCCCACACCACACGGCAGTTCTCGTGGGTGATGACCGCCTTGACTCCGGGCAGCGCGAGCGCGCGCGTGGCGTCGATGCGGAGAATCTTCGCGTGCGCGTGGGGACTGCGCAGCACGCGCGCATAGAGAGTTCCGGCCAGCTTCACATCGCCGGTGTAGGTCGCCTTGCCGGTCACACGCTCGACCGCGTCGATCCGTGGCGTCGCCATGCCGACGACATTCAACGCGGAAATCGCTGAACTCGCAGAACCAAATTTTTCTTTGCTCTGCGTGATCTGCGTACTCTGCTGGCCCTGCGACCTCTGCGCCGCCGCGATAGCGGCCAGGTAATGGTTGTAGCTGGCGCAGCGGCAGATGTTGCCGGCCATCGCGGCGCGCGCGTCCTCACGGTTCGCCTGGGGGTTGGCGTTGAGCAGCGCCTTTGCGCTCATCAGCTGACCCGACGTGCAGTAGCCGCACTGCGGCGCGTCGTGCTCGACGAACGCCTGCTGGAGGGGGTCGTTCACCAGCCCTTCGACCGTCTGCACCGCGCGGCCGTCCGCCCAGACGGCCAATTGGCTGCAGGAGTAGACCGGCTTGCCATCGAGCAGAACCGTACAGGCGCCGCACTCGCCGCGATCGCAGCCGATCTTGGTCCCGGTCAGCCCGAGGTGGTCGCGGAGCGCTTCGACCAGCGTCCAGCGGTCTTCGACCTCGAGTTTATGCAGCGTGCCGTTGACGGTGACGGCTATCGGCGTGCGCGGCGCGGGCGCCGGCGCCGCCGCCTGCTGTGCGCGCAGCGATCGGGTGGTCGCGACCGCGGTGATCGCCGCGCCGCTCCCCTCGAGAAATCGCCGCCGTGAGATCCTGCGCCTGGTCGCCATGGCCCCTCCGGCACGCCGTGAACGTGCGGATTATACTGACAGCCGACCCATGGACCTTGCATTTCTCGCCGCGCTGCGACGCATTGTCGGCGATGCCGGCGTGCTCGAAGAACGCCTCGACGTGCTGACCTACGAGTGCGATGGCCTGGCTCATCTGCGCGAGACGCCCGGCGCCGTCGTGCTGCCGTCGAGCGCGGCCGACGTGCAGGCGATCGTCAAGCTCTGCGCGCGCGCGCAGGTGCCGTTCGTCGCGCGCGGGCACGGCACCGGTCTCTCCGGCGGCGCCCTGCCGGTGGCGGGCGGCATCGTGATCGCGCTGTCGCGCCTCAATCGCGTCCTCCAGGTCAACATCGCGAACCAGCGCGTCACCGTCGAGCCCGGCGTCACCAACCTCGAGATCACCCGCCAGGTCGCCCCCTTCGGCTACTACTACGCGCCGGATCCGTCGAGCCAGCAGGTCTGCTCGATCGGCGGCAACGTCGCCGAGAACTCCGGCGGCGCGCACTGTCTCAAGTACGGCTTCACGGTGCATCACGTGCTCGGCGTCGAGGCGGTGCTCCCTGACGGCGAGATGATTCACCTTGGCGGTGAGCTGGTCGACACGCCCGGCCCCGACCTGCTCGGCCTCGTTGTCGGATCGGAAGGGACGCTGGCGATCGTCACCAGCATCACGGTGCGAATCCTCCGCCGGCCCGAATCGGTGCAGACGCTGCTGGCCGCGTTCGACACGATTGACGCCGGCGGCGGCGCGGTGTCGGACATCATCGGCGCCGGAATCATCCCGGCAGCGGTCGAGATGATGGACTCGCTCGCGATCCGCGCGGCGGAGGCGGCGGTGCACCCGAACTTCCCCGAGGCCGACACGGTGCTGATCGTCGAGCTCGATGGCCCGGCCGCCGAAGTGCGCGCGCTGTTCGACACCGTGGTCGGCATCTGCCGGCGGCACGGGGCGACGACCGTGGAAGTGGCGACGAGCGACGAGCATCGCGCGCGCATCTGGCGCGGGCGCAAGGCCGCGTTTGCGGCGATGGGCCGCGTCTCGCCGAACTACTACGTGCAGGACGGCGTCGTGCCGCGCACGCGGCTGCCGGAAGTGTTGAACCGCATCCGCGATCTCGAGCGCCGGTCGGGGCTGCCGATCGGCAACGTGTTCCACGCCGGCGACGGCAATCTCCACCCGCTCATCTGCTACGACGAGCGGATTCCCGGCCAGGCCGCGAAGGCCGCGGAAGTGGCCGCGGAGATCCTCTCTTACTGCATCGAGGCCGGCGGGTCGCTCACCGGCGAGCACGGCATCGGCGCCGACAAGTCGAAGTACATGCCGGCGATGTTCAATCCGGAAGATCTCGCGCTGATGCAGCGCGTGCGCTCGGTGTTCGATCCCCGCAACCTCTGTAACCCCGGCAAGGTGTTTCCGACGCCGCGCCTTTGCGGCGAAGTGCCCGGTCCCTATCGCCGCCACCCGGCTGAAGAAGCCGGGCTCGCGGAGCGCATGTAAGGCCCGCGCGCCATTGCTGCCAGCCATGCGGAACGACCGGCCCACCACGCCCGACCCGATCGCGACCGATCTCGTCCAGCCATCGACGCCGCGTGAGGTGGCGGCGGCGCTGAAGCGCGCCTCCGACGATCAGCGGTCGATCGTGATTCGCGGCGCCGGGACGAAGATGACGTGGGGCCGCGCGACACCCCGCATCGACGTGATGCTCGACATGCGGCGGCTGAACCGCGTGCTCGAGCACCAGCACGGCGACCTCACGGCGACGATCGAGGCGGGCGCGACGCTGCGCGACGTCAACGATGCGCTGTCGCGGCTCGGGCAGGGGCTGCCGTTCGATCCGTGCTTCGCCGACGAAGCGACCATCGGCGGCATCCTCGCGACCAACGACAGTGGCCCGCTGCGACACCGCTACGGCGCACCGCGCGATCTGGTGATTGGCGTGCAGCTGGCAACCACCGACGGCGAGCTGACCAAGGCTGGCGGCAAGGTGGTCAAGAATGTCGCCGGCTACGATCTCTCCAGGCTGGTTGCCGGATCGTTCGGCAGCCTCGCGGCGATCGTCAGCGCCACCTTCAAGCTGTCGCCGATTCCCGAGTCGTCGAAGACGATCCGGTTCACGGCGCCGGACATCGCCTCCCTTGCGCAGGCCGTCCGCACGGTGATGGCCTCGCAGCTCGATCCGATGGCGTTCGAGGTCGCCGTGTCGGGGCCGTCCGACACGACCAAGCCCGTGAGCGTGGCACGGCCCTCCCCCGGCCGCGACGATGGGCTGCAGCTCTTCCTGCGGTTCGCCTCGGTGCAGGCCGCGGTCGACGCGCAGGTCGCCGCAGCCACCGACGCGCTGAACGGGATCGCATCGGTGGCGCAGGTCGTCGAGGGCTACGCCGAGCGCACGCTGTGGCTTGGATACGCCTCGCGGCTGTGGGAGCGGCCTGGCGCGATCGTCCGCGCCAGCTGGCTGCCCGCGGCGCTGGTCTCGGCGATGGGGGAACTGCCTGCGAGCGCCGAGCTGGTTGGCCGCGCCGCGGTTGGCGCGGGGATGGTGCGTATCGAAGGCAACGATCAGGAACAGGCGCGGCTTGTCGAGATGCTCCGCCACTCGCCGCACTTCGGCAACGTCGTCATCCTGCGCGGCTCCGCGGCGCTGAAGACGGCGGTCGACGTCTGGGGACCGCAGGGCGATCGCGGCCGGCTGCTGGCGTCGATGAAGCGCGCGTTCGATCCGAACGGCGTGCTCAACGCGGGGCGAGGTCCTCTTTGAACGCTTTCGACGCCGTCCACCCGCCCGATCGCGCGCTCGTCGACAAGTGCGTGCACTGCGGCTTCTGCCTCCCGTCGTGTCCCACCTACCTGCTCTGGGGCGAGGAGATGGACTCGCCGCGCGGCCGCATCTACCTGATGGAGGCCGGGCTGGACGAGCGTGCGTCGATGTCGCCCGGGTTCGTGCGGCACTTCGACGCGTGTCTCGGCTGCATGGCGTGCGTCACCGCGTGCCCGTCGGGCGTGCAGTACTCGCCGCTCATCGAGGCGACGCGCGGTCAGATCGAACGGCGATATCCGCGCGCGTTTGCCGATCGCCTCTTCCGGGCCGCGATCTTCTCGCTGTTTCCGTTTCCCGGACGCCTGCGCATCGCGCTGGCGCCGCTGGTGCCCCTGGGCTGGGCGAAGGCGCTGGCGCGCACGCTGCGGCGTCTGCGCCGGTCGTCGAGCGAGCGGCGGAACCGCTCCGATTCGACGCGCGGGGATGGCCGCGCGCCCGAGCTCGCCGTCCAGCTGAAGAGCCTGACGTTCGAGCGCACGCGCGGCGCACACCGTGGACGTGGGGCGACCCTTCAGGGCCGCCAGATCCCGCCCGGCAACGGATTGTTCGCGAGGCTCCGCGCGGTGATCGCGCTGGCGCCCGAGGTGACGCTGCGCTCGCTCGTCGCGCGCGTGCCGTCGCGGACACCTGCCGCCGGCGAGCGCCGGATGACGGTGGGGCTGCTGACCGGCTGCGTTCAGCGCATCGCGTTTCCGCGCGTCAACGACGCAACCGTCCGCGTGCTTGCGGCCGAAGGGTGTGAGGTCGTCGCGCCGTCCGAACAGGGATGCTGCGGCGCGCTGGCGCTGCACGCCGGCAGGCTGGCGGAGGCGCAGGCCTTCGCGCGGCGCACCATCGAGGTGTTCGATCGCGCGGGCGTCGAGCGGATTGCGGTGAATGCCGCCGGCTGCGGCTCGTCGATGAAGGAGTACGGCCAGCTGCTCGCCGACGATCGTGAGTGGGCCGAGCGTGCGCGAGCGTTCTCGGCGCGGGTGCGCGATGTCAGCGAGGTCCTCTCCGAGATCGGGCCGCCGAGAGCGGCGCGGCACCCGCTCGCGATGCGCGTGGCGTATCACGATGCCTGCCACCTCGCGCACGCGCAGGGTGTGCGCGAGCCGCCGCGCGACCTGCTGCGCTCGATTCCCGGCATCGAGCTGCTGCCGATTGCCGAGCAGGAGATCTGCTGCGGCAGCGCCGGCATCTACAACCTGGTCGAGCCGTCCACCGGCCGCGAGCTCGGCGACCGTAAGGCGGCGCACATCGACGCGACGCGTCCGGACATCGTCGCCACCGCGAACCCGGGGTGCACCCTGCAGATCACCGCCGCGGCCGGACGTCGCGGCCGGAGCTGGAGTGTCCGCCATCCGATCGAGATTCTGGATGCATCGATCCGCGGGACAGACGTACGTTGAACGCAGAGGCCGCAGAGCACGCAGAGTTCTCTTTTTTCCTGGGGTACTTCGAGGGTCCTTGCGGCTCTTCCCGCCTTCGAGCCTTCCATCCTTCGAGCCGTCCCGCCTTCCTCCTTTCCCTTCCGCCTTCCCGCCTTCCTCCTTTCCCTTTCCGCCTTCCCGCCTTTCAGCCTTCGCTTCTGTCTGCCCCGCGAGACAACGACTGTCCGCAGACGACGACGCGCAGGCGGCAGGTTTGCCTGGGCGCTCAAGAACAACTTGCGCGTGTGGCTATAGATAGCGAAACTGCGAAGTACAGGACCAGCTGGCACCGGCATTGCTCCTGAAGCTTTTCGCCACCGCCTGTCTGATTTGAGGATGCGCCCGTGTCCGCCTATAAAAAACTCATCATGTTCGTCGCAC
>Ga0207701_10007116_pt1 | contig 11141 bp, 8 predicted proteins | sample KBSSwiSSwithPhiX_FD_184294 | JGI IMG/M metagenome (GOLD analysis project Ga0207701, IMG submission 184294) | Switchgrass rhizosphere bulk soil microbial communities from Kellogg Biological Station, Michigan, USA, with PhiX - S5 (SPAdes) (version 2) | ecosystem: Environmental > Terrestrial > Soil...
GGGCCGCCTGGGCCACGCAGCCGCCGCGGATCCGTCCAACGGCATTGAGCGGCTGGAAAAATTGCATGCCGAGAAGCTCGTGCCCGAGCGCCAGGCGCTGCTGCTGGCCTCGGTCTCCAAGGAAATCGGTCCGCTTGTCCAGTCGGCGCGCCAGGCAGTTGCCGCGCGGTTCATTTCGACGATCAAGGAAATGCAGGACCTCACCTCGACGGCCGGCAAAAACCAGAACGTCGCGCAGGACATGCTCACGCGCCTGGAAAACGAGCGCAAGACCTATCAGAAAAGCGTCGCGGCTTTCAATGTCACCTATTCCGACCTGACCGCCAAGGGCCAGGAACTGCTGGCTACCCTGCACGACGACCGCATCGAGGAAATCCTCTCGCACGACCGCGACTTTATCCAGGGCGCGTGGACCACTGCCGGCATGTGGAAGAGCATTCAGGGACTGTTCGGCTACTTCACCACGCAAGTCGAGAAAATCCTCAACTACGCGGTCAAGCTGCGTGAGGCGGTCGAGGGGATTTACCAGCAGTTTCACGAGAATTTCGGGTTGGCGAAATTGAGCCCACCGCCGCTCACGCTGCAAAAGCACCTGGAATCGATGCACGCGCTGGAAGCCAACGCGCGCGCCTTCTGTCACGACCCGGTCAATATCGCGACCTACAAGGATTTCCTGGTCAAGAAGTTCTATGACGGCCTGGTCGAGGAAGCGCGCCAGACTTTTGAGCTGACGCGGCTCGATACCGAGCACTGGCTGCGCGGCGCACTGGGCCCGTTGAACGGCCAGATCATGGAGCGCCAGAAACTCATGTTGAAGCGCGTCGAGAACCTGCGCGACATGAAGGAAAACATGACCTCGGTGAAGGAACGCATCAAGATCCTTGATGAACAGCGCGTCGAACTCAAAAAGCAGGGCGAGCAGCTCGACCAGCTGCGCACCAACCTTGCGCTGACAGCACCTGCGGCTGCGAAGCCCGTCGCTGAAGCCAAGCCGGCGTTGTCGGGGTAATCGCGGACCGCCTCGAAAAAGGGCCAGCGTGATGGTGGCGCTGTACCCGAAGCGGGTTATCATCGGGCGCGCACCGCATAAGCGCCGGAAAAGGTTCGGCTTTTGCCGGATCGCGAACGTGGCAACAGCTATTGCTCGCCACTACTGAGCAACTATGACGAGTCAACTCGAAAAAGAGGTCGCCCATTACCAGGAATGGCGCGACGAGATGATTTCCGGGATCGAATCCTACAAATCCTGGCTCGACACCAACGGCTACGCCGATATCCAGCAGTCGCTGCGCATTTACGACCTGATCGAAAGCCTGCGCAACGATCGCATGACTCTGGCATTTCTCGCCGAGTTTTCGCGCGGCAAGACCGAGCTCATCAACGCGATGTTCTTTTCGGACTTCAAGCAGCGGCTGCTGCCGTCGAACGTCGGCCGCACGACGATGTGCCCGACGGAGATCTATTACGACGCGGCGGAGGAGCCGTACATGCGGCTGCTGCCGATCGAGACGCGCAGCCGCCAGGAAACCGTGAGCGCGTTAAAGCGCCAGCATGTCGAGTGGATCAAGGTCAAGCTGAACGTCGACTCGCGCGAGGACATGGCCGAGGCGATGAAGCACCTGGTCGAAGTCAAGCTAGTCAGCACCGACGAGGCGCGCACCCTCGGCCTGTGGGACGACAACGACCCGATGGCAGCGACCATCGTCAAGCAGGACGGGGACAAGATTGAGATCCCGGCGTGGCGCCACGCGATGATCAGCTATCCGCATCCGCTGCTGAAAAGCGGCCTGATCGTGCTCGACACCCCGGGCCTGAACGCGCTCGGCACCGAGCCCGAGTTGACGCTCTCGATGATCCCGAACGCGCACGCGGTGCTGTTCCTGCTCGCGATGGACACCGGCGTCACCAAGTCCGACCTCGAGGTATGGCAGAAATACGTGCAGCCCGCGGCCACCCGCCGCATCGCGGTGCTGAACAAGATCGACCTGATGTGGGATGACTTGAAAACCGCCGCCGAAATCGCGATCGATGTCGAGCGCCAGCTCGAGCAGACGTCCACGTTGCTCGCGTTGCCGCGCACGCACGTGATGGCGATCTCCGCGCAAAAAGCGTTGCTGGCGCGGGTGCGCGGCGACAATGAGCTGCTGACTAAAAGCGGCATCGAGCAGCTCGAATACCTGCTTGCTTCGGAGATCATTCCGGCCAAGCAGGAAATCATGCGCGCCGCCGTGCAGCGTGAAATCGGCAGCATGGTCGACGCGTCGCGGCTGGCGGTCGCCAGCCAGTTGAACGCCACCAAGGGCGAATTGCAGGAGCTCGCGGTGATGTCGGGCAAGAGCCGCGGCATGGCGCAGACGATGGTGGCGCGGCTCGAAGTCGACCGCAAAAATTATCACGCCACCGTGCAGACATTCCGCGCGACGGTCAACACTGTTACCAATCAGGGTGCAACGCTATTAAAGCAGCTTGACGACGACCGCCTGGACGACATTCTGAATAAGGACCGCAAGTTCATCGAGGACGCATGGACGACGGCGGGGTTGTGGAAAAGTATGCAAATGCTGTTTCAGCATTTCACCGCGGTGTCGGCCAAGATACTCAATTTCTCCAACCAGATTAAGACCCTCGTCGACGCCACCTACCTGCATTTTCACGAGAAGTTCGGTTTCGCGCGGTTATCTCCGCCGTCGCTCAACCTCGAGCGGCACACGTTGACGATGACCGGCATGCAGGAAACGGCGCGTGCTTTCTGCCATGACCCGGTCAACATGGCGAAGTATAAGGACTTCGTGGTCAACCGCTTTTACGAGAGCCTGGTCGCCGAAGCGCGCCAGATTTTCGAGATGACGCGCCTGGACGCGGAGACCTGGTTGAAGTCGGCCTTGAATCCGCTCAACCTGCAGATCAAGGAACACGAGAAAGTACTCGCCAAGCGGATCGAGAACTTCAAGAAAATCCGCGACAACATCACCTCGGTCGAAGACCGTATCAAGCAGCTCGAAAAACTGCGGGTCGAGCTCGAGAGCCAGACCCAGGTGCTGGCCGGCATCAAGGTGAGCCTCGATGGCGAGCGTATTGTGGCCAAAGTCGAGCCGGAACCGATGCTGGAAGAAGTTGCTTAATCGCCCGCGCCGCGCGGTCCGGCGGCACTTAGAGCGTGGCTTCTATGCGCTCGCACAGTGTTTTCAATACTTGAATGCGCGCTGAGTACTTGTCGTTGGCGGGCACCAGTATCCACGGCGCATCTCGATTGCTCGTGCGCTCGACCATGTCGCACACCGCCACTTCGTAATCGTCCCACCGCTTGCGGTTACGCCAGTCGTCGGGCGTAATCTTGAAACTCTTGAACGGCGTCTGCTGGCGCTCGCGAAAGCGCCGCAGCTGCTCGTCCTTGGTGACCGTCAGCCAGAACTTGGTGACGACGCCGGAGGCTTCCACGATCTGCTCCTCGAAGTCGTTGATCTCGTGGTAGGCGCGCATCCAGTCCTCTTCTGAGCACAGCTTTTCGACGCGCTCGACCAGCACGCGGCCGTACCATGAACGGTCGAATATGGTTACGCGCCCGCGCCGCGGCAGCCGGCGCCAGAACCGCCACAGATACGGTTGTGCGCGTTCTTCCTCGGTTGGCGCGGCCACCGGCACCACCTGGTACTGACGCGCATCCAGCGCGCCGGTAATTCGCCGTATGCTGCCGCCCTTGCCGGCAGCGTCGGCGCCTTCGAATACGACGATGATCGATTTGCGGCGGAATTTCTTGTGCCGCGTCAGCAGGTTCAGTTCGCCCTGGTATTTTTCGAGCTTGCGCTCGTACTCCTTGTGCGGCATGCGCTGGGCGTAGTCGAGGCTGGACAGCACGGTGCGGCGATCGAGCGCCGGTTCCGGCAGCGCGGCGGGCTGGCTCACGCGGGGCCTCGCGCCGGCCAGGCGCTTATGCATGGCATCGAGCAAAGTGCGCCCGGCGGTCAGATAGCGGTAGTTCGGATCGGTGCCCTCGATTACGGTCCAGGGCGCGTGTGCGGCGCTCGTTTCGCGCAGCGCCGTTTCGGAAACCTTGCGGTAGCGGTCGTACGCCTTGAACTGCGCCCAATCGGTGTCGGTAATCCGCCAGCGCGTGTGCGGATTCGACTCGAGCGCCTGCAGTCGCTTTTTTTGCGCTTTCTTCGACAGGTGAAACCAGAATTTGAGTATCAGCGCGCCTTCGTCGGCGAGCATGCGCTCGAAGTGCACGATTTCTTCGAGCGCGAGCTCGAACTCGGTATCGTCGAGCCTGCCGCGCACGCGATCCTGGATGGGCTGGCTGTGCCACGCGCCGAACAGGATCCCGATGCGGCCTTGCGGCGGCAGGGCGCGCCAGTAGCGCCACATGCGCGGCCGTTCGCGCTCTTCATCCGACATCTCGCCGAACGCGTGGGTGACGATGTGCCGCGGGTCCATCCACTCGTTAAGAATATTTACCGTCTCGCCTTTGCCCGCGCCATCGACGCCGCCGATGACGATGATCACCGGGAAGTCCTTGTGCGCAAGCAGCTCGTACTGGGCCTTGAGGAGCGCTTCGCGCAGCTTCGGCTCGGCGCGGTCGTATTCGCGGTCGGTGATGCAGTGCCCCAGTTCGGCGGATTCAAACATGCTGCTTACATTAGCACGATATCGAACTGCTCTTGGCTGTACTGCGTTTCAACCTGCAGGGAAACGGGCTTGGCGATGAAATCCGACAGCATCGCGAGACTCTGCGATTCCTCGTCGAGAAACATGTCGATCACGGGTTGGGAAGCGAGGATGCGAAACTCGCGTGCATCGAACTGGCGTGCCTCGCGCAGGAGCTCGCGCAGTATTTGGTAGCAGACGGTCTGCGCGGTTTTCAGCTCGCCGCGCCCTTCGCATACCGGGCATGGTTCGCACAATACATGGGCAAGGCTCTCGCGCGTGCGCTTGCGCGTCATCTCGACTAAGCCCAGCTGCGTGAAGCCGTTGACCGTCATCCGCGTCCTATCCCGCGCGAGCGCCTTGCGAAACTCGTTCAACACAGCGTTGCGATGCTCTTCGGTGTCCATGTCGATGAAGTCGATGATGATGATGCCGCCGAGATTTCTCAGGCGCAACTGGCGCGCGATCACCTGCGAAGCCTCCAGGTTGGTTTTGAAGATCGTCTCGTCGAAGCTGCGGCCGCCGACGAAGCCGCCGGTGTTGACGTCGACGGTCGTCAACGCCTCGGTCTGGTCGATGATCAGATAACCGCCGGATTTGAGGTCGACGCGCCGGGCGAGCGCCTTTTCGATTTCTTCCTCGACGCTGTAGAGATCGAATATAGGCCGCTCGCCCGCGTAGTGCTCGAGCCGCGCTGCGACGTTCGGCATGAACTCGCGCGCGAACGCCTCGACTTTCTGAAACGTCTCGCGCGAATCGATGAGGATGCGCGCCGTTTCCTCGTTCGCGAAATCGCGCAGCACGCGCTGGGAGAGGTTCAGGTCCTGATAGAGCAGCGCGGCGGGCGCGGCCGACTTCGCCTTCTCCTGAATGTCCTTCCACCACTTGGCGAGGTATTCGACGTCGGCAGCGAGCTCGCGATCGCTCGCCGTTTCCGCCATCGTGCGCACGATGAAGCCGCCGGCGAAATCCGGCGGCATCATCTGCTGCAGGCGCGTGCGCAGATGCTCGCGCTCCGCCTCGTCTTCGATGCGCTGCGAGATGCCGATGCGCGACTCCTGCGGCAGATAGACGAGCAGGCGCCCCGCTATGCTGATCTGCGTGGATAATCGCGCGCCTTTGGTGCCGAGCGGATCCTTGACGACCTGGACCATCAGGTTCTGGCCCTCGGCGAGTAAGCGTTCGATGGGCCTGGCTTCGGCGCCGTCGTCGCGATGGCCCCAGATGTCGGCGACATGCAGGAATGCCGCGCGCGCGCCGCCGATGTCGATGAACGCGGATTGCATGCCGGGCAGCACGCGCACGACGCGCCCCATGCAGATGTTGCCGACCAGGCCGCGCGCGGACGAGCGTTCGACCTGCACTTCCTGTACGACACCCTGCTCGATTACCGCCACGCGCGTTTCCTGCGGCGTGACGTTAATCAGGATTTCCTCAGTCAAGCGGTCCCCAGTTCGAAGCGATGCCGAAACGCCATAATAATTCCGCGGTTGCAATCAGCGGCAGGCCCATGATGCCGGAATAACTGCCGGCCAGCCGGGTTATGAAAACCGCCGCCCCTCCCTGTATTGCATAGGCGCCCGCTTTGTCCAGCGGTTCGCCGCTCGCTGCGTAGGCGCGGATTTCCGCGTCGTCGAGATTGCGGAATTCTACCGTAGAGGCGGACAGCGCAGTCTCCATGCGGTCGCCGCGCGCGATCGCCACGGCGGTCAATACCTCGTGCGTATGCGCGGAGAGCCGGCGGAGCATTTGCCCCGCGTGCTCTGCGTCAGCCGGCTTGCCGAGGATTTCGCCGTCGAGCACGACGGTGGTGTCCGCCGCCAGCACCGGCAACGGTGCGAGCGCGCGGGACTCCACTTGCCGCCAGCCGAGCTCGGCTTTCGCGCGCGCCACGCGCATGACGTAGGCGGGCGCCGCCTCATCCGCGTGCGGCGTTTCGTCGACGTCGGCGCCGTGCAATTCGTGGGTCAGCAATTCGTCGAACGCAACGCCGAGTTGCGCGAGCAGTTCGCGCCGGCGCGGGCTGCGCGATGCGAGATAAATGCGGCCGCCGCTATGCGTCATCCGCATTTGCGTAAGGCGTGAGGCGATAGGCGTAAGGCGGAAAACATTTGTCTGGCGCAGCGCGCCTTTGCCCCTTCACGCCTCACGCCTCACGCCTCACTGCCTATGGTACGGATGCCCGGCCAGCAGCGACACGGCGCGATAAAGCTGCTCGACGAGGATGACGCGGCACAAGCCGTGCGGCAGCGTGAGCGGCGACAGCGACCACAACAAATGGGCTTGCGCCTGCAATGCGCGCGCGGTACCGTCGGCGCCGCCGATGACAAACGCGACGTCGCCGCCGTCCTGCTTCCAGCGTTCGAGCCGGCGCGCGAGTTCGGCCGTCGTCAGCGTCTTGCCGCGCTCGTCGAGCACCACCTTGAAGGCGCGTGCGGGCACCGCGGCGCCGATGCGCTGCGCCTCCAGGTCACGCCATTGCTCGATGGATTTCGGGCCGCTGCCGGTGCGCGCGGCCGGCTTGATTTCGGTCAGCTCGACGCGCACTTCGCGCGGCATGCGTTGCGCATATTCGGTGAAGCCAGCGGTGATCCATGCGGGCATCTTGTGCCCGACCGCCACTATGCGCAATTTCATCGGCCACGCAGCCTACGAGCGGGCGCCGCCGGCCGCGCGCCGCCTGGGCACGGGGGCCGCGTTACTCCATAGTTCCTCGAGATTGTAGTGCTGGCGGACCGCCGGCTGCATCACGTGCACCACCACCGCCCCCAGATCGACCAATACCCATTCTCCGGGATCCGTGCCTTCAACCCCATACACGGTGGCGCCGAGCGCCTTGACCTTGTCCTGAACATGATTGGCGAGCGCCTTGTTCTGCCGGGTCGAGTCCCCGCTCACCACGATCACCTTGTCGAAGAGCGCCGTCATGCGGCGCACGTCGAGTACCACAATGTCGCGCCCCTTGATGTCTTCGAGCGCATCCACGATGGTTTTAACCAGTCTATCGAGCCTCATTCACCTCCTGCGTAACATAAAGTCCGTTGCTTCGAATATAGTCGAGAACCGGATCGGGAAGCAAATAGCGCGGGCTCACGCCGCGCGCCAGCGAGTCGCGGATCATCGACGCCGATATGTCGAGCGCCGCGATCGCCTGCGTCACGATGCCGCCGGCGGGCGACAGATGTATCGCGAACGGCTGGCGCATGAGCCGCGCCGAATATTCGCGCGCGAGCGGCTCGGGCATGCGTGCCGGCCACGACTCGGGCGGAAATCCGGGCCGGTGCGCGATGACGATGTGCGCGAGCGTAAATAATTCATGCCAGCGGTGCCACGTCGCAAGCTCGAGAAATGCGTCGGCGCCCAGGAGCAGACATAAAGGCCGCGTGGCGCCGAGCTCGCGCCGCACTTCAGTCAGCGTGTCGATCGTGTAGCCGGGGCCGCTGCGCCTCACCTCGCGGTCGTCGATCTTGAACAGCGGGTTGTCACCGAGGGCCAGGCGCGCCATGTCCAGCCGCTGACCGGCGGTGACCTGCGGTACAGCGCGATGCGGCGGCGTGCCGCCGGGCATGAACCGCACTTCTTCGAGCCGGATCGACTCGGCGAGTTCCTGCGCCAATCGCAAATGGCCGAAGTGTATGGGGTCGAAAGTGCCGCCGAAAATGGCGACGGGCTTGATCGCCATGCGTCAAGCGCTCCTGAGAGGCGAGAGGCGAGAGGTGACAGGCGGGAAACCCGCGGCATCTCCTGCCGGCATTTGCCCCTCTCGCCTATCGCCTCTCGCTTCTCTCGTCACAGCACCAAGCGCCGGATGTCCGACAGCACGTTGCTCAAATAAGCGATGAAGCGCGCGCCCTGCGCGCCGTCGACTACGCGGTGATCGTACGACAGCGACAACGGCAGCATGAGCCGCGGCGCGAACTGCTTGCCGTCCCACACCGGCTTCATGACCGACTTGCCGACGCCGAGTATCGCGACTTCCGGCGCATTGATGATGGGCGTGAAGTAGGTGCCGCCGAGTCCGCCGAGGCTCGAAATCGAAAAGCAGCCGCCCTGCAGGTCGGCGGAATTGATTTTGCCGTCGCGCATGCGCGCGCTGATGACGCCGAGCTCGCGCGCGAGCTCGAGCAGGCCTTTTTTGTCCGAATCTCGAATCACCGGCACGACTAATCCGAGCGGCGTATCAACTGCCACGCCAATATTGAAATACTGTTTCAGCACCAGGTTCTCGCCGTCGGGCGACAGCGACGAATTGAAGTTCGGGTACTGCTTCAGGGACACGACTACGGCCTTGATCAGGAACGCGAGCAGCGTGAAGCGGATGCCTTCCTTTTTGGCGGCCTCCGCCTGCGACTTGCGGAATTCCTCGAGCTCGGTGATGTCGGCTTCATCCTGCTGCGTCACGTGCGGAATCGCGACCCAGTTGCGATGCAGGTTGGCGCCCGACAATTTCTTGATGCGCGACAACGCCTGCATTTGCACGGGCCCGAACTTCGCAAAATCGACCTGCGGCATCGGCAGCAGGTTGAATCCGAGCCCGCCGCCGCCGGCGCCGCGCGGGCGCGCGAGTTCGCCCTTCACGTAAGCCTGCACGTCTTCGCGCAGGATGCGGCCTTTCGGCCCGCTGCCGGTGACTTTGGATAGATCGGCGCCGAGCTCGCGCGCGAAACGCCGCACCGACGGGCCCGCATGCACCGACTTCATTTTCGCTTCGTCGATCGGCTCGAGCGACGCCGTGGGACTCGTCGCTGCCGGCGCGGGCGATGGCGCGGCAGCAGCCGGCTGCGCTGCAGCAGCAGGCGGCGGGGACGATGCTTGGGCGGGTTGTGCGGCTGCCGGTTGCGTCGCCGGGGCGGCGGCGGGCGCGGCCGCGGACTCCGCCGCATCGAGCATCAACACGAGCGTGCCCTCGGAAACCTTGTCCCCGACCTTGACCTTGATTTCCTTGACGACGCCCGACTTCGGCGCCGGCACTTCCATCGTGGCCTTGTCCGACTCCAGCGCGATCAGCGGATCTTCCGCATTGACGCTGTCGCCCGGCTTGACCAGGATTTCGATGATCGGGATTTCCTTGAAATCGCCGATATCGGGCACTTTGACTTCGATAACGTTGCTCATACGCTCAGCTTAGGGGCTTGTAGTTTCGACATAACGCGCCTGCGGCGCATTAGTCTGCACTGAAAACCCAACGGGTTTTTGATCATACTGTAGTCGGGTTGGGTTTTTCCGGGTTAATCCCGTACTTCTTGATCGCTTCGGTGACCTTCTTGCGCGGCACGAGTTCCATGTCGGCGAGCGCCTTCATGGCGGCAACCGCGACATAGTTGCGATCCACTTCGAAAAACTGGCGCAATTTTTCGCGCGTGTCCGAGCGGCCGAAACCATCGGCGCCGAGCGCGTGAAAATGATGCGTGGGGAGAAAGCTGCGCACTTGGTCGGCGAACATCTTCATGTAATCGGTCGACGCGATGACCGGACCCTCGCGGTCCTTGAGACAGGTTTCGATGTGGGAAACGCGCGGCGCCGCTTCGGGATGGAGCATGTTCCAGCGTTGCACGTCGAGGCCGTCGCGGCGCAATTCGTTGAAGCTCGTCACGCTCCAGATATCGGCCGCGATACCGAAATCTTTTTCGAGCAGGTCGGCGCCCGCGATGACTTCGCGCAATATCGTGCCGCTGCCGAGCAACTGCACCTTGGGCGCGTTCTTCTTCGACTTGCCTTCGCGCAGCAAGTACATCCCTTTCAGGATGCCCTTCTCGACCCCTTCGGGCATTGCCGGATGCTCGTAGTTCTCGTTCATCACGGTGATGTAGTAATAGACGTCTTCCTGCTCCTGGTACATGCGGCGCAGGCCGTCCTGGATAATGACCGCGAGCTCGTACGCGTACGTCGGATCGTAGGCGACGCAGTTAGGTATCGTCGCCGCCAGCAGGTGGCTGTGGCCGTCTTCGTGCTGCAGCCCTTCCCCGTTCAACGTCGTGCGGCCGGCGGTGCCGCCGAGCAGGAAGCCGCGCGCGCGCATGTCGCCCGCTGCCCACGCGAGATCGCCGACGCGCTGGAAGCCGAACATCGAATAGTAGATGTAGAACGGGATCATCGAAATGCCGTGCGTGCTGTATGACGTCGCCGCCGCGATCCATGACGACATCGCGCCCGGCTCGTTGATGCCTTCCTGCAGGACCTGGCCCTTCTGGTCTTCCTTGTAGAACATCAGCTGGTCGGCATCCTGCGGCGTGTAGAGCTGGCCGACGTGAGAATAGATCCCAAGCTGGCGGAACATGCCCTCCATGCCGAACGTGCGCGACTCGTCGGGCACGATAGGCACCACGAACTTGCCGATCTTCTTGTCGCGCACCAGCATCGTCAGTATCCGCACGAACGCCATCGTCGTGGATAGCTCGCGTCCCTCGCCGCTCGCTTTAAGCAAGGTCTCGAACGCCGACAGCGGCGGAATTTCGAGCGGCTCCGCTTTACGCCGGCGCGCCGGCTGATAACCGCCG
>Ga0207701_10007118_pt1 | contig 11140 bp, 11 predicted proteins | sample KBSSwiSSwithPhiX_FD_184294 | JGI IMG/M metagenome (GOLD analysis project Ga0207701, IMG submission 184294) | Switchgrass rhizosphere bulk soil microbial communities from Kellogg Biological Station, Michigan, USA, with PhiX - S5 (SPAdes) (version 2) | ecosystem: Environmental > Terrestrial >...
GCCAGCGACGTCCGGACGTCTTCTTCGTCGGCCTTGACCATCATCTCGATCAGGCCCTTGAAGCTGACCTTCGGCTTCCAGCCCAGCACGCGCTTGGCCTTGCTGGGATCACCGTGCAGGTGGTCGACCTCGGTGGGACGGAAGTAGCGCGGATCGATCTCGACGTACTTCTTCCAGTCGAGGCCCAGCACGCCGAACGAGACGTCCAGGCACTCTTCCACGCTGTGCGACTCGCCGGTCGCGACGACGTAGTCGTCGGGCTTGTCCTGCTGGAGCATCAGCCACATCGCCTCGACATAGTCACCCGCGAAGCCCCAGTCGCGCTTCGCCTTCAGGTTGCCGAGGTACAGCTTCTTCTCCAGCCCGTGCTTGATGCGCGCGGCCGTGCGGGTGATCTTGCGCGTCACGAACGGGATCCCGCGCCGGGGCGACTCGTGGTTGAACAAGATCCCGCAGCAGATGAACATCCCGTACGCCTCGCGGTAGTTCTGCGCCAGCTGGTGGGCGAACACCTTGGCGCAGGCGTAAGGGCTGCGCGGCTCGAACGGGGTCGACTCGCTCTGGGGCGGTTTGGCGCCGCCGAACATCTCGCTGGACGACGCTTGGTAGAAGCGCACCGACTTCTCCTGGCCCGATTCGCGGATCGCCTCCAGCAAGCGCAGCGTGCCGAGAGCGACCGTGGAAGCGGTGTACTCCGGGACGTCGAAGCTGACGCGCACGTGGCTCTGCGCACCCAGGTTGTAGATCTCGTCGGGCTTCACCGAACGCAGCACGCGGTTCAGCGAGCTCGCGTCGTCGAGATCGCCGTACACCAGCCGCAGCCGATAGTCGGGCACGTGCGGATCCTGGTAGATGCGGTCCAGACGCTCCGTGTTGAACGAGCTGGAACGGCGGACCACGCCGTAAACCTCGTAGCCTTTTTCGAGCAACAGCTCGGCCAGGTAGGAACCATCCTGGCCGGTGACGCCGGTGATGAGGGCGCGTTTCATTTCTTCTCGATCTCCTTTTGATGTTCTTCGAACCAAGCGACGGTGGCGGCCAGGCCGCGATCGAACGACGTGCGGGCCTCGAAGCCGAAGCGCTCCTTGGCGCGCGTGACGTCCAGTCGGCGCCGCGGCTGTCCGTTGGGCTTGCTGGTGTCCCACACGAACTTGCCCTCGTAGCGAGCGGCCTTTGCGATCTTCTCGGCCAGGTCGCGGATCGAGATCTCCACGCCGCTGCCCAGGTTCACCGGATCGCTGGAATCGTATCGCTCCGCCGCCAGCACGATCCCTTCCGCCGCGTCCTCGACGTACAGGAATTCGCGGGTGGGCGAGCCATCGCCCCACAGCCCGACCTCGCTGTCTCCGCGATTCCGCGCGCTGACGAACTTCCGGACCATCGCCGGGATCACGTGCGACGTGTTCAGGTCGAAGTTGTCGCGCGGCCCGTACAGGTTCACGGGAAACAGCACGATGCTGTTCAGGCCGTACTGCTCGCGGTACCCCTGCGACTGAACCAGCATCATTTTCTTGGCGATGCCGTAGGGCGCGTTGGTCTCCTCCGGATAGCCATTCCAGAGGTCGTCTTCCTTGAACGGCACCGGCGCGAACTTCGGATAGGCGCAGATGGTGCCGGTCGCGACCAGCTTGTGGACCTTGGCGAGCCGGCACTCCTCGAACATGTGCAGGCCCATCATCGCGTTCTCGAACAGGTAGCGGCCCGGGTTGGCCTGGTTGGCGCCGATGCCCCCGACCTGCGCCGCCAGGTGCAGGACCAGGTCCGGACGCACGTCGGTCAGAAGCCGGCGAACCGCCGCGCGATCGACCAGGTCGTAGTCGCGCGACCGTGGAACGAAGACGCGCGCGCCAGCCGCCTGCAGACGCGCCACCACGAACCCGCCCAGAAATCCAGCGCCGCCGGTGACGACGACCTGTTTGTCCTGCCAGAAAGAGCTCATGGGCGGGGGGAAGTTACCACAGCCCCTCCGTTTTTCTGCGTGCCCGAGTGCGTGCGGGCGAGCACGCTCGTCGTGCTCGCGCTCGCCCCCGCGCCTACGGATTCAGGGCCGCGTGCGCCGACAGCTTCCCGGCCGCCACCTCGGCCGCCAGCGTGGTCAGCTCGGGCAACGCGGCGCCCGGGTTGCCCGGCGGCGGCCGCACCCCACCCTCCTTCACCGTGCTGCCGAACGTCGTGACGACGAAGATGCGGACGATCTCCGACCGCTCCGCGGGCAGCGCGCGCCCGTACGCGTCGACCAGGTCGGCGATGTCGGCGGGCGGGTTCCCCTCCAGCACGGCGCGCGCCCAGGCCGACAGCAGCTTCGCCTGAAAGTTACGAAACGGCCCGAGCACGGCGGCCGGGCTTATCCCTTCGGGGACGCGGTCCTTCACGAACGGCGCGTAGACGGCGTCAGGCGCGATCTTCCGACCGACCGTCTTCGACTGCGCCAGCCGGTAGAGCACCGTCGCCGCCGCGTTCGGGTCAGCGAGCAGCTCGCGGGCTGGCCGCGGCGCGCCGTCGGCGCCCAGCGCGTAGCGATTCTCGCGCACTGCGGTGAACAGCTCGCGCTGGGCCGCCGTGCCTGCGTCTGCCGGCAGCGCGCCCGCCGGCCCCTCCCCTTCCCGCCACTCGCGCGCGATGACCTCCAGCGCCCGCGCATACGCAACCACCAGCAGGTGCGTCGGGTTGGGCGCCTCCACGCCCGCTACCCGCGAAGCCGCCAGCAGTCCGAGCGATCCCGCCAGCGTCTGCGACAGCGCGCGATCGTGGTCGGGATAGGCGTCGATGGCGACGGTCACCGCGCCCGGGTACTCGTCGCCGCCGAAGGTTCCCTTCAGCGCTATCCCGCGGGCGATCGGCCCCGACGCCCGCGATCCGCCCATGATCAGCACCGTGGGCTCGCGCGCTGCCGCGCGCTGGGCGTCCGCGTAACGATGGCCGCCGACGTCGATCTCGCGGATCAGCTGCTTGGCCAGGTAGTCGGTTCGCAGCACCTCCGACGCGAAACCGACCGCGAACTTCTGGTGCAGCGGAACCGCGTGCGGATTGTCGATCTCCACCTCCGTGACGACCGGCAAGCCCGACTTGCTCTTGGCGCCGCCCGACACCGGGGCCACGAGCAGGAACGAATCGGGTGCGCCGAGCGTCGTGTCGCGCTTGCAGCCGGCCCCGGCGGACAGCGCGCCGGCGCACGCCAAGCCCGCCAGAACCAGCTTCAGTCGAAATCCCGCCCGCCGCGCGCGAGCGCCGCGTGTCATTGGGCGCGCGCCGCGTACGATCCGCAGTAAACCTGCAGGAGGCGGGTCAGCGCGTCGAAGTCGACCGGCTTGTAGAGCACCGTCACGTCTTCTTTTATACCGATCATCGGGTCGTTCGCGGCGGTCATGATGACCCGCGGGATGGACGCCAGGCTGGGCGTCCTTTTGACGACTTTCAAGAATTCGGCTCCGTTCATCACCGGCATGAACAGATCGACAAGCATCAGCGCCGGATGTTCCGTTTCCAGCACGGATAATGCCGCCTTGCCGTTGGGAACGCAGATGGCGCGATAGCCGCGTTCTTCAACGACGTCGTTGATGGTCATCGCCACGTCCTGGTCGTCCTCGATGACGAGCACCGCAGGAGGGGTGGGCTTCGGCTTTACCATAGCGATCACGGTCGTCGTCCCGACTCTATAGATCCGACCTCGGCCGCTAGCAATGCTTGGGTGGTAACATTCTTCGGTCGAACGTTTCGTGCTACAAGCCCGTGGCACCGGCCCCGTAGCTCAGGTGGATAGAGCGGCGGTTTCCTAAACCGTAGGTCGCCTGTTCGAATCAGGCCGGGGTCACGACGAAGGGCGACCGCCCGCGTCCTGCAGTCCTCGTGCCGCGTTTGCACGCCGATGTGTGTCCGCGTGGTCGCGCTGCGGCTCGCATCGGGGATCGTCCGTAGCGCGCAATTCGCCGTTAATAAACAGGAATGCGGTCACGAGCGGCGCGGTGACGTCGGCGGCCGCGCCGCGCGGACCGCACGCAACGTACGCAACGTACGCAACGTACGAATGACCAGCAGGATCGCCAGGCTTGCGCCGAATATCACCGGCTGGCGCAGATCCGACTTCACCCGCCAGACGAAGTGAACGACGCCCAGCGCGGCGGCGAGATAGATCAAGCGGTGCAAGCGCTTCCAGCGCGCGAACCCGAGTCGGCGCACCATTCCGTCCGTTGACGTGATCGCCAGCGGAATCAGCAACACGAACGCGGCGAACCCGACCGTGATGAACTTGCGCTTCACGATGTCTTTCCCGATCGCCGCGAAGTCGAAGAACTGATCGACGCCCAGGTAGACCGCGAAGTGCAGGCAGACGTAGAGGAACGTCTCCAAGCCCAGCATGCGGCGCAACCGCAGCGGCCACTTCCAGCCCGTAACTATCTGGATCGGCGTGGGCGAGAGCGTCACCAGCAGGAGCGTCAGCGTCCAGAAGCCGAGTCGGTTCATCGCCTCCGCGATCGGGTTCGCGCCCAGCTGCCCCTGCAGCGCCAGCGTGCCGATGCGCGCGGCGGGCACCAGCGCCATCCCGCCGATCGCCAGCTTCGCGAGGCGCGGACCTAGATTGGGCGTAGCCACGGTCAGAAGAACTTACGCAGGTCCATGCCGGCGTAGAGGCCCGCGACTTCCTTGCCGTAACCGTTGAACGCCAGCGTCTGGCGGCGCCGGAGCTCGCCGATGCGCCGTTCGTTCGCCTGGCTCCAGCGCGGGTGGTCCACCTCCGGGTTCACGTTGGAATAGAAGCCGTATTCGTTCGGCGCCCGGCGGTTCCAGCTGGTGGGCGGCTCAGCCTCGACGAAGCGGACGCGGACGATCGACTTGATGCTCTTGAAGCCGTACTTCCAGGGCACGACCAGCCGGATGGGTGCGCCGTCCTGGTTGGGTAGCACACGGCCGTACAGCCCGACCGCCAGGATGGTCAGCGGGTGCATCGCCTCGTCCATGCGCAACCCCTCGACGTACGGCCATTCCAGCGCGCCCGTCCGCTGCCCCGGCATTTCATCGGGCGCGAGCTTGGTCGTGAACGCGACGTACTTCGCCCGCGACGTCGGCTGCAGCTGCTTGATCAGAGGACCCAGCGGGAACCCGACCCAGGGGATCACCATCGACCACGCCTCGACACAGCGCAGGCGGTAGACGCGCTCTTCCAGCGGGAAGCGCCCCAGCAGCGTGTCGATGTCGATGACCTGCGGCTTGGCGATCTCACCCTCGAACGTGACCGTCCACGGGCGCGTCTTCAGCAAGTGCGCGTTCGCCGCCGGATCCGATTTGTCGGTGCCGAGCTCGTAGAAATTGTTGTAGGTCGTGATGTCCTTGTACGGCGTGCGCGTCTCGTCGGTGCCGAACGGCCCCGGTGCGACGCCCGCCAGCGCCGGCTCGACCGGCACCACCGCCGCCTTGGGCTTGCACCCCGCCAGCGCGAACGTCAGGCCGGTCGCGGCGGCCGCGCCGCCGGCGATGAAGTCGCGCCGGCGCACGTAGGTCCGCTCCGGCGTGATCTCGGAAGGCGGCATATCGGGGCGCCAGAGGGGGGGCATGGCGTATTCAATGTACGCCCGCTGGCGCCCGCGGGTTACGGTGACGATAGAAGCGTCGTGCCCGATCTGCCCGCCATCCTCGAGATCAAACGCACCCTGGACGGCCGTGAGAAACGGTTCGATTGCCGTCTGCTGTCGATGGCGCCCGACGCCAGCCACGTCGCCGTGCTGTGGGTGGCCCCCGACGCGATGCACGTCCACGGCGTCGACCTCCCGGCCGGGACAGTCAGCGTCGGACACTTCTGGGCCGACCGTCATTACAACGTCTACCACTGGTTGGATCCGGCCGGGCAAACCCTCGGGTACTACTTCAACATCTGCGACCAGACCCGCATCGCGGCAGGGGTGATCGAATGGCGCGATCTGACCGTCGACGTGCTGGCGCTGCCCGCCGGGCGCCTGGACGTCCTCGACGAACACGAGCTGCCGGCCCAGCTCGCCCCCGACGTCGCCGCGCACATCGCGGCGGGCAAGCGCGCGATCCTCGACGCGCCCGCCGCCGTCCTCGCCGAGATCGAGGCCACCTCGCGCGCCGCGCTGCTCAATATCCGCTGACGACCGCGGGCCGCCGGTCGACGCGCGTGAGCGAGAAGCCCGCGACGAGATCAGCCGGGGCCGCGTGCGTCCCTGGATCGCGCAAGCCGGCCGAGGCGGCCAGCGCGCCGATCACGGTGGCGGCCGCAACGCCGCGGTCGCGCAGATCGGCGACCGCCTCGGGACGGGTGCGCTTGGCCAGCCGTTCGCCCGACGGCGTCAGCACCAGCGGCACGTGCGCGAACGCGGGCGCGGGCAACGCCAGCGCGCGGTAGAGCGCGAGCTGGCGCGGCGTCGAACGCAGCAGATCATCGCCGCGCACGACGCGCGTCACCCCCATCGCCGCGTCGTCGACGACGACCGCCAGTTGATAGGCGGCGGTGCCGTCCGCCCGGCGCAACACGAAGTCGTCGACGCCCGCCGCGTCGCCGGGCACGGGGCCGTGGACGTCGTCGGTGAAGTCGATGCGCTCACCGTTGCCGGCGAAGCGGATCGCCGGCGCCCGCCCCTGCGCGGCGGCGCGCGCGTGGACCTCGTCGGGCGGCAGGCCGCGACAGGTGCCGGGGTAGCGCGGACCGTCCTCGTCGGCGTCGTGGGGCGCCAGCGCCGCACGCGCGACGTCGGCGCGCGAGCAGGCGCACGGGAACGCGCGCCCAGCCGCGAGCAGCCTGTCGATCGCGGCGTCGTAACTTGCGCCGCGCTCGCTCTGTCGATACGGCGCGAACGGACCGCCGCGGTCGGGACCCTCGTCCCAGTCGAGGCCCAGCCAGGCGAGGTCTTCCAGCAGCTGTTCCTCGGCGCCGGCCGGCACGCGCGCACGATCGAGATCCTCGATGCGCATGACGAACGTGCCGCCGCGGCTGCGCGCGTCCAGCCAGGCGAGCAGCGCCGTGCGCGCGTTGCCCAGGTGCAACCGCCCGGTCGGGCTGGGCGCGTAACGGCCGCGCATCAGTCCCTCAATACTGCAAGAGTGCGTCGATCGGAACGCCGGTCAGGCGGTCTCGCCCGCGCAGCAACTCCAGCTCGACGACGAAGGCGGCGCCCACGACGTGGCCGCCGATCTCCCGCACCAGCTCGACCGTCGCCGCCGCCGTTCCCCCGGTGGCCAGCAGGTCGTCGACGACGACGACGCGCGCGCCGTGCACGACCGCGTCGGCGTGCATCTCCAGCGCGTCGGTCCCGTATTCCAGGTCGTACTCGCGCCGGCGCGTCTTGTGGGGCAGCTTGCCCGGCTTGCGCACGGGAACGAAGCCGACGCCCAGCGACGCCGCGACCGGCGCGCCGAAGATGAAACCGCGCGATTCGATCGCCACCACCAGCTCGGGCCGATGCCGCGCGGCCGCCTCGGCCAGCATGTCGATCGCCTCGCGCATCGCGACGCCGTCGCCCATCAGCGGCGTCAGATCGCGGAACAGGATCCCCGGCTTGGGAAAATCGGGGACATCGCGCACGCGCGATCGCAGCAGCGCGCGCCGCGCGTCGTGATCACCGGGGCTCACGACCGCCCTTGGCCAAGCTGGGGCAGAAATCCCATCGGGTTACGAGGAATCTGCCCGGACCGCACCTCGAAGTGCAAGTGGGGGCCGGTCGCGCGCCCGCTCTGCCCCACCAGCGCGATGCGATCGCCGGCGCGCACCGGTTGCCCGGGCGACACCAGCAGCACCGAGTTGTGGGCGTACACGGTGAGCAGATCGCCGCCGTGGCGCACGACGATCATGTTGCCGTAGCCGCGGATCCCGTTGCCCGCGTACGCGACCCGCCCATCCGCCGCCGCGAACACGGGCGTTCCGACGGGCGCCGGCAGGTCGATGCCCTCGTGCGGCCGCCCCTCGCGCGTCCCGAACGGCGAGCCGACGACGATGCGGCCGCTCGCCAGCGGCCAGCGCAGCGGCGCGCCCGAGGTGGCCAGCGGAGGCAGCGGCGTCCCATCATCGGCGGTTGCGGACGCTTGCACCGGCGACGCGAGGATGAAGATCAATCGGCCCGGGCGGGCTTCGGCGGCGTCGGCGAGGCCGTTGATCTCGACCAGATCGGCCATCGGCACGTCCGCGCGCTTCGCGATGGCCTCCAGGCTTTCGCCCGGCGCCACCACGTGCCAGGTGCCGGCGGGGCTCGCGGCGTGCATCGGCGTCTTGCGGCCAAGGTGGCAGCCGGCCAAGGCAACGATCGTAAGGAAGCAGAGGTTGATCGCGTCGGGACGCAGGCGGCTTTGCCGCCGGAGTCCCATCGCGGGGGGTCTGGGACCCTCTGAGGGTCCCAGATCAAGCGATCGGCTGGCCGCCGCCGACGCCGAAGCGGCCCTGCAGGTCGACGTAGCGGCAACGGGTGTCATACGAGGTGACGTAATGGTCGCCTTGCCGGCGCACGACCGCCAGTTCTTGCTCCTCGGGGCTGCCGACCGGGATCACCAGCCGCCCGCCGTCCGCCAGCTCGGAGACCAGCATGGCGGGGATGCGGGGCGCGCCCGCGGAGACGATGATGACATCGTACGGGGCGTGCTCCGGCCAGCCGCCGCTGCCGTCGAACGATTCGACGATCACGTTACGGTAGCCGGTCTCCGCCAGCGCCTGGCGCGCGCGCGCGGCCAGCGCCGGGACGATCTCGATCGCGTACACCTCCGCAGCCAGCTCGGCCAGCACGGCCGTCTGGTAACCGCTGCCCGCGCCGACCTCGAGCGCGCGGTCCGTCGGCCGCGGCGCGGCCAGCTCCGTCGCCCGCGCGACCATGTACGGTTGAGAGATGGTCTGGCCGAAGCCGATCGCCAGCGGCCGATCCTCGTAGGCCTGCGGCACCAGCGCCGGGTCGACGAAGCGATGGCGCGGTACGACGGTCATCGCCTCGAGCACGCGCGCATCGCGGATGCCCCGGCGGGCCAGCTGATCGAGGACCATGTCGCGGCGAAGAATCAGAACGGCGTCTTCGGGGTTGTCACCGACCGCCCCGCTTCCGCTGCCGCCACGACTCCGTGAGTCGTCCACGCGCTAACTCTTAGCGCGTTCGATCGCCTCGTGCACGAAATTACCCACCCGCCAATCGACGAGCTCGCCGATGAGCCGCGTGTGGGTCAGGTCCAACCCCAGGGGCGTGACGGACGCGAGGCCCTCGCGCACCGCGCTGCAGTCGGAGCCGGGAAGATCCGTGGCGTTCTCTTCCGGGCCGCCGATCCAGTAGTACGACCGACCGCGCAGATCTTGCCGGACGTCGACCTGATCGCGATAGACGCGGCGGCCCAGGAAGGTGACGCGGTAGCCGCGCACGGGGCCGCCGGGAAGGTTCACGCTCAGCAGCGACGCGTCGGGCAGCGCGCTCTCTCCCCGACGGATGATCTCGTGCGCCAGCGAGCGCGCAAAATCTGCCGCGTGCGAAAAATCCTGCGGCCGGCGGCGCTCCAGCGAAACGGCGAGGGCCGGCACGCCGCGCAGCGCGCCCTCGACCGCGCCCGCGACCGTCCCCGAGTAGAAGACGTCGGAACCCAGGTTGAAGCCGTTGTTGATGCCCGACACCACCAGCGACGGCTTGCGCGGGACCAGGTGCAGCAGCGCCAGGTAGACGCAGTCCACGGGCGTCCCGTCGATCGCGTACGTGCCTTCTTCGATCTGGTCCACGCGCAGCGGCCGATCGAGCGAGATCGAGTGCGACGCGGCGCTGCGCTCGCGGTCCGGCGCGGCCACCACGACGTCCGCGAAGTCACGGAGCGCGTCGGCGACGGCGCGGATGCCGGGCGCGAGCACGCCGTCGTCATTGGTGAGGAGTACGAGCGGCTTCTTCATTCGTCGCGCAACCTAGCACGCGACGCTGCGATCGGGCGCGCGCCGTCAGTCCGTGGCGCCGCCGTCCTCAGGCGTGGCGCCGCCGTCGTCGGTCGTGGCGCCCGCGTCCGCCCGGACGTTCGTCCCATCCTTGCGCACCATGAATAGCAGGTCCCAATCGTCCTCGATGAACGGCGCCTGCGTGGGCGTGACGACTGGATAGCCGCCGACGTCCTGTTCGCTGTCGATGATCGCCCCGCCGCCGCTCAGCGCCAGCTCGACGATGCGCATGTCGATCGCGTCGCGCTCCCACGGGCGCGCGCCGACGTTGGCGCGGATCGATTCCTTGACGGCAGCCGAGGGCATCGCCGTGAACCCGTCCGGCCACAGCGGCGCGGCGTCGACCACGACGGCGTTCGCGGCGGAGGTGCCGCCGATCGCCGGCGCGTCCGCGCCCGCCATCGTCTTCGCGACGTTGTCCATCATGAAGACCTCGACGGGGCCGACGCCCGTCACGCGCAGCAGCGGCACGTCGGGCATCGTATTCGGCCCCGCCTGGTACACGTTGCCGACGATCGACATCTGGCCGGTCTCGGGCGGGTGCCCCGTCCACTCGGTGGCGCTGAGGTTGTACCTCATCGCGTCGCGGCCCGGATTTCCGACGAAGTTGTTGGCGACGATGCCGCGCGCGCCGCCCTTGAACAGCGGATGGCGGTCGTTGTTGCTGAAGTACAGGTTGCCGATGATCGCGATGCGCGTGACGTTGTCGTGGATCAGGCCGCCCTTCGAATGTTCCCCCTCGGAGTGCGTCGCGTTGGCAAGCCCTTCGGCGACGATGTTGTTGCTGAACGTCACGATGTGCGACGTGTTATTGCGCCAATCGTCGGGCGTTGCGCCCAGGAAACGCTCGCCCGACGCCGAGAGATTTTCATCCGTCCCCCACGTCGCGGAGCAATGGTCGACGATGACGTTGTAGGCGGCGCTGGTGGAGATCGAATCGACCTCCCAGCCGCTCATCTTCGCCCGCCCCGCCTCGCCCGGCCGCACCCGGATGTGCTGGACGATGACGTCGTGTGTGTTGATCAGCAGGCCGCCGCGGATCAGCGTGATCCCGGGCGACGGCGCCGTCTGACCGGCGATGGTGACGTACGGCTGCGTGATCGAAAGAAACCGCGCCCCCTGCAGGTCGATGACGCCGCCCACCTCGAACACGATGATGCGCGGTCCGGCGGTCGCCAGCGCCGCGCTCAGCGATCCCGGGCCGCCGACCGCCAGCGTCGTCACGCGGATGATCTGACCGCCGCGGCC
>Ga0207701_10007119_pt1 | contig 11139 bp, 7 predicted proteins | sample KBSSwiSSwithPhiX_FD_184294 | JGI IMG/M metagenome (GOLD analysis project Ga0207701, IMG submission 184294) | Switchgrass rhizosphere bulk soil microbial communities from Kellogg Biological Station, Michigan, USA, with PhiX - S5 (SPAdes) (version 2) | ecosystem: Environmental > Terrestrial > Soil...
CACCACTTCCATGTTATGTTCGATAACGATGATCGAATGACCTTGGTCGATCAGCTCATTAAATGCCCAGAGCAGTCGTTCGATGTCGTGAAAATGCAGGCCGGTCGTGGGCTCATCGAAAATAAACAGCGTACCGGCTTTTCTCGCCTTGGCCATGTGCGCGGCCAACTTCAAACGCTGCGATTCGCCGCCCGAGAGCGTCGTCAACGGCTGGCCCAAGCGGACATATTCCAATCCGACGGCGTGCAGCGGCGCTAAACTATCTCTGATTTCCGCCGTGTCTTTAAAAAACTCCAGCGCCTCGGCAACGGTCAGGTCGAGAATCTGGCGAATATTCTTACCGCGGTAGGCGACCTCCAGAACTTCTTCGCGGAAACGGCTGCCGTGGCACTCGGGACAGGAAGTATACACGTCGGAGAGAAACTGCATCTCGACTTTTTCATAACCCTCGCCGCGGCAGGTTTCACAGCGCCCACCCTCGACGTTGAACGAAAAGGTCGACGGCGTATAGCCGCGCAAGCGCGACAGATCGGCGCCGGCGAACAGGCGCCGGATGCCGTCGAAAGCTTTCATATAAGTCGCCGGATTGGAGCGCGGCGTGGTGCCCACCGGCGATTGATCGACGAGCAGGACTTCGGAGACTTTATCGATGCCGTCGATTCTGGCGCAATCGGTTACATTCGCAGTGGGCGCTTCTTTGAGTTTTTTTACATTGCGGTACAAAACCTCGTCGACTAGGCTCGATTTCCCAGAGCCGGATACGCCGGTAATGCAGACGAGCATGCCCAGCGGAATATCGACGTCGATATTTTTCAGATTGTTGGCGCGCGCGCCTTTGACCTTGATCACTCGCTGCGCCACTAGCTTACGGTTGCGCGCCGGCAACGGAATCGTCTTGCGCTGGCTCAGATACGCCGCCGTCAGAGACTCGTCGTTTTTGAGCAATTCTTGATAGGACCCCGCGAACATGATTTGGCCGCCTTGTTCGCCCGCTCTCGGTCCCAGATCGATGATGTGATCGCATTCCTTGATAATCTCGGGATCGTGCTCGACCACGACCACGGTGTTCTGATTGGCGCGCAAGCGCTGCAGGATCTCGACCAGACGGCGGCTGTCGCGCGGATGCAGGCCGATGGACGGCTCGTCGAGAACATAGAGCGTATTGACCAACGACGAGCCAATCGCAGTGGTGAGATCGACGCGTTCCAGTTCGCCGCCGGAAAGCGTGCGCGACTGGCGATCGAGAGTGAGATATTCCAAACCGACGCCGACGAGATAGGCCACGCGCCGGCGAATTTCATCAAGGATGAGGCTCGCTACTTGATCCAGGGCGCCGGCCGGCTTGAGCTCCTGAAAAAAGCCCTGCGCCGCACCGACGCTCATGGCGCTCACTTGCGCGATGTCTCTGCCTTCAATCCGATAATTCAGCGCGTCGGCTTTGAGCCGGCTGCCTTGGCACTCGGGGCACATCAAGTAGGCGCGGTAGCGCGCCAGCAACACGCGCACGTGCATGCGATAGCTTTTTCGCTCCAGGCGGCGAAACCAGCCGCGGATGCCTTTGTATTCGCCGTCGCCTTCGATAACGAGAGCTTTTTGCTTGTCGGTCAACTCGCCCCAGGGCTTTTTCGTCGGGACTTTTTTGCGCTCGCAGAAATCGAGCAAGCGGCGGGTGCGCCGCGTCCGATTGAGCCACGGCTTGATCGCGCCATCGCTGAGGGACTTGCCGGGGTCGGGGATCACCAGATCGAGATCGATGTCGATCACCCGGCCGAAGCCGCGGCAGGTTTCGCAGGCGCCGAGCGGGCTATTGAACGAAAACAGATTCGGCACCGGATCGCGGTAAGAGATCTCGCAGTGCGGGCAATGCAGATGATTGCTGAACGGTTCCCGGCGCCACTCCTCTTGCGGCAAAAATAAATTCAAGCGGCCCTTGCCGTAATGGAACGCTTGCTCGAGCGAGTCCACGATGCGTTTTTTGTTCGAGCCGCGCAAAGCGAAGCGATCGACCACGACTTGCAAGGCGTCATCGCCGGCCGGCGGCGCGGCCAATTCGCTCAGCTCACGGATCGACTGATCGGCGAGCAGACGGTGAAAACCGGCTTGCGCAAGACCGTTCTGCACCTCGTTCCAAGCCACCGACGAACGCGGCAGTGGAAACGTCAAGACGATGGCTGAGCCTTCGGCGAATTTGTCCAGCTTGGCGTAGACGGACTGGGCCGAGTCGCGCTCGACCGGACGATTGCAGCCGCGGCAGTAAAGCACCGCAATCTTGGAAAAGAGCAGTTTGAAGTGATCGTGCAGCTCGGTCATCGTGCCGACGGTGGAGCGCGAAGTTCTGACTGGGCGGCTTTGATCGATGGCGATGGTCGGCGGGATGCCCTCGATGCTTTCCACGTCGGGCTTATCCATGCGATCAAGAAACTGGCGCGCGTAGGCGGAAAAACTCTCGACGTAGCGGCGCTGACCCTCGGCGTACAGAATGTCAAACGCCAAGGTCGATTTGCCCGACCCGCTGACGCCGGTCACCACCGTCAGGGCATTGAGGGGAATCTCGATATCGAGATCTTTCAGATTGTTTTGCTTGGCGCCGCGGATGTGGATGCATTTACCCTTCAGCGGCCGAGGCGTGACCGAGGATTGCTCTGATAAGTTTCCGTTGCCGGTCAAGACTTTCATTGCAAGCGATACTTTTCCACTAGAATACGGCGGAAGCGCGAGCCGTAGATCAGATCAAAAGTTTCTTCTTTGTCGGGAAAAAGTTGCAGCGCGGTATGTTTGGCGTGGTTGACGACATCCTGCGCTTCTTCGAGGGTCAGCTCGACCCGCCAAAGCAGCGCCGCTGCGATATCCATCGCCCGACCGAGCCGGCGCAACTTGCGCTCCTCGGCCATCAAAGCCGCCTTGTCCGCCATCGTTGGAATTGATCTCTTCATCCCGCCTATACGGGAGTCATTTTCTCGACGCGCCAACCTTTAAGGTTTATCATACGCCGCCTTCGATGCAAGTTTGATCGCGCCTTTCAGGCGGCGCGACGCTTTGCTAAGTTATTTCGGTGCGGATCAGCGAAATTTTTTATTCGCTCCAAGGCGAAGGCCGGTTGATCGGCCTGCCGTCCGTGTTTATCCGAACCTCGGGCTGTAATCTCCGCTGTGTCTGGTGCGATACGCCTTATACTTCCTGGCAACCGGAAGGCCGACCGTACCCAATCGAAAAGATAATTCGCGAGGTCGAAAAGTATCCGGCGCGCCACGTTGTGATTACCGGCGGCGAGCCGCTGTTGGCGCCCGAGCTCGCTGAACTAGCCGCCAAGCTCAAAGCTGCCGGCCGGCATATCACGATCGAAACCGCGGCGACAATTTACCGGGCCGTGCCTTGTGATTTATTTTCCTTGAGTCCCAAGCTCGCCAATTCCACGCCGTGGAAAAGAGCTGCAGGCAAATTCGCGCCGCGTCACGAGGCGCTGCGCCTGAATTTTTCCGTCATCCAAAGCTACGTCGACAATTACGACTATCAGCTGAAATTCGTCGTCGCGCAAAGGGCCGACTTCGACGAAATCGAGCGGATTCTCGCCGGCTTGAAAAAGGTCGATCGATCGCGCGTCTTAATCATGCCCGAGGGCACGACGCGGCGCGCGCTCACGGCAAAGGCCAAATGGCTGGTCGAGCTCTGCAAGCAGAACGGCTACGGCTTTACGCCGCGCCTGCACATCGAGCTATTTGGCAATCGGCGCGCCACGTGATCGCTCGAGAAATTGCTCGATAGAAGGCTTGAACAGGTTGAGCCGGCACTGGATTCGTTTCTCGTTCGGACTCACGCTGATCGCGCACGGGCGGGATTTCGCACCTATTCCGGTGCGGCGGCTATCTGGCGCTTTGATGAACGGCTGCGGCGAGAAAATTTCCCGTGGTCGAAGAAACATTCGGCGGCGATTTTAACGCCGCGGAAGTTTCTTTGGCCGCCGGCTGCGCGCCGTGATCGGCCAATTTCGCCGACAAGGTAGGCGCTAGCATCTTCAACAGTGTCACCGGCAAAGAGCTCGTAAAGTGATAGTTTTCCGCTTCCCGGCCTTGGACAAAGGCGGTGATGACGCCGAAGTAGCGCTCGCCGATGTAAAAGACGAACGTGGCCGTTCGGTTGGTCGCGTGGGAACTGGTGACGGCGCCGGAGCGGCTGAACGTCATAAAACGATTATCGCCCGAGCCCGTTTTGCCGCCGACCTGGAGGGGCTTACCATTCGATAATTTAAAAACACCGCTTAGGCGCCGCGCGGTTCCTTGGTCGACGACATCAGCCATGGCTTTGCGCATGGTCCGAGCGATTTCTGGGGCGAGCACACGCTCAGCCTTCTCGGGGGCGCGCTCGAGCCGTGTTTCGTACGGTGTGCCGCCGGCAAAATGTATAGTCGCCAGACTCACCGAAGAACGGCGCATGCCGTCGTTGATCAGAATACCCACCAGTTCCGCCAGCGCCACCGGCCGATCCGAAGAGCTGCCGATGGCCGTGGCGTAGCTCGGCACCATAGTTTTGAAAGGGAATCCGAGTTTTTGCCAATAGGGGGTCATGCGGCTGAAGGCGTCTTTTTCCATGCGGATGCGCACACGCAGATCCTGGGCGCGCCGGTTGCGGCCACTGAGCAGCCAGGCTGAACCCATACGGCGCGCGTCGCCGCTCTGAGCCCAAAGTTTTTCCCAGGAAAGATTCGGATCGTTACGAAACTCGCTAGCGCACCAGAGATCGAGCGGATGGAGCGCCAGCAGATAGGCGTAATCGGTTACAGTCAAGCGCGGATTGTCGTAGGCATGAAATAGTTTGACGATATCTACGTCTTTGGTTGGAACATGATTTTTTTTGAGCCACGCTTCAAGATCGCTCTCGCTCTTGCCGATGCGCCAGGCGAAAAATAATATGGTCGCCCGGCGCGCGGGATTTTTCTTCGCGCCCACCAAACGGCCTACGATCTGCTCGGGCGTTTGCTTGGCGTAGTTCTGATAAGCCCGGCGCAGCGCCTGGCGCGATTCTTCTTCGGCGATTTCCTGAAGCATTTTCATGCGCACCGGGTTAGTCGGATTTTCCAGCACGTCCTCGTAGTCGTAGGGTAGGCGGGCTCTATGGTAGCTCACGAGATCGCGCATCAAACGGATAAACACCAAATTGACTGAATTACGAAAGGCATCGCGCAGCGGTAAGATCCGAGTATTGTCTTCCTTCTCGAAGTTGTCGAAGTGATGGAGTCCCCCGCCGGTAAAGAATTCTTCATAGGGACTTGCCGAGTAACGCCGCTCCATGGCGAGATCGAGGAACGACTGCAAGTCGGGCAATTTTTCGTTGCGAACCGTTTCGATTGCCCACTTGGTCAACGGATCGCGCGCCGATTGGGCTTTCTGGCCGAGCTGCTTGTTGTCCAACCCTGTGAGCTCGCCGTAAAGAGCGGCCATCACTTCCAGATAGTGGGTGAGAGTGCGAAGTTTGGCCGTGCTGCCCAACTCCAATTTCACGCTCTTGTTGAAATCGAAGGGCGCGGCAAAATTATCCGCCTGGACGCGTATCAGATTGCCACTCGGAGTCGCTTCAAGCAGCAGGAAAGAATAAATCACTTTGGCCGGATCCGCGTTCTCCAACAGCCGTTCGCCGTTGAGTCCGTGCGCTTTAATGAAATTCGGGTCGGCGAGACGGTTTAAAAACTCGGTCACCTGTTTTTGCAGCGAGACATCGAAGGTGCTGTCGACTTGCAAGTGCAGCCGGTTGAGATCGTAAAGATTGGTGACGCCGAGCGCATCCATCATATTGGTGCGGATCGCGTTGGCCGCTTTGTTTCTGCTTGACGATGGTTGCGGCGGCAGCGGCGCGGCCGGTAGAAAGCGGATCGGCATATCTTGCACTTGCGCCGCCAACTCCCAATCGATCAGGCCGGCGCGCGCCATCAGGCGCGTGAATTGGTCGACTTTTTCTTCCAACGAATCGCGCTCATCGACCAGAAAGACCGACGGCGCGCGCACCGAGATGAGCAGCGTCAAAATATATTTGAAGGCGCGCACCTTCGCCGGGGTCCGACCCGGCTCGTTCAAGGCGGCCACCGCCTGATCGAGGCGCATGCCGAACCAAGCGAAGAGAGCTTCGCCAAGACCGTGAATCTCGCCGTAACCGGGCGCTGCGGCCAGCGGCACGGTATTGAGATAATCGACGATGATGCGCTCGCGCCAGGCGCGGGTATTGGCGCCTGCGCGGTACGCTTTGAGGCTGGCGCCGACAATCTGGCGCAGCTTCTCGAGGGGTGTGTCGGTGCGGCCGTTGGGTGAGTGGCGAAATTTTTCGAGCTGCACGGCCAGGGTGCTGCCGCCCTGCACCGGCACCGGCAGATGAAGCTTGGCGCCTACATACATCAGCACGGCCTTAAGGGTGCGATCCCACTCGATCACCGGGTTTTGCCAGGGCGTCGCCGGATGATCGAGATCGCGATTTTCCAAAAAAAGCAGGGTTTTTACCAGCAGCGGCGGGATGTCGTCGATCTTGCCAAAGAGAAATTCTGACTGGCCGTAGCGAAACAGCGGCGTGCCATCGCCGCCGCGGATTTCGAGACCGGTGTCGGGGCGTTCAGGATAGGGCGGAGAAATGCCATGCTCGAAAAGCGTTAGCATGGTCTCTGATTGCTGCACCTGTTGAGTCACCCGATAGTTCTGCGCGGTCAGCCGGGATTGAAAAAATGGCAGCTTGGAATAGCCGCGCCGTTCGTCGAACGGGCCGGCGCGCGGGAAGGCGATTTCCTTGCTCGGACCGTCCTTCAAGGTGAAAGACAAGCGTTGGTTGGTGCTGGTGAAAATCCACGATTGCAGGATCGAGGTCTGGAATTCGATAAAAACGGCAAGACAAACAACGAGAAGAGCGGCGATCCAGCTAAGCCAGAGTTTGAGGCGGACCTTGATGGCGAAGGCGCGAAGCCGGGAGGCAAAAGTCGAAGTTCGCGGATATTCGGACGGGATGGATTTGCCGTTCATCTAAGTGCTCGGCTAAGATTACCATAAATATGTGTTAAATCTAAGGAAGATTTTTTAAAAACTCCGCAACTTGCGCCGAGCCTGAAGGCTGCTTATTTCGCTGGCAAAAAAAATCCGCCGCGAACTATAATCGGCGCCGGCGCGCTAACTTTGCTCAAAGAGGATTTTCCCAGATGAATATCGAAGAGTTACAAGCTCTGGTTGCAAAACGCGCAGCACTCGAGGATACGACGAAAACCGTACGGTTTCCGTCGCAATGATCAGGACCATTCTTGACGGCGCGCGTTGGGCGCCCTCGGGCGGCAACGGCCAGCCCTGGGAATTCGTCGTAGTGCGCGAGCAATCAGTGCGCTATAAGATCGCCGATTGTTACATGAAACAGATGGAACAAAAGCGCGAAATGGATCTCGCCGTGCGCGGCACGGCGAAAATGACCGGCGACGGGTTCCGCCATGCGCCGGTTCATATCGTCGTGCTTGGCGATCCGCGCGTCAAAGAAGCTTACCCGATTCGTACCAAGCTGGAAAAAGCCGAGTCACACTTCATCACGGGCTTGGCCAATGCGACGTTGCTCATTCATCTGGCGGCGACGTCGCTGGGTTTGGCGTCGCAGTATGTCAGCGACGCTAATTCGCCGTATATGGAAACGATGCTCAAAGTTTTGCTGAAGATTCCCGAGCCGTTGCGCATCTATCACCTGATTCCGATCGGTTACGGCAAGGGAAACGTCGTCGCGCCGCCGCGCCGGAGCTTGGAAGAAGCCATCCATCACGAAATCTATGATATGAACAAGTTTCGTAGCGACGATCAGCTGGCGGGTTTCGTCAAGACACGCACGTTGCAAGGAGCCTATGGTCGAAAGGGCGGTGCGCAAGGCGAACCATGAGATTGACAGCGTGGCAGATCCTAACGCAACTTGCGCAAGGGACTGAGCGAAAGTTCTGGGAGAGTGACTAACGGACCGATCTTGTTTCCGTGGCAAACCCTAGTCGATTGAGGAGGAGCGATCTATGTTGGCAACGCGAGTGCTGCAAAAGGAAGGGACGTTTTACTTTATCGCCTATAAGGCGACGGAGCTGCTCGACCGGGTGAGTTTTTCGAGCCGCTACTATTTCGAAGGCGAGCAGATTGACGCCGATGAACCCGGCGACGACGAGGTTGCCAAGTTCATCGCCGGAATCGAGAAAAGCGAAAAATCATTTCAACGGCTGCTGAACCGGCGGAAGATCGGCCAGATCGTGAATTTCTACGAGACCGCGGTCAGCCAGCCGCTGATTCCGGGCACGATCCTGCTCTTCACGGACGAAACACTGCGCTTCCGGCGCTCGGACGCTTCGGACAGCGTAGGTTTCCTGAGCGAGCCAAACGGGAAGTATCTGGTTATCGACGGTCAGCATCGTCTTGCAGCGCTGCATTTTTTCCGCCAAAGACATCCCGAGCAGATCGATCGGATCGAGGTTCCCTGTGTGCTGTTCGACGGCAAGAGCGCCGACTTCGCCACCGAGATGTTCGTGATCATCAATTCGACCCACACGAGGATCAATAAATCCCATTTGGTCGATCTCTACGAAAGGGTCTCCTGGGAAACACCGGAAAAGAAGTTCGCCGCCAAGCTGGTCAACCTGCTTTACGAAGAATCCGACTCGCCCATGCGGTACCGCATCAATCGTCTGGGCGGGCGAAGCCGGCAGGAAAAATGGGTTTTACAGTCGGAAGTGTTCAATGAGGTCTTCAAAGTCGTGCAGCGAAACCGCCGCTTCTTCGACGACCACTTTGGGATGCGCGCAGACCGCGCCTACGCTCTCCTGCGGGATTATCTCAAAGCGGTGCGCGACGTCATGGACGCCGTTTGGGGCGACAATGAAAAATTCATGTTTACGCGAGACGTAACTCTCAAGGCGCTCTTTCGCGTGTTCGGTGATCTCATTCGCAACCGCAAGATTGTCCAGGCTTGGGAGGAGGACCGTTCGCCTAAGGTTTTCACGAACGTCGTCAAACCCTGGGCCGATTTAACGCGAGAGTTTCGCGCCGAAGGTTTCTACGAACGTTTCCCGGCCAAGGGCCAGGTGGAACGCGTCCGGCGCATTCATACCCGGCTCGGGCAAAACCTGAACCAGTGATGAACGAAAAGTAAAAGCCCGGCTGGGTTACCCCCAGACCGGGCTTTATGAAATTGGTCCAAAAATCTGTTGTGATCGTCTAGTCCGCCAGCACTCCCATATCCTGGCCGCCGCCGTGTTGAAAAATGACGCGCTTGCCGGTCTTGTCATCGATCTCGTTGCGCTGACCGCCGGCTTTGGCGACGTCTTCCGGCGTCGCTTTGTGGCTATTGCCCAAAAGAACCATCGGCTCATCGTGCGGATTGGATCCTTCATAAAATTCATGCGCCGGGATGCTGATAATCTTCCCTGGGGATAGCTCGTGAGTCTCGTTGAGACCCTTCATGATGCCCTTGCCGGTGAGCACATAGTAAGTGCGATCCGACGGGTGGTTGTGCATTCTCTGCACGTCCCCCGGAGGAAAAATCAACACCCAGGTTTCCAGGTTTTCGCGCCGGTAAAGATCGATGCGGCGCTGGCCTTTCTTTCTCTCCTTGGCGATTTCAGAAATATCCTTGACTTCCATGCTGACCTCCTTTTGGGTTTTAGTCGACGGCTGGGTTTAACCATCTCCCTTATTGCACTAAATCTATTCCCGTTGTCGACGTCTTGTCAATGATAGGTTTGTTTGCCTCGGCAAGGCGTACTATAGAGAAAAAGAGACGACCCGAGTTCGATGGAAGGAGGCTTGCGATGAGCCTGGTAAATCTCAACGTCATGTACGGCCATCTTGAAGGCGCAGGGGGGGATTTCGCTCGCGATCCCACGGGGCATTTATCGATTGAAGCAGGAATATTTGAAAGGCATGGCCTGAATGTTTCGTGGAATCACGTTCAAGGCACAGAAGAGCGCTATCGCAGACTTGGAAACGGCAGCGCGCAGATCTCGCTGGTCGTCGGCCGGGCTTCTCTGCAGCATTTCCTCACTTCGAGAACCACGAGGATTCTGGGTTGCGCGATGAATAGCTGTCCTTACTATCTGATTGCGGTGCCAACGATCACGAAGCTGGCCGACCTTAAGAATAAGACGGTGGCTTGCCGCGAAGGGCCGTCGCGCAATACACCCATCGCAGAGACATTTCGAAACCTTGCTCAACTCGATGTCGGCAAGAATCTCACATTACAAATGCCCAAAGGCGACCAAGACGCTTTCAATTTGCTGATCGATGGCAAAGTCGACGGCGCGTTCCTACCACGGCCTTTCGGTTTTATCGCGGAAGAGAGGGGATTTAATCGCATCTCCGAGTGGCCGGATGTGGTCGATGACCCATTGCCCATTACCATCGAAACCAGTGAGAAACTCTGGCGGGAAAGCGCCGACGATTTTAGAAAGTTCCTGGCAGCGCACCAGGAGGGTATTCGCTATTTCAAGAGCCATCACGACGACGCTATCCGGATACTGACTAAACGCTTCGGCCACTCCGAATCGTTGGCGAAAAAAACCTGCAACGACTACATCGTCTGCATGGACGAGTCACTGAAAGTGGGTTTCAAACATTTCGCGAAACTTCTGACTCAAGTCGCGCCTGAAAAAGCATTTGACGCTCGCCAGGTGGCGTCCGAGTGGATCGCCACCGGGGCAGTGAACGAATGAGTTTTCGCTATTTGAAGGATCCTTTCACGGAACCGGGTGGTTTTGCTATAGCTCCGCTGAACCATAGTAACTTCACAAGGACAGGACTGGAGGAGGCTGAGCGAATGAGGACGTTGGGCAGGCCTTACAATGCGAGTTTTTCAACCGATCGGAAGGTGACAGTCTGCGGTCTTTGTGCGGTGGCGTTCCTGGCTCTGCTGGCGCAATTTGCCGCCGCAGCCGAAGTTACGATAGCGTTACCGACGAAAAGTTTTCAGCAGATTATTTTCCCCCTGGCGCTGGAGCGCGGCTACATGAAGGAAGAGGGCATCGATCTCAAAGTCACTTTCATGGAGCCGACACTGAGCATTCAAGCGCTGGTCGCCGATAGCATTCAACTCACAGCTTCCGGCGGTAGTGCCTTAGTGGCTATCGCCCGAGGAAATATTCCGGTGAAAGTCGTGCTGGCGGTCAAT
>Ga0207701_10007124_pt1 | contig 11136 bp, 10 predicted proteins | sample KBSSwiSSwithPhiX_FD_184294 | JGI IMG/M metagenome (GOLD analysis project Ga0207701, IMG submission 184294) | Switchgrass rhizosphere bulk soil microbial communities from Kellogg Biological Station, Michigan, USA, with PhiX - S5 (SPAdes) (version 2) | ecosystem: Environmental > Terrestrial >...
GCGCTCATCGAGATCGGCGGCACGGTTGGCGACATCGAGAGCCTGCCGTTTCTCGAGGCCATCCGCCAGTTCCGCCAGGACGTCGGCCGCGATAACACGCTGTACGTGCACCTCACGCTCGTCCCGTTCATCGGCGCCGCAGGCGAACTGAAGACCAAACCGACGCAGCACAGCGTTCGTGATCTGCGGTCCATCGGCATCCAGCCCGACATCCTTCTCTGCAGGACCGACCGATTCCTCGATCCCGATCTGAAGCGGAAGATTGCGCTGTTCTGCGACGTCAACGAGGAAGCGGTGATCACGGCCAAGGACGTGGCGAGCATCTACGAGGTGCCGCTGGTGCTGAAAGCCGAAGGGCTCGACCGCATCGTGCTGAAGTACCTGCACCTCCCGGAGTCGCAGTCCGACATGAAGCCGTGGGAAGACCTGGTCAATCGCATCAAGCATCCCACCGATGAACTCACCATCCACGTCGTCGGCAAATACGTCGGTTACGAGGATTCGTACAAGAGCCTGAACGAGGCGCTCTATCACGGCGGCTTCCAGAACCAGTTGAAGGTGAACATCAAGTGGATCGAGGCGGAAGCACTCGAAGACCCTGACGGCACGTCACTGCTCGAAGGGGCCGACGGCATCCTCGTGCCGGGCGGCTTCGGCGACCGCGGGACGCGCGGAATGATGGCCGCGGCACGCTACGCCCGGGAGCACCAGATTCCCTATTTCGGGATTTGTTACGGATTCCAATGGGCAACCGTCGAATACGCCAGGAACGTCGCCGGGCTCGCCGACGCCGACTCCACCGAGTGCGCACCTGACACGCCAACGAAGGTCATCTACAAGCTCCGCGACCTGCTGGGCGTCGACGAACTGGGTGGCACGATGCGGCTGGGGAGCTATGCCTGCGAACTGGCGCCCGGCTCTCTCGCCCGCCAGATCTACGGCGCGGATGTCATTCACGAGCGTCATCGGCACCGCTACGAATTCAACTGCCTGTACGAGAAGACGCTCGTCGACAATGGCCTTCGCATTTCCGGACGGTCGCCCGACGGCAAGTTCGTGGAGATTGCCGAAGTGCCGGGCCATCCGTGGTACGTGGCGGTGCAGTTCCACCCCGAGTTCAAGTCGAAGCCGACGAGCCCACACCCGCTGTTCGGTGCCTTCGTCGCCGCCAGCCACAGGCACAAGGTCGCGGCTGTGCAGCGCGTGACAACCGAGACGGTGGCCTGACCAGTGGTCGCCACGCTTCGCGACATGGTGATCGGACCGGGCCACCCGATCATCCTCATGGCCGGGCCGTGCGTGGTCGAAAGCGAGCAGCACGCAACGGGTCTCGCCGAAGCACTTGTCGACATCACGACGCGGGTCGGCATTCCGCTCATCTTCAAGGCCTCGTACGACAAAGCCAACCGCACGTCGAACCGGTCGTTCCGTGGCCCCGGCATACGCGAGGGCCTGCGCGTGCTCGGCGCGATCAAGAGCCGGTTCAACGTCCCCATCGTCACCGACATCCACGAGGCCTCTGAGGCTGCCGTAGCCGCCGAGGTCGCCGACGTGCTGCAGATTCCGGCGTTCCTCTCGAGGCAGACCGATCTGATCGTCGCCGCGGCGCGCACCGGGCGCGTGGTCAACATCAAGAAGGGACAGTTCCTGGCGCCCGACGATATGAAGCACGCCGTCGCCAAGGTCACGTCGGAAGGAAATCCGAACGTCGTCGTGACCGAACGGGGCACGAGCTTCGGCTATCACAACCTCGTCGTCGACATGCGCGGGTTCCCGATGATGCGCGAACTGGCCATTCCGGTCATCTTCGACGTCACGCACAGCCTCCAGCTGCCGGGCGCGGGTGACGGGGTCACCGCCGGCCTCGCTCAATACATCACACCGCTGGCATCCGCCGGCGTCGCTGCCGGCGTCGACGGGATCTTCCTCGAAGTGCACGAGGAGCCCTCGCGCGCCATGAGCGACGCGCAGAACGCGCTGCGCCTCGACCTGCTCGAACCACTGCTCCGCCGACTGCTGGCGATCGACGCCATCGTGAAGAGTTCGGCGCAGCCGGTATCTGCCGGAGTTGCGCGCCCTCGTGGCTGATCTCGCGCTGGCACGCAAGGTCCTCCAGACCGAGGCGGCGGCAATCCTCGCGCTGATCCCGCGCGTCGATGAACGGTTCGACCGTGCGATCGAAATGCTCCACGCGTGCCGCGGCCGTGTGATCCTGACCGGGATGGGGAAGTCGGGCATCATCTGCCGGAAGATCGCCGCGACCCTCACGAGTACCGGCACGGCATCCCAGTTCCTGCACCCGGCGGAAGCCGTTCACGGCGACCTCGGCGTCATCCAGGGCGACGATGTGGTCATTGCCGTGTCGTCGAGCGGCGAGACGGCGGAGGTCCTCCGGTTGCTCGAGACGATCCGGCGGGTTGGCGCCGGGCTCATTGCGATTACGGGTGTACCGGCGTCGACACTGGCCGATGCCGCAGACGTGTCACTGGACTGCAGCGTCACCGAGGAGGCCTGCCCCCTCAATCTTGCACCCACCGCGTCAACGACAGCGGCGCTCGCGATCGGCGATGCGCTGGCCATGACGCTGCTCGTGGCCAAGGGATTCCGGGAGGAGGACTTCGCCAATCTCCATCCCGGCGGGAAACTTGGCAAGCAGTTCATGCGCGTCGAGGCACTGATGCACGCCGGCAAGGACCTGCCGCTGGTGCTCGCCGACACGCGCATGCGGGACGTGATCTACGAGATGTCGCGGAAAGGCCTGGGGATGACGTGTGTCTCCGGCAAGGATGGCGAACTGCTCGGCATCATCACCGATGGCGACCTGCGCCGGCTCATGGAACGCGCGTCAGGCGAGACGCTGACGCTCACGGCGGCCGAGGTCATGACCCGTAACCCGGCAACCGTGGAACCACGCGCGCTGGCTGCACAAGCGCTGAATGTGCTGGAACAGCGGAAGATCACGGCCCTGGTCGTTGCCGAGGGTGTTCCGCTGCGAGCGATTGGCGTCGTGCACCTGCACGACCTCTGGCGAACGGAGATGGTGTGAATCTCACGGCCGTGGAAATCGACCGTCGCGCGGCGGCGATCAAGATGGTCCTGTTCGACGTCGACGGCGTCCTCACCGATGGCCGCGTCATCGTCAACTCGGATGGAAGCGAGAGCAAGACGTTCTTCATCCGTGACGGCATCGCGATGGTCTGGGCGCAGCGTGCCGGGATAAAGGTCGGGTTCCTCTCCGCGCGCCTGTCGCCCACGACGCCGCACCGGGCCGCGCAACTCGGGATCACGCTCGTGTATCACGGGGTCTCGAGTAAGCTCGCTACCTACGAGCGGATCCTCGCGGACCATGGCCTCACCGACGCGGACGTCGCCTACATGGGAGACGATGTCGTCGACCTCGCGGTGCTGGCCCGCGCGGGCCTGGCCGCTGCCCCGGCCGACTGCGTGGACGAGGTGCGTTCACGCGCGCACTGCGTGGTCAGCAGTCCTGGCGGCGCGGGAGCCGCCCGCGAGTTGATCGAGCGGATTCTTCGCGTGCAGGGACTCTGGCAGAACGTCGTCGACGCCTATCTCAACGAACCGAACGAGGTAGGCTCAACTCCGCGATGAACGATTACGCTCCCCTGCTTGCGGCGCTTGTTGCGCTTCTCGCCGGCCTGACGATCGGCAAGGCGTGGGAGCGCTACAAACTGCGCGACGGCACCTGGATCGATCGCCGCCGCGTGCGCGAGTCGCCGCACTACATCCTCGGGCTGAACTTCCTGGTCGCCAACCAGATCGATCTGGCGATCGAGGAACTGACGCACGCCGCCAGCCTCGACGCGAACGCGCTCGAGGTCCACATGATTCTCGGCAACCTGTATCGCGAGAAAGGTCAGGTCGGGAAGGCGATCACCATCCACCAGATGCTGCTCCAGCGTCAGAAGCTGAGCAGGGTCGAGCACGCGTACGTGCTGCTGTGCCTGGGGCTCGATTACAAGCGCGGCGGGTTCGTCGACCGTGCGCTCGACGCGTTCAACGAGGTGCTGAGGCTGGACGCGGAGAACGCGTACGCGCTGGAAAACATCCAGAAACTGCACGAGGAACAGCATCAGTGGACCGAGGCCTACGACACGCGGCAGCGCTTGACGAACCTTGCCGCCATCGAGTCCCGTCCCCAGAGCGAGTCGATCCTCGCCTTCCTGGAAAACGAAATCGGGCGCGAGGCGATGCGCCGCGGCGACTACGCCGAGGCGACGCGGCGGTTCCAGTCGGCGATCGATCTCGATTCGCGCGCTGTGCCCGCCTACCTGAACCTGGGCGACGTCCGCGTGGCACAGGGTCGCGAGGCGGACGCCGCCGACATCTGGAACAGGCTCGTCCAGGTCGCCCCCGATCGTGCGTACCTTGCCTTCGAGCGGCTCGAAGCACAGGCGGCGCGGACGGGAATGCCGGAGCGATTCACCCGGCTGTGCGAGCGGCTGATCGCCGAGAACCCGCAGGATTGGCGCGCGCGCCTGTCACTCTCGCGACACATGATCGCGTCGGGCCGGACGGCCGATGCACTCGAACTGCTCTTCTCGGCCCTCGTGCAAAACCCGCACGCGCTCAGCGTCCACCAGGCGATCTGGCAGACACTCGCGCAACTCGGGCACCCGCCGGCGCTCGGGGACCGCTACAGCGAACTGACGAAGCACGCGGTGTTCTACCTGGATCCTCACGTCTGCATGCGCTGCCGTTATCGCAGCACTGAACTGCTGTGGCAGTGCCCGCACTGCCACGACTGGAACACGTTCGTCGAGGAGAGGATCGCGCCCGCGCAGGACACCGGGCTTTGAAATTTCGCGGACGTCAGCCGCGCGACAAGGCCAGCAACTCCCTCAAGACGCTGTCGACCTGCGCTGTGGTTTCCAGGAAGCTGCCCTCGGTGCGAATGACGAAGTCGGCCCGCTGCGCCTTGTCTTCGGCTGGCAGCTGCGCCGCCAGCCGCTGTGCGGCAGCGTCTGGCGAGAGGCCGCGCGCGCGAAGCCGATCGACTTGCATCGCTGGCGAGCAAACCGTTGCGACCACAGTGTCGAACTCCGTGGCGCGTCCCGTCTCGTACAGCAGCGGGATGTCGACCACCGCCACCGGCGAGCCACCTATTCGTTCGAAGGCGCGAAGGCCGGCTGTGATGGAACGATGCACCGCCGGATGCACGATTGCCTCGAGATCGCGCCGCGCAGCCGCATCGGCGAAGACAATGGGGCCGAGCTTCTTCCTGTCAACGGCGCCATCCGGCGCCAGCACGTCGCCGAACCGCTCGGCAATGGCGGCAGTCGCTTCGGTGCCTGCTTTCATGACGCCGTGAGCCAGTTCGTCGGCGTCGAGGCACGGCACGCCACGCCGACGGAACTGCTCGAGCACGTAGCTCTTCCCCGTCGCGATACCGCCGGTCAGCGCCACCTTCAACATCGACGTGCAGACCGATTTACCGAGCGCGCAGACGATCCTGCGCTGCGCGAACCGTGTTCTTCAGCAGCATCGCAATGGTCAGCGGTCCGACCCCGCCGGGCACCGGGGTGAGTGCACCCGCAACCTCTTCGACCGACGGGTGCACGTCGCCGAGCACAAGGCGCCCGCGACGCTCGAATGCCGAATGGCGCTTCGAGCCCGGGGCGAAAAGCTTCTCGATGACAGCGCGGTCAGAGACAGGCGTGGTGCCGACATCGATCACCGTCGCGCCAGATTTCACGAAGTCTTTCGTCACGAACGCCGGACGCCCGAGCGCCGCGACGAGAATGTCCGCTTCGCGCGCGACCGACGGAAGGTCGGCCGTCCGCGAATGGCAGATCGTGACGGTCGCGTTGCGATTCAGCAGCAGGAGTGCCATGGGCTTGCCCACGATGTCGCTGCGGCCAATCACGACGGCGCGCCGGCCCGAGATCTCGATACCGGACCGGTCGAGCAACTCGATGACGCCTGACGGCGTACAGGCCACCAGCGATCGGCGTCCCTGGACGAGGCGGCCCACGTTTATCGGGTGGAATCCGTCCACGTCCTTGGCCGGGTCGACGGCGTCGAACACGCGCCGTTCCGCCTCGGGTCCCATCTCCTTCGGGAGCGGCGACTGCACGAGAATGCCGTCGTGAACCTCGCTGCGGTTCAGGCGATCGACCAGGCGCAACAGGTCGTCCACGCTGGCGGTGGCCGGAAGCCGTTCGAGATCGGCCCGAATCCCGGTTTCCCCTGCCGACTTCAGCTTGCTGCCGACATACAACTCCGAACCCGGATCGTTCCCGACCAGGACCAGCGCGATGCCAGGAGGCCGGCCGGCTTCCGCGGTGAATGCATCCGCCTCCGGGCGGACGTCGGCGCGGATCGCCTGACCTGCCGCGGTGCCATCGAGCAGACGAGCGGGCATTACTCTGCAGCCTCCACCTCGAGCCGGCGCAGCGAGTGCGGCCGGCCGAGCACGACGAGCTTGTCACCGGCCCGGATGGCCGTGTCAGGCTCGGGATTGAACTCCATCCGCCCGTCCTCGCGCTGAATCGCCACCACGATCACCCCAAACCGCTGGCGCAGGTTGGCCTCGAGCAGCGACTTCTCGCCGAGCGAGCTCCCCTTCATGATGGTGATCTCCTCCATCGCCAGTTCCAGGTTGTCGGAACTGGTGGCGAGCGTCAGGAAGTCGACGACGGCGGGGCGAATGGCCGTCTGCGCCATCTGCACGGCGCCGATCTGGTATGGCGAAACGACGCGGTTGGCGCCGGCGCGCAGCAGCTTGCGTGCCGCATCGTCTCCCTCCGCCCGTCCGACGATGAAGAGGTCGGGCCGAAGCACGCGCGCGCTCAGCACTGTGTAGACGTTCTCCGCATCGGTGCCGACCGCGGCGATCAGGCACCGGGCCGTGTCGATGCCCACGCGCTTGAGCACGTCTTCGTGGCTGGCGTCCGCTTGCACGGCGAGCACCCCGTCCATCATCGCCGCCTGCAGCCGTGCCGGATCGCGCTCGACGATGACGAACGGGACATTCTGCTTCTGAAGCTGGCCCGCGATGATGCTGCCGATACGGCCGTATCCGCAGACGATGAAGTGATCCTTGATCGTGTTGATCATACGGGCCTGGCGACGTTTCTGGAGGCGCAGCGGCAGGCCTCCCTCGACTACGACCGTGGCAAGCAGGGTGAAGACGTAGAGGGCAGATCCGACGCCGCCGAACAGCAGGAGCACGGTCCAGATCTGGCCAGGAAACGACAGGTCGTGAACCTCGCGATAGCCGACGGTCGTGATGGTGATCACGGCCATGTAGAACGCATCCCACGCGCTCCACCCCTCGATCACCATGTAGCCGAGCGTGCCCGCAAGGACCACGGCGGCAAGCAGGGCCACGGCGAACACCGGGCCCTGTGCTCTCAGGATCGACTGGCGTCTCATCCGGTCAGGCACCGCGGCCGCACGGCAGCAATCAGGACTAGGTCTCGAGCCGGCTGTGCCGCTTACCGTACCCGAAATAAAAGCCGAGGCCGATGATCAGCCAGACGAGGAGCCGGAGCCAGTTGGTCCAGCCAAGCCCGTAGATCATCGAACCGCAGACGACGATGCCCATGATCGCCACAAACGGCAGTGCCGGCACCGTGAAACTGCGATGCAGATCGGGCCGCCGGACACGCAGAATCCAGACACCAGCACAGACCAGCATGAACGCGAACAAAGTGCCGATGCTGGTCATCTCACCGACGATGCTTTCCGGCAGGAAGGCGCCGAAGAGACCGGTGAGCACGAAGAACAGCATGTTGGCCTTATAGGGCGTCCGGTATCGTGGGTGCAGTTCGGAGAACAGCGCGGGCACCAGGCCATCGCGGCTCATCGAGTAGAACACCCGTGACTGGCCAAGCAGCATCACCAGGATCACCGACGAGAAGCCCGCCAGGACGGCGACAGTCACGAACTTCGAAAGCCATTCGTACCCGATCATGTACTTGCTGATGGCGTAGGCGACCGATGCCTCGCTGCCTTCGGTGCGGAAGTCCTCCACTGTCGCGACGCCACTCAGCACGTGAGCGAACAGCACGTAGAGGATGGTGCAGATGACCAGTGAACCGAGGATGCCGATCGGCATGTCGCGCTTCGGGTTCTTCGCTTCCTGCGCCGCGGTCGACACGGCGTCGAAGCCGATGAAGGCGAAGAACACGACACCGGCCGCACCGAGGATGCCCATGATGCCGCCGTAGGCGTGGGTGACGCCCTGCGGTGTGGTGTAGGTGGTGGCTTGCGGAATGTAAGGTGTGTGGTTCGCCGGGTTCATGAAGCCCCAGCCGATGATGATCACGGCGATGACGATCGACACCTTCGTGATCACGATGATGTTGTTGACCCAGGCAGACTCATGGGTGCCGCGAGCGAGCAGCAGTGAAAGAAGCAGGAGAATCACGAGCGCCGGGATGTTCATGATGCCGTGAACACCGGTGCCCGCCATCACCTCCAGCGGCGAGTGACTCCATTGATACGGCACTTGCAGGCCGACGTATTCGAGCACCTTGTTGAAGTACTCGCTCCACGCGATCGCCACGGTGGCGGCGCCGACCGCGTACTCGAGGATCAGGTCCCAGCCAATGATCCACGCCACGAATTCACCCATCGTTGCGTAGGAATAGGTATAAGCACTGCCGGCGATGGGAATGATTGAGACGAATTCGGCATAGCAGAGGCCGGCAAAGGCACAGCCCAGGCCAGCGATCATGAAGGCGATCGTGACCGACGGACCGGAACGTTCGGCAATCGCCGCCGCGGTCCGCACGAAGATGCCGGCGCCAATCACCGCGCCGATGCCGAGTGCGACGAGCGCGCCAGGGCCCAGCGACCGTTTCAGCGTGACCTCGCCCTCTTCGTGTTCGACAAGCAGATGGTCGATGGACTTCGTCCGGAATAGTGATCCTGCCAAGTCGTGCTCCTCCTGATCCAGTACGGCGGGTGAAATCTCAGCGATTATACGCGCGAGAGTCGGTCGAGAAACGCGCGCACGCGCGCCTCTGGCGCATTCTCAGTGAGCAGATCGGTGATCACGGCGACACTCGTGGCCCCGCTATCGATGACGGCCGCGGCCCGGTCGAGCGTGATGCCGCCGATCGCGACCACAGGCAACTGCTTCGCTCTGGCCATTGCCGAAGCCTCGCGTACCAGGTCGAAACCGACAGCCGCGTAGCCTGTCTCCTTGGTCGTCGTCCCGAAGACGGGACCAACGGCCACGTAGGTTATGGGTTCTTCGACGGCCAACGCCAGTTGTTCGCGGCTGTGAGTTGAGAGGCCGACGACCGCTCCGCCGCCCACGATGCGGCGCACATCGGACGGGCGCAGATCGTCCTGCCCGACGTGGACGCCGCCCGCGCCGGCGAGCCTGGCCACGTCGGCGCGATCGTTGACGATGATGGTCGCGCCGCACGGAGCCGCGCGCTTCAACACGGTCTCGGTGAATCGGAGGAAGTCCGCCGAAGTCGAGCGCTTGGCTCGCAGTTGCAGGAGCGTGGCGCCGCCGTCCATGCAGGCCGCGGCGAAATCGACGAGCGTCCAGCCGGCGGCGGCACAGACGTCCGCGTCGCAAATGGCGTAGAGACGCGGGAGCACCGGTCGTGTCAGACCGCTTCGGCGAGACGCCCGGGCGAACGGGCCACGTTGTAGCGCTCCATGAACGACGTGCTGATCTTCCCGGCGACGAAATCCGGATCGTTGAGCACCTTCAGGTGGAGCGGGATGCTGGTCTTGATGCCCTCGATGACGGTCATCTCGAGCGTGCGCTTCATCCGGGCTATCGCTTCCCGGCGGTCGCGGCCGTGGACGATGATCTTGGCGATCATCGAGTCGTAGTACGGCGTGATGGTGCAGTCGTTGTGCGCCAGCGTTTCCACGCGCACGCCGGGTCCGCCCGGCACGCTGAAGACATGAATGAGGCCCGGTGATGGCACGAAGGTGTCCGGATCCTCAGCGTTGATGCGGCACTCGATCGAGTGCCCGGTGAAGACGACGTCGGCCTGCCTGAATCCGAGTTTCGCTCCGGTCGCAATCCGGATCTGCTCCTTGACGATGTCGATGCCGGTCACCATCTCGGTCACCGGGTGCTCGACCTGGAGGCGCGTGTTCGCCTCCATGAAGTAGAAGTGCCCCTGCGGGTCCATCAGGAATTCAAAGGTGCCGGCATTGGTGTACTGCACGGCCCTGGCGGCGTCGATGACGATGCCGCCCATCCGGCGCCGCATCTTGTCGGTGAGCGCCAGCGAAGGTGACTCCTCGAGGAGTTTCTGGTGACGCCGCTGGATGGAGCACTCGCGCTCGCCCAGGTGGACCACATTTCCGTGGGTATCGCCCAGGATCTGGAACTCGATGTGCCTCGGCGACTCGACGTATTTCTCGATGTACACGTCGCCGACGCCGAAGGCCGCCTCGGCTTCGCGTTGTGCCGTCTTGACCGCCGTTACGAGTTCGCCGGGGGCGCGAACTACGCGCATGCCCCGACCGCCGCCGCCGGCAGTGGCCTTCACGATGACCGGATACCCGATGTCCTTGGCGATCTTGAGCGCCTTCTCCTCGCTCTCGATCGGTCCGTCGCTGCCCGGAAGGATGGGAACGCCCGCCTTTTTCATGACGCGGCGTGCCCGCGCCTTGTCGCCCATCAGGCGGATGACCTGCGGATCGGGTCCGATGAACTTGATGTGGCAGGCCTCGCAGACTTCCGCGAGATAGGCGCTCTCTGAGAGGAACCCGTAGCCAGGATGAATGGCGTCGGCGCCCGTGATCTCCGCAGCGCTGATGACCGCCGGGACATTCAGGTAGCTGTCGGCGCTGCGCGCCGGGCCGATGCAGACATCCTCGTCGGCGAACCGGACGTGCAGCGAGTTTTCGTCCGCCTCCGAGTAGACGGCGACGGTCTTGATGCCCAGTTCGCGGCAGGCGAAGATGATGCGCATCGCCACTTCGCCGCGGTTCGCAATGAGGATCTTCTTGAACATCTACTTTGTGCGGATCGCGAAAAGACGCTCGCCGTACTGCACGGGCTGACCGTTCTCCACGTAGATGTTGACGATCTCGCCCTCATACTCCGAGTCGATCTCGTTCATCAGCTTCATCGCCTCGATGATGCAGAGAACCTGCCCCTTCTTGACGGTAGCGCCGACTTCGACAAAC
>Ga0207701_10007125_pt1 | contig 11134 bp, 13 predicted proteins | sample KBSSwiSSwithPhiX_FD_184294 | JGI IMG/M metagenome (GOLD analysis project Ga0207701, IMG submission 184294) | Switchgrass rhizosphere bulk soil microbial communities from Kellogg Biological Station, Michigan, USA, with PhiX - S5 (SPAdes) (version 2) | ecosystem: Environmental > Terrestrial >...
CAGATGATTGGCGGCAATTTGTTATGCGTGTCAGCGATGACCAGCACTTTTGTCATGTCGAGCGAAGCCGAGACATCCCGTGGCGGAATCTTAAGGGAAACGCAACGGGATTGTTCGATTCCGCTGCGTTTCGCTCAGAATGACAAATCGCTCGCGCGGCGTTAGTTTGCGGCAGTGTCATTCAATAATTTCGATCTTTCCTCGGAAGTGGTGCGCGGTGTACAGGCGATGGGTTTTGCCGAACCGACCCCGATCCAGCTTCGCGCCTTCCCCATTATTCTCGCCGGCAAGGATCTGATTGGTACCGCTCAAACGGGCACCGGAAAAACCGCCGCTTTCGCACTTCCGATTCTGACGCTGCTCGGACACCATGGGAAATTTCGTTGTTTAGTCCTGGAGCCGACGCGCGAGCTCGCTGCGCAGGTCGAGACCGCCTTTCGCGACTATGGACGCTTTACCGATTTGCGTGCGACCGTGGTCCACGGCGGCGTCGGCTACGGCAAACAGCGTGAGGAATTAAAACGCGGCGTCGATGTCGTCATCGCCACGCCGGGCCGCCTTCTCGATCATCTCGAGCAGGGCACGCTCCATTTCCGCGACGTCTCGATTCTGGTCCTCGATGAAGTCGATCGCATGCTCGACATGGGATTTCTGCCCGATGTTCGGCGCATCGTCGAAAAAATTTCGCGTGACCGACAAACACTGCTTTTTTCAGCAACCTTGCCACCCGAGATCGAGCGCCTGGCCGCGTGGGTGCTGCGCGAGCCCGAACTGGTGGAAATCGGTGTGCGCCGTTCCCCGGCCGAAACCGTCACCCACGCCGTTTATCCAGTGGCGGCCGAACAAAAATTTGACCTGCTCATGATGTTGCTCGAACGAACCAATTTCGACAGCGCGCTTATTTTTTCGCGAACCAAACACGGCGCCGATCGTATTGCGCACAAATTGAAACAGGGAAACCATTCTGTCGCGGTGTTGCATTCCAATCGAACCCAGCGCGAACGGATTGAAGCGCTGGAAGGATTCAAGAGCGGCAAGTACGAAGTGATGGTCGCAACTGATATCGCGGCGCGCGGACTCGACATTGCCGGCGTCAGTCACGTCATCAATTATGACGTCCCGGAACATCCTGAAGATTATGTCCATCGCATCGGCCGAACTGGCCGCGCGCAAAATGTAGGTGACGCATTTACGTTGATGAACGGCGAAGAAGTCGGGGCGTTACAGGCCATTGAACATTTCATCGGCCAAAAGATTCCGCGATTGAAACTCGAGAATTTTCCCTATCTCTACACCGTCCTCTTTGAACCGGAGGCGGCGATCGGCGGCAAACGCGCCATCGGCGGCGGTCGCACCCATCGCGGGTATTCATTCGGGAGAAGGCGGCGCTAACGGATCTCGGCAAGCTGCCGAGATGAGCAGGCTGGCAGCCTGCGCTCCCCGGAGCTCCGATCGCGCTACTCGCGAAACGCTTCGCGCGTCAGTTCCATCCGCAAATCTTCCACGCGTCCAAATTGATCCTGCGCCCGTTTTTCCAACTGGCCGAAATCTGACCCCTGCAGTTCTGGAAAATTTGGCGCGACCGCCTCGAGCGAACGCCAGAGAAGACTTTTTCCTGTAATTCCGAGGGCCAGCCCTTCAACAGCCTGAAGCAACTCGACGCTGTCCCCGGTGTCGCCAAACTTTGCCCGGCCGAATTTTTCGGCCAACCACCCGCCGGCTTTGCGAATCGTGCTTTCTTCGGCTCCGACTTTCTGGATCAAATCACGCAACTTCTCCTGGTCGGCATGAATCTCATTGCGGAGATCGTGAAAAAATTTACCAAATCGATCTTCCGGATGATGCTCAATCAGATTGTCGACCATTTCAATTGCTGCGACCGAACCGGCGAGATGATCGTTAAGGTAGAGATGTAGACCCTCGCGGCCAGGCGATTGCTGTTCGCTCACATGCATTTATCGCACTTGGTGATCAATAAGGCCACGCCGCTCTTTCGTGGCATGGACATCTAACGCCAGACCGGTTCGGACCTGTTGGGTCACGGGCATCTTGCCCGTTGATCCAGAAAATTGGAATTGCCGCAAACTAAAACGGCAGCGGCAAGCGGTCCGGGTCGATCCACGATTCGCGCGCCGCACGCGAACTGATGACGTAACGCGAATAATGCGCTGCCACCGGATCAGTCATCGCCCAACGTTCGACGATCAAATTAATCCTACGCCACAGCGGCATGTCACGGTAATGCGTTGTGGCCAGATGATCGAGCAGCTTCATCCAAAAGCGCGTCACTGTTTCGTGATAAACATTCACTCCGTGATGCTGGGTGAAGCGTTGCAGTGTTTCTCGCATCCGCACGGTCGCGTCATCAAGTGGCCCCTCGCTCAAGTAAGTTAACGCCACCGCGATATGCGCACAGTGATGGAACTGCGACGGGAGAATCGTCGCCTCTTCGAAGGCGCGTACCAGCTCGCGCACTTCCTCGTCGTTTACGAAATCGCGGACCTTTGCTTCCAATTCTATCCAGCTGGCGCCAAGCGCGTCCAAAGAAACAGGACAATCACCGCGCCGATAACTGACATAATGAACCCGGCCGGATGAAAGGTCGAGCCCGGTTCCGGCTTGGAAAAGAGCCGCCCAATGAATCCTCCGAGAACGCCGCCGACGACTCCGAGCACTGTCGTCATGATCAGCCCCATACCTTGTGCGCCCGGCATGACTGCGCGGGCGACCAGACCGACAACGAAACCAACAATGATGTGCCAAATAACATGTACCATAGGTTTTTGCGGTTAGATGTCCGCGAGATTACACGGCCGGCTCGCCACTGACCATCATTTTCCACGATTCAGCTGATCGGCTTCTCACGCTCGCCGCCGTACCACATGTCGAGCTTTTTGCGAGACATGACTCCACGCGGGCCGCCGAACAGCACAGAGAAAAGACCGCCGAATATTTTCCATCCGGAATACATTCGCAATTTACGTCCGGAAGTAATGGCTGCTTCGCGCAACAGCTTGAATCTTCCCAGTCGTTTCAGCGCGACGGTGAAAAATACTTCCTCGGCGGCGTAGTAAATCTCGTCGAAACCGCCGGCCGCGAAAAAATTCTCACGCGTCGTGAAGAGAAAAGCTCCAGCACCGAGATTGAGTCCGAAGTAAAGCAGGCTGAAAACATGGAACATTACTTTGCCCCATGGTGGAATTTCGCCATCGAAGTCGAGACGACTGCCTCCGCCAGCAAAACCGTTTTCGAGCGCATCTAGCGCACCCCGAACATGTTCCGGGCCGATCCGAGTATCGGCATCGACGAAAATAAAGACATCGCTGCGGGCGGCTTTTGCTCCCGCATTACGCGCTGCTGCGATCTGTCGGCGTTCGATTGAAATCACGCGCGCTCCGAATTGTTCACCGATTGCTGCGGTCGCGTCGGTCGATCCATCGTTCACCAGCACAATCTCGCATTCGTAGCCAATGCCGGCAGAGTGGATCGCGCGAAGGGTGCCGGGCAGCTCAGCTTCTTCGTTATAGGCCGGGACAATGAAGGAAATCATGGATCAACAATTGCGAACTGTCACTCGGCTGCGCTCGGAATGACAGGAATAGACGAGAGCGTAATTCACGCCACCGTCGCTTGCTTTTCCAGCTTTACCTCACTCAAACCTTCGTAGGTTTCCGCCACGATGTTATCGACCACAGCTTTCATATCGTGCGTCCGTCCCCAAACTGCGATCTGACGGTCCGCGCCGGTGCCCTCATGCAAAATTCGTTCGATGTGGTTCATCTCGCGCCGACTTCCGAGCTCGGCTATTTCGTCGGCCACAAACTCGATGAACTCGTGAATCAAACTGCGCGTCTCCGTTTCGCGTTCCTGGCCGAAATCGATGAGCTTGCCGTCGATGCCGTAGCGCGACGCACGCCAGCGATTTTCATCCAGTAAACGTCGCCGGTAAATCCGGAAGGTAACATTTTGTCGAAGCAACTTGTGCAACTTCGCAATCAACGCCTGAATGAGAGCGGCGATGGCGAGCGTATCGTCCAGTCGGGTCTGCGCGTCACAGACTCGAACTTCGAGGGTATCGAAAAAGGGATGAAGCCGGATGTCCCACCAAATTTTTTTCGCGTTATCAATGCAACCGGTCTTCACCAGCAGCTTGCAATAATCGTTGTACTCGGAGAGCGACTCGAAGGAGTCGGGAATGCCGGTGCGCGGAAAGCGCTCAAACACCTTTAGGCGATAACCCTTTAGTCCGGTATCGTGTCCGACCCAGAACGGCGAATTAACCGAGAGCGCATAAATGTGCGGCAAAAAATAGCGCGCCTGATTCATGACGTGGATGGCCGTTTCGCGATCGGGAATTCCTACATGAACATGCAATCCGAAGATGAGATTCGCCCGGGCCAGCAATTGCATGTCCCGCACAATTTCCTGGTAGCGCTCGCCCTTGGTGATGAGCTGATCGCGCCAGTGCGAAAACGGATGCGTGCCGACCGATGCGATCTTAAGCCCGCTCCGACCCGCCAATGCAGCTAGCCGGCTGCGCAACTCCGTTACATGCGTCCGGGCATCATCGATGTCGCGGCAGATTTCCGTGCCTAGCTCGACCACCGATTGATGCATCTCGGGCTTGATCTGTTCCTTGAGCGTAACTTTGCCGTCTTCCAGAATTTCGTGAATGTGCGAGCGCAACTCGCGCGTCTCCGGATCGACGATGGCGAATTCTTCCTCGATGCCGAGGGTGAAAACATGATCTTTGGCGCTCATTTTGGGGAGCTAACCTGACCTAACATATGAAGCTTGTCATCCCGACTAAATCTGCCGCGGCGGGCAAGTCTCATGTCCACGCACGAAGTCCACGAAGGGTAGCAAGGAACCGAAAATCCTGGGTCCGTTGTGGACTTGATGTGAGATATTCCAACCGGCGCAGTGCGCTAGGCAAAAATGTGGACGATGATTTTGTGAAACCCGGTGATCCCGGAAGTAAACTGTCGATTTTCTTCGAACTCCTGCACCTTGCCGTCGCCATCCATGGCACGCACCACAAGGGTGTAATCGTCGACCTCGTCTGGCTGCCAATTAAAACTCCAGAGCGCCCAGCTTAATTTTGTTCCGGGATAGTCGATCTTCGCGTCATCCCAACTCTCGCCATCGTCGGAACTGAATTCCACCCGGTAGATGCCGCGGTCGCCGCCGAACGCGACGCCTTTCACCGGCACGCCCTTGGCCGCATCGGCCAATTTCATCCACGTCTCGTTATATGGAATATCGATGCGCGATCGCGTGGGCACGATAAAATTTGGACCCCAGCCTTGGGTTTCATAAAAACCTTTCGCGTTCGCTTTTGTTACTTCGATGCGGGTGAGCCATTTCACATGTTTCTCGCCGAAGTAACCGGGGACGATGGCACGCGCAGGGAAACCGTGCCGGTCCGGTAATTCCACTCCGTTCATCATCAGGGCAATGAGCGTGGTCGGGGTCATCGCTTTCTCGAACGGAACCGTATCGGTGTAGTTATCGACGCCGTGAAGCCGCACTCTTTCCGCACCAGGCAATGGAGAAGATGCCTGCAAAAGATTCGCCATGGGAATGCCGCGCCAGACCGCGTTGCTCATCAGTCCGGCATCGAGTCCATTGCTGATACACATCAAGGTTGTTTCCTGATCGATCAGTTCCATGGTCTTGAAATCCAAAATCCGATAGGTCCGTGGATATCGGACCAGGCCGCTGACTTCGAGATGCCACAGCCCTCCATCCACGCGCGGGTCGATTACATTCTTGGTCACGCAGTAGAACTGATCGTTCGGTGTGATCGGCTGGACGACTTCACCTTTATATTGGGTGCCATCATAGCTGAAGGTAGCGATTTGAAAGAGCTTGCGCGCAATGGCGGCGCCCCCGCCCGCGACTAAAACGCCGAGCGTTCCAAACAAAAACGCCCGCCGACCAAGATGGGGTGAGAATTCAACGCTCGTTGCCGTCTTTGCTTGTCCACGATTTGTTAGAAAATCGAAACCAACGACGAGAACGCGCTCGAAGAGCAGAAAACAAATCGCGAGCCCAAGCAGCGTGATCAACCGCGCAGCGTCGATCGGGATTCCGCGGTAATGGGTCCCAAGGACCGGCCACAACAGAATTGCGCTCACCCCTAAGGGCAGCGCAACAAAAATGAGGAAGGTCCAGCGATATCGAATTTGCTGATGCTTGCGGCGCACGATTCCGTAGACCATTCCGCCAATCGCGCCCACCAGAACTTGGCCGAACATGGAAGAGCCGACGCCGAGTTGTTTCAAATGATTGTAGCCGCCGACACGGCCCATGATCCAAAAGAAGGGCTTTGGCGAAATGAAAACACTGAGACGATCGCCGAGAATGACTAGCGGTGTCGCAATGTCGTACGCCCACGCCAACAGGAGCATGGCAAAGGTCATGGCGATGCCCGCAACAACGCCGGCGAAAAAACCGCAAAACATTGCCCTGGATTGGCTCATGGCATCGCGATATGGTAGCACAGGCGTCCAATGCCAGTCCGGCCCGGACACTGTGGGGACAAGGGGCATCTTGCCCGTTGGTGCTTGCTGCCCCGATAAGCTAGAAGCCTAACGTCCAAACGCGATCTTCAGAAACGTCGCCAAAATTCGGAAACTGGCGACGAACGTTCCGCGTAAAGTCCCGGAAACCTTCGACACCCCGCCCGTGCGACATCGATGATCAACCGGGATCTCTAGAATCCGCAAACCAGAGCGGGCCGCTTTCATCTGCATCTCCAGATTCCAGCCATACGTTTCTTCACGCATTGCGAGTTTTTCCAGCGCATCGCGCCGAATCGCGCGGAACGGCGACATATCGCTATACCGGACGCCATAGAGTGCGTGGATCAAAAATCCGGCCAGATAACCGGCGAATACCTGTTGCGCGTTCATGCTCCCGGGCTCGCGTTTTCCGCGGGTCCGCGAGCCGATCACGAAGTCATGTGTGCCATTGATGATCGGTTCCGCCAGCGCCGGCATGAATTCGGGGACATCGCTCCCGTCGCCGTCCAGAAACACAATCAGATCGCATTCGCCAGAGACCGCGGCTACACCTGCGGCGCAGGCACGGCCGTATCCGCGGACCGCCGAAATCACTCGGGCGCCTGCGTTTCTGGCGCGTGCCACCGTTTGATCTGTGCTGCCATTATCAACGACGATGGTTTCGCGCGGAATTTTCGTCGCCACCACTTCGCGGACGACTTGCGCGATCGGTTCCTCCTCATTCAAGGCTGGGATAACAACGGAAATCCACACGTCGACAATTACGAGAGTGATTGCTCGCGATCGACTTGCTGGGGCAATTCCAGCCGTGTGCCTGCCGGTAGTTCCCCAGTGCGCGAGAGCGCGATGTAAAACTCGCTTCCCGTAGTTGGATAAAACGCCAATTCCTTGAGCTGAATGAGCACGTGCACTCGAAATCCCTCTTTCTTTGGCGCAATCGGAGACCAACCTGCACCGATCTCCAGGCCCAGACCGTCGCGTTTGATATGCGCCAGAATAACTTCCTCGCGAGTCATGATGCAGTCACGCGATGGACAATGCCTTTGTTGCGCAAAATTTCCGCGGCTTCGCTGAAGTAATCGCGCACGTCGCTTTGCGAACGAATCCAATCAAGATAACGGCCGAGTCCTTCTTCCAGATCCACCTGCGGAACATAGCCCGCAGCCCGGATCCGTTCTGTCCCGCTGATAAGATGCCGCATCTCCCCGGGCCGAAATTCGCCGTTGATTTCCGGCGGGATCTTTATTCCGAGCGCATCGGAAACTCGCTGCGCAATTTCGCGTACGCTAACGGCTTTGCCGCTGCCGACATTCACCGGCAGACCATCGAGCGCATCCGTTTTCGCAGCGAGGAGATTGCCTCGCGCAATGTCCTCCACGAATGAAAGATCGCGGGTTTGTTCTCCATCTTCGTAAAACACCGGCGGCAGACTGTTGAGCAAACGCGTGCAAAAAATTGCGATCACGCCGGTGTAGGGATTGAAGATCGACTGTCGCGGCCCGTAGGTGCAGGAATAACGAAGCGCGACTGTTGGGATCCCGACCTGTTTTCCCCAAAGCAGCACCAGTTTTTCCTGGTCGACCTTCGTCAAGCCATAAACCGTTTCGCCGCCGACAGGCGCCTCTTCCGGCGTCGGCACGCTCGTCGTCGGCTCATTGCAGATCGGGCACCGCGCTGACCAATCGCCGCGTTGCAATTGTTCCACTGATCGCACCCTGGGAAAAACAAGACCATGTTTCGCGCACTCACCCGCGCCCTCGCTGTAAACTGCTTGTGAGCTGGCAACGATCACTTTTTGGATCGGGAGATTTTTTTCCCGAATGAGTTCGAGCATTTGCGCCGTGCCGAACGAATTCACGTGCACGTATTTCGCCATCTCCGGCATGTAACCGCCATACGCCGCCTGATGAAAAATTACATCGATATCCCGCAAGACGTTCTCAATGGTCTCACGATCACGCAGATCGCCCCGTACAAATTGGGCATCCCGGTTGATCCACGCTGGTTTCCCTCGCTTGTGCGTATTTGGTTCGAGGTTGTCGAGGATTCGCACCCGCCAGCCTTCGCGCACGAGCAAATCGGCGACGTGCGAACCGATCAGACCCGCTCCGCCGGTGACTAATGCTCGTTTCTGGTTTTTCATTGCGTTAATTACTCAATTACCTCCGCCCAATATTGCCTTGTCATCCCGAGCAAAGCGAGGGATCGGACAACAGGTCCTGGGATCGTGCTTTGTTCTTTGCGTGCTCGCTCCTTTAATGATGAGATCCTTCGCTGTCCACGCAGCTCAGGATGACACGGAAGGCGGGCAGAACCGCTCGCGTCCAACACGCGTAACCAGCCCGGCTACAAACTCTTTTGTCGCTGGTGCGACATCGTCGGACTTCCCATCCAGCAACTCGCCACACAAACGCCGCAATGCCATCGCATCATCAACGTCATAGAATTTCGGCAGGACACGAACACTTAGCGTCAATTCTCGCGCGCGTTCCAGCGTTTGAGTAAATACCCGCTCGGTGCTCCAAACGATGTCTTCGAAAAGCCGGCGATATGCCTTTCTCATCCCGATCAAATAATAACCGCCGTCATCGGTTGGCCCGAGCACAATGCGGTTGTCAGCGCCTTGCAACTCGACCACCGCTTGGCGAAACGCGTCCGCCGTCACGGTCGGGCTATCTGAATTAATTAGACAGCAGGATTCAAAACCGACATGCAGCAAGTCGGTGGCGGCGTTCGTCAATCGCTCACCGAAACTGTCGCCACGTTGCGGAATCAGGGCGAAATCAGATGGTAAAACATTCACATAGTCGTCCTCACTTCCCACGGGCGTGAAAACACCGACACCTTTCGATTCTCCTCCCGCACTGACGATTGCTGCGGCAATATCGCGCAAGAAACAAACATTTAGTTGAGCGGCTTCCTCGGGACTGAGCGGTGGTTGTAATCGTGTCTTCACTGTCCCGGGTCGTGGTGCTTTGGTCATGATTGCGAGCGCGCAAAGCGTCGGTGCAAACGAATGGTCTCGTCGAGGATCAAGAACGCGATGCATCGCTACTGCGTCGATCGATGGACGAGATGGAAGCCTTTTTATTCCAGGAGTTATTCACCAATAGATTCTTAATCAACATGTTGATTCCCTTGAAATACTCATCTTCAAGCTGGGAACAACATTTGTCATTTGTTGGGTGGCTGCCTCGTCGAATTCTAATCGAACCGATGTGAATAAACCGATAGAACTGACGTGAATCTGCGGTATGACGAAAAACGGCCGCCGATTATTACAACTTGTTCGAAGTTGTTGGCTTCTTTTTGCGCAATGAGTTAACAGCGTCGGTGTGACGATTCCATGCAAAAGGTTTGTATTTACTCTCGGAATTTTAGTTGGCCTGGTTTGCTTAGGTTCAGCAGCCCAGGGACGTGAGCCGACTCCAGAATTGTCGTTGCTCGAGCTGCAGAAGGTTCTTGTCAGCAAAAAGTTCATCGATCTAACGCATGAGTTTGCTCCGGGAATTCCGCACTGGCCTGGTTTTCCGGATGAGCAACAAAAGACAATTTACTGGTACGAAAAACAAGCCGGCTTGATGGGCGACGGATTTTTCGCGGAGGTTTTTACCCATGTCGGTCAATGGGGCACTCATGTTGATCCACCGGCGCATTTTCACAAGGGTCTGCGCACGGTTAATCAAATCGAACTCAAGGAAATGATCCTACCGCTTGTTTGCGTCGATGTGCACGAGGAATGTGCAAAGAATCCCGACTACACCCTCTCAATCGATCGCCTGAAAAAGTGGGAGTCAGACCACGGAACAATTCCGGCAGGTGCGTTTGTGGCGATGCGAACGGATTGGTCGAAGCGCTGGCCAGACGCTGCCAAAATGGCGAACAAAGACAGCGAGGGCGTCGCTCATTACCCGGGGTGGAGTTTGCCGGCGCTGAAATATCTGTACGAGGAACGAAAAATTACTGCCTCCGGGCATGAAACAACCGATACCGATCCGGGATTGGCGACAACGAAAGACGATTATTCCCTGGAAGCCTACATTCTGGGTATCAATCATTATCAAATCGAGTTGCTAACTAACCTCGATCAAGTGCCAGAGTCCGGCGCGATTGTCATCGTCAGTTTCCCCAAGCCAAAAGGCGGCTCCGGCTTTCCCGCCCGCGTATTTGCGATTCTGCCTTGAAGCGTTCACGCCTGCCTTTCGTCCTAATCGGCAAAAAATGGAGAGGCGATAAAGGCGGTCGGGCTGCTGAACGACACCACGAGAGATGTTTGCGACAAGACGGCCGACCTTTACGAAGCAGCAGGCTCTTATCCGCCGTGGATGGATATCTGGTTCTCGAAACCGACACGATAGTCGGCACGTGCGCATTTCGCTCGCCCCCACGGAGCGGCGAAGTCGAGATCGCGTATTTCACTTTTTCAGAATTTGAGGGTCGCGGTTTTACCACAGAAATGGCGCGTCATTTGATCCAAATCGTGAAAAACACGCAGCCTGGGACCAGGATTTTTTGCGTTTACGTTGCCTGAAAAAACGCTTCCACCCGCATTTTGCAAAAACTGGGATTCGGTTTGGCTGGTGAAACGCGTGACGAAGAAGATCGCG
>Ga0207701_10007126_pt1 | contig 11133 bp, 13 predicted proteins | sample KBSSwiSSwithPhiX_FD_184294 | JGI IMG/M metagenome (GOLD analysis project Ga0207701, IMG submission 184294) | Switchgrass rhizosphere bulk soil microbial communities from Kellogg Biological Station, Michigan, USA, with PhiX - S5 (SPAdes) (version 2) | ecosystem: Environmental > Terrestrial >...
GGCCATCACGAACAGGCTCAGCACCCGGCCGCGTTTCTGATCATCGACGATGCTTTGCACGATGGTATTGCTCGACGCCATTTGCATCATCAAGGAGAAGCCGAGCACCGCGGCGATCAACAGCGCGATTGAGAGCAGATGCGAAATAGATAGAGCAAAAAAACCGACGCCGTAGAGAAATGCTGCAATCGCAATGATCTCGCCGAGGCCTTTCAGGCGGCGGCGCGAGGCGAGAAACACCGCGCCTCCCAGAGCGCCCATGCCGGTGGCGGACATCAGATAGCCGTAAACTCGCGGGCCGCCGTGCAGGATGTCTGCGGCAAATACCGGCATAAGCAGCGTGTACGACGCCGCAACGAGACTGACCACCGCGACCAGCGCCAGAATGGATCGAATCGGCACCGAGGCCAATGTATAAGCGGCGCCTTCGGTGAGGGCCGCTTTGATATGGAGCGAACTGGAGGAGAAAGTCTTAGTGGGAATATTCATTAAAAAAAGCGCGCCCAAGACCGCTAGGTAACTCAGACTGTTAAGCGCGAAACAAGTGCCCTCTCCGAATAGCGCGATCAACACACCGGCCACCGCCGGACCGATCAGGAGAGCGCCATTGAAAATAAAAGAATTCAACGCGATTGCGTTCGGCAGGTCTTCTCTTTTTTCGATGAGGTCGACAATAAAAGCCTGGCGCGCGGTGATGTCGAAAGCGCTGACGATGCCAAGCATTCCGCCGAGAAGCAACACATGCCAGATCGCGACTTGATCGGTGATGACGAGCAGGGCCAACAGCGCCGCCTGAAGGGCCGCAAGCGTCTGGGTGACGACCATGATCGGGTGACGCTTGAACCGATCCGCCACAACGCCGGCAAACGGCACGAGCAGGAAGAGCGGGGCGTCGCTGACAAATCCGACGACGCCCAGCATCAACTCGGACTTTGTTAACCGATAAACGAGCCAGCGCATGGCAATCAATTGCATCCAGGTGCCGATCAAGGATACCGCCTGGCCGAAAAAGAACAGGCGAAAGTTTCTCGAGCCGAGAGCGCGAACGATAAACAGAAGACCTTTGGTTGGGTTGGCCATGGATGAGTTTAGATGTTTCACGGGTTCATGTCTCTCCAACGGATGTTTGCACTACTATTTGTTTCGAACGGCGCTCGGGGGCAAATACTCCACGCGAAGCGAAGCCAGGGCATGCGGTCAACGCGCATCCACGTTATTCTGAGCACGCGGTCAAACGGCTGGATTCCAGGTGCGACAACGCGACGGCGACAACGATCGAGTGCGCGCAATAATTTTTCAAATCGCGGACTGAACCCAGCGGTTTCCCTGAACGGCGAAATGCCGGGTTTCTCTATGGAAGGCGTCAGCAGCGTAATTTTTGACTTCGGTGCGAGCCGAAGCACCGATTTGACTGGCCTGCGCGATCTATCTCGAACGCGTTAGGTAATCTTTCCCGATAGTGATAGTATTCTCTTAAGAAACCGGTGATAGTCGTTCTATCGAGCACACACAAAGACGACAATGAATCAATACAAAGGCCACCCTATTTATGGAGTCGCAGTTCCCGTGGGCGAACGCCGCTGGTGCTCGCGGGGCCTGATTTTTGATCGCGATCATACCCAGACAATCGAAATTAAACGACTCGAGAGTTCCGGGGAGCTAAACTTTAAAGCCAAGCGACAGGCCGAAGAACACGGACTGAAGCTATGCCGGGAATGGATCGATGAGCAGACTGCGGCGGCGAGCTGAACGAGCGGCGTAAAATGGGACCGTTGCCTGCGCTCAATGGGAAAAGCGGCGCGCCCAACCTCGGAAGGAATATATGAGCGGTAACAAAACTTGGAAAATACTCCAGATCGTGCCGGCGCAGTCGGGTTGGAAAGCGGTTCACTGCGATCAATCGGCGGATCGAGAAATAAAAATCTACAATCGAGCGATTATCTGTTGGGCGCTTGTTCAAGCTATCGGAGAGGGCGCCGTCGATCAAACCGAAGTGCGCGGCATGGAGCAGAACTTACACGGTCTGATCGTGGTCGATGATGTCATTCAGAAAGAGGGAGCCGGCGAGAATGAGACGGATCGAAACCAATATTTTCTCGGTTACAACGATCCGGACGCGCATAAGGAGTCCGATTATTGGATGAAGCAAGGCCATGAGCGGATTCGGATGGAGAAGGAAAAAAGATCAACGCAGGAGGGACAAGCCGCTCTTCGCATTGCGATCTGAAGAAGGTCCGAGTCGGTGGCACGGACCTCGTAAGAAACAGGTCGTGAGTTTTGCATATCTGCCCGGTACCTCGTAACGTTTAAAGCCTGGTGAGTTGTGGCAACGCTGTCAAACAAGCGAGCGGTCCTGCAAGCGATCCTCGATAAAGAAGATGACCTTTGGATCATAATGAAGCCGTCGCGTAATGATCCCGCCGACCCGGAGGATTTATGTATTTTTCAAAGTCCCCGCCGTTGGAAGGAGGCGCGGGTTGAAATCCCCATGTCCTGGGTTGCGAATCAAGAACTCGACAAGATCCAAAGCGCGGTTCTCGAAGCACTCGAACACGCCCAATCTGGATTTCAGTATACATAGACTGTAAAAGCAGAGTCGCGGCTTTGGTTTTACTGCTCCGAAGATGAGACTCGATCGTAAATTGCTGACCGTGGCGGCGCTCGGCTTCGCTATTCTGCTGTACGGCGCGTTAACTTGTTTCAGCCAGGAACGGCCGACAATTCTTGCAGGCCATGGGACACTATCGGGATCGATCCTGCCGCTTTGGGTGGGCGCGGACGCAAAGCTGTTCGAGAAATACGGTTTGCAAGTCAAGCCGATCTACTTGCCGCGCGCGGCGGGTCGACCGGCGCTTCTTAGCGGTGATATCCAGGTTTATTTTTCCGCCGGTCCCCCTCTGGTGCAGATGCGTCTAGGTGGCGCCGATGTGGCGGTCACGTCTTGTGTCGCGCACAAACTCACCTCGAAGATCATGGTGGCTCCACGGATTCAAAAGATCGCCGACTTACGCGGCAAAGTTTTGGCCGTGGCGAATCCCGGGTCGGCCAGTGATTTTGCCGCGAAACTGTTTCTCGCGCGCGAGGGCATGAAAGCCGGTCAGGATGTTTCGCTCATTTATAGCGGCTCTACGAGCGCGGCGTTTGCGGCGCTGGTTAACGGCAGAGTGCAGGCTATTTTCGCGACCTCGCCAAACGATTTGCAGGCGATGCAAGCGGGATTTAAGCCGCTGTTGGAATTGGGCGACTTGAATATTCCTTATGCCGGCAATTGCACGGCGGCAATGCGCCCTTACATCGCTAAGCAGCAGGCGCGCATGCGTAGCTTTATTTCCGGCATCACCGAAGCCATCGCGTTTACTCGAAGCCATCCCGGCGAGGCCAAGGCGATCTTGCAGAAGTATACACGAGTTTCCGATCCGATTGTTCTGCAGCACGCCTATGAATCCGACACCCGCTATATGGAACCGGTGCCGCGGCCGACGGCCGAAGGCACCAAGACGATCCTGGAAAATCTCGGTGTTTCGGGCCGTGCGGCGGAGCAGTTTGTCGCCGAATTCAACGACAATTCATTGATGAGGCAGATCGTCGATGAAGGCTTGTTGAAGCGGCTTTACCCCGGCGGTATTCCGGCGCGATAGATCACGAACAAAAATTACTGTTTGACGAGCAACAAGCGTATAAGGCCTACAACATGTTTCGTCGTGTCGAGCTTCCCGCGCCAATCTCCGGGCGATTGCTGCTGCATAGCATGCCAGGTCGCTTCGAGACTCTCGATAACGTGTGGCAACATCTCGAGAGCGAATCAGTAGGAGCAATCGTCTGCTTGAACGAACCCCACGAGATCCGTTTGAAATCATCGCGCTATGCGGACGCCCTCGAATCCGGAAACGTTCCTTGTCCAGTGCTGTCATTCGAGATTCGTGAAGGCGGGGTACCGGAAGACCGAAGCGCGTTTTGGGCTTTGGCCAACACCATAGCCAAACGGTTGCAAGCCGGCGAAGCGGTGTTGATCCATTGTGCGGGCGGTATGGGCCGTACAGCGATGCTCGCGATTTCGGTGCTGCTGGCTTTGGGCGAGTCCAGAGATGCCGCGGAACAAAGAGTTTCACGCGCGGGGTCGCTGGTCGAGACCATGCCGCAGATCGAAATGCTTTCATGGTGCGCTGAGCGCGTCAACGACGATTGAGGGCCACGCCATCGCACCTAAGACAACTCACCGCTCCCGGTTCAGGCTTTTTGCAATGACGAGTCGCCGCCGAGGTTCATCTCGAGCGGCGCGAATATTTTTCCATTTCAGCTCGAAACGGGAAAATTTCTCCCGCCGGTCGAGATGACAATAGCCAGAAACGGGGTTTCTCACTCGGTCTCGAAAAAATCTTTGATTCAGAATACTAGATCATATAAGGAGCAGTGAATGCGCTTTGGCATTGAGTTCGGCAGCTATCCGGCGGACGTCGAGCCTCAGGAGGCTTGCGAGCAGGTATTACTGCGGGCGCGCGCCGCCTATCAGAACAACTACGAAGGTCTATTCGTCGCGCAACATTATTTGACCGGTCCCGATGCGGCGATCCTGCAATCGATTCCACTGTTGTCGTATTTGGCGGGACAGGTGCCGGGTATGTATCTCGGGACTTCGATCTTTCTCTTGCCGCTGCACCCACCGGTGATGGTTGCCGAATACATTTCGACATTGGATCAGCTTTCCGGCGGCAAAGTGTTGTTCGGCGTCGGCCAAGGCTACCGTGAAAGTGAATTTAGCGCGTTTGGTATTGCCAAACGGGAACGGCGCGGCCGGCTGGTCGAGGCGTTAGAGGTGATTCGGCGGCTCTGGACCGATGAGGCTGTTACCTTTCGCGGGAAATTTTTTCATTTGGATAAAGCGACCTGCTTCCCCAAGCCTCGTCAGCCCGGCGGACCGCCGATCCTGATGGGCGCCGATACGGTACAGACTGTTGCGCGCGTACCCGAGGTGGCCGACCATTGGATTGCGAGCCGCCGACATTCAAAGAGCTTTCTGCGCGAAGCGCTACCCGGATACAAAGCGGCATTGGAAAAACAAGGAAAATCCTATCGAGGCCTGTTTATCTTTCGCGATCTCTGCATTGCAGACACCACCCGAGAAGCGGAACAGCGCATCAAGGATGGCTACGAACGCCGCTATCGACGCTACCAACAGTGGGGACAACCCGGTGAGCGTTACGATTTGAACTTCGATGAGCTGAAACGCGACCGACTGATCCTTGGGAGCCCGACCGAAGTGGTGCAGCAAGTGCTGTCTTACCACGAAGAGTTTGGCGCAGAAGTCATGTGGTTCATGGTGGATTGGCCGGGAATGGACCCGCGCTTGACGCTCGAAACTATCGAACGTTTTGGCGCGGAAGTTATTCCTGAAGTGAAGCGGCGCACACCGACATGCCCGTTACCGTAATGCTTTTTGTGTCGAATTTCACCATGAAGGCGCGAAGTAGACGAAAAAGTTTTTAGGCCTCGAATATTGCTCGCGTCAAAAACGCCAAGTTTCCGACGATTCCGCCCCAATCACTCACCGCGCGCGCTCGGTTGCACAAGCTCAGGAAATTTCGGCACCATTCCTTCCGGCGGCATCGCTTTAAGCCTCACGCCCAATTCCTGAGACAGCATGATCGCGTTGGCCGGGGCATTCGCACGCGCGTGGTTGTTGTAGAAGGCAAAGGCCTTTTTGACGCCCGGCGTCGCTGCGGCAGTTTTGATGCGCGCGGCGTGCTCTTTGATTTCATCGCGCGAGTACAAATAATCATAGCGCTCCCAGGATTCTTTCGCGTGCCACCACGCTTTGGCATTTCGGCCGTGCGCGCGAAAATAAAAAATATCGCCGAGCACTTCGGCTTCTTGCCGTATCGATCCGGCAAATTTCGGCTCATCGATCAGAACACCGCTGGCGCGGTTCTCCAGCAGGGCATTTTTCATGGCATCGGCGTTTTCATTCCAGCTGCTATGACGAAGCTCGACAACCTTCGGGTAATCGTAAAATCGCCTGAGCGCGTCCTGCAGCTTTTCTAAACTTTCGGGTGAGTAATGAAATCCAGCAGGGTATTGAAACAACAAAACACCGAGCTTGCCCGCCTCGGCCAAGGGCAGGATGCCGGCGCGAAATTCGTCGAACTCGGGTTTGCTCGGAGCCTCCCATCGCTCATCCGATTTTTTCCGAGAAATTTTCATGGGGTGCGTGAATTTTTGCCATACTTTTACGGCGAAGGAGAAGTCATCTGGCGTCTTCTGCGCCCAAGCCTTCGCCACGGCTGGCGTCGGGGGTCTGTAAAACGTGTTGTTGATCTCGCAGGTATTGAAAATTTGGGAGTAATAGCGAAGCTCGTCAAACTGTCTGGGCTTTTTCTGTGGGTAAAAAGCGCCATACCAGCCTTTGGGCGGCGCGCCCGAGTAGGAATAGCCCGACGTTCCGATCTTGATGTCCCTGGCGGGATTAAGCAGGATCGCCATCGTCAATTATTGCGGGCAGGGCTGGTGCGAAATCGTGACGAGCTGCAAACAGCATAAGGGCAGACGCGCGGACGATTTTTGCGTCCAGAGCAAATTTGCGCAGGCGTCAAGCAGCGCCGGGCGATGCTGCGGTACGATCCGCGTCCTCGGCTTGTTTGAGCTGGCGCGCGCTGGCGCCGTCACGCCGCGCAATCTCAGCCAAGGTGCGGCCCGATGCAGCGGAGCGAAACTCAACGGCAGTAATGTCCGAGTTCGAAGCGGCTTGGTCGCGGTGCTTGATGAGAAGCCACTGGCGCTGCCGCATTCGCACCAGCACCCAGGAACCGCGGAGTTTCTTGCCGTATAGTGTGAATTTGACATCTCCTTTAGCCAGCGCCGCGTCGACATCCGCAACTTCTGGCTCCCACGTGCCGCGATCCCAAATCATCACGGTTCCGCCGCCGTACTCTCCTTCGGGAATCACGCCTTCAAAGCGATTGTATTCGATCGGGTGATCTTCGGTTTGCATGGCAAAGCGTTTGGTGGCGGGATCGAGTGACGGCCCTTTGGGAACTGCCCAAGAGAGCATGACACCGTCATGCTCAAGCCGGAAGTCATAATGCAAGCTGGTCGCGCGATGTTTCTGAATGACGAATTGAAGTGCTTTCTTTCTCGTGCGCCGAGGCTTTCCGGCGGGTTCCGGCGTCATATCGAAGCGGCGTTTGCGATTGTATTCGTCCAGACGACTCACGGAGTCAGGATCGGTGGTCGTTGAACGAGATTTTTTTTTCGTCGGTTTCATTTCATTGGAAAGAGCAGTCGGTTTGCTTAATCGGATTCCAAACACTCACTTGTCATTTGCCGGAACGGCTTGACTCACATCGAACTCTGCGATGACGGGAGCATGGTCGCTCGTGCCTATCTCCCGGAATGCCGCACAGCGAATTGCGTTGGCAGCCAGCGCTTCGCTCGCCAGAATGTAATCAAGCCGCCAGCCAATGTTGCGCGCGCGCATGTTGCGCCAGGGCGCCCACCAAGTGAATAGATTGTCATTGTCCGGGTCGAGCGCCCGGCCCACATCAGTAAGCCCTTGCGCCAGGATACGCTCAAAAATTTCTCGTTCCTCCGGTCGTTGTCCGACCGCAATCGGATTGCGCTCCTTGGGGTGGACGTCGCGTTCGGTGCGGGCGATGTTCAGATCGCCGCAAAGGACAAGGCGCAGATTGCCGGCTCGCGCGGCCGTGACGAACTCCTCCATCTGCCGCAAAAATTGCATCTTCGCGGAGAAATCCTTGCCGCCGTTCGGTACATAGACCGATGCGAACAAAAAATCAGCGAGTTGCGCCGTCACGACCCGAGTTTCGAAATCGAAACCGGGATGATTAAAAACGGGCTCTTCGGCAAAAGCTTCCCGTCGAATATGAAGGCCAACGCCGGAATAGGCGCGCTCGCCGTGCCAGTAACAGCGATATCCCTGCAGCTCGCACAACGCGGCGGGTACTTGGGCGACGGTTGATTTAAGCTCCTGCAGGCAAATCACATCAGGTCGCTCGCGTTCGATCCACTCGAGAACTTGCGTCTGTCTGGCGCGGATGCCGTTCACGTTCCAGGTGGCGATCTTGAGCATTACGAAAGTATAGAAAGAGGGACGCCGATGTTCAACGAGATCGGCTTCGGAATTCGCGCAGTTCTCAAAAGAAAGTTCACCACGACGGCGCGAAGGACGGGAAGGTTTTTCTCTCGCTCGGAAGGAAATCCCACCTTCGTGTGCTTCGCGTCTTCGCGGTAAATTTCTGGTTCTCCCTAAAACAGTTTTTCCACGCGCAAACCGATCAAGCGAAATGCTTTGTCGCGGGGATTTTCGCGCTCGTCGAAGAACGGTGCGAGCAGGGCTGCGGCTTCGTCACGCAGCCGGGCTAGCGCATTCTCGTCTATCGCGATACCGTCCTTAATCGTCCGCGAACGATTGCTCGTCTGAAAATCGCCGAAACGAACCGTGAGGGTCACAGTGTGAAGGCGCTTGAAGTCCTTGGCGCGGAGCTTGGCGACAATCCGCTCGGCCATTATGTCAAGCCGTTCTCGGACTACGGATTGCGTCCGGGTGTCTCGCTCAAAAGTCTCCTGTTCGCCAAGCGACTTTCGGGTCCATTCGTTCGTGACCGGCGAAGCGTCAATCCCGCGGCATTTCTCGAACAGCCGCTCGCCCCATTTGCCGAACCAGTCGACCAGCGTGCTGGCCGGCACGCAGCGGAGCTCGCCGATCGTCCGAAGATTCTGCTCGTGAAGGAAACGTTCGCTCTTGGGGCCAATTCCGGGAATTTTTCGTATCGGCAGCGGATCGAGAAAGCTTTGAACGACCTCAGGCGCGATCACCGTCAGCCCATCGGGCTTTTGCTCACCGGAGGCGATTTTCGCGATCAGTTTATTGGGACCGATTCCGATGGAACAACCGATTCCTTCTCGATTGCGGATCTCGGCTTTCAGAGAATTCATTCTTTCCGTCGCGGTAGAAAAATCTCCGGGTGAAGAAATCTCGAGATAGGCTTCATCGATGCTCGCTTCCTCGAAGGCATCACCGTAACATTTGACAATATCCATGATGCGTTCAGAAACCGCGCGATAGAGCGCCATATTCGGGCGCACGAACAAAGTTGCGGGCTCACCATGATTGCGAGCGGTCTCCGCTAGGCGCCATGCCCGAGAGATGGGCAATGCGGAACGGATGCCGAAACGGCGTGCAGCGTAGTTCGCGGTCATCACGACGCCCCGCCCCGTGCCTTCCTTCGGATCTGCGCCAACCACGAGCGGCAACGCTCTCAATGCCGGATTAAGTTGCTCCTCGACCGCGGCATAGAACGCATCCATGTCGATATGCGCAACGATACGCATCTGCGATCGATTGTTTCACGTCAGCGTGTAATTTTCGATCCGTAGGGGTTTACAGCTCAGCCCACGGCTGGTGAATTTTCATTGCTCAGACAAGGATAACCGTGCTAAGCCGCAGATGTGAGCGGTCGTTAGAGACAACGATTTTTTTGCCGCATTTCGCTGCGCAGCGGGTTTATGTTTCAGCTCATCAATGGAACCATCGAATGCGGTGAATGCCGGAACGAAATTCTCCACGGCGAGGAATTCGACTGCGAGTATTGCTCCGCCAGCCTGTGCGGAAACTGCGTTGCCCAACACGAAAACGAATGCATCACTTGGCTCCAGGTCAAGAGTCCGCAGTTTCACTGAACGACCAAAGTTAGAGAAACCCATACCCCGCGCCCGCTATCGCCCACGCCAGACGTAGAATTTTTCCGCCAGAATCAGTGGGAGCTGGCCAGTCCCGTTTAAAAGCGCGCTAAGCCTCCTACAACACGAACTTTTTGCGACGATTTTTTTTGGACGGGCCTGCATCTATTGGAACGCGTTTTGCGGAACCTGTTCAATAGATAGGAGGTGAGATCGATGAAAAACAAAAAGGTGCATGCATTGTACCTCGGTATTTCGCTTGTGAGCTTCGTGGCGGGAGGTTGTGGAACTTTAACGGGCGCGACACTCGGCGGCGCGACGGGGGCGGGAGTCGGCGCAGCGACGCATTCCAACATCGGCAAAAGCGCTGCCATAGGCGCCGGGGTAGGCGGCACCGCAGGTGCGGCCTATGATATATTCGGGGCGCATAGGCGAGATAGAGACTACTACGACGATTAATGGCAGGAACACACAAGCGGGTAGTGAAGGGAGTGGTGGAATGCTGGTTCTGGGGTGATCCCTAATCCAGTATTCCATCGCTCCAACGTTCTCATGTGCAGCCGCGCACAAGAAACAGGATCACGAGAACGGGTATCGGTATACCAAGCAGCCATAGAAGTGCCCAGCCCATCGCCCCTCGTTGATTCTTTAAAATTTTCATAGCTCGTCCTCCTTCCGCCGGAATGCTAGCGCAAGCAATATGCCATTAGTACTTCGCGGATTTTTTTTGTAAAAGCGTTATTGAGCTTCTCGGCGCAGGAAGTGAATCGCCGAACTAAGAAGAGAAAAACCGACACTTCGTAAGTTGCTTGCCAGCGCACGCCAAGACACGCTTAATATCTTTGATCGAATGGCAGTGGCGCAGTCCTACTCGGCTGACAGTTCTCTAACTCGTTCCTCGACGAACCGAAGCAGCTGAACTGGGTCGCTGCAATGATCTCGGCCTATAGGCTCGCCGAATTTCAGAAAGGCTTCCCAACATGCTCCGGCGCGGTAACATAGGCCCGCCGGTATGATCGGTATCGCTCGATTGGTTTTTTTCTCCGCCGCCCGGAGAATTTGTAGAAAACCGGGTTTAAAGGGAAGAAACTCGTCGAGATTTCTTTTCGGAGTATAGTTGGGATCAATATTAGGGTAGCCCTCGGGGAAAATGACCACGACTTTATTTTGCACTAGCAGTTCGGCTGCGTCGCCCAAGGCTGAACGTCGATAGCGCGCTACATCAGCCGGAGAGAATAGCCGCGTCGAATAGTTGCAACGTGCGACCGCATCGGCGCGGAGCAGGGTCGGCCAGCGGGCGATCCGGTTGACGGTTTGCATGAACCACTGCACGCGTCGGTTTTTCACCCAATCGATCGCAACGACAATGTGAAATTGCCGCGGCATGGCGGCAAATAGCGCGAGGCCATCATAGAGATGGTGATAATGGCGCGCGACAAT
>Ga0207701_10007128_pt1 | contig 11131 bp, 12 predicted proteins | sample KBSSwiSSwithPhiX_FD_184294 | JGI IMG/M metagenome (GOLD analysis project Ga0207701, IMG submission 184294) | Switchgrass rhizosphere bulk soil microbial communities from Kellogg Biological Station, Michigan, USA, with PhiX - S5 (SPAdes) (version 2) | ecosystem: Environmental > Terrestrial >...
GGCGCCAATTACCGCCGACGGCTACCTTCAAGAGCGGTTGCGCGAGATCAAGCTGAAATAGCGAAAGCGGCCGTTTCATCTTGAGTTCATGGCCGCATGTCTAGGCGCAACCCTATGACAAAGCTGTCTTTCTCAGCGCTTAGCGCGCTTGTCCTCGCTTCATCTGCAAGCGCGGACCCCCGCGAGACGAGCCCAAACGACAAATCGTGCAGTAACTCGTCGCTGCCGACGATGACCGTGCACGTCACCGGCCTGAAGACCGGTGCGGGCAAGGTGCGGGTCCAGGCCTACGGACCAGGGGGCGCCAGCTTCCTGGACAAGGGCAAGTGGGTGCGCCGGGTCGACGTGCCTCTCAATGGACGGCGCGCCGTCGATGTCTGCGTGCCGCTGCCGAAGGCCGGCCAATATGCCTTCGTCGTCCGTCACGACGCCAACGCCAACCGCAAGTCGGACTGGAACGACGGCGGCGGTTTTTCGCGCAACCCGAAATTGTCGCTGATGGGAAAGCCAAGCTTCGGCCAGACGGCGGTAACGGTGAACGGGCCAGAACGGATCAGCGTCGTGATGAACTATCGAAGCGGCCTGTCGGTGAAGCCCGCCGGCTAGTTGGCGTCGGCAAGATTCGCTGGACCGAATCCGTGCGGGATGAGTGAGGAAATAGGGTGACGTTGGACCTCGGTTCCGTCGCCGTTGGCGCAGATGAGCTCAATATCGACACCGGACAGTTGCGCCGCCTCAAGGATCGCCTGGCGGCAACCGCCGCATGGCGTGCAGACCATTTCGCCGGCGAGGACGCTGCCCGAGCCATCGCCACCAGCCACCGCGATGCGCGCGACTTTGTCGAGGCCGAAGGCGTGCTGGGCCGCCGTAAGCGTACTCTGCTCCGCGCAGAGGCCTAGGCGGTAGCAGGCGTTTTCCATGTTGGCGCCGGTCACAACATCGCCGTCGACGGAGGCGATCGCGCAGCCAACCGAGAAGCCGGAGTAGGGAGCATAGGCGCGCAGGGCGGCCTCACGCGCCTTTTCGATCAGTTGCCGGTCGTCCATGAGGTACGAGCATAAGCGCTGCGGCGCGCGGAGCGAGGGAAAAGTGATGCGTTCGAAGCTAGCTTTATTGTCGTTTCTTGCCCTCGCGGGCTGCGCGACCGCGCCAACGCCCACCCGGCTGGCCACGCCGGAAAGGCCAGTCGAGGTTCAGATCCTCGCGTTCAACGATTTCCACGGCAATATCGAAACACCGCCTGCCGTCGAGGTAACGGAGGCCAATGGCATCAAGCGCAAGATCGTCAGTGGAGGCGCGACGCATCTGGCGGCCGCGCTGGCCGCGGCGCGAATGGGGCATCCGAACACGGTGACGGTGTCGGCCGGCGACACGATCGGCGCTTCGCCACTGATTTCAGCCAATTACCTGGACGAACCGACCATCACGGCGATGAATCTAATCGGCCTGGAGTTCAATTCGGTGGGCAACCATGAATTCGACAAGGGCGGCGACGAGCTACGTCGGATGCAAGGTGGGGGCTGTGTGAAATTCACGCGCCGCCAGCCCTGTGCGGTCGAGCCGTTCGCGGGCGCCAGGTTCCGCTACCTTTCCGCCAACGTGTTCGGGTCGGACGGTCAAACTTTCTTGCCGGCGACCGGCATCAAGACGTTCGGCAACGGGCCGGGCGCGATCACCATTGGCTTCATCGGCATGACGCTGAAGGAGACCGGCAATCTAGTAACGCCGTCGGGAGTGCAGGGCTTGGCCTTTGCGGAAGAGGCCAAGACGGCAAATGCACTGGTCCCCTCGCTAAAGGCGCAGGGTGCGCAAGCGATCGTCCTTCTGATCCACCAGGGCGGCAAGACCAAGGCTTTCACCACCGGCAACGACTGCAACGGCCTCGACGGTGCGATCGTGCCGATTCTCGCCAAGCTCGACCCAGCAATTACGACAATCGTTTCAGGCCACACCCATTGGGCCTATGTTTGCCAGAACGGAGAGGGCGGCACCGGCGATGGAAGGCTGCTCACCAGCGCCGGCAAGAACGGCTATTTCTTCACTGACCTTCGCCTGGACTTCGACCCCGTCACCCACCAACTCATTGCCCAGCACGCTTCCAACAGGGTCGTGGGCAGCGGCGAGCGCGGGGAGGCGCCGGCGGTGAAGGCGCTGGTCGACCGATATGCCGCCGCCGTCGCGCCGGTCGCGAACCGGATCATCGGTCGCCTGAGCGCTCCGGCAACCCGAGACGAAAACGATTGGGAAAGCGCGGCTTCGGATCTCATCGCGGACTCCATGGTGGCGGCGACCAAGGATGCCGGCATGGGAGGGGCCCAGATTGCATTGGTCAATGTCACTGGCGTCAGGGTAGCGCTACCGGCGGGCGACGTACGCTATGCCGATGCTTTTTCGATGATGCCGTTCGGGAACAATCTCGTCGTCATGACCATGACGGGCGAGCAGCTGAAGAAGGTCATCGAGCAACAATTCGCCGGCCCCAACCGCGCCGGAGGCCGGCCCGCCGCACTCGGGCCGTCGGCGGGGTTTCACTACACCGTCGATCTTAAACGGCCGACGGGCGACAGGGTCGTCGGGATGACACTGAACGGCAAGACGGTGTCGCCTGCCGGTCGGTACCGCGTCGTCGTCAACAACTACATGGCATCGGGCGGCGATGGCCTGTCGGGCTTTACCGAAGGAACAGACATAACCGACAAGGGCATCATCGACCTCGATGCGCTGGTCGACTGGGTCGCCAAGGGCCAGACTCCGCAAACGCCGGACCGGGTCACGGTTATCGGATGAATTTGTGGGGTTGTGCCGACCAACCTCCACTTTAGTCTGATCTCGCCCGGGTCTTTTGTGGAGTGGTCCGCATGCGTGTCGCCTCGTTAGTTGCTTCAGCTTTCCTGCTTGCTTCCTGCCAGACCGGTCCTGCCGGTCCGGACCTCGCCGCCGCTTCGGGCATGTCCCCGCAGCAGGCGGTCATGGCCGCGGCCAATGCCGCCCCGCGGGGTGTGCCCGGCGATTTCGCGCTGGTCGTCCGCCGAGCCGAGATGGTCGGCCCACGTTTCTTCCTCAACAGCGAGGCGGATTATCGCGACCAGCGCAATCTATCGATCGCCATTGAGCCGCACGCCCTGACCGGCATGCGCGACCGCTTCGGTAAAGACTTTCGGGCGGCACTTATGGGGGCAGAGATCCGGGTGCACGGCGTCGCCCGCCGTACACGTATCGGCATTTTCGAAAACGGTAAGCCGACCCGGCTTTATTATTTCCAGACGCACGTATCGGTCGACAACGCTAGCCAGATCACCATCGTCGGCTAGGTCAGCGTAAAGGCGGCTCGTCGAAGCTGCGCAGCTTGCGGCTGTGAAGGTCGTCGCCTTCGCGCTTCAGCAACGTCAGCGTTTCGATGCCGATCTTGAGGTGCTGGCTGATCGCACGCTCATAAAAGGCATTGGCCTGGCCGGGCAGCTTCAATTCGCCATGCAACGGCTTGTCGGAGACGCAAAGCAGCGTTCCGTAGGGAACACGGAAGCGATAGCCCTGCGCCGCGACAGTGGCTGATTCCATGTCGATGCCGACCGCGCGGCTCTGGTTGAAGCGCAGGGCCGACAAAGTGTAGCGCAGTTCCCAATTGCGGTCGTCGGTGGTGACAACCGTGCCGGTGCGAAGGCGTTTCTTGACGCTGTCCTCGTCCTCGCCCGTGACCATGACGGCGGCGTCGAACAACGCCTTCTGGACCTCGGCGATGGCCGGCAGCGGCACTTCGGGCGGCAGGACGTCGTCGAGCACGTGATCGTCGCGAAGATAGGCGTGGGCGAGGACGTAATCGCCGATCGTCTGGCTGGGGCGCAGGCCGCCGCAATGGCCGATCATCAGCCAAGCCTCAGGGCGAAGCACAGCGATATGGTCGCAGATCGTCTTGGCGTTGGATGGCCCGACGCCGATATTGACGAGGGTGACGCCATCGCCGTTAGCCGTCATCAAGTGATAAGCCGGCATCTGGTGCCGCCGCCAGACGCCGGCGGCGATTTGCGCTTCGGCGTCGGCAAGTCCGCCGGCCTCGTAGACTCCGCCGGGAACGGATAGACCGATGAACGGGCTGCCCGGCTGGCGAAGCGCATCGATCGCATAGCGAACGAACTCATCGACATAGCGAACGTAGTTGGTGAACAGCACGAACTGCTGGAAATCGTCGGCCGGCGTGCCGGTGTAGTGGCGAAGGCGGGCGAGACTGAAGTCGGTGCGCGGCCCGTCGAAAAGCGCCAGCGGGCGGACGCCCTTGGTCGTGTCGTATACGCCGTCGGCAATTTCGTCGCCGATGTGGACCAGCTCGGTCGAAGGGAACCAGCGCGACAGCTCGGCCGTGCTCATGCCGCCCAGCTCCAGTTCGGCGCCATCGATCACATAGGGATAGCTGATCTCGCTGGCGGATCGGCCGACCGTGACGTCGACGCCATAGTCGCGGATCAAGTGGCCCAATTGCTCTGCAAGATAGGGGCGGAACAGCCGGGGGCGGGCGACGGAAGTGGCATAGATGCCGGGCTGATTCAACCGCGCGAAGGCGCGCGACGAACTCGGGGGCGGGCCTTCCGGCTCATAGGCAATGCGGATTTCCGGATACGCAAACGCGCCGACGTCGCGGGCCTTGCGGTCGGGACGAACCCCATCGCGGGCATAAGCGTTTAGGGCGGAACGCAGGTTGGCGACGCTGCTGTCGTAAATGGCCTCCACCTCGTCGAGGATGGCCGGGATCTGTTCAATCGATGTCATGAGCGAACCGCTTGGCGGGACATTGTGGCAGATGCAAGAAGACCGTTGATTTACTAAGCGTACTTATTATATGCACACGCATGGAGACGCTTCCATTTGAAATTGCCGAGACGGCGCACGCCTTGCGCCGGGCCTTCGATCGCCGTGCGGCGACGCTGGGAATCACGCGCGCCCAGTGGAAGGTCTTGTTCCGCCTCGAACGGCAACCTGGCTTGAGGCAGGTCGAGCTGGCCGACATCCTTGATGTCGAACCGATCACATTGTGCCGAATCGTCGACCGCCTTGAGGAAGCCGGGCTTGTCGAGCGACAGCGCGACCCGGCCGATCGCCGCGCGTGGCGTCTAGAGGTCACCGACCAATCTCAGCCGCTGATCGCCAAGCTACGGGCATTAGCCGACGAGCTGATGGCGGAGGCATTTGCCGGAATAACTGATCCGGAACTGGAGCTGATGCGCGGTAAGCTGAGGAAAATCCGCGAAAATATCTCGAACAACAATCCGCAAGGCAGGATGACCGCATGAACAAGATGCAGGCGGTGACCGTCGAGGAGACGGAGGCAAAGCCGACGAAAAAGAAGCGGATCATCGTCCAGAAGAAGCGCTGGGGGGTCCTGTTGTCCATTCCGCTGATCCTGCTGGCGATCGGCCTTTATTGGTGGATGACCAGCGGCTCCACCGTCGGTACCGACAATGCTGCGGTGAAGCAGGACATCGTCTCCGTCAGCGCGCAGGTGAACGGCCCCATCAGCGAGGTCGACGTCAAGAACGGCGACGATGTGAAGCGCGGCGATGTGCTATTCCGCATCGATCCGGAACCCTTCCAGGTCGCGCTGGAGCAAGCGGAGGCGCAATTGGCTGCCGCTCGCCTGCAGACGAGCCAGTTGCGCACGCAGGCAGCCGGGACGGGCGCCGACATCACGGGCGCACAGGCGAACCTGGCGATCAAGCGCAACGCATTGTCACGTCAGTCGACGCTCCTGAAGCGTGGCTTCACGACCAAGGCTGACTATGAGGACGCGCTCAACGAGGTGCGTTCAGCCGAGACCAGCCTGGCCGACGCGCGCGCCCGTTCGGCCAATGCCAGCGCTGCCCTCGCCCCCGGCGAGCAGCCGTCGATCGCCCAGGCCCAGGCCCAGGTCGACAAGGCGCGCCTTGAGTTGTCGCGGACCGTGGTCCGCGCCCCGATGGACGGCAGCATTGCCAATGCCGACCGGCTGCAGGTTGGCCAGATGGCGGCCATTGGCCTCGGCATGGTGTCGGTGGTCCACGGCAAGGGCGCTTGGGTCGAAGCCAATTTCAAGGAAAAGGACGTCGGCAGGATCGTTCCAGGCCAGAAAGTGAAGATCAAGATCGACGCCTATCCGGGCACGGATTTCAAGGGTCACGTCCAAAGCGTCGGGGCCGGCACAGGCAGCGAATTCGCTATCCTTCCCGCCCAGAATGCCAACGGCAATTGGGTGAAGGTGACGCAACGCGTGCCGATCCGGATCGCCATTGACGGCAAAAGCGACAAGCCGCTGATTGCCGGCCTGTCGGCCGACGTCACCGTCTATCTCGGCGACTAGTGGCCCAAGCTTCCGGCGAGATGGAAACGCATCCGCTCCCGACGGGTGAGCGGGTCATCGTCACGATCGGCGTGATGATGGCCGTGCTCCTGCAAGTGCTCGACACGACCATCGCCAATGTCGCTTTGCCGCACATGCAAGCGAGCCTGAGCGCGACGCAGGAAAGCATCAACTGGGTGCTGACCAGCTACATCGTCGCATCCGCCATTGCCTTGCCGATCAGCGGCTGGCTGGCCGACCGCATGGAGCGCAAACGATTGCTCCTGATCTCTGTGGTCGGCTTCACCGTGACCTCAGTGATGTGCGCTTCCGCCGTGTCACTGACGGAGATGGTGATCTTCCGCGCGCTGCAGGGCGTGAGCGGGGCATTCATCGTGCCGCTGGCCCAGGCAACCCTGTTCGATATCAACCCGCGCGAAAAGCATGGCCAGGCGATGGCGCTGTTCGGCGGCGGCGTGATGATCGGGCCGATCCTCGGACCCGTGCTCGGCGGCTGGCTGACCGACAATTACAACTGGCGCTGGGTGTTCCTGGTCAATCTGCCGGTTGGAATCATCTGCACCTTCCTGATGCTGCGTTTCATGCCGCGCGCGGAAACGCACCGTCGCAAGTTCGACTTGTTCGGCTTTGCACTGCTCGCGATTTGCCTTGGCGCACTGCAGATGTTCCTCGACCGCGGCGAACAGAAGGACTGGTTCGAAAGCTGGGAAATCATTGTCGAGGCAGGCGTCGCGATTGGCGCGGCCTGGATGTTCATGGTCCATCTTGTCACGGCGAAGAACCCGCTGTTCGACCGGGAGATGTTCGCCGATCGCAATTTCGCGACCAGCCTGGTGTTCATGGCCGTCACGGGTGTCTTGCTGCTTGCCGGCCTCGCCTTGCTGCCGCCGCTGCTACAAAACCTGTACGGCTATTCGGTCCTGCAATCGGGCTTCCTGACCGCGCCGCGCGGTATTGGCACCTTGATTTCCATGCTCATGGCCGGACGCCTGGTCGGCAAGGTCGACAGCCGCGCGCTGGTTGGCGTCGGTGTAGTCCTGATGGGTGTGTCGCTGTGGATGATGACGGGCTTCGCGCTTGATCAGCCGTCGCGCCCGGTCATCGCCAGCGGGGTCGTCCAGGGCCTCGGTCTCGGCCTCATCTTCGTGCCGTTGCAGACGCTTGCCTTCGAGACCCTGTCCTCGCGCTTCCGGACCACTGGCGCGGCTCTACTCAACCTGTCGCGCAACATTGGCGGATCGGTCGGCATTTCGGTCGTGACCGCCCAGCTCGTGCGCATGACCCAGGTCGCCCACGCAGACATTGCAAGCCACGTCACCGCCAATTCGATTCCAACAGCCGATCCCACCTTGTTGCAGACCATCGCGCCCCAGGGACCGGTTGCGCTGGCAATCCTCAACGGAGAGGTCACCAGGCAGGCGCTGTTCATCGCTTACCTTGACGATTTCAAGCTTATGATGATCATTACCTTTGCAGTTCTGCCGCTTCTGCTGCTGATGAAGCGAGGCCGGAAGGTCGGCACAGGCGATTCGCAGCCGCATAGGGCGATGGATTGAACTCGCTGCTCGCCATCCGCGTCACGCCGCGCTCGGCAAGGCCAGGGATTGGCGAGTGGAAGACGGACCCGGGCGGGCGCCCGTTCCTCGAGGTCCGCGTCGCTTCGGCACCAACCGACGGTTCGGCCAATGCGGAGGTGGTGAGCCTGGTTGCGAAAGCGCTTGGCGTGGCCAAGGGGCAGGTCCGGATCGCCAGCGGCGAAACGGCGAGGCTCAAGCGCCTGGAAATTCCATTCAGTGAGGCAGAGGCGCGCCAACGTCTTCCAGGCTAATCGGCGATCAGGCTCATGCAGGTGCCGCCGGCTTCGGCTTTTTGAAGTTCCGAAAGGTCGAGCTCGACGACGGTGAAACCGCGTCCGCGAAGCTCAACCATCGTCTTGGGGCTACCGGCCGCCATCAACAACCGGTCACCCGCGAGCACGACGTTGGCGGCGAATGGTTCGCCCTCGGCAACCCGGATGACGTCTGCATCTCCGAAGACCTCCGGGTCGACCCATTCCGGATTGGCCAACAGGACCGGCCGGCGATCTGCGGTCCATCCGGCCAGGGTCACCGCAGTTTTCAGGTGAAGGCAACGGCCAAGCTCCACCGGAATCACCGCATAGCCAAGCGGCGTGACAATGGCGTCAAGGGCGCGGGTGCCGTCGACGTCGGTGCGGTTGGACTGACCGACATACAGCGTCTTCCCGACCTTCAGCACGTCGCCGCCATCGAGATTGCCCGCGCCAACGCGATGGACGGTGAAAAATGGATCTAGCCCGCGTGCTGTCGACCCTGCCTCATCACGCCGCGATGCGGCCCCTGGCAGGGTAATGACCGCGTGCCCGCCCAGCAGGACGGCCGTATCCTCGAGAAATACCGCGTCGGGATCGTCAGCGAGATACTCCAAACGGTGAACCGTAAAGCCCGCATCGCCGAGCGCCTGCTCATAGGCTCCGTGCTGGCTAGCCGCGCGGTCGGGATCGATCGCCTGCCGCTCCAAATGGGTCAGGGCGCATTCGACAATGCGCGGGCTGACGCCCCTGGTGAACGCGAGCGGCATTTAGTTCGTCCGGAACTGCAGCTTGACCGGTCGTATGACCGGCAACTGAAGCGCCGGTACGCGCTCGGCGAACGGCATGAGCAATTGCGCCTGGGCGTTGCGGTCGCTGTTATATTCGTTCTGTCCGACATGTTCTCGCCCGCCCGGCGTCGGCGTCGGAAACGGCCGGGCGCGGTGCGCCGGGTAACAGCGATCATGGACCATCACATGCTCGCGGATCGCCGGCCACACCTGGTCGCGAAGGAAATACTGGTCCCAATTGGTACTCAGCGGCTTCTCGCCCAGGAATGAGGCGATGTGTGCCTTAATGTCGGGAAACACGCCGGCAATCCCGTCCCACAGGCCGGCGAGCATCGGGTCGGTATGCGTCCACCAGTCACGCATGACGTGGAAAGGCAGCCCGGACTCGATCCATTCGCCGACGGCCGCCGCCTCACGCGGGTTCACCGTGCTGTCACAGTCGCGGCACATGAAGCGGCCAACCTGCGGATCGTCGGCGACCAGGAAGCGCCGCGTGAGGAGGTGTCTCAGATCCCGATTCCCGCTCGCGTCGCGGATGACTTCCGCGCCTTCGGTCTCGACGGTGCGGAGGAAAGCCTCGTCGACGCTATCATCGACGTAAAAACGGCAGACCCATCCGGGATAGATTTCACGCGCGGCGAGGACGTTTTGAAGAGCGCCGCGCAGGTAACGTGGAGCAGATCCGAACAATGTGAACGCAATGACCTGCTTCTTCTTGCCCGGTTTGATCTTGAGGTTGAGCGTCGGCGTCCCGTGGCGATTGGCGACAGCCTTGTCCTTTTCTGCCAATGCCATGGTCCCGAAGATTTTCGCCTTGATTATATCGCCCGCGTAGGAATGCGATGAGGCCAGGGCGTCGAAGGCGCTCGCATCCGTGAAGCCGAGCGCGAGGAAACGTTCCAGGTAAGGCAGGGCTTGCTCGTGGCGGTGTGCCCTATTGTGTGCACTGCCCAGGCTCAACAGCACCATCGGGTGGTTGGGGAATAGTGCCTCCGCCCGCTCCAATAGGGTGACGGCTTCATCGAACCGGTCGAGCTGGAAGTAATAGAAAGCCGGCTGGATGTAGGCGTCGACGTCGGGATCGGCTGCCTCCTTGAGGGTGGCCATGGACTTGGCGACGGCATGATCCTTCGCCCCCGCACGCCACAGATTGGCGGCATCCTTGTCCCACCGGACAGGTTTGTGAACATAGCCTCCCATGGACCAAGGCTAGCAGGACGACCGGCTGCGAAGAAGTCGCTTGCTGGTTGTGTCCCATAAAGAAAAGGCGGCCAGGTTGCCCTGACCGCCTTGTCGGTGACGAAAGTTGTCGTTTAGCGCTTCGAGAACTGGAAGCTGCGGCGGGCCTTGGCCTTGCCGTACTTCTTGCGTTCGACGACGCGGCTGTCGCGGGTCAGGAACCCGGCGCGCTTGACCGTCGTGCGCAGCGCCGGCTCGTAACGTGACAGCGCCTGGGCGATGCCGTGCAGGACCGCACCGGCCTGGCCGGACAGGCCACCGCCCTTGACGGTGGCAATGACGTCATACTGGCCAACGCGCTCGGTCAGGCCGAACGGCTGGTTGATGACGAGACGGAGCGACGGACGCGCAAAATAGACTTCCTGCTCGCGGCCGTTGACGACGATCTTGCCCGAGCCCGGCTTCAGCCAGACACGGGCAACGGCGTCCTTGCGGCGGCCGGTCGCATAAGCGCGGCCGTGCTTGTCGAGCTGCTGCTCGCGCAGCGGAGCCTCGGCCTGGACCGGCGCCTGCGGGGCGGGAGCCTCGGCGACTTCTGCGGCAGTCGTTTCGGCGGTTTCCGGAGCCTCGACGGCTTCCGGAGCCGGTGCCGGCGTTTCGGCGGCCTGCTGGGTCAGTGCGCCCAGGTCGGAAAGGGACTTCTTGTCGGCCATGTTATGCGCCCACCTTGTTCTTGCGGTTCATCGAGGCAACGTCGAGCGTTTGCGGGTCCTGGCCCGCATGCGGATGCTCCGTGCCGTTGTAGAGGTGCAGGGCGCGCATCTGGTCGCGGCCAAGCGGCCCGCGCGGGATCATCCGCTCGACGGCCTTTTCAAGCACGCGCTCGGGGAAACGGCCCTCGAGCACTTTGCCCGCAGTGGTTTCCTTGAGTCCGCCGGCATAGCCGGTGTGCTTGTAATAAATCTTGTTCTGCAGCTTGCGGCCGGTGAAGCGCACCTTGTCGGCGTT
>Ga0207701_10007132_pt1 | contig 11127 bp, 10 predicted proteins | sample KBSSwiSSwithPhiX_FD_184294 | JGI IMG/M metagenome (GOLD analysis project Ga0207701, IMG submission 184294) | Switchgrass rhizosphere bulk soil microbial communities from Kellogg Biological Station, Michigan, USA, with PhiX - S5 (SPAdes) (version 2) | ecosystem: Environmental > Terrestrial >...
TGGTGGCGGGGGGGAGGATCGAACTCCCGACCTTGGGGTTATGAATCCCACGCTCTAACCATCTGAGCTACCCAGCCACGAAGTATCGATTATAGGTTTTAGGACCGAAAATTCAAAGTTATTCTGCCATCGGACAATTCTGGTCCCGATCTTCGAAAAGCAGGCCTCGAAAGACTCGCTCGGAAAATTGTAATATTGAATTCAAACATTTAAGTTTTACCTGGCTAGGCATCGCAGTTATCGGCTCAACAAACCGAATTCGACATGGAACTCGCGATAATCTTAACTTTTGTGGTCGGATATGTAGCGATCGCTGTCGAACATCCGATTCGCGTGAACAAAGCGGCAAGCGCCTTACTCACTGGTGTCTTGTGCTGGACGATCCTCATATTAAATCAGTCCGACAAGGAACATGCTTCGCATGAGTTGATAGGGCATCTTGGCGAAATATCGGGGATACTTTTTTTCCTGCTCGGCGCCATGACGCTTGTCGAACTGATCGACGCGAACGATGGTTTCCAGATAATCGTCGAACGCATAAAGACACAAAGTTCGGTAAAGCTTTTATGGATCGTTAGCATCCTGACATTTTTTCTATCCGCCGCACTGGACAATCTCACGACTACTATCGTCATCGTCACCATGCTGAGGAAGGTGATCGAGGATCGCGAAAAACGATTGCTTTTCGCCGGCATGACCGTTATTGCCGCAAACGCAGGCGGCGCCTGGTCACCGATCGGCGACGTGACGACCACAATGCTCTGGATAGGCGGACAAGTGACGACCCTGAATATCATTACAGGTGTTTTTCTTCCTAGTGTCGTGTGTTTGCTGATCCCGCTTTCGATCGTTTCTTTTCAGGCCCGCGGGACCATCGAGCTTCCACAGGTCGATGAAGAGCGCACGCCCGTGACATCGGAAAGGGTTCGAAATTTTGTTTTCTTTCTTGGACTCGCGATCTTTATTTTCGTCCCGGTCTTCAAAACGATCACACATTTGCCGCCGTTCATGGGCATGCTTTTCGGTTTGGGCTTTATGTGGCTTGTCACCGAATTGATTCGTCATCGAAAGGATGAGGATGAACGGCACGCGCTGTCGGTGGCCAGTGCTCTGAGAAAGATCGATGCCCCGAGCATACTCTTTTTCCTCGGAATTCTTGTCAGTATTGCTGCTTTGCAAACGACCGGGCTGCTTGTCCAAGTTGCCGGGTGGCTCGACACAACTATCGGCAACGAAACGGCCATCGTAATCACGCTCGGGCTCCTTTCATCGATCGTTGATAACGTACCGCTTGTCGCCGCTGCACAAGGGATGTACAGCCTTCAGCAATTTCCAACTGACAGTTACTTTTGGGAGTTTCTTGCCTATGCTACTGGAACCGGCGGCAGCGCATTGGTAATTGGCTCAGCCGCGGGTGTTGCCGCAATGGGCATCGAAAACATCAATTTCTTTTGGTATGTGAAGCGGATCACGTGGCTAGCATTGCTCGGCTATTTCGCCGGCGCCGTTACTTATATACTCCAGCATAACTTCGTGTTTCCGGGCAATTGATTCGGCGTGTATAGCATCGAATCAAAAAATGCCTTTAAATGCGAATTCAACCCTTGTCGCGTTCAGAAGTATCTTGCTCCTTTGGCTAGTCTTTATCACTAACGGGCTGGCGGTCTCCGGCCAACGTAACGTTCCGGCGATAGACCGTCGCGCGACGACGATCCAAACAGAGCCGCATGCGAGTATTTGGCTCAACGGTGTGCTGTATGGAAAAACCGATGCGTCGGGCACTCTCGAGATCAAACACCCGCCGTCCGGCGTCCAGAAGGTCCGGGTCAGAGCCGACGGATTCAAAGAAGCCACAAAGCCGCTCTTCGCCGGAGCAAACCAGATCACATTAGTGAAAACGACCGACGAGGCCGAACTCGCGTTTCAGGAGGCCGAGAGGTTCGCGTCCGTTGACAGGGCAAAGGCTGCTGAAGCATATCGCAAAGCGATCAAGATAAAACCGGCATATATTGATGCCCATATCGGCCTTGCGCGGACGCTTAGCGACGCCGGCGATGTCGATGGAGCAGATAAGGCTATCAAGGTTGCAATGAGGATCGCACCGCGCAATGCGGAAGCCTCGGTCGTCGACGGGCGCATCCAGAAGGCGATCGGTCAAAACGCCAAAGCGATCGGTGCATTCAAACGTGCTGTCACGCTCGGCGGCGGTTTTCAGCCCGAAGCGTACACCGGCCTCGGGCTTCTTTATCAGGAAAAGGCAGAAGAGGCGGCAGGCGAAGGCGACATAGCAGGCGAAGCGAAAAACTATGACGAGGCGGCACGCAATTTCGCGGTTGCGGTCAAACAGCTGGGCACGGGCGTCGATGCTCCGACGATCTATCAATTGCTCGGCCTCGTTTACGAACGGCAGAAAAAGTTCAAAGAGGCTATCGCGCTATATGAAACGTTTCTCCGGCTCTTCCCCGACAACGCCGAGGCCGAAGCCGTACGGTCATTCATCGTCCAAATAAGGAAGCAGATGGCGGAACAAGATTGAACAACTTGCCTGGCAGCGTCGCTTTTTTTGAACGATAGCGAATATGCTAGAGTTCGTTCCGGAGACAATGGCAAATCCCAGTTCTGGTTCCAAGACACGCGCGCCGAGAAATCGTACTTTGAGTGTTGGTGCGGCCGAGCGTGCCGTGTACCGAAAGGAATTAATTCGGCGCATTGATGCTGGCACATTGCCTGAAAACGCATTGATAAACGGCGACGCATTCGAACTCCTTTCCGATCTGCCGAAGAATTCCTTCGACCTGCTTTTTGCCGATCCGCCATATAACTTGAATAAGAACTTCGGCAAGGAGAACTTCCGACGGTCAAAAAACGAGGCGTATGAACTCTGGCTTGATTCGTGGCTCTCGCTTTGCGCGCCGTTGATGAAAACCACGGCCTGCGTATATATCTGCGGCGATTGGCGTTCAAGCGCCGCGATCCAACAGGTCGGCTCGAAATACTTTACGCTTCAAAACCGGATCACCTGGGAACGTGAAAAGGGGCGCGGCGCAAAGCGAAATTGGAAGAACGCCGCCGAGGACATATGGTTTTTTACCGTGTCCGACAAATACACTTTCAATCTGGACGATGTAAAACAAAGACGCCGTGTAATCGCACCCTATCGCGAAAACGGAAACCCGAAGGATTGGACCGAAAGCGAAAATGGTAATTTTCGCGACACGCATCCATCGAACATTTGGACCGATATTTCTGTCCCGTTCTGGTCGATGCCTGAGAATACGGAGCATCCAACGCAAAAACCCGAAAAGCTCTTGGCAAAGATCTTGCTTGCGAGCACCAATAAGGGCGATCTGATCCTTGATCCGTTCGCCGGCAGCGGCACAACGGCGGTCGTCGCAAAAAAACTGGAACGTAAGTTCATTGCGATCGAGTCGGACGAAGATCACTGCATTCTCGCGGCAAAACGACTTGCGGAAGCCGACGACGAAAAGGCGATCCAGGGTTTTGCCGACGGGGTATTCTGGGAACGCAATTCGAAATTCACCCCCAGCCGCAAAGTTCGTTAAAATAATCAGAAATGAAGATCGCGACCTGGAACGTGAATTCGATAAATGTCCGTATGCCTCAATTGCTCGGCTGGCTCGACCGTACGGAAGTCGATGTTGTGTGTTTTCAGGAAACAAAGACCGTGGATGAAAATTTCCCGCTGGATGATCTGAAAAATGCCGGCTACGAAGCTGCCTTCATGGGCCAGAAGTCTTACAACGGTGTGGCCATCATTTCGAAATTCCCGATCGAAGATATTCAAAAAAACTATCTCGACGACGATGACGAAGCTCCGAAGCGATTGATCGCGGCCACGATCAACGGCGTCCGGATCGTTAACACTTATATTCCAAACGGGAGCGAGCTGTGGACTGATAAGTTTCATTTCAAGCTCGACTGGCTGCAAAGATTGCGCCGGTTTTTCGACGACACGTGCGATACGAATCAGGATGTACTGCTTTGCGGAGATTTTAATGTCGCGCCGGACGAGCTCGATGTTTGGAATGTTCCCGCGTGGGAAGGAAAGATCCATTTTTCTAAACCAGAGCGTGCCGCGATTCACCATGTAAAGCAATGGGGATTTGTCGATGTATTTCGCAAGCTAAATCCAGAAGCCAAAGAGTATTCATGGTGGAACTATCGCGAAGGCGCGTGGCAGCGAAATCAAGGCCTGCGGATCGACCATATCTGGACCTCCCGCTCACTGGCCGATAAATGTACTGGTTGCTGGATAGATAAACAGCCGCGCGGGCTCGAGCGTCCCTCCGACCATGCTCCGGTCGTAGCAGAGTTCGTCCTTTGATCTTGCCGTGAATCGGAAAATAGGGTTTGCACGAAATTGAAGATCGCAACGTGGAACGTAAACGGAATCAACTCACGCCTTGCGCAGGTTCTTGACTGGTGCACGAAAGAACAGCCGGATGTTTTATGTTTGCAGGAATCAAAATGCGTTGATGCGAAGTTTCCTCATTCGAAACTTCGAGCCATCGGGTATCCCCATATCGAATTTCACGGCGAAAAAGCATATAACGGCGTCGCAATAATATCTAAACATCCGATCGAAGATCTGCATAGGAATTTTCCCGACGATGTGAAGGATGTTCCGCGACGACTGATCGCCGGAACGATCGACGGCGTTCGCGTCGTAAACGTCTACGTGCCGCACGGCACTAAATTCGGCAGTGACAAATTCGCCTTTAAGCTCGAATGGATCGCTCGCTTGCGAAAATATTTCGATGCGAATTTCGACCTCGCCGATATGGTATTGCTTGTTGGCGACTTGAACGTTGCTCCGCATGAAATGGATGTTTGGAATCCGCGCTATTGGCAAGACAGAATGCATTTCACCAAACCGGAACGCGAGGCCATCCATAACTTAAAGCGTTGGGGCTTCGTCGACCTATTTCGCCAGCTCAACGACGAAGAGAAAGCATATTCGTGGTGGAGCCACTTTCATCACGACTTTGAAAAGGATCGCGGGTTGCGCATTGATCATATTTGGGCATCACCGGCTCTGGCCGATAATTGCACGGATTGCTGGATCGATAAGGGACCGCGTGGGCTAGAGCATCCATCGGACCATGCGCCGGTCGTTGCTGAATTCAAGTTATGACCGCTCGCCCATGAATTTTGCGCGAAAGAACTGCTAAACTCGGCTTCTTTAGTTTGTCAAGATTTGTAAACCCGCCCATTTTATTGCCATTTGTTGTTGCATCGCGACCTTAAGGAGTGTTATTCAGTATCTCGCAACGTTTAAGAAATTGAATAAAGCAGCAAATATTTAGAGCTGTCGTTCGCCCTGTCGGAAATCATTCTTTACAAACATTCGGAGGAATTCTGGAAATGAAAGGAGTCTTATCGTGTCTCTTACTGTTCGGTTTGTTGGCCTGCACCGCTTATGTGTCGCAAGCTCAGGAGCCTACGCCTGAACCGCCGGCCGGCGGGCAAAGACCTCCGGGCGGTGCCGCCTCACAGGACCCGCAACCATACGAAAAGGTGATAACGAAAGATGCCAAGACCAAAGCCGGCATTTTCAAGGTGCACCAGGTAAAGGACAAATTCTTTTACGAGATACCCAAGAGCGAGATGGGCAAAGAATTTCTCTGGGTTTCGCAGATCCAACGGACAACAAATGGCGTTGGTTACGGCGGACAGGCCCTGGGCAGCCGCGTGGTCCGTTGGGAACTCGGTGAAAACAATCGGGTCTTCCTAAAGTTGATCAATTACAGCGTAGTTGCCGATCCAAAGCTTCCGATCGCACAGGCCGTTGCAGATGCGAACAACAGTACGATCCTTATGTCATTTCCGGTCGCCGCATGGGGACCGAATAACGAGACTGCGGTGATCGATGTCGGGCGATTGTTCACTACTGACATCACAGAATTAAGCGCGCGTCAGCGTCTTGGCGCTACGGCCATTGACGCGACAAGGTCGTTCATTGAACGTATCAGTCCCTTCCCGACCAATATCGAAGTTGAGACCAACCATACTTATACTCGCAGCCCAACCCCGGCTGGGGCCGGCGGTGGGGGCGGGCCGCAGCCAGGCGGCGGGTTTGGACAGGGACAAATGAATCCGGGCAGCGCGACCGTAACCCTGCATTACAGCATGGTGAAACTGCCGGAAAATCCGATGATGCCCCGTCTTTTCGACGAAAGAGTCGGCTATTTCACGACGAGCACGATGGATTACGGGCGTGACGAGCAACGGGCCACCCAGCGGACGTTTATCGCCCGTTGGCGGCTGGAGAAAAAGGACCCGAACGCGGAGTTGTCCGAGCCGGTCAAACCGATCGTTTATTATCTTGATGCGGCTACCCCCGTAAAATGGCGCCCGTATATGATCAGGGGCATCGAGAGCTGGCAGAAGGCATTTGAGGCCGCCGGTTTTAAGAATGCAATTATCGGTAAGATCGCTCCGACCAAAGCGGAGGATCCGGACTTCAGCCCCGAAGACGCGCGCTACGCCGTCGTCCGGTGGCTTCCTTCGACGACTGAAAATGCATCCGGGCCGCACATCAGCGATCCGCGTACGGGCGAGATCCTGGACTCTGACATCCAGTTCTATCACAACGTGATGAACCTCGCGAAGGCCTGGTATTTCGTCCAGGTCGGACATCTCGATCCGCGCGTGCAGAAGTTTCCGATTCCCGATGAGGTGATGGGCCGCCTGCTCGAATATGTGCTCGCACATGAGGTCGGACATACGCTCGGCTTTCAACACAATATGAAGGCGAGTTCCATGTACCCGCAGGATAAAGTGCGTGACAAGAACTTTGTTCATACCATGGGTCACACGCCGACACTCATGGACTATTCGCGATTCAATTACGTCGCGCAACCCGAAGATGGGATCGCGGTTGAAGACCTTGTTCCCGGCATCGGTCCGTACGACATTTGGGCAACGATGTGGGGTTACAAACCGATTCCCGGAGCAAAAACTCCTGATGCTGAAAAGTCGACCCTCGACGAATGGGCGAGACAGCAGGACGATAAACCATATCTAAGGTTCTCTACTGACGGCTCGGCCGGAAGCGATCCGGGTGAACAAACGGAGGCCGTCGGCGACGCCGATGCTATCGTTTCGAGCGGCCTGGGACTGAAAAATCTGAAACGCACTTCGAAGCTTTTGGTCGGTGCAACCACCGGTGAAAAGGGCTCAAACTATGACGACCTTGCAGAGATCTACGGCCGGATGCTCGGCCAATGGACCCTTGAGATGAATCACGTCGGTAACATTGTGGGCGGCTTCAATTCACAAGAGAAGCACGTCGGACAACCCGGGCCGAGGTTCACCCCTGTGGCAAAAGCACATCAGATGGACGCGGTCAGGTTCCTGAACGAGAATGCGTTTGCAACGCCGATGTGGGCCGTCGACAAAGATATTCTTCGCAAGATCGAACCCATCGGGGCACTTAACAGGGTTCGAAATGCGCAGAACAGCGTGCTTAACAACCTGCTGTCGAGCGCGAGATTCGCACGGCTTGTTGAGCAGAGTGCATTGGACGGCGAAGCAGCTTACCAGCCAGCTGATTTTCTTGCAGACGTAAGAAGCGGCGTATGGACTGAGCTTGGTGCGGCAAAGGTGACGATCGATCCATATCGGCGAAACCTGCAGCGTGCATATCTCGACATTGCGAATAACAAACTGAATGCTGCTCCGCAGGCTGCACCCCAAGGCCTGCCTGCAGGATTCGGTGCGTTGTTCATCACGAGTGGTGACGAGAGAGCATTTTACCGTGCGGAACTTCGTGCGATAAGCGCTTCAGCAGGGGCTGCGCTGGCAAAAACGACCGACCGCGCAACTCGTGTCCATCTGGAATCGGTGCGTGATCAGGTGACTAAGATCCTGAATCCGGATCCAGCAGCACGTGCCACGGCAACCTCGTACAACGAAGAAGCGATGAGATTTCTCGAGCTTTATCTGAATCCAACGTCATGCTGGCCGGACTACGTGATCAAGCCGTAATGCCAGGTCAATTACAAAATGGAAAGGGCCGTTCGCGGCCCTTTTTTGTTTAGATCAACTTGCCTGTGTGGAGTCCTTTTTACCTTTTAGTCTTACGGTCCAGTCTACGAGAGCTTGCAGCATTTTACGCATGAATTCCTTTGTATTCTCATCGGTGAGGACTCCGTTGGCGTCAAATTTATCCGCGCAATGTCCGATCATAACTTCGGGCTTGTTCAGCGGAAACATATTCAGGAAAACCATCACCTGACGAAGGTGATATTGCATGCGAGCGGTCCCAACCGCTCCAGGCGACGCCCCCATAATTGCCGCAGGTTTGCCGTCCCAGGCACTGTCGCCGTAGGGCCTCGATGCCCAATCGATCGCGTTCTTTAAAACACCCGGAATCGAATAGTTGTATTCGGGGGACGAGATCAGTATCGCGTCCGCCTCGCGGATCTTTTGCTTAAACTCGACAACCTTTTCCGGTGGACTCTGATCCAGATCCTGATTGAATCCCGGAAAGCCGTCGATGTCATAGATGTCGATCTCGGCACCTTCCGGGACCAACTCAAGTGCCGCCCGCAAGACAGCCTGATTGTAGGAGCCTTTTCGCAGGCTGCCTGCGATACCTAGAATTTTGATTATGTCTGCCATTTCGTCTTCCTTCTTTCAATCAATTTATCCCGTTGATAATTTTTTTCTTGCGATGGAGAGAGCACATCGTTAATATCTTTGCACCCGCTTATTGTACGTTTTCACAGCTAAGAATGCTGGTCAGTCCATATTTGAACAAAAGGAGTCCTTGTCATGCCGCCGATCTTTATAAACACGACCGAGTTAAGCAAAGCCGACATCGATGCGAAAAAAAAGATCTTCACCGCTACTAAAGCTGGAGCAGCTTCTAAGGAGGTTGAAGACCTCATGAAAAAGACCGTCGTCGACGCGCTCGTCAACAATGCGAAATTCACCACCAACAAGTACAAGGATGCCAAGGGATATACGCTAAAGATGGAGATCACCGAGGTCACGGTCGACAGTGCCGGAAATACCGCTTGCAAAATGTCCACGACCATCGAGCGGTATCCTGACGGCAACGTAGCCAGCGTCGGGGGAAACAGCAATGCAAAATTAGGTCCACCCGCTGATAAACAAGCAATCTTGGAGTGCGCAAAGGCCATGGTTAAGGGCGCGCTCGAAAAAAGTATGCCGATAATGATCGAGGACCTGGCGAAATATCGGTGAAGCTCGTCTCTCGATTTACCGGATACCAGCCCGACATCGGCCCACTCATTTTGAATAGGAAGGAGAGTCATAAAATGCCGCCTATTTTTATCAATACAGACAACAGCAACAAAAAGAAACGGATCTATATCGGCGACAAAGCCGGGGGATCGAGCGCCGACGTTGAAGCAAAGATACAGGCTCAGATAATAAAGATCATCGCCCCGACGTCTGAATTCACAACAAATAAGGTAGATGAACCGAAGGGCTATACGCTGTTTTGCGAAGTGACGGAATTCAGCCAGACAGGCGGCGATACGAGCATCAAGATCGTGATCGAAATAATCAGGTTCCCGGTACAGTTCACAAAAAAGCACGGATTAAAGGGCGAAAAGGTGATGACGAGCGGGGAACTTTCGGGCACGGCCTCGGCTTCAGGAAAAACCGGCCTGGCAGACGCGATAGAAGCGATCATGCAAAAGATCGTGCCAAAAACATACCCGGTCATGATAGCGGATATGGCGAAACGTTGACGGTCTTTTAGCCTAATCGAACGGACGTCATCGAGATCGAACCCCCGTCGAATCCATCGACCGGGAAACTCACTACATCGTCGTCTCGAACAAGACCAAGGATGTAGATCAAAGGGAGGTAATGGTCCGGCGTCGGAGCTGAAAGCATTGCGTCTTTGCCAAGGGATTCATAATTCACCAGCGGCATATGGTCGCCCGCAGTGATCAATTCACGCGCCGTCTTCTCAAAGCGCAGCGCCCAATCAAAGGGTTCGGCATCATGCTTGCCCCAGGCATACGCGTGGAGGTTATGAATAAGATTGCCGCTTCCGATGATCAAAATATCTTCGTCACGCAGATATGCGAGCTTTTTCGCAGTTTCATAATGCCATTCTGCGGGCTTTGTCTCGTCTATCGATAATTGCACCACAGGGACATCTGCGTCGGGAAATACATGACAAAGCACCGACCAGGTTCCATGATCGAGGCCCCAATAGTTCTCGTCCATTTGGATATTTCCGCCTAGAAGCTCGTTGACACGTTCCGCAATTTCTGGTGAACCGTTCGCAGGATAGTTGAATTCAAAAAGCTCTTTTGGAAAGCCGCCGAAATCGTGGATGGTCCGCGGGCTATCCATCGCTGTGACAGCAACGGCCGGCACATACCAATGAGCCGAGATCGAGAGTATTGCCTTCGGCCGCCGTATACTGTTTCCGATGTTCGCCCACGACCTCGTCCATTCGTTGTCCGCGAGGGCGTTCATCGGGTTGCCGTGTCCGAAGAATATCGCTGGCATTCGATCTCTCATTTTTTGCGCAGTTCAGAGATGCGTTTCCAAAGCTGGGGTAGAAGTGCAGCTGTCTTGATCAACGAGCCGGATGCGAATTTCGAGGCAAATCCCCGAAAGGTTTTCACGGCGTTCGACGAATAGGGCATCCACCAGGCGTTTGGCAGTAGAGCGATGCGATTGACGTGGATATGCTGCGGTTGGACGAGCTCCATCAAGCCTTCTCGACCATGAGTGCGTCCGCGGCCGCTGTTCTTGAAGCCGCCCCACGGCGTCTGCCCAATTCCATGCGTATAAAGAACTTCGTTTACGCAAACCGAACCCGCTTCGATCTTTTCGGCTACGCGGTTTCCTTTTACATAATCTCGCGTCCACACGCTCGCCGTAAGACCAAACTCGGAATCGTTCGCAAGCGCGACAGCTTCCTCTTCGGTTTTGAACGTAGCGATCGGCAACGTCGGGCCGAACGTTTCCTCCTGCATTCCGCGCATGTCGTTTGTCGCACCTGTTATGACCGTTGGTTCAAAAAATAAACCCTCTAGCGTCTCGCCGCGCTTTCCGCCGATCTCGACCGTCGCACCGCAATCGCGAAAGTCATTTACATGATCCTCGACG
>Ga0207701_10007133_pt1 | contig 11126 bp, 7 predicted proteins | sample KBSSwiSSwithPhiX_FD_184294 | JGI IMG/M metagenome (GOLD analysis project Ga0207701, IMG submission 184294) | Switchgrass rhizosphere bulk soil microbial communities from Kellogg Biological Station, Michigan, USA, with PhiX - S5 (SPAdes) (version 2) | ecosystem: Environmental > Terrestrial > Soil...
TTTCCTTCAAAATATTGTGAACAGAAAAAATCAGATCGGTGTAAAATACGACTGGTATGATCCCAACACCAAAGTAGCAGGTTTGCAAATTGGTGATAATAATTCATTTAACCAGGCTGATATTCTGTACGGCACATTAGGATTCGGATATATCTATTATATGTCTGATAATTTTAAAACAACGATCTGGTATGAGATCGTAAAAAACGAAAAGACCTCAGTTCCGGGATATGAGAACGATATCAGCGATAATGTTTTTACACTTAGACTTCAATTTACATTCTAGACTGCTGACTGCTATGTTGTAATGATATCTGTTAACATTAAAGACATATTCGCTTAACATTACCGACATATATAGGTAACATTCAGATAACCATTCCTTAACCTCCGTCTTAATTCACAATAATAGTTTTGCGACAAATATTCGAACGTCGTGAAAATTACTACTACTACTATTATTAAGGTCAGTTTGCTATGTACAATTCTCATCATCAGTTCGGCCTCTGAATTATTTGCGCAAACCGGTAGCATTGCCGGTCGTGTATTGACTGCTAAGAGAGGAGACCTGCTGACAGGCGTAACGGTTTCCATCGATGGCACAAACAAGAGGACTATTACTGATGTAGAAGGCAAATTCATTTTCAATAACGTTTCCACAGGCAGGTATACCCTTTCTTTTGAATATGTGGGATTTCAAAAAAAGGCAGTCTCTGAAGTTGATGTAAAAGCCGGTGAAGTGGCGACCCTGGAAACATTGCTGGATGAAAAATCTTCTGACCTTACAGAAGTTGTTGTGAAAGCTACACCACGCAGGATGGAAACGGTTAATGCATTGCTGGTGAGGCAAAAAAATCTGCCCAATATTTCAGATGGAATTTCTGCAGAATCAATCAGACGATCGCCTGATAAAAATACTTCTGAAGTTTTAAAAAGAGTAAGCGGAGCAACAATCCAGGATAACAAATTTGTTGTTATCAGGGGATTGGCTGATCGCTACAATGTTGCTACGTTAAACAATTCAGTATTGCCAAGTACTGAAGCAGACAGAAAAGTTTTTGCTTTTGATATCATACCTGCGAACCTGATTGATAATATTCAAATTTTCAAAACCGCAGCACCCGATCTGCCTGGTGATTTTTCTGGCGGTATTGTACAGGTTAATACAAGCGATGTTCCAAACAAAAATCAGCTTAGCATTACACTAGGTGTTGGTATTAATCTAATTTCAACAGGCAAGAATTATGAACCCGGATATCTTGGAAAATATGATTACCTGGGTTTTGAAAGTGGTGAACGCAGGCTACCGGAACAACTTCCAAACCTTCGCGGATTTACAAATGTAAATGACCTGGTCACCGAATCACAAAAGTTTAATAACCTGTTTGGCGATCGTTATAACGGCAAGGCCCTGCCAAATCAGAATTACCAGATTTCATGGGCTGCAAAAAAAGATTTTAAGAATAGTGGAACATTTGGTTCTGTTGTTTCAGCAACGTATCGCAACAATCAGAATATTCAATATTCCGAAAGAATTGATTATGCCGACCAGGGAAGAACTTCACCAATTTTACTTGACTACAAAGACACCATCTACAAATTCACTACTACCATAGGTGCCATGGCGAATTTTGCCTATAAAAAAGGCAATAGTAAAATTGCTTTTAAAAACCTTTACAACAGGCTTTTTGATGTAACCAATATTATTCGCGAAGGAATTAACAATGACAATATTCAGTATATAAAAGCTACATCTAACGAAACGAATATCAAGACATTGATGTCTTCACAACTGGAAGGTGAACATAGTCTGGGTAAAAACCGGAATAAATTAACGTGGAATGTCAATTTCGCTTTTACCGGCGGATCGCAACCTGACTATCATATCTCACCTTATGCAATCAATCAGGGTGACGTGGATAATAAGGCTGTTGCTTACAAAGTGGTGTTAAGGGATTCTTATCGGTTCTATTCTGAACTCTCTGATATTTCATATGGCGGTACTTTGAATTATGCCATTCCATTTAAATGGAGAGGTGAAAATAACTTGTTTAAAGCAGGTGCATATTATCTGACTAAAACACGTGATTACCAGGCAAGGGCTTTTCGTTATAAAGCAGCAAACCAATCAAAATTTAATACCAATATTCTTTCCATTGAACCTACCTGGGTTTTCGATCCATCCTATATGAGTCCGGAGGGATTGGCCCTGGATGAGATCACAAATCCATCTGATCAGTATAAAGGAAATTCACAAACGGCAGCAGGATATGTAATGATGGACAATCGCCTCTCCTCTAAATTCAGAGTAGTATGGGGCCTAAGGGTTGAAAATTTTTCGTATGATGTAACTACCGCTGATTTTTCCAATCCATTAATTGAGATCAGCAGGAATTATATTGACTGGCTTCCGTCAGTAAACTTTACCTATAGCCTTACTGCCAAAACAAATCTTAGGTTGTCTGCTTTTCAATCTGTTTCAAGACCTGATTTCCGTGAAGTGGCTCCTTTCCAGTTTTATGATTTCTCCCGTAATGCAATCATTAAAGGAAATGCCAACCTGGAAAGAAGTCAAAACACAAACCTCGATCTTAGGTTTGAAACATATCCTTCAGCAGGTGAATTATTTTCATTCTCTCTGTTTGCAAAATATTTCGACAAGCCTATTGAGTTTGTTGTTCAATCAGGTTCGGTTGCTTCCAACCTGGTGCTGACTTATGCTAATCCAAATTCTGCACTTAGCTATGGAGCCGAATTTGAATTCCGTAAACGTCTTTCATTCTTTGAAAATTCATTCCTGAAAAATGTAACTGCCTTTGGAAATCTTGCTTATATATTTTCATCGATCGATTTTGAAAATTCAGGCATTGATGTTTATGAAGAAGGAAGACCAATGCAGGGACAATCACCTTATATAATCAATGGCGGACTGCAATACGGAACTGAAAAAGGCGGAATGAGTTTTTCAGCACTCGTGAACAGAGTTGGCCACAGGATTGCTTTCGCCGGATTCCAGGGATACCCCGATGTGTATGAGAATGGACGTACTGTAGTTGATTTTCAGATAGCTAAAAAAGTTTTCAAAGACCAGGGTGAATTCAGGTTGAACGTAAGTGATCTCCTGAATCAAAAAACAATTTTCTACCAGAACACAAACGATATTACGAAGCGCGCTTATAATGTAAATGATGATCGTATCTGGAACAGTTTCAGTTATGGGACAAATTTTTCTTTTACATTTTCCTATAATTTCTAATGCTGATAATATTACGGTAACAAATCGGTAACAATGGCCCGCTACATTTGAGCACTCTAATAAATCAGATTAAACATTTATGAAACAGTTAAAAAATCTAAGCTTATCGCTACTGCTATTGTTGGCCGTTTTTGCTTGTGATAAAAATGATATCAGTGCTCCTCCACCTCCACCACCATCACCAACTGATACGGTTGTTACAGGTACACTGAGTGAAAATAAAACACTAACGAAAGACAAGACCTGGATACTGAAAGGATATGTTTATGTTCCTAATGGAATTAAACTTACTATAGAAGCAGGCACTACTGTTGTAAGTGATGTTGTTAATAAAGGTGCACTTTGTATTGAACGCGGCGGACAGATTGAAGCCATTGGAACTGCATCTGCTCCCATCATATTTACTTCAGGAAAACCTGGCGGAACTAAAGCTCCAGGCGACTGGGGTGGAATAGTAATATTAGGTAAGGCACCAACAAACAGAGCAACAACTCCTGTGATTGAAGGTGGACTCGACAGGCCGTATGGCGGAACTGTTGCCAATGATAATTCCGGCACGTTAAGATATGTGAGAATCGAATATGCAGGTATAGCGGCATTTGCTAACAGTGAAATTAACGCACTCACCCTTGGTGGTGTAGGTAGCGGTACAACACTGGAATATATTCAGACGGCTTATGCCAATGATGATGCCTATGAGTTTTTCGGTGGAACTGTTAATGCAAAATATCTTGTTGCAGCATACACTGCTGATGATGATTATGATTTTGATTTTGGATTTGTTGGAAAAATCCAGTTTGCTGTTTCACTTCGTGATCCGGCGTTCGTAGATGGTGGTGATGCTGGCAATGGTATAGAATCTGATAATGATAATCCGCCAACACTTACCGGACCTTTTACACGACCTGTATTGTCGAACCTCACCCTTGTAGGTCCTAATGGTGCTGCCAACACAGCAGCGAATCATAACTATGCAAACCGCTGGAGAAGAAATTCACGATTTGCAATTGCCAACTCAATTCTTATGGGATATCAGAAAGGGGGATTCTCAATTGAACAGGATTCCACTGGTGGGTTTTATAAAAGAGGAGCTTCCATTTTCCAGGATAATCTTGTTCATGCCGTTGTTAACCCTTATCTCACCAATGTTACTGCTTCTGTACTTACCTCCGCAGAAATGAAAACAATCGCTGAATCCAACGGTTGTATCACCTATGCTTCTGCTACAGATATTAATCTTAAACAGCCCTTTAATTTAACTGCGCCTGATTTTACTCCTAATGCCGGGTCTCCTGCACTCACCGGTGCAAAATATTTAGGTGACTTTGCAGATGTATTTTTCGTGCAGGGTAGTTTTCGTGGCGCTATTGGAACCACTAACTGGCTGGCTGGCTGGACGCGGTTCTTCAGCAATGGTCAATAGACTTATTCGCATTCACTAGTTCACTTAAGCAATAGTAGTACATACCGCCTCATTCCTGGGGCGGTTTTTTTTATGCATATAGCGATCCGGTTCAGGCTGCTTATTTACTCATTTCCAAGGTTTTAGACTGTTTTCAATGTTAAATTTTGATTTTCAACTTGTTGACAATCAACAATGTATCTAGCTCCACAATAATGAAATACAATAATTAACACTGTACAGTGTTAATTAATTATTAATTTAATGTTACGAAATTGTGATCCGTACCGACTTAAAATCACTGTGTTATGCTAAAATCTAAACTCCCGGTCAAAACACTGCTCCTCTTTATTATCATAAGTAGTTTCAATACTAATGCTCCAGCCCAGACAGTTAGGAACTTCGAATCTAATGTCAGGTTAAATGAAATTAATGCACAGGCTTTCCGTCATTTCAAGAAAAACTATTCTTCAGTAAATAATGAATACTGGTCTAAGACCAAAGATGGTTTTGTTGTAAAATTTGAAGATCAACAGATCATCAACCAGGTTTTTTATGATGAGCGTGGTGCATTTCGATACGGTGTTAAATATTGTGAAGAAAAAGATCTTGGAAGAGAAATCAGGTATCGGGTACATAAAGAATTTCCGGGTTACCAGATCGATGTGGTCAGCGAAATCAACAGCGATGACAATACTATTTACCTGATGAGCCTGAAAAATAAAACCTCGGTTAAAAATATCATGTTGTCGGATTCTGACTTGAAAGTGATCGAAGATATTATGTACGCTGCCAGATAAAAAGATGTAAGTTCACTGATTTTAGATGACAGCAGACAACATTAAAAAGGGTGCACTTACACTCTATATTTCCATATTAATTTTCTGTTTATACTCCTGCATTTTTGCATTTCGTAAACCATTTACAGTAGGCTCCTATGGTGAACAGCAGATGCTGGGGATTTCTTACCAGACCCTGCTTATAATAAGCCAGGTCGTCGGATATATGCTCAGTAAATTTGTTGGCATACGTTTCATATCATCATTACAGCGCACAGGAAGATGGAAAACAACAGTGTTGATCATGACCAGTTCATGGTTGACCCTTTTGTTTTTTGCATTATTGCCCGACTGGGCAGGAGTAATTTGTTTTCTGCTCAATGGATTTCTGCTGGGGTTTATGTGGGGTGTGGTATTTAGTTATGCGGAAGGTCGAACTTCAACGGATTTTATTGGATCGATGCTCGCAGTAAGTTTCATATTTGCCGGAGGATTTACGCGTTCGGTAGGAAAATGGTTGATGTCTGATCATGGTGTCAGCAGCAAGTGGATGCCGTTTATGACTGGTTTTGTTTTTGCCATTCCTCTGATCTTCCTGATTTACTTACTGGAACGGGTACCCGCACCTGATCAAAATGATATTGAACACCGGGTGGAGCGAAAAAGCATGAATAAAGACGACAGGAAAAAAATCCTGAAGGAATTTTCCATCGGCATCATTGTGCTATGTATTGTGTATACTTTCCTGACCATCATGCGCGACATCAGGGACAATTTTATGTCGAACATCTGGGATGAACTGGGTTATGCAAACGATTATTCTGTATTTGCCCGTTCTGAAACCAGGATATCTGCATTCCTGTTGATCATCATGGCGTTGCTTGTTTTTATCAGAAAAAATATCCGTGCATTCATGGTGATCCATGTCCTGATCATGGGTGGATTTCTGTTGGCACTGGTATCGTCATTACTTTATATTAAAGGACATATCCAGGGTTCCTGGTGGATGCAGGCAACCGGGCTGGGACTTTATATGGCATATATTCCATTTAATGCAATTTTCTTCGACAGGATGATTGCAACATTCCGGATCATTGGAAATGTAGGATTCCTTATTTATATAACTGATGCATTCGGATACCTGGGAAGCGTTACGGTAATGCTGACCAAAGAAAATATGTCCATCCAGGTGCCCTGGGCAGAATTTTATTCTAATGGAATTATTTTGTTTGCAATTATCGGACTGGCAGGAACAGCTTTCTCCATGTATTATTTCAATAGAAAATACAGGAAGTCAGGATATCAATAAAATTATACTGCCCTGTCAAGTGTAAATCCGAACGTAGTTCCAATATCCACCTTGCTTCTTACGTGGATACTGTGCTGGTCGGCCTCCACAATATGTTTACAAATAGCCAGTCCGAGTCCTGTTCCCCCAATATTCCTGCTTCGGCCATAATCAGTACGGTAAAACCTTTCAAAAATCCTGGGCAGATGTTCTTCAGCAATTCCTGATCCGTCATCACCGATTTCGACCAATATATTTTTACCGTCAGTATTATAAATACTGGCTTCTATATTTCCATTTTGTTTGCCGTATTTAATGGCATTATCAACCAGGTTGATCAATACCTGCCTGGTTTTTTCCTTGTCGGCATAAACGGAAATAGGTGACTCGCATCCCTTTTTTATACTACTGCGTGTATTTTTTTTAGCCGCTTTGATAGAGAGCGATTCAAACACTTCACGGATCAGATCCTGTATCACAAAGTTTGATTTTTGTAAGATCACTTCACCGCTTTCCAGTCTGGTTATTTCATCAAGATCATCGATCAGGTTAACCAGTCGATCTATATTTCTGGAAGCATTTTCGAGGAATTTGCGATTGACTTCCTCTTTTTCAAGAGCGCCGTTCAATAAAGTATCCACATATCCCTGGATCGCAAATACCGGCGTTTTGAATTCATGGGAAAGGTTTTGTAGAAATTCCTTCCTGTAAGCTTCATTGCGTTGCAACATTTCAATTTCTTCTTTCCGTTGTGCAGCCCATTTCTCAACATCTTCGCTTACTTCTTCCATACTTTTTTGGGGAAGTACATTTTTATAATAAAACTCTTCCCGCTTGGTTGCTTTTGTCTGGTAGATGAATTTGTAGATCAGCTTTATTTTCCGATAAATGAATCGCTGAATGAATAGATCGGTGAGTAGATATGCAATGATGAATAAAATGATGAAAGTGACTACCGGCACCCACCAGTTATGGAAAAAAATCAGGTTGGCAATTCCGCCACTGAGGGCTATTGTGAACGCATTGAAAGCAGCGATCTGCTGCGGGGTAATGTTTTTAGTGTCGAACATCCTATAAAATTACGGATTAAGATTGCCGATGGCGAAATGTACATAAAATGTTCATTAGCTCAGCATCCGGGTCGCATTTTTACAATTCAAACTTGTATCCAACGCCTTTGACAGTGGTGATACATTCTATCCCAAGTTTTTGCCTGATTTTCCTGATATGTACGTCAATTGTACGATCGCCTACAATTACGTCGGCTCCCCAGATCTGGCTAAGGATCTCGTTGCGGAGGAATACCCTGCCGGGTTTGGAAGCCAGCAGGTATAAAAGTTCAAATTCTTTTTTAGCGAGGATAATCGATGTGCCCTTATATATTACTACAAACTGAATGGGATCTATAACCAGGTCATCTATTTTAAGGATCTTATTTGATTCCGGTGTGATAACCCGCCTAAACAATGAATTCACCTTTGATACCAACACTTTTGGACTTACGGGTTTGCTGAGATAGTCATCCGCCCCGAATTCAAGACCTTTTACCTGGGATAGCTCATCACTCAGGGCAGTCAGGAATATGATCAGGGTATTTTGAAAGGCAGGTTGAGCGCGCAGTAACCGACAGACCTCCATCCCATTTTTATTGGGCATCATCACATCCAGAATAATAAGGTCCGGCTTGTGGACGGAAGATTTCTGTAAGGCATCATCACCATTTTTAGCGGTAATGGTATCATAACCCTCAGTTCTGAGGTTATAACTGATGATTTCCAGTATGTCTGGTTCGTCATCAGCGATCAATACCGTTTTGCCTTTACTTTCCATTCACAAAAAATTTACGCAAATGTAACTTTTGGGTGCTGCCTAAACTTAGGCACGGGATTATGAAATTGTTAACGCACATACGGTTAAATTGATGAATTACGTTAACCTGCTAGATGTCTTCAAAGGCATATTAACCTAAATTTGCATTTATTACAATATCTGAGGTGGGGAAAATTTTACTCTTTTGTTTTTTTATTGTTCATGCTTCCGTGGCCTTTGCGTTCCCCGATACGGGAATGCTGAAAATTGATATACGGAGGGTGAAGCTGCATGAAGATATAGATAAGCAGCAGATAAAAATCCTTGAACAGGACGGGAAAAAGGACAATATGGTTACGGCTGTAGGGGATGATGACATCAACCTACTCGTGACTGATCTGCTCATCCGACAGGTTAACCTGCTGCAGGATTCCATCGAGAGCAATACAAAGCTCGACCACCGGCTTAAGGTTAAATACCTTACCGGCGTGGAAAATATGCTGAAGGCATATATAAGTGCCTGGAACAGGGGGAAATTTCCACCGGAAAAAGCCATCCCGCTATATACCGAGTTTTTGGAAATGATGGAGGCCGATATCCGGCAACAAAGTATAGCCCCAATTGTTGACCGTTATCCATATGAGACAGGAGACCTGCTGATCAATAGTCCCAACAGTATATTTTACGACAATAGCGGCTTTAAAGAGTCCAAGATCATATTGTTCCGGAAGTATTGTGCCATCTATCCCGACCGCATTCTTCCCCAACTGGAGTATTATGCAGAAGTTGATTTTGCAGACAGCCTGATTCGTTTTGCTGCCCATTACGATCCTAACCAGTTTTATGACTATGCAGCAGCGGGGCGAACAAGGGTGGGACAACTCATCCGTATGTGCGACGATCCACTGGTGAAGGCCATAACGCAAATGGCTACCAGCAAAAGCGGAAGGTTATATTATCCTTTTCTTGATGAGGTCATGAGTGGAAAGCAGACGATCGCATCCATTAGTACAATGATGTCGGATAGCCTTCAGTATTACAAACTTCTGGTAAAAACTGAAATCAGTTATGCAGAAAGACTTCGCCAAAAAGATACTCCTATAGTTTATAATGAACTTACCAGGATGCTCCAGCGTAAGGCGCAGGAAATCTATATCAACCAGATCAATGCCCTTCATGATTCTCCTGATCCGGTAAGATTCAAAATACTGGAGCCACTGAGCCCCCAGGACCTTTATTATCTGATTGTATTGGGCGAAGAGGTAATCTATACATCGAGTTATAAAGGTGTTTACAACCGGATGATGGAAAGAATGCCCACTCCTTCAGGTGATACACTATTAATGAGTGTACAGTTTGACCGGTTTAAAAAGTTTATTAAAATGGCTGCCGGGTATAATAAACTGGATGCATTCCTTGCGTCTATGCCTGACAGTAATGCTCAACGATTGATGATCGCATTTGCACGAGGCCTCGACAAATCAAACGGTCTTGAAGAAGCTGTCGACGTTGCAGATTCATATGGCAGTATAAATACTCCATCAGTCAAAAAACTGATCGACCGTGAAGTGGCCAGTTCTCTTGAGGCGAGCCGTAAATCGGGAAATAAAAGAAGTACGGTGATCTATGACATATTGCAGACCATATTCAATTCATCAAAAGACAGTACCATAAATATCTCTCAAAAGCTTGGTATACCTCCCGTGTATTCGGTGGATTATAAAAGTCTGACCGACGCGAGTGGTTCAGTAGTGCAGCTTGTATTTTTTTATGGTGATAAAGATGGAATTGATTCTTACGGAAATTTTATGTCGATGTTCAATGGCAACAGCGACTGGAAAATCACCCGTAATAAAGAATGGGTCGAAATTCGATCCGTTAAAGGAAAACCTGTGTTGATTTTTGCCAATCTTCCACTCGATAATTCTAAAGGTAATGACCCTGACGCACAGGCACAGGAACACCTGCTGGAATACCTTGCATCAAAGAAAATGGAGCCAACGATCGTAATTCACCGCGGTCATAGTTACCACGTTAAATATACCATCAGGCAATTACCTCCATCAGCAAGAATAGTTATACTGGGATCCTGTGGTGGATATCATAATCTGGATGATGTTTTAAAAACCTGTCCGGATGCACATATCATATCTTCCAAGGAAGTTGGAACAAGGACCGTTAATGAACCGATCCTAAGACATATCAATGATGATCTGAGGGCCGGCCATAATATCGACTGGATCATCACATGGAAAGAACTTTCTGCACAATTCCCATCTGGTGAGGCAAAAGAAAGGTTCGATAACTATATACCTCCACACAAAAACCTCGGTGCATTATTCATTAAAGCGTATAACAAGGCGATGGAGAATTAATTCACCAATCAGCCAAATCGTAAATTTGGAAAATGCAGGGCAAAAAATTATTTGATTTCAGTTTGTTAAGGAGGGTTTTCAGTTTTGCTGCACCATATAGACGCAGGTTTATTATTTCTGTAGTTCTTGCTATTGTCCTTGCTTTATTGGCACCTGTGCGTCCGCTTCTCATACAATACACCATCAATAAAGTAATCCAACAGGGATTGTTGAATAT
>Ga0207701_10007135_pt1 | contig 11125 bp, 9 predicted proteins | sample KBSSwiSSwithPhiX_FD_184294 | JGI IMG/M metagenome (GOLD analysis project Ga0207701, IMG submission 184294) | Switchgrass rhizosphere bulk soil microbial communities from Kellogg Biological Station, Michigan, USA, with PhiX - S5 (SPAdes) (version 2) | ecosystem: Environmental > Terrestrial > Soil...
GGTTCTTTATGAAAAACGGGTACGCCGCATACGACCCGAGATTCAGCAGCAGCGTATAGCCGTCCGCCGGCGCTTTCGCGACGAGAGCCGTTCCGAGCGCGCCGCCCGCGCCACCGCGGTTGTCGTACACGATGTTCTGCCCCAGAGCCACGGCCATCTTCTCACCGATCGTGCGCGCCACCACGTCCGGACCTGCGCCGGCGCCGTAGGGAATGACGATGCGTATCACTTTGGACGGATAGGGCTGGGCCGCCGTTTGCGCGACGGCCATGCCGATCGACACCGCGCTCCAGCATGCGCCGAGGCAGGCGCGGCCGAGAAGTCTCGTCATCACTCGACCCCGCGCCGTGCGAGCGTGCTCACAGGCAGCAGAGCAGGACGGTCGTCATGCGAGCTTGAGCAGTCGCGCCGCATTTCCGCCGACGATCTTGTCGCGATCGTCGCCGCCGAGTGGAAGGCGCTCCACGACGTCCACCGGCTTCGTATAGCTCATGTCCGCCGGGCAATCGCTGCCCATGACCACACGATCCGACCCGACCTGGCGAACGAGATTCATCAGGATCTCGTCGCTGTGCGTAATCGTGTCGTAGTGAAAGCGGCGCAGATACGTCGAAGGCGGCTTCGTCATGTGCTTGCATTCCGCCCGCACCGTCGTGCCGTGATCCATGCGCCCGATGAGGTTCGGAAAAGCGCCGCCCGCGTGGGGCAGCATGATGTCAAGCTTCGGGAAGTCGTCGAGCACGCCGCCGAACATGAGCGACGCGGCGGCGATTCCCGTCTCGTAAGGATTGCCGAGGAAGTTACCCAGATGGTACTTGCGCATGCGCTCGCGTCCGACGGGCGCGGTGGGGTGCAGGAAGATGGGCAGGCCGAGTTCCTCGCATTTCGCGTAGACGGGCCAGAACTCCTTCTCGTCGAGGTTCTTCCCTTGCACGTGCGTGGCCATGTAGAGGCCGCGGATGCCGGGGAGCTTCGCCGCGCGCGCAATCTCTTCTACCGCAAGCTCCGGCGCCTGCATCGGAACGGTCGCCATGCCCACGAAGCGATTCGGATATTTCTGGTGCACCTCCGCACACGCATCGTTGAAAACGCGCGAGAGCTTCAATCCGAATTCGGGCTTGGCCCAATACACCATCGGGCTCGTGAGCGACAGCGCGTGCATGTCCACGCGGCCTTCGTCCATGATCTTGAGACGGATCGGAATCTCGATGTACTGCTTGCCGAACTTGGCACGGCTGCCGTAGCCCGGCGCGCTGAAAGACACGTCGCCTTCGGCATTGCGGCTCACCTCCGCGCCGTTGCCGTTGCCTTCCGCGCCGAGAAGCTCCAGCCATTGCGGCGGAAACCAGTGTGCGTGCGTATCGATCTTGAGCATGTCCTTACCCTCACCCCACCCTCTCCCCGTTTACGGGGCGAGGGAGAGTTGTTCGCAGTTCGTCATTTGTCACTCGTCACCGGGTGACTCCTCGATTACTCCCGCGTCATTCCGGACTCGTCACCGATGTGACTCCTCGATCACTCCTGTGTCATCCCGGACTCCACGATGATCTTGCGGAAGCGTTCGACTTCGCGCTTCTGCTTCTCCGTAAACTGCTCGGGGGTACTGGCGACCACCTCGTGACCCGTCGCGACCAGACGTTCCTTCACGTCCGGCAGGTTCAGAATGCGCGCGACCTCCCTTTGCAGCGCCTGCACGGTCGCCGGCGGTGTTTTCGCCGGGGCGAAGAGCCCGTACCACATTTCGATCGCGTAATCCGGAAGCCCGCTCTCGGCAACCGTGGGCACGTTCGGAATCTGCGGATTACGATGCGCGCCGGTGACGCCGATCACGCGCAACTTGCCCGCCTGCGCCAGCGTCGCGACCGCTGCATAGTTCGTCATCGTGAAGTCGGATTCGCCCGAAACGATCGCGACGACCGCCGGCACGCCGCCCTTGTACGGGATGTTCCTGATATCGACTTTCGCCTGCAGCTTGAGCGCATTCGTCGCGATCTCTCCCGTTGCACCGGCAATCGCGGCGTTGAGCTTGCCGGGCGATTGGCGCGCGATCGCGATCAGCTCCTTCACCGACTTCGCGGGAACCACGGGATTGGACACGATCACGAGGCTCGTCGTCGCAAGCTCCGTGACGGCGGCGAAGTCACGCACGGGATCGTACGGCAATTTCTTGTACAAGCTCGCATTGACCGCGTGCGTGCCTGCATTGCCGACGCCGAGTACGGAACCGTCGGGCGTTGCGCGCGCCACGACCTCAGTACCGACGATGCCGTTGGCACTCGGCCGATTCTCCACGACGACACTCTGCTTGATGGTTTCCGCAAGTTTCGGTGCAATCAGACGCGCGATGAGATCGTTTCCCGCGCCGGGCGCGTTCGGCACGATGATCTGCACGGTCTTGTTGGGAAAAGCGGAGACCCCGGTCTGGGCGAGTGCGCAAGCCGTCCAGCCCGCCACCACGGCCGTCGCGACGACGTTGAAGTCACGCCCCACCTGCATCCTCCTCATCGTTGTCATTCCTGCGGCATGTGCGCCGTCGTAATGGTTCTGGCAAAGAGCGCGCTGTCGCGTCTGACCAGCGCGGCGAGCTGTGCCGCCCCGCGGCGTCCGCGCTCTCTACTTGATCGCGAGCGGATTCACCGGAGAGCCGACCCCGCCGGTAATCGGCAACGCCGGTGCGACGAACATAAATTCGTAAACGTTGTCCTGCGCACAATCGGCCGCAAGATCGCCGAGCCAGAAGATTTCGCCGACCGTGAGTCCCATGATCGGAATCGCAATCCAGTGCCACGGCTGATTGGTGTCCTCCGTTTCATTGGGTCGAACTTCGGCGCCCCACGTGTCCGTCGCGACACCGGCCACTTCCTTCTTGTGAAACCAGTCCACCGTTTCGAATGCGAATCCCGGCGCGTCACCGCCCGGATAGCCATCCCAGCTCTTGCTGTTGAAGCAGCGCTCGATGTGCCCGGTATGCACGAGGACGTAGTCGCCCTTGCGCACGTCGACTCCCTGTTTCTGCGCCGTAAAGTCGAGCATTTCGCCCGTGATCGCAAAACCGTCCGGCAGCCACTTCTTGCCCATGGCGCGCGGCACATCGAGCAGCACGCCGCGGCCGACCATCTTCTCCTTCGTCTTCTCGATGCCGCCCTTCTGCGCACCGGCACTGGTCACGTTGCGGCAGTCATAACCGTTCCACATGTAGTCTTCGTACAGGATGTGCCCGAGCCCGTCCCATTGCGTGCCGCTCTGCAAACCCATGATGACGAGATCGTCGGTGCCGCGAATCTTGCGGTGATCGAGCACGCCGGAGTACGCGTCGGTGCCCGTTCTCGTCATGATGTGTATCGGGTTGAAGCGGCCGAGCGCGGGATATTTCGTCTTGCCCGTCTGCGGTCCGCGCTCGTCGTAGTTCAACGCCAGCGAGATAACTTTCCCCTTCCTGACGAGCTGTGCCGCGGCAACGATGTCTTCCGCCGTCGTGAAGTTGAGCGTGCCGATTTCATCCGACGGCCCCCAGCGCCCCCAGTTCTTGCAGCGGTCCGCGGCCTTCTGCACGTCCTTGCGCGTGAGCTTGCGATGGCGAGCCTCGCGCGTGTCGTACACGCCCGGCGGCTTCGCGGCAGCCTTCGTGGTTTTCTTGGCGGCAGTTTTCGTTTTCGTCGCGGCCATGGCGCGTTCCTTTATGATTTTTCAGGGAGGAGAAAGGCTTGCGAGTCTAGCCAAGCACCCGTGCAGGGTCAACGAACCGACCGTCGGCGTGTGCCATAATTTTGAGACGGCGTAATGGAGGCAATAGAGTGAAAGCCGCTGGCTTGATGACGCTCATGATTCTGGCAAGCGCGGCGGCACCCAGCGCTGCGCAGCGTGCCGAAGATTATCCGACGCGACCCATCAGGATCATCATCCCGTTCACCCCCGGCGGACCGACGGATGTGCTGGCGCGCATCATGAGCCCGAAGCTCACGGAGCTGCTCGGCGCCTCGATCGTCGTCGACTCGCGTCCCGGCGCCAACGGCATCATCGGCACCGAAGTCGTCGCGCGCAGTCCCAAAGACGGTTACACCATCCTCTACACCACGGGCTCGCACGCTGCGAACGCCACGATGTATCGCAAGCTGCCGTACGACACGGTGCACGACTTTCTGCCGATCACGCAGCTCGCGCGATCGTACGGCCAGGTGCTCGTGGTGCATCCCGGCGTTCCCGCGAAGTCGGTGAAGGAGCTGATCGCGCTCGCCCGGTCGCGACCCGGCAGGCTCACGTTCGGATCGGCCGGCGTGGGCAATGCGACGCACATGGCCGGCGAGCTTCTCTTCGCAGCGGCGAACGTGAGCGTGCTGCACGTGCCCTACAAAGGCGCCGGCGTGGCGATGAACGACGTGCTGGCGGGACAGATCGACATGATCTTCGTCGCGTCCGCGCAGGGCATACCGTTCATCAAGTCCGGTCGCGTACGTGCGCTCGGCATCAGCGGGCCGGCGCGAAATCCCGCCCTACCGGATCTGCCGACGTTCGAGGAAAGCGGCTATCCCGGCGTCGTGTTCATCGGGTGGCATGGATGGTGGTTTCCGGCGGGCGTTCCACGCGAACGCGCCGTGCGTATCCAGAAGGAAGTCGCGACCGTGCTCCTGTCGCAGGAAATGAGAGCGCGCCTCGACGAGCTGGGATTGGTGCCCGTGGCGAGCCCGCCTGACGAGTTCGCGAAGTTCGTCGAGCGGGAGATCGAGCTGCACGCGCGCATCGCCAGGGCGGCGAAGATGGAGCCGCAGTAAAACTGGCTTCAGCGTTCGTGCCGAGGAGGCAAACCGACGCCGTCTCGAAGCACGGACGACAATGCCGTTCACCCTTCGAGACAGCCCCTGCCGGCTTCCTCAGGGCGAACGTTACACAAGCCGGACTGCAACAGCGAAGCGGTCTTCACTGCTTCGGCATCCCTGCGTCGCGCGCAACCTTATCCCATTTCGCCAGATCCTCGGGAATCATCCTGCGCATCTCCGCCGGCGTGCGGATCTCCACTTCGGCACTCTCGACGGCGAACCGCTTCGCCGTCTCCGGCGTTGTCAGAATCGCGCCGATCTCCGTATTCAGCTTGTTGAGCACCGCAGCCGGTGTGTGAGCCGTAGTGGCCCACGCCCACCAGATGTCGGCGTCGTAGCTCGGCAACCCCGCCTCGGCGGACGTCGGCACGTCCGGCATCGCGGGCAACCGTTTCGCACTGCTGACCGCGAGCGGTTTCAGCTTGCCTGAACGAATCAGGGAGCCGGCGGTAACGGCAGTCGCACACGCGACGTGCGCCTGCCCCGAGATCACATCGATCAGCGCCGGCGCACCGCCTTTGTAGAGTGCGATCTCCGCCGTGATGCCGGCGCGGCTGCGAAACATCGCGGAAGCGAAATGCATGAAGCCGCCCGCCGAAGCGATCGTGAGGTAATTCGGCTTCGCCTTACCCAGCGCGATCAGATCCTGCAGCGAATTGACCGGCAGCGATGTCCCGACCGTAACGACGGTCGGCGCGCGGCCGAACATCGCCACCCAGTCGAAATCCTTGATCGGATCGTACGGCAGTTTCTTGATGACGGCCGGATTCATGGTGAAGGCGGTCGAGGCCATGAGGAGCGTATAGCCGTCGGGATTTGCGCGCGCGACGGTCTCCGTACCGATCATGCCCTCGGCGCCCGGCCGGTTATCGATCACCACCTGTTTGCCAAGGCGCTCCGCGAGCAGGCCGCCGACGTAGCGTGCCATGATGTCGTTACTGCCGCCAGGCGCCTGCGGCACGATGACGCGGATTGGCCGCGACGGGTAGGGCTGCGCGCCGTCGTCACGGGGCCGCTGAGCAGCATGCGCACAGGTTGCGCCTGCAAACAGCAGGACGAGCGCGATTGCGAGACTCGACTTCATACATTCTCCTCCGATGCCCCTTCGTGACGGGGCTTTCGCTGCGGCGCTTAACGCGCCCGCGGCCACAGCACGCCCTGCTCGCGTGCCACCGTGCCCATGCCCTTGTATACGAACTTCTGCAGGCGCTTACCTTCGTACGTCTCCGTCGTGTAGAGATTGCCCTTGGAATCCACCGCGATGCTGTGAACACCGTAGAACTGCCCCGGCTGCCGCCCACCATCGCCGAAGTTCGTGATCTCCGTCAGCGTCTCGCGCAGGATCACGCGCACCTTCTCGTTGGTGCCGTCCGCGAGGAAGATGAAGCGCTGCTGCGGATCTTTCGAAAAAGCGAGATCCCACGTGGAACCCGACCCGAGCGTCTCACGCGCGTAGTGCGCTTCCTTTACGAACTTGCCGTCGGGTGTGAAGACCTGGATGCGGTCCGCCTGGCGATCGCAGACGTAGATCAGGTTATCGTTGCTGCGCTCGACGCAATGCACCGGATTTCTGAACTGCTGGGGCGCTGGCGCCTTCGGATCGTATTTGCCGAGGTCCTTGTCGTCGGGCCGGTTGCCGTAGGCGCCCCAGTAACGCTTCATTTTCCCGGTGTCTGCATCGAGCACCGCGACGCGGCGGTTCTGATAGCCGTCTGCGACATAGGCTTCGTTGGTTTGCGGATCCACCCAGATTTTCGCAACACGGCCGAAGTTGTTCGGATCGTTACTGCCACCGTTCTTGCCGAGCGCGCCGACCTGCATGACGAACTTGCCATCCTTGGTGAACTTCAGGATGTGCGCGTCCTTGGGCCCGTTGCCACCGATCCAGACATAACCCTTGTGGTCGATGTGGATGCCGTGATTCGACCCGGGCCATTCGTAGCCTTGGCCGGGGCCGCCCCACGCGCGCACGAGATTGCCCTCCGGATCGAACTCGAGCACCGGCGGCGCACCGCGGCAGCATTCGCCCACGCCCAGTTCGAGCGCGCGTTCGTTCTCATGCAGCGTGGCAGAGGTACGATGAATGATCCAGACGTGGTCCTGCTCGTCGACCCAGATTCCGATCGTCATGCCGAGCAGCCAGTGATGCGGCAGCGGTTTGGGCCAGAGCGGATCGACTTCGAACACCGGTGCGATGACGCCCGTTCCGGCGGCTGAATCCGCCTGACGGTCGAACACACTCTGGCACGCGCCGAGTGCGGCCAGCGCAAGCACGAATGCGCCGCCGATGCGAAGGTTGCGCTTGCTCCACGCCTTTGTCGCTGTCATTCCTCCTCCCCTTTGCGCCGGAACGCCGAAAACAGTATACGTGCGGCTGGCAATGATGACTATTGCGACTTCGGGCGCCTTCCGGTTGCGTCTTCTCGCTCTGCTCGCGATGTGGGCGGTGTGTTTCGTCGCGCTCGACGCGTCCGCTCACGACATACCCGCAGACGTGACCGTGCAGGCGTACGTGAGACCGTCCGGCGAGCGGCTGCAACTCCTCGTTCGCGTTCCGCTCAAGGCGATGCGTGACGTCGATTACCCGCGCCGGCCCTCGGGCGCGCTCGACGTGGCACGCGCATCAGCGGCGCTGCGGGAGGCCGCCGCGCTGTGGATAGCGGACAACGTGCGGCTCTATGAGAACGATCAGCCGCTTGCGGCGCCGCGCATCGTCGAGACGCGCCTCTCACTCGAATCGGATCGATCCTTCGCGACGTTCGACGGCGCGCTCGCTCACCTGGCAGCGCCGGCTCTGCCCGCGACGAGCGAGCTCTTCTGGGAGCAGCTTCTCATGGACGCGCTGCTCGAATACCCGATCGCCTCCGCGCATTCGGAGTTCTCGATCCATCCGCGGCTGGAGAAGCTCGGCATTCGCACGCGCACGGTGCTCCGATACGTTCTGCCGGACGGCGCAGTGCGGGTTTTCGAGTACCACGGCGACGAGGGCATCGTGCGACTCGATCCGCGCTGGCATCACGCAGCCTTGCGCTTCGTCGAGTCCGGCTTCCTGCACATACTCTCCGGCGCCGACCATCTGCTCTTTCTGCTCTGTCTCGTGATCCCGTTCAGGCGCATCGTGCCGCTTGCGGTGATCGTCACCGGCTTCACGGTCGCGCATTCGATCACGCTGATCGCGTCCGCTTTCGGCCTCGGTCCGGACGCGCTGTGGTTTCCTCCGCTCATCGAAACGCTCATCGCGATTTCGATTCTGTATGTCGCGCTCGAGAACATCATCGGTGCGAAGGTGGAGCGGCGCTGGGTTATCGCGTTCATGCTCGGGCTGGTGCACGGTTTCGCGTTTTCGTTCCAGTTGAAGCAGGAGCTTCAGTTCGCCGGTGAGCATCTGCTTACGGCACTATTCGCGTTCAACGCGGGCGTCGAGGTCGGGCAGCTTCTCGTCCTCGTCCTCGTCGTGCCGGTTCTAAATGCGCTCTTCAGGATCGTTCCGGAGCGCATGGGCACGATCATCGTGTCGGCTTTCGTAATCCATACGGCCTGGCACTGGCTGACGGAACGCGGCGAGCAGCTCATGCGATTTCCGTTGCCGACTCTGGATGCCGCTGCACTCGCGAGTCTCACGCGATGGGCGTTCGTGCTGGTCGCGGTGGTCGCTCTCGGTTGGCTCGTGAACGTCGTAAGACAGAACCGCACGCATGTTGCCGATGCGACGCGTACCATCTCGAATCGTGAGGCACGCAGCGATGAGCACGCACACTGAACCCGCCCCCGCCGGGGCAAACGACATCAACGAGATCTTCCGCGGCGGCGGCCGGTCCGTCGAGTTTCTCGACAGCATCAACAAGGCGTCCATCGTGATGCTGGCGGAAAGAGGACTCGTGCCACACGCCACTGCACGCGCCATTGCGCGCGGCATCGCGGAGCTCGTTACACAGCATCGCGAAGCGGGGCGCAGGCACTCTGCGGACTATCTCGACTACGAACCGAAGCTCACCGCCATCGTCGGTGCCGATGCGTCGCGACTGCACACCGGCCGCAGCCGGCAGGACATTGCCTCGACGATCGCCCGCATGAACCTGCGCGACGGTCTTCTGCAGGAAATCCAGGCGCTCGTGACCGCGTGCGAAAAACTCGTCGACCTCGCGAGCCGTCACACGGAGACGATCGTTCCCGCTTACACCCACGGCGTGCAGGCACAGCCGACGACGTTCGCACACTACCTGCTCGCTTTCACAGCCGCGCTCGGCCGCGAAACCGAGCGCCTGCAGCAGGCCTACACGCGCGTAAACCGCAACCCGCTCGGAGCAGCGGCACTCGCGACGTCGAGCTTCCCACTCGATCGTGAACGGCTGGCGGAACTGCTCGGTTTCGAGGGACTCGTCGAGAACGCGTACGACGCGAATCATCTCGGTCCCGTGGACAGCGCCCTCGAAGTCGCCGGTGCGCTCGCCATCGCAGCCATTCAGGTCGGACTCTTCGCGCAGGACATCCACGCTCAATACGCCGAGCCTCACCCGTGGTTCATGCTGGCAGCCGGTGAGCTCACGGGCGTGAGCAGTATCATGCCGCAGAAGCGCAACCCCGCGGCCCTCGAGCAGTTGCGCGCGCAGTCGAGTCTCATGCTGGGCGACATGCACACCGTCTTTCTGATCTCGCACAACAATCGCACCGGCATGTTCGACTATCGCAGCTACGATCCCGTGCCCTGCGCCAGACCGCTGCAGGTGTTCAGGCTGTTCCAGCAGGTCGTCGATGGCATCGTGGTGAACAAGGCACGCGCGCTGGCCGAGGTTCGGGACGACTACTCGACCACCACCGAGATCGCCGACGCGCTCATGCAGCGAAACGACGTTCCGTTTCGTATCGGCCACCATTTCGCCTCGACCCTCACCGACTACGGACGCTCACGAGAGCTGAAGCTGGACGAGATTCCATACCAGGAGGCTGCGCGGCTGTATCGCGAGCAGAGCGGGGACGACTTTCCGCTGAACGAAGCGGATTTCGCACGAGTCGTCAGCGCCGAATATATGGTCTTCGGCCGCAAAGGGCTTGGCGGACCGCAGCTTGCGGAGGTCGCGCGCATGCTGTCGGAGCACGACGAGACACTGCGCTCCGAGCGCGGCTGGCTCGAAGAACGTGCGGCAGCACTGGCACGGGCCGATGCGATGCTCGAACAGGCGTTCGGCGCGCTTACCGCAACCACGTCGAAGCCGAGCCTATGAGCGAAACCGCCATGGTCGCTTATTCCGGAGGCTGCCACTGCGGCCGCGTGAAGTTCGAAGTGATCGCACCGCGACGGCTCATGGTGTCCGACTGCAACTGTTCGATCTGCAGCCGCAGCGGCTATCTGCACCTGATCGTACCGGCGGACCGGTTCAGGCTCATCCGCGGCGACGATGTACTGACCACGTACACGTTCAACACAGGCACCGCGCGGCACCTCTTCTGTTCCGTGTGCGGGATCAAGTCTTTCTACGTACCGCGCTCGCACCCAGACGGTTTCAGTGTGAACGCGCGCTGCATCGACTCTCCGGCGATCGAGGAAATGACGGTCCGACACATCAATGGCCGCGAGTGGGAGAAGGCGTTTCCCGCCGGACGCGGGGAGGCGGTGTGAGGGCCTCAGGCCATCGGCCGGGCGGCCAGATCACCTTCGCCAGAACGGATGCTTCGTTCGCGGGGACCCCTCTGCTCCGCAGCCTCCTCATCTTCCTGACCCTCGTACACTCGGACTGGGTGCTAGTGGGCTTTCGAATGTCACTTCGCAGCGGACACGCTGTCCCAGCGGCCGCTGCTCACATATATTTACCACCGCAGCATACGACGCGGTCGCCCGTCACGAACGACGACTGGTCCGACGCGAGAAACACGGCGACGTTCGCGACTTCCTGCGGCTTGCCCATTCTGCGCAGAGGAATGTCGGCGACTTCCGAGGCCGGATAACTGCCGCCCGCACGTTCCGGATACCACTCGGGATTGGCCCTGACGTTCTCGATGAGCGACAGTGCGATCAGATTCGCACGCACGTTGTAGGGGCCAAGCTCGAGGGCAAGCGCCTTGATGAGGCCGTAGAGACCGGTCTTCGAAGCGATCACGTGCGCCCGCTGCGGCTGCGAGGTCACCGACGCCATCCCGCCTAAAGCCACGATACTGCCGGACTTGCGCTCCATCATGCCGGGCACGACGGCTCTGGCCAGATAGAACGCCGAATGCAGATTGACCGCGAACGTCTTGTGCCATTCCTCGTAGCTGATCTGCCAGAAGTCCTGGTGCGCGCGGCGGCCCGTGCAGCACATGAGGACATCGATCCT
>Ga0207701_10007136_pt1 | contig 11123 bp, 9 predicted proteins | sample KBSSwiSSwithPhiX_FD_184294 | JGI IMG/M metagenome (GOLD analysis project Ga0207701, IMG submission 184294) | Switchgrass rhizosphere bulk soil microbial communities from Kellogg Biological Station, Michigan, USA, with PhiX - S5 (SPAdes) (version 2) | ecosystem: Environmental > Terrestrial > Soil...
GCGGCTGTATGCTCCGTAGGTGTAGCCCTTATCTTCGCGGAGATTCATGAAGAGCCGCGCAGTTCCGCTGCCGCCTAGGATGGAATTCATCACCTGGACCGCGTAATAATCAGGATTGCTCCGTTCTATCCCCACGACACCGATATTCACCGAAGACTGGGCCGCTCCGGGTTTGTCGACCAGGTAGATCGCGGGTTGGGCGGCCATATGCTGTGAGCTGACATTTATCGGCTTGAGGGTGCCGGGCTTCCAGTTGGCAAATGCCCTTTCCAAACGTGCCTTAATATCCGCACTTTGAACGTCGCCCACGACGATGAGGGTGGCATTATTTGGCATGTAATTCGCCGCGTAGAAGCTCTTCAGGTCTTCACGGCCAAGGGCCTTAACGCTGGTCTCATCGCCAGTCAGTTGACGTCCGTACGGCTGATCGCCATAGAGCACCTTATCGTAAACAACGCCGGCAACGGCAGTAGCGCTCGCCTTACGCTGCAGGAAACCGGCAAGCGTGCGGCGTTTGAGCTGTGCGAATTCCTGATCTGGGAACGACGCATTGGTAACAACGTCCGCATAGATGTCCAGCGCCTTGTCAAGATTCTTCGTAAGCGTCTGCATCGAGACGCCGCTGTTATCCCAGTTGGCCCCGGCATTTACCTGGGCTCCGATCGCCTGCAGGCTGTTCGAGATCTCGAGGGCCGAGCGGGTCCTTGTGCCCGTCGTGAGCATCGACGCTGTCATAGAAGCCACCCCGGATTTTTCGGCGCTCTCGGCAGCGCCACCGGCGTTAACAACGAGATTCATCGAAACGATCGGCAACTCGTGCTGCTGAACGACCCACAGGTTAAGTCCATTCGAAAGCTGCGACTTCTCGATCGCCGGAAGGGTGAATTTCGGGTCCGGCCCACCTTTGGGAAGCATTGCATCCTGTTTTGCGATGAGGGCAGTGTCCTTTTTCTTGGTCTCCGTCGACGCCGGTTTGTCTGTTGCGGCTGGCGGCGGCGGGGTCTTCGACGGGACGTAACTCATTACGACATGGTTCGCGACGAGATATTGGTTCGCGACACGTTTAACCTCATCCGGCGTGACCTTGAGGTAGCGGTCGAGATCCTGTTGGAAGTAATTCGGCTTCCCGACGTAACCGGCGTAATCCGCAAGACGTCCGCCCTTTCCGAGCACCGTCTGCAACCCGTAGATCGCCTGCGCCTCGCGAGCCGAAACGGCGCGGCTCACCTCATCGGAGGTGACGCCGTCCTTTTTCAGACGCTCGATCTCCTGGTTGATCTCCTTCTCAACTTCGTCAAGCGACTTGCCGGGACGTGCGATCGCGTTGATCTGGAATTCACCGCCAATCTCATTCGTGCCGTCCTGGGCAAACACCTGTTGGGCCAGCTCCTTTCCAAAAACGAGGTTGCTCTGCAGACGTGAGCCGCGGCCCGACGAGAGGATGTTCGCAAGAATATCGAGAGCCGCCTCGTCCTGATGATATTGACGTACACCCGGCCAGACGAGTGCAACACGAGAGAGCTGCGCGAACGGGTCTTCATACTGTTTGCGAATTACACTTGTGAGCTGAGGCATCGGCGGGGCTGGCCGATTGATCGCCGCTCCGGCCTTGATCTTGCCGAAGTATTTCTCGATCCATTGCCTGGCCTGCTTCTCGTCGAAATCGCCCGAAAGAGCGAGATATGTGTTGTTCGGCACGTAGTACTGACGGAAGAAGGATTTCACATCGTCGAGCGACGCTGCCGAGAGATCGGCCATCGAACCGATCACCGAGTGGTGATAGGGATGGCTTTCTGGATAGATGATCTCGTCGATGCGCTCACCCATGGTTCCGTACGGAACATTGTCCACGCGAAAGCGGCGCTCATTCTTGACGACATCACGCTGGTTATCAAGCTTTGCCTGATCCATCGCATCGAGAAGATTTCCCATGCGGTCGGCTTCCAGGTAAAGCGTGCGTTCGAGGAAGTTGGACGGGATCGCCTCGTAGTAGTACGTGCGGTCCTCGTTGGTCGTGCCGTTGACGTTGCCGCCGAGTTCATCCACGGCTCGCCAGCCGTCGATATAATTCTTCGAACCCTGGAACATCATGTGCTCAAACAAGTGAGCAAACCCGGTCCGGCCGGGAGCCTCATTCTTTGAGCCAACATGGTACCAAAGATTCACCGCCACTATGGGCGTTGAATGGTCCTGGTGCATCAGCACTGTCAGGCCATTTTTTAACTTATATTCTTTTACATTGATCGGTGGAAGCTTATCGGCCTGCTGGGCAGCTGCGGTCATCGCAGCTGAGATCGCCAGCAACGCTAGCATTCCGATGAGGATCTTCTTCGTGCGCATTTCTAACTCCTATGTGTCTAGTATTCGGGCAAAGGACGTAAAATAGCCGACCGCAGACGAGTCTACGATCGGAATTTACATAATCTCGCTTCTTGTTTTGTTACGCAATCAGGCCTGGTTTGGTTTCACGGCACCAAGAGTAACTATCTTCGAACGGTCGGAAACCATAACGCCACCGGGTTTTTCCATCGTGATCGCAAAAGCCTTTGCGCCGCGGGCCCGGAGTTTCGCGTTAATAGGCACGATGATCTCGCCATCGGCGTTCACGTCAAAAATCCCGCCGTCGATCGGCGTTTTGGGATCCTGGTTCTCGTCAAATATCCAAAGCTGGTAGGTGTATTGGGAAACATCATTTTTCGGCAAACCGCTGAAACGCATATAGCCTTCCTGCCTTGTTTCGCTCCAGACGACATCGCCGGCGAGAGATTCCACGCCCTTAACGTTCCCCGGTCCCCACTCGGCTTTTACTATATCGGGAGCACTGGCAAGAAGCTGTTCACGCATCGTTCCAGGAGACGGCTTTTGTGGTAGCGGGATCGGGGTCGGAGAAACGTTTGCCCGGTCCACTGTTCGAGTTTCATAAAGATTGAGCGCGAGGAAAATCAACGCAGCCGCAGCAGTGGCCCAACCAAGCCAGCCCCAGATCGGTATCGACGACTTTCCCGCTTCGCGAACGGTAGTCACTGCAGGCGAATTTGCCTTGTTTTGCGCCGCGAAGTATTCGTCAGCTTTTGCGAGAATTCCTGCTTTTAGATGATCGGGCAAAGCGTCGCTCGCAGGCACCGCCGACATCGCGATCGCAGCGGCAGTCATCTCGAGGGAGTTCAGATCCACGGAACTCTCGACGGTTTGCTCAACAGCTTGCAACTCCTTCAGCTCTTCGCTAGTCAGGCCATTGACAGCCCGTTTACAAAGGAGGTCCAGCAGCCGTTCTTCAGTTTGTTCGTTCATACGGCCACCTCCTTTATTGAAATGTCTTTTCCGTAACCCAAAATTTCTCTTGCCTGCAAAAGGCCGCGGCGCGCGTGCGTTTTCACTGTGCCAAGCGGCATTCCAGTCGCATCCGCGATCTCCTGATGCGATAGGCCGTGAACGATCGAAAGCTGGAGCACTTGACGCTGCTCGGGCCGCAGTTCACTCAGCGCTTTGAACGCCTCACGGCCTTCGACGAGCACTTGCATTTCCTTTTCCGAGCTTCCGGCCGGCTCAGCGAGAATGTCCTCAAGGGAATCGGCCGAGATACGTCGCTGGGAAAAACGGATCTTGTCGATCAGTCTGCGGCGCGCGATCATCGCCACAAATGTAGCCTCAGAGGCCAGAACAGGATCGAACCGCGAAGCGTTTTTCCATACTTCGATGAAAATTTCCTGCACCGCGTCCTCAGCTTCCTCATTATTTCGCAGCATCCGCCGCGCAAGCGACCAGACAAGGCCGCCGTATGCCTTGAGGCAGTCCTGTACGGCATTCTGATCTCCGTCGGCGATGCGTTGTAAGATAGCCTGAGTCACTTAGATCTGTGGTGTTTGCCTTAAAGCTAACCTATTTGCGTGGCCCCCGCAATGATCCAAAGCCCGTTCTGCATACGCAAAAACGCCGTCGAACATCAACTGTGAATTCGAATTTACGACGCTTTTAGTTTCAAAGCTGCGCCCTTGTGACTTTAGAGATCACGAATAGCAGTAGTAAAAGAAACGTAGTTATCGCGGATAGCAAACAAAACTGGCAAAATGCACCGATGACAAAAGCCTGCAGATAGATCAGCCAGCAAGTGACCGCGGCCATAATGACGACCTGCACGCCGAAAAGCTTCCACATTGTCCGATTTCCGTAGGCAGCTAATATAGCTAGAGAAAACGCGACAAAATAGGCCAGTGCACCGAAGGCCGCCGTTGGAATGCCTGCGAATTCTGCATAGTGACTGGTTAGAACGGTTTCGCAGCCCTCGAAAATGCTGCACGGAACCGGTGTCGCAGTGTAATGATGAATAGTTAAATAAACGGCGTCAGCAAGTCCGAGAACTGCTACCAATGCAGCCGCGAAGGCGATCCAACGACCTCGCGATTCGCCAGCCGTTTCGACGAGTGGATTCATTTGTTGCCCGCGTTCGCGTTCGCTCCCGAACTTGCCGGGGCAGCTGGTTGCGGCGCCGCTTGCTGGGCGGACGTAGACTTCTGCATTTCGGCGTCTATGATCCTCTTCATTCCGGCCAGGGTGACCTCTGCATACGGCACGATCTTGTTATTCACAATTACGGTCGGCGTCGAGGAAATCGCAAAAGCTTTGCCGCGCGACATATCCTGGTCAACACGCGTCTTCGCCTGCATTCCAGAAATGTCCGCTTTGAATTTGTCGACGTCAAGCCCGATCTTTTGAGCGTACTCAACAAAAACGTCGCGATAATTCGGGTTTATCGACCAGGTCGCCTGGTTGGTGAAAAGCTGTTCTTCCATCAGCCAGAATTTTGCCGGGTTTTGCAATCCGGCGGCTTCCGCAGCAACCGCGGCGTCGTACGCCTTGTCATGCATCTGCAGCGGGAAATTGCGGTAAACGAAACGGAAGTTCGGATTGCCGGAATAAGCCTTGATGATGTCTCGCAGCACTGGATATGAAGCGCCGCAAGAGCCGCACTGGAAATCGGCAAATTCTTCTATAACCACAGAAGCTGTTGTCGGGCCGATCGCATTCGGAGGTGTCGCGCCGGGCGGTGCATTTAGTGTGCTTATCGTCGCCTGCGGCTGCGGCGAAGCATTTGCCGGCTTCGCAATATTGGGCGACGGCGTCGCGGATGAACGGTAGAGCAAAAATCCGCCGACAACGACCAATACTAAAACACCGACGATGATTGCAACTGGTACACCGCCGCTTTTCTTCTCTTCTTTCATTCGTTTCTATTTGACCGCCCTGAGCGGTTTACTTTTTCGTTTTTCGCCGAGTTCGGCGGCAGAGCTTTTTACTTTCAAATAAATGCCATCGGCGTCCAGACCATATTTGGCAAGCAATAATTTTGCATCGCCGTGAGTTACAATTCGGTCAGGAACACCCATTCTCACGACCTTAACCCGGTCCTGCAGACCATTTGCCTCCAACAACTCCATAACGGCAGAACCGAAGCCGCCGGCAAGATACGCTTCTTCGACCGTTACGATCAATCTGTGATCGCGGGCGATGTTAAGAATAAGATCCGCGTCCAGCGGCTTAACAAAACGCGCATTAACGACCGTCGCGTCGATGTCTTCCTTTTCAAGGTTCGACGCTGCAGCGAGCGACGGCTGGACCATCGTGCCGTACGCAATTATCGCAACGTCTTCGCCTTCGCGAACCACCTCGCCTTTGCCGATCTCCAGTGTCTTAGGAGCCTCCGAAATGTCGACCCCGATCCCGTTGCCTCTTGGATATCTAAGCGCCGCGGGCCCGTCGTGCTCGATCGCGGTAAGCAGCATATCGCGCATTTCCGCTTCATCCTTCGGCGCCATCAAAACCATGTTCGGGTAACCCCGAAAATACGCAATGTCCAGCAATCCGTGATGCGTCGGGCCATCGGCACCAACGATGCCCGCTCGGTCCATCGCGAAAGTAACGTTCAGGTTTTGGAGGCAAACATCGTGAATTACCTGATCGAATCCGCGCTGCAAAAATGTCGAATAAATAGCTGCAACCGGCTTTAATCCCTCGCACGCCATCCCGGCACAAAACGTCACGGCATGCTGCTCTGCGATGCCCACATCAAACGCTCGGTCTGGGAATTTTTCCAGGACGCGATCAACGCCCGTTCCGTCCGGCATCGCCGCGGTCAGGGCAACGATCTTTTCATCGAGCTCCATCAGTTCGCACATCGTGCTGCCGAAAACTTCGGTGTAAGTCGGCGGCGCCAGTTTGCCCGATTTATGCGGCAATCCTGTTTTCGGGTCGAACGGCCCGGTGGCGTGATAAGCGTAATAATTTTTCTCAGGATTCGGGAAACCCTTGCCTTTTGTGGTCAACGCGTGAACAATGACCGGCCCGTCCTCGACTTTTTTCGCTTCTTCGAGCGCCCGGACGAGATTCGCGACGTTATGGCCGTCGACGTATCCGATATATTTGAAACCAAGTTCGTTGACAAGAGCGCCGGGCAGCACGGCAGCGGCAATAGCGTCCTTAACCGATTTTGCGGCCGCGCGAAGTTTGCCGCCGATTCCCGGGACACTGCCCAGGGCATCGCCGATCTCCTCTTTCCAATGCTGGTAGCTTTGGGCTTCTTTGATTCGGTTGAGATATCCGCTAAGTGAACCGACCGCCGGAGCGATCGACATGCCGTTGTCGTTAAGAATGACGATCAGCCGGGATTTCAAATGCCCTGCCTGATTGATCGCTTCCATTGCCATACCGCCGGCGAGCGATGAATCACCGATGAGCGCGCAAACGTGAAAATCCTCGTTCTTTCTGTCTCTTGCCACCGCCATTCCAAGCGCAGCAGAAAGCGAAGTGGATGCATGTCCCGCGCCGAATGTGTCGTACTCGGACTCGGCTCTGCGAAGGAATCCGGAAAGCCCGCCGTACTGCTTGATAGTGTGCAGTTGATCGCGGCGTCCCGTGAGTATCTTGTGGGCGTAGGCCTGATGCCCAACGTCCCAAACAAGCCGGTCGTTCGGCGTGTCGAAAACGTAATGCATCGCTACGGCAAGCTCTACAGCGCCGAGGCTGGCACCTGTGTGGCCGCCGACACGCGAACATGTATCGATGATGAACTGCCGGACTTCGTCGGCAACCTCCTGCAGGTCCTCGACGCGAAGCTGACGAAGGTCGGACGGCGAATTGATCTCTGAAAGGAATCTCATTCGAAAATGCTCAAAACTAACCTATAAAGATTCGCATTTTAGCCTGCGAAATGGCAAATCATTGTCCGATCGAAATAAGTAGCGTAATTGCATTTCTTTACAATTCATTTCGGCTAAATAAATGTCTAATGCATCAAAGATTACACGAGCCTCACGCTCTATATTTATTAACAGAGGTACAAACATGTCATTAGGTTCAAAGTTATTAACGGGTGCTCTTGCGGTGTCTGCATTTGCATTCGCAGCGTCTGCACAGGACACCAAGGTTACTCCCCGAGAAGGTGGCCAAAGGGGCGCACAAAAAGAGATGCGTCACGACGGGCCGCATGAAGGCGAATTCGGCCGTCACGGCGGACCCGGTGCATTCGGACTCCGCGGCATCGAGCTTACCGATGCTCAAAAGGAACAAGTTCGACAGATCCACGAAGCGAATAAACCGAGCCAGGCTCAGATGGATGAAATGCGTTCGCTCCACGAAGCAAAACGCAACGGGACGATAACCGCAGAACAGGAAGCTCGCCTTCAGGCGATCATGGCCGAAGGCAAGAACAAGGCTCAATCGGTGCACGAACAGGTTCTTGCGATCTTGACACCTGAGCAAAAAGCTCAGCTTGAACAGCGGAAGCAGGAAATGCGTCAGCGTATGCAAGAGCGTCGCCAGCAAATGGAACAACGCCGCCAGCAGCGCGATCTTAATCGTCCGAAGGACACGACAACGAAGGAACCGACGAAAGACAACTAACCTATTCCTCCAGTCTCTTCGTTAGGAAGGCGGGCATCGGCCCGTCTTTTTTCGCGCCTCCGAAGTAATTCGACTTAATCCGCCACTGCCGGATATAATATTCATACACGGAAATTAAACTGTTTATGCCAGAGACGAAGATCGAGAAAAAGGTAGTAATTTTGGGCTCCGGCCCTGCCGGTTTGACTGCGGCGATATACGCCGGCCGTGCGCAACTCGAACCGGTCGTAATCGACGGTCCGCAGCCCGGCGGCCAGTTAACGATAACGACTGACGTAGAAAACTATCCTGGTTTTAAAGGCGGAATTATGGGGCCGGTCCTTATGGATGAATTTCGGGAACAGGCGATACGGTTCGGCACCGAGATCGTCAATGTCTGGATCGATAGTGTCGATCTTTCAAAGCGGCCGTTTACGCTTTACGGTAAGGCAAGTGAGGATTCCGACGAGATAACGACTGAGATCAAGGCCGAAACTTTGATCATCGCTACCGGTGCATCGGCAAAATGGCTCGGCATTCCCGGCGAGGCTCCTGTTCCCGAGGGACTGGGAGGAAACGGCGTGTCGGCCTGTGCGACCTGTGACGGATTCTTTTTCCGCGAAAGATCGATAATCGTGGTCGGCGGCGGCGACACGGCGATGGAAGAAGCTCTGTTCCTGACCAAGTTCGCGTCCGACGTAACCCTTATTCATCGTCGCGATGAATTTCGCGCGTCGAAGATAATGCAGGAACGCGTGCTTGCCCACGATAAGATAAAAGTGCTTTGGAACACAGAGGTGCTGGAAATACATGGTTCGAAAGAAACCGGCGTTGAAAGCGTAACGCTTTATAACAATCAAACAGGCGAGACATACGATCTGCCGACACAAGGCGTGTTCATTGCGATCGGGCATAAACCGAATACCGACCTTTTCCGCGGCGTCCTAAATATGGACGAAGTCGGTTATTTGATAACGGACGACCGAACGACGAAGACAAACGTCGATGGTGTTTTTGCGAGCGGCGACGCGCAGGACTCGTACTATCGGCAGGCGGTGACTGCCGCAGGAACGGGCTGCATGGCGGCGATCGACGCAGAGCGGTTTCTGGCTGAACACTCGATCGAGATTGAAAAAAGCGAGAAGGTTAAAGCTTAAAGATATGCCTATTTACGAGTATTTATGCAAGAAATGCGGCCGGCATTTTGAAAAACGGCAGTCGGTAAACGAAGCGCCGCTTGCCGAATGTGAAAAGTGCGGCGGCCCAGTGGAAAAGCAGTGGTCGTTGTCCGGATTTCAATTCAAAGGCGAGGGTTGGTACGTGACCGACTATTCAAAGAAAGGCGGCTCAAAAGAAGACAAGGGATCTTCCGATTCCAAAGAAAAAAGTTCTACTGCTGAATCAACCGCATCCACGGAACCTGCATCCAAGCCTACAAGCGATAGTTCCGCAAAATCGGAAGGCTCGAAAACGTAAGACAATCCTAATGAAAGGTTTCGCCGCGAAGATCGTTGCAGCAGTTATCGGTTCTTCGCTATTCGCTTGTACGGCGCTGGCACAATCGCGTTACAGCCAGCGAGGCGCGGATTCTGAGGGCGTCATCCTAAGCGTTACCGCCTGGCGAACCGACAAGAAAACAGACCCTATCAGGCCGGAAAACGTTTTCCTCTATGAGAACGGCATCGAACAAAAGGTCAAGAACTTAAGCTACGACCCGTCACCGTCGAGAATAGTTTTGCTTTTCGATAATTCCAAGACAGTCCCGACCGACGTCGAAAAGATGAAAAAGGCGGCGATGGAATTCATGTACGAGATCTTTGACGGCGACCAGGTCTTCGTCCTCGGGTACGACGAAAAACCTGAGATCGTGCAGGAATGGACCGACGACGCAAAAAAGATGGAGGCCTCGCTCGCCAGTCTCAGAAAGCAGGGTAATCCGAACTTATTCGATGCTCTGACGGGCGCGATGAACGAAGTTCTCTTGCCGCTGATGCCCGGAACGCGAAAGACCGCGATCGTCGTGATCGGCGACGGCCTTGACCGCGACAGCAAAGTGAAATTCGACGAAATTCTCGGCGAATTGCAGAACAACAACATAACCGTTTATGCCCTGCAACTACCCGACCGAACCGGGGGCGCATATAAACGCGATAAACCAAAGGCATCGGCGATCATACAGCAGTTAACCGAGGGCACCGGCGGGCAGGCGTTTCCGTTCGCGGAAGCACAAACAGCTGCAAAGGCCATCTGCGACGAGATGCGGCGAAACCGCTATCTGCTTTCTTATATGCCTCTAAATGTTTCGACATTTGACGTTCGGCGCGTTTTTCTTTTGGGAAGCGATGGCATTACCGTTCGGACAAAGAACGGCCAGCCTCCAAACGTCAAGTGATTATTTTCGCGATTGTGTTAAACTCGTCGATGCATAACCTGCACGAGGAGCCCCGAGTAGCTTGAGCGATTCCAGTAACAATCCTCCGCCCGACGATTGGGCAAAAACGCGCCCGAATATCAAACTTCCGGACTCTGACGATTCCGGCGGTGCCGATTGGGACAAGACGAACTATAACTATCCGAAACAACCTGCTGCCGACGAGTGGGGCAAGACCGTAATGAACATCAAGCCGATCAACACGAGCGGCTCGGACTACGGAAGCGCCATCCACGGCACCGGAGCTGCAAAACAACCGGATGGCGACTGGGCTGCAACGCGGGCAAACATAAACGTGCCGGACACAGACTTTGGAGCGAGTCCGGGTGAATCTGCCGGAGCGTACGGGAAGACGACGCCTTACTTTCAGTTGCCTGAGGCCGAAAAAGCCAAATATCAAAATCTTCCGCCAACACCGACAGAGCAGGCTGCGCAGGATGCGCAGGAGAAAAAAGAAAAGGGCGGTATTCCGGGCTGGGTCTGGGTGGTTGCCGGCGGATCGGTAATTTTTATCTTCTTTGTCATCGTGCTTGCCGTCGTGGGGTTTTTCTTCCTATGGGGCGGCTCGACTTTTGAAGCGACCGTAAAAAGCGCGCCTCCGGGCAGCGATGTTTACGTTGACGACGTGCAATGGGGCGTCACTAATGAGGACGGTTCGATACGGCTTTTGAATTTACGCGGGGGCCGGCGAACCGTAAAGATCCTGCATCCCAATTTTACCTGCGAGCCGCGCGAAGTGACCGGCGGGAACGGCGTAACGCCGGAACCGATCATTGCACGCTGCCAGGCCGCGGCCGTGAAACAGGGCGAAACGTGC
>Ga0207701_10007138_pt1 | contig 11122 bp, 10 predicted proteins | sample KBSSwiSSwithPhiX_FD_184294 | JGI IMG/M metagenome (GOLD analysis project Ga0207701, IMG submission 184294) | Switchgrass rhizosphere bulk soil microbial communities from Kellogg Biological Station, Michigan, USA, with PhiX - S5 (SPAdes) (version 2) | ecosystem: Environmental > Terrestrial >...
ATCGCGATTGGTCCTGCCGCAGGCGCCGCCGCCCGCGGGCGAAGTGATCGTCAGCGGACGGGTGTCGATTCCCAGCGCCGGCTACCTCGAGCTCACGCCCGATGACGCGAGCGGGCCGGTGAGACAGAATCTCGATCCCGCGCGCTTTTCCGCCGCAACGGGCCTCGACGTGCTTCCGGCCGTGCTCGAGGCAACGGAGGCGCCGATAGCCGACGACGGCCTGGTCCGCGCGTGGCCCGCGCCCGACTTCGGCATCGACACGCATCGCGTCTACATGGTGCAGTGGTACGCGTTCGCGCTCGTCGCTGCGCTGCTTTGGCTCTGGTTCCATCGCCCACGCACGGCCCGCGGTTCCAATGGTTGACGGCCGGTCCACTGCTGAACGCGGGCAGCGGCGCCCGCACCTCGCGCGGAATCCGCTCCTCTGGATCGCGCTGATTGCGCTCGCGCCGATCGTCGCCTCCTATGTCGTCTACTATCTTTTCCCGCGCGCGCCCTCGGCCAACTACGGAACGCTTTTGCCTACGGCGGCGATCGAAGGCGTCGAAGGAACGCGGGCCGACGGCTCGCGGTTCCGCCTCGACGATCTTCGCGGGCGCTGGGTGCTGGTCGCGCTGGCGAGCGGCGAGTGCGACCCGAGCTGCGAGCGCCGCCTCTATGCAACGCGCCAGGCGCGAACGATGCAAGGCAAGGAGCAGGACCGAATCGTGCGGGTCGTCCTGCTCGTCGCACGCAGCGAGCGGCGTGCTCTCGAGCCGTCCCCCGGGCTGCTCGCGCAGCATCCGGGGCTCGTCGTCGCACGCGTGCCGGAGATCGTCGCCGGCAAGTTTCCCGCAGGAATGAATTCACTCTACGCGGTCGATCCGCTCGGCAACCTCGTGCTGTGGTGGCCGGCCGAGCCCGACATCAAGGGGATCGCGCGGGACCTGACGCGGCTCCTGAAGGCATCGCGCATCGGCTGACGAAGGGTCCTCCGCCAGGGTAAAATCCAGGCAGGGGGACGAGAGATGCACGCGCCTGCAGCGGCAGGCGCACTCCCGCCGCCCGCCTTGCCAACCGCCCGCCGCCTTGACTTCGCTCGCGCTTGCCGAGACCCGGCTCAAGCATTTTCTCGCCCTGACGAAGCCGCGAGTAGTGTCGCTGATCGTGTTCTGCGCGGTCATCGGAATGTTCCTCGCGACGAAGGAGCTGCCGCCTGCGCGGATCGTTCTGTTCGCGACGCTCGGCATTGCGCTCGTCGCCGGCGCCGCGGCGGCCGTCAACTGCCTCGTCGAGCAGAAGATCGATGCGCTGATGGCGCGCACCAGGCGGCGACCGCTGCCGAGCGGCGAACTCACCTCGGTGTCGACGCTGACGTTCGCGGGAATCGTCGGCGGCATCGGCCTCCTGCTGCTGTACGGCTTCGTCAACGAGCTCACGATGTGGCTCACGCTCGCGACGTTCGTCGGCTACGCGGTGGTCTACACGGTGCTGCTGAAGCCCGCGACTCCGCAGAACATCGTGATCGGCGGCGCGTCGGGCGCGATGCCCCCGGTGCTCGGGTGGGCGGCCGTAACGGGCAGCGTCGGTCCCGAAGCGCTGATCCTGTTCCTCATCATCTTCATCTGGACGCCGCCGCACTTCTGGTCGCTCGCGCTCTACCGCACCAACGATTTCGCGAATGCGGGCCTGCCGATGCTGCCCGTCACGCACGGGCGCCGCTACACGCAGCTGCAGATCGTGCTCTACACGTGCGCGCTCGTGGGCGTGTCGCTTTTGCCCTATGCGATCCGAATGAGCGGTTTGCTGTATCTCGCGGCGGCGCTCGGACTCGGCGCGGTGTTCCTCGGCTATACGGTGCGCCTGTATCGCGCCTACAGCGATGCGCTGGCGCGGGCGACCTTCAAGTACTCGATCTACTACCTCGCGGCATTGTTCTCCGCGCTGCTGATCGATCACTACTGGCAATGACGAAGCGCCGTCGTGCGGCCCCTGTGGTCCATGTTGCGGCGGCGGTGCTCGTCGCGTTCGCGCTCGCGCTTGCAGGCTGCGGCCGCGAAGGGCCCAGTTTCCGCGCGTCGGATGTCACGGGGTCGTCGTTCGGCCGCGAGCTCGCGCTGACCGACCACAACGGCAAAGCGCGGACCCTCGCCGACTTCCGCGGCAAGCTGGTCGTCCTGTTCTTCGGTTACACGCAGTGTCCTGACGTCTGTCCGACGACCCTCGCGACGCTCGCAGAGGCGAAGAAGCGCCTCGGGCCCGACGGCGACAAGGTGCAGGTGCTGTTCGTGACGATCGACCCCGAGCGCGACAAGCCCGAGCTGCTCTTGCCGTACGTAACCGCGTTCGATCCTTCGTTCCTCGGCCTTTATGGCGACGCCGAGGCGACGGCACGCACGGCGAAGGAGTTCAAAATCATCTACCAGAAGCAGCCGGGCCCCACGCCGCAGACGTACACGATGGACCACTCGGCGGGCACGTTCGTGTTCGACACCGACGGCCGGCTGCGCCTTTACGTGGGCCACGGCCAGGACGCGGAACTCTTCGCGCACGACCTGCGCGAGCTGCTGCGCACGGCGAAGTCCTGAGATTCGCTTTCGGTGCGGCGGCTATCGGCGACTCCTGCAGAGGCGGGGCCGTGGGGCATCTGCGGGCTTCGCACTTGAGGCGCCCGCAGGCACCGCCCCACGTCCTGCCACGAGGGGTGCCTCTGCTTGACTTTATTTCCGCCGCTCTATCAGTTCGATCTTGTAGCCGTCCGGGTCCTGGACGAACGCAATGACGGTCGTGCCGCCTTTGACCGGCCCGGCTTCGCGCGTGACGGTGCCGCCCGCGGCGCGCACCGCGGCACAGCTCGCAGCGGCGTCGTCGACCTCGATCGCGATGTGCCCGAAGGCCGTGCCCATCTCGTAGCTGGCAACGCCGTAGTTGTACGTGAGCTCGAGCACCGCGCCCGACGACTCGTCGCCGTAGCCGACGAACGCGAGGCGGTACTTCTGCTCCGGCCGGTCCGTCGTGCGGATCACTTTCATGCCGAGGATCCGCGTGTAGAAATCGATCGCGCGCGGCAGGTCGCCGACGCGCAGCATGGTATGCAGGATTCGCATCTTGAGCCTCCTTTGTGATCGTCTTCAGAACTCGGCGAGCTCGAAATCTTCCTTGCGCGCGCCGCATTCGGGGCAGGTCCAGTTCGGCGGCACGTCCTCCCACTTCGTGCCGGGCGCGATTCCTTCGTCGGGGGCGCCTAGAGCCTCGTCGTAGATCCAGCCGCAGATTAGGCACATGTATTTTTTCATTGTGCAAAGCCGTTGGCGTGAGCCGTTGGAGTAAAATCCTGCGATTCTAGCAAGACGACCGAAGGGCACGCGACTGCCGTCGCCGATCGAGAGCGCGAGCGAGCGCCTGCCTTTGGTGTTGCCGCTGTTGCCCTCGCTGTTGCCCGCTGTTGTCAATAGATCCCCGCACTTCCGGCCGCTGAGCCGCTTCCGCGATGTCCGCCGACAACGAACCCGACTTTCCACCGATCGTGATGACGTTCGCCGCATCCGATCCGACGGGGGGCGCCGGCCTGCAAGCTGACATCCTCACGTTCGCGAGCATGGGCTGCCATCCGCTGTCCGTCGCCACCGCGATCACGGTGCAGGACACGCGCGGCGTCGAGGACATCCAGGCGCTCGACGCCGAGTGGGTCGCGGACCAGGCGCGCTGCCTGCTCGAGGACATTCCGGTCGACGCGTTCAAGATCGGCGTGCTGGGAAGCGTCGAGAGCATCGCCGCGATCGCCGAAATCGTTTCGGACTATCCCGACGTGCCTCTCGTGCTCGACCCCGTGCTCGCTTCCGGCCGCGGCGACGAGCTCGCGACCGAAGAGATGGCGGACGCACTGCGCGAGCTCCTGTTGCCACTCACGACGGTCCTCACGCCGAACAGCCTCGAAGCGCGAAGGCTCGCCGATGCCGATGACGACGACACGATCGAAGCGTGCGCCGAGCGGCTGCTCGAGATGGGCGTGCAGTTCGTGCTCGTGACGGGCACGCACGAGAACACGCCCGACGTCATCAACACGCTGTACGGGAAGAGCGGCATCGTGCGCGCCGACACGTGGGCCCGGCTTCCCGGGAGCTACCACGGGTCCGGATGCACGCTTGCCTCGGCGATCGCCGCGATGCTCGCGAACGGGCTCGACGTCCCGGAGGCGGTACGCGAAGCGCAGGATTACACATGGCACGCGCTCAAGAAGGCGTACCGGCCCGGCATGGGCCAGTTGCTTCCCGACCGCTTGTTCTGGGCGCGCGAGGACGACGCGAGCCCTGCGGACGCCGCCGACGGCGAAGGCGCCTCGGATGCCCAAAGCCGCCACTGATCGCGAAGCGCGACGACGCGATCGTATTCGCCGGCTCTCCGGCCTCTACGCGGTCACGCCGGATCTCGCCGACACGAAAACGCTCGTGAGACGCGTCGAAGCCGCGGCGATCGGCGGCGCCAGAGCCATCCAGTATCGGAACAAGAGCGCCGACGCCGCGCTGCGGCAGCGACAAGCGGAGGCGCTCGCCGCGATCGCAAGGTCCCACGGCCCGCTGCTCGTGATCAACGACGATCCCGCGCTGTGCAAGGCGGTGGACGCCGACGGCGTGCACGTGGGGCGCGACGATGGGAGCATCGAAGCGGCGCGGCGCATCGTCGGAGAGGAGCGCATCGTCGGCGTGTCCTGCTACGACGACTTCGCGCTCGCCGAGTCGGCGGTCGCCGCCGGCGCCGATTACGTCGCGTTCGGCAGCTTCTTTGCGTCGAGCGTCAAGCCGAATGCCTGCCGCGCGGACGTCTCGCTGTTGCGGCGCGCGGCGACGCTTGGAGTGCCCGTCGTGGCGATCGGCGGCATCGACGCGACGAATGTCCGCTCACTCGTTGCTGCCGGCGCCGCCGCCGCGGCCGTAATCTCGGCCGTGTTCGATGCCTACGACGTCACCGGCGCGGCACGCGCGATCGCTGCCGCGTTCGAACCACCGAAGCGAGCCCAAGAATGAGTCGCAACGAAGAGCTTTTCGCGCGTGCGCAACGCACGATTCCCGCGGGCGTCAATTCGCCGGTCCGCGCCTTTCGCTCCGTGGGAGGCACGCCGCGCTTCTTCGTGCGCGGCGAAGGCGCCTCGCTGTGGGATGCCGACGGCAAGCGCTACATTGACTACGTGGGATCGTGGGGACCCGCCGTGCTCGGCCATGCACACCCGAAGGTCGTCGCCGCGGTCCGCGAAGCGGCAACGCACGGGCTGTCGTTCGGCGCGCCCACGGAGATGGAAATCGTGATGGCGGAGACGCTGTGCCGTCTGATGCCGTCGATCGAGCTCGTCCGCCTGGTGTCGTCCGGGACCGAAGCGACAATGTCGGCGCTGCGGCTCGCCCGAGGGTTCACCGGCCGCAGCAAGATTGTGAAGTTCGAGGGCTGCTATCACGGACACGGCGACAGCCTGCTCGTCAAAGCCGGCTCGGGCGCGCTCACGTTCGGAACCCCTTCATCGGCGGGCGTTCCCGCAGCGATCGCAAACGAGACGATCGTCCTGCCGTTCAACGACCTGGCCGCCGTCGATGCCGCATTTCGCGCGGAAGGCTCGAACATCGCGTGCATCATCGTCGAGCCGATCGTCGGCAACATGAACCTCATCATGCCGCGCGATGGTTTCCTGCCCGGGTTGCGCTCGGTGTGCGACCGGTACGGCGCGCTCCTGATCTTCGACGAGGTCATGACCGGTTTCCGCGTGCATCGCGGCGGAGCGCAGGGTCTGTACGGCATCAAGCCGGACTTGACGACGCTCGGCAAGATCATTGGTGGCGGCATGCCCGTCGGCGCCTTCGGCGGGCGGCGCGACGTGATGGAAAAAATCGCGCCGCTTGGCCCCGTCTACCAGGCGGGCACGCTTTCGGGCAACCCGGTTGCCGTCGCGGCGGGCCTCGCGACGCTGCAGGAGATCGAGGTGCCGGGGTTTTACGAGCGGCTCGGCGAGCGCACGCGCTCGCTGACCGACGGGCTCATCCGGTCGGCGCAGCGCGCGGGCATCTCGTTCGTCGCGCAGGCAGTCGGCGGCATGTTCGGGCTCTACTTCGCACCGTCGATCCCCGATACGTACGACGCGGTTCTCGCATGCGACAAGCAACGCTTCAACCGTTTCTTCCACGCGATGCTCGAGACAGGCGTCTACTTCGCCCCGTCGGCATTCGAAGCGGGGTTCGTCGGCGCCGCGCATTCGCCCGACGATATCGCGGCAACGCTTGCACTTGCCGACGAGGCGTTCGCGCGGAATACGTAGCCCCATCCACGCGCAACTCGCCGATGTCGACGCCGGACGCCGTGGCGATTGCCCATTTGTGGCAGCGGGCCGTGGACGCTCATCTCGCCGGGCGCTCCACGGAGGCCATCCGGTTGTGCGAGCAACTGCTGGCGCGTTCTCCCGGCCACGTGCCCGGCTTGCACCTGCGAGGCGTAATCGCGATAGGCGGCGGCGACGTCGAGCGCGCAATCACCATTCTGCGGCAAGCCGCGGACCTCGATCCCGACAACGTCGCGGTGCATTCGGATCTTGCGCTCGCGCTGCTCCGTGCGCAGCGCTTCCGCGAAGCGGTGTCTGCCTGCCAGCGCGCGTTGGAGCGGCAAGCGCACGCCGCGGAATTGTGGTTCATCCTGGGCTTTGCCGCGGGCGAGCTCAACGCGCGGGAACTCGCTCAGGCCGCGTATCGCCGAGCCATCGAGCTGCGGTCGGACCATGCCGACGCGAAGGCAAATCTCGCTCGGCTTTTGCACGAGGACGGCCGAACCGGCGAAGCGATCGCGCTCTATCGCAGCGCATTGGTGGACCAGCCCCGGCATAGCGTTGCGCTCAACAATGTCGCGGCCATGTATCTCGCGCAGGGTCAGCTCGAGGAATCGATATCGATGCTGCGACAGGTCTTGCGGGGCGACCCGAACGACGGCGGCGCCACGGGAAATCTCGGCTTGGCTCTCGCCGACACTCCCGCCTTCGCGGAAGGGGTGGCGCACCTTCGCCGGGCGCACCAGATCACCGGCGACATCGCATACCGCCTGAAAGCGGACCTCGCGATACCGCCGCTGCTCGCGTCGCGCGATGAGATCCTCGAGTTCCGCGCGGGGTTCGAGCGAAGGCTCGACGCTTTGCTCGACATGCGCTTCACGCTCGGCGATCCCCTTGCGGCGATGGCGAAGACTAATTTTTTCCTGGCCTATCACGGACTCGATGACCGGGTGCTGCAGGAGAAGACGGCGCGCCTCTATGCGCAGGCGTGCCCGAGTCTCGACTACGTGGCGCCGGCGCTTGGTTCCGGCAGAACGCAGTCTGGCAATCGAGTCCGCGTCGGATTCGTCTCGCTGCACCTACGGGACCACACGATAGGGAAGCTATTTCGCGGCCTGATCGCGAATATCGACGCCAGCTCGTTCGAGGTCGTCGTGGTTACCCGGCGCGCGCCTGCCGATTCGGTGCAGGAGTACCTCGATCGCAAGGGCGTCGCGGTGCTGTCCCTTCCGGCGACGCTCGAGGCAAGCCGGGCGCTGATTGCGCAACAGCGGCTCGATGTCCTCGTGTTCACGGACATCGGAATGGACCCGTTTACGTACTTGCTGGCGTTCGCTCGCCTCGCCCCGGTCCAGCTCGCAACCTGGGGACATCCTGTCACGACCGGCATTCCGACGATCGACGGCTACATTTCGCACGAGCATTGCGAGGCCGGCGACACCGCCGATCAATACTCGGAGCGCCTCATCAAGCTGCCGGCTCCCGTGTCGTATACGTACTATTGCCGTCCCGGCCCGAGCGCCGTCGAAAAATCGCGGCGCGACTTCGCGCTGCCGGAAGGACGCACGCTCTATCTGTGCCCGCATCCGATCTTCAAGCTGCACCCCGATTTCTTCGCGGCGCTGCGACGCGTCCTGCTCGAAGATCGCAACGCGACCCTCGTTTTCGTGGGCCGCGTGACTCCCGAATGGGCGGACGTCGTGCGCTCGAGGCTCGCGCCGGCTGCGACTGCAAGCAACCTCGAGTTTGCAGGCTGGCTCTCGCCCGACGACTTTGTCGCGCTCATGCGGGTCTGCGACGTGTTGCTCGACAGCTTCCACTTCGGCGGCGGCAATACGACGGCCGAGGCGCTTGCGACGGGCATCCCCATCGTGACGCTTCCCGGCGCATACATGCGGGGACGCTTTACCTACGCGTGGCTTCGACGAATCGGCGTGGAAGAGGGTATCGCGACGTCGGAGGAAGATTTCGTCGGGCGGGCGCTCCGTTTCGGCCGCGATGGCGGACTTCGTGCCGCAGTGAGGCATGCCACCAAGGCGAACGGTCCGCTGGCCTACGAGGACCTGGGCTCCGTGCGCGCCTTTGAACTGGAATTGATCAAAAGCGTCGAAATGCGGCAACTCTGAATCGCCCGCTGCCGGCGCCTTTGGTACCCGCTCGTCGGCTTTCCCTCTCGGGATCCGCGACATCCCGATGAAAGGACGTCGGGCAATGGCGACACGAGGCGGGAGAAATCTGATGCAAACCATTGATTCCTCCGGTGAAACGGGGGAAGCCGCAGCGCGCGTCTGCTATAATTCCTTCCCTTTTTTGATCCGGTTGAACGCTTGTCCGACATTGCGTCCATGCGTCTTGGCGAAATCCTGATCAGCCGCGGCAAGCTCGACGCGGCCGGGTTGGAGCGCGCGCTTCGGGTGCAGAAAGAGGGAGGCGGCGAAAAGCTGGGCGTCCTGCTCGTGACAATCGGGCTGTGCGCGCAGCGGGACGTCTCCGAAGCGCTCGCGGCGCAGCTCGGGCTGCCCCTCGTCGACGCGGGCGGGTATCCGGAATTTCCGGTGCTGGAGGAGCGGATCTCCGCGCGGTTTCTGCGCGAGGCCAAAGCGCTGCCGCTCAAGGAGGACGAGCACGAGCTGGCGCTCGCGATGGCCGACCCGACCGACAGCTATACGATCGGCGCGTTCCGGATGGTCACCGGCCGGGATGTAAAGCCGCAGCTCGCAATCCCCTCCGAGCTCGACGCCGCGCTCGAGCGCCTCTATGGCGCGGGCCGCACGGCCGTCGGCCAAATCGTCGGCGACGTCGAGCAGCGCGACGAGCTCGCGTTCGACGCCGACATCCAGCACCTCAAGGACCTGGCGTCCGAGGCGCCCGTCATTCGCCTCGTTTCGCTCATCATCACCAACGCGCTCGAAGCGCGCGCCTCCGACATCCACATCGAGCCCTTCGAGAACAGGCTCGCCGTGCGCTATCGGATCGACGGCGTGCTGCACGAAGTGGAATCGCCGCCGCGCCGCTTCTCGGCCGCCGTGATCTCGCGGATCAAGATCATGGCGAACCTCGACATCGCGGAGCGCCGGCTGCCGCAGGACGGACGTATCCGCTTGCGCGTCCAGGGCAAGGACATCGACCTGCGGATATCGACGGTGCCGACCATGCACGGCGAGTCGGTCGTCATGCGGATCCTGGACAAGGGCGGCGTCGCGCTCGACTTCAAGCGGCTCGGCTTCGAGCCCGACATTCTCGAGCGCTTTCTCGCGGTGCTGATGCAGCCGCACGGGATCCTGCTCGTGACGGGTCCCACGGGCTCGGGCAAGACGACGACGCTCTACACGGCGCTCGAGAGGCTCAACCAGCCCGACGTGAAGATCCTGACGGTCGAGGATCCCGTCGAGTACCAGATGCCGGGGATCAACCAGATCCAGGTGAAGCCGCAGATCAACCTGACGTTCGCCAATGCGCTGCGCTCGATCGTGCGCCAGGACCCGGACGTGATCATGATCGGCGAGATCCGCGATCTCGAGACCGCGGAGATCGCCGTGCAGTCGGCGCTGACGGGTCACCTCGTGCTGTCGACGGTGCACACGAACGACGCTGCAAGCACGATGAACCGCCTGCTCGACATGGGCGTCGAAGACTACCTGCTCACGTCGACGGTCGTCGGCGTTCAGGCGCAGCGTCTCGTACGCACGCTGTGCCCGCACTGCAAGGAGGCGCACGCCGCACTTCCAGAGATCGTCGAGCAGATGCGACTCGACCGGTTCACCGACGACAAGGAGATCACGCTCTACCGGCCGATCGGCTGCGCGCAGTGCGCGCAGACGGGCTATTCCGGCCGGATCAGCATCATGGAAATGCTGCCGATGTCCGATCCGATGCGCAGCCTCGTCATGAAGCACGCGATTGCATCCGAGCTCCGCAACCAGGCGATCGGGGAGGGGATGCTGACGATGTACGAGGACGGCCTGCGCAAGGCCGTGCGCGGAATCACCACTTTCGAGGAAGTGCTGCGCGTCACGCGCGAAGGCTGACGGGCGGGCAGTTGCCCACTGCCGCCCGCTTCACCGCCGTGCCGACGAGAGCGTAACTGCCGATGCCTGTCTACCGATACAAGGCGGTCAACGCCGCCGGCGCCGTGGCGACCGGCGAGCTCGACGCCCCGAACGAGAGCGAGCTCGTCGAGCGGCTCCGCGACCAGGGCATGCTGCCGATGCATGTGGCGCAGGCGAGCGGCGCCACCGCTGCCGCGGGCCCCGTCGAGGCGGGGCCGCGGGCGCGTCTGTTCGCGTCGAAGAAGGTCACGCGCGATCAGCTGCTCGCCATCACCCGCGAGCTGTCGACGCTGCTGCAGGCGGGACTGCCGCTCGACCGCGCGCTCGAGACGCTGATCGGCCTCGCGGCCTCGCCTTACGCCGCGACGTTCCTGCAGGGGATCCGCGACGAGGTGCGCGGCGGCAAGGCGATGTCGCAGGCGCTCGACGCGCGGCGCGAGGTGTTCAGCCGCTTCTACGTCAACATCGTGCGCGCCGGCGAGGCGGGCGGCGCGCTCGCGGCGGTCCTCACGCGGCTCGCCGACACGATGGAGCGCAACAAGGACCTGCGCGAGACCGTCAAGAGCGCGCTGATCTACCCGATCATCCTGATCGGCGTCGCCGTCGCGTCGGTGATGATCCTGCTCGTCTACGTCGTGCCGCAGTTCCAGCAGACGTTCACGCAGGCCGGCAAGGCGCTGCCGCTGCCGACCGAGGTCGTGATCTTCGTCGGGACCTTCGTCAAGAAATGGTGGTGGGCGGTGATCGCGGTCGTCGCGCTCGCGGTCTACGCGTTCCGCCGCAAGCTCGCGCA
>Ga0207701_10007140_pt1 | contig 11121 bp, 12 predicted proteins | sample KBSSwiSSwithPhiX_FD_184294 | JGI IMG/M metagenome (GOLD analysis project Ga0207701, IMG submission 184294) | Switchgrass rhizosphere bulk soil microbial communities from Kellogg Biological Station, Michigan, USA, with PhiX - S5 (SPAdes) (version 2) | ecosystem: Environmental > Terrestrial >...
CGATGAGATCGAAAAAGCGCATCCCGACGTATTCAACGTGCTGCTGCAAGTGCTCGACGATGGCCGCATCACGGATGGGCAGGGGAGAACGGTCGATTTCAAGAACACGGTCGTCATCATGACTTCCAACATTGGCTCGCAATACATTATGGAGGAAGAATCTCCTGAAGCGCGCCGGCGACTGGTGATGGACGCATTGCGCGCGCATTTTCGACCCGAGTTTTTAAATCGTGTCGACGAGATCATCATTTTTGACCGGCTCAGTGAAGAGGAGCTAAAGAAGATTGTCGAAATTCAGCTTGGCCGTTTGTCGAAACGTCTCGAGCAACAAAAGATCACGCTGAAGCTGTCCGATTCCGCCAAGGCACTGCTCGCGCGCGAAGGCTACGATCCCGTTTACGGCGCGCGACCCTTGCGGCGGGCCATTCAAAGAGAAATTCTCGATCCGCTCAGCATCGATATTCTGGAAGGCAAAGTCCGCGAAGGTCAGACCGTTAACGTGGACGCCAAAAACGGCGCGCTCGAATTCCGCGTAACATAGAGCTTAATCTCTGGACCAACCGATTTAGCTCGCAGTGTTATTTTGGGCTACTTCCGCTTTCGCCGGGAGCCGGACCTCACATCAATTCTTCGAGGTGAAGCAGAGAATACTTTGCTGTCGTCCTTTCGCCAAGAATCGGCGCCCTTCGCGTGCGACAATAATCGGATGTCCGATCGGAGTCGTTCCAAGGCGGCGGTCAAATCGAGGATGATCTTGATTCCTGCGAAATCGTCGCCGCAAACAGTCCGAAGTGCCTCGATTCGGCGGAGGGCGCGAATGGCATCACGATCAAAGTAATAGCCGTGATCGGCCTTGTTCGTCGCCGGCGAGAGAAGATGATACTTACAGTAAACAATAATGGTGCGCCGCGACACATCGACGATTCGCGATGTGGCTTCGATCGTGTAGAGCGCGCCGGTTGGAGGCTCAAATAATTGGATCTCCCGGGAACGCGCTTGCGCGCCCTGCCTGTCCGATCTCGGAATTTCAGTTCGTTGAGTCATTCAAATAATACTCGCCGGATTGGACACGGCGGCCAGCAGCGGTTCGAGACCGCGCGCGCCGTCATATCGTTGACCATTGATAAAGAAGCATGGCGTGCCGTTTACTCCGGCGCGCACTCCGCTGTTAAAATCTTCGCGAACGCGCTGAGCGTGTGCGCCTGAAATGACTTCCTGAATCAGACGGTTTGTGTTAAGACCGAGCGCGGCTGCGTATTCCGCCAGCGCTTCGTCATCGAGCGCATCCTGATTGGCGAAGAGTGTTTCATGCATCGCCCAAAAACTTCTCTGTTCTGCAGCCGCTTCGGCGGCTTCAGCTGCATGCTCAGCATGTGGATGAGCATTCGTGAGCGGAAAATGCCGGAAGGCAAAACAGAGATCGTCCCCAAGTCGGCGCTGAATTTCTTTGACGATTGGCTGAACTTCGCCGCAAAAAGGACATTCATAATCTCCGTATTCCAGCAATGCAATCGGCGCGTCAATCGTGCCTTGAAAGTGATCGCGTCCAGGGTCTGGCAACTTGAGATATATTTGGTTGATCATTTGGCCTTCGCAGAAAGAATTCCATCGGCTCCGGGATTAACGCCGATTGGTGAAACAAAACTCCAGTAAACCTTATTCTGCACCTTATGAGTCACGTGTATCTACTTGTGGACTTGTCCTAAATGCCGGCCGTCCGGAGAGTGATAACACCTTTCCAGTTTCGGATCCGGAACGCGACAATCATGAGCAGAATTCCGAAAACAACGGCCCAGGCTGCGATCAACCAGACCAACGCTAGTGCGCCGGCTGCGGGCTGCAGCAACAGAATGATGCCAAACGCGACCGAGGCGATGCCCGCCAGGACAAGCAACCATTCGTTTGTGATGATTTTGCGTAATCTCACTGCAGCGACGAGCTCCATCACGCCGGTCACTATTGCCCAGGCAGCGATCAGGATCAGCAAACCGAGCGCAGTGATGCCAGGCATCACCAAACTGAACAATCCAGCCAAAATGCCAAGCAGTCCGCCGAGAATTAAACTGCCTACTTTCGGATAACCCTTGGGAGTTTTCGCTGCGAGAACGAGCGATAGAACACCGCTCACAAGAGCGAAAGCTCCGAAGAGCCAGACTAACGTGAGCAAAGTGGCGCCCGGCCACATGAATGCCAGGATGCCGAACAGCGCTGCAATCAAGCCGCGCAGAGCCAGCAACCACCAATTTACTCTGAACGTGTCGACCACGGTGACGAGGCCACGTGCTTTTATATCATCAGTTCCATTCATTTTCGCTTCCTCCGATTACTGGACTTCGCGTTTCTTTTTTGAGACGAAATTGTGGAGGCATCGCGAACGCCGGAGGTTTTCGTCCGCGATAGCAATCGTATGTCCGAGCGCAATCGTTCCAAAGCGGCGGTTAGGTCGAGGATGATCTTGATTCCGGCGAGATCGTCGCCGCAAACGGTCCGAAGAGCTTCGATCCGGCGTAAAGTGCGAACGGCATTTCCATTAAAATAGTAGCCATGGTCGGCCGTGGTAGGCGCCGGCGATAGAAGACGATACTTACAATAGACAAGAATAGTGCGGCGCGGCACATCCACGATCCGCGATGTGGCTTCAATCGTGCAGAGCGCGTCGGCTGGCGGCTCAAACAATTGGATCTCGCGGGAGGATAATTCCGCGAGTTCCGACACTCGTGTCGGATTTCTGGTTGTGTTGATCATTCAAGTAATCCTACCGGCTCCGAGACTCATCTTGCCTCTGTCGTTGCTGGCGTTGCTTGTTTTTTTTGCAGATCCTCCAACGCCGAAAGAATTCCGTCTGCACCGGGATTAACTCCAATTGGCGAGACAAAGCTCCAGTAAACTTTCCCCTCCGCATCAACAACAAACAGCGCGCGTTCGCTGACACCATCTTTGTCACGGTAGACGCCGTACCGACGCGCCACGTCGCCCTTCGGTTCAAAGTCGGCTAAAAGGGGGAAATGAAGCTTGCGATGCTGCGCAAACGCGGCGTGGCACCATGCGCCATCCACCGAGATTCCAATCAGTTCCGCGCCGAGGTCATGAAAGTCTTTGAGGATTTCGTTGTAGAGAGCCATCTGATCGCCGCAGACCGGACTCCAATCAGCTGGGTAAAACGCGAGCACGACCGGCTGACCGCGGAATTCGCTCAACGTAAGCCATTGATCAGGTGTGCTTCGCAAGGTGAAATCGGGCGCCTCCACTCCTGGAGGCAGCGCTGTGCGTCGGCTCTTGGAATACATTTCTTTGTAACCATGTTCCTGCCCAGACTTCCAGTTGGTCGCGGTGTTTGCTTCCGTCGTCGTTGGCATTGAGAGAAGAACTTCGTTTACAAAGAGCGGTGACGCCCGTTTCTAGTTGATCATAAGTGCCTCAAGGCGCGCGCGCCGCAATCCTAAATGTGACGCGCGCTCTCGAGCGAGCCGTCATCGCGCTTGCTCAGGCGACCTTCACTTCGATTTGTTTGGGTTGAGCGTGCTCGCTCTTTGGCACACGCACCATAAGCACGCCATTCTTGAACTCCGCGTTTACTTTGTTGAAATCGGCATCGTCGGGCAGAGCGAAACTGCGCATGAACGTACCGTAACCGCGCTCGACGCGGTGATATTTCTTTTTCTTTTCTTCTTTTTCAAACTTCCGTTCGCCGGAGATGGTCAACACGCCGTTTTCGACCGTGACCTTTACGTCTTCTTTTCTCATTTCGGGCAACTCGGCCTTGATGAGATATTCCTTGTCATCTTCGGTAATGTCCGCCAGGGGCGTCCATTCGGGTAGAGTGATCTCTTCCCGGCCATTTCCGTGACGTTGTGGTCGACCAAAAAGGGTTGAGAGACGGTTTTGGAACTCTTCCATTTCCCGGAGTGGCTCCCAGCGAGTGAGTGTTTGTTGCATTTCGGTATTCCTTTCGACTCGTTTGTTGTTGAATTACTAGTTTGATCGGCAGCACCACTGCCACCACCTATATTATCGGGACGACTCATGCGCATCGCCGGGTATCTTAAGTTGCCATTTTCTGGCCTGCGCATGGTTCTTATCAAGATTCCCGCGGCAGGGAATTCGCGTTTGGGGCCGCGGCACCTGCCTCACACGTAGTGCATTGGCAGGATCACCCGGAAAGAGGTGCCCGAGCCGACTTCGCTTTCGAGCTCGATCCGCTCCTTGCGCGGAAACGACGTGATTTTACAGCTGTCTTGTTGCGCCGAAAACCTGCATTCGCGACTCGGAATCTGGCAGCGTTTCTAAATCCGGCTTCACTTGCTCGTGTGGCGTCGCCTTCTTTTTGAAGGTGGCATTAATTCCGATGTCGCGAATAGCAACCGTGAGGCCGTTTTGTGCGGCGAATCTTTCGATGAGTTGAATTTGCTTTTCACGGAGCGCTGCTTCTGGCGGCCAAATGTGCCCGAGCTCGTGGTCGTACACCACACAATATCCACGCACGTTGATTCGGTGATTGATCCGCTTACAGAGTTCGTTTTTTAGATCATCCATTATGCTACTGTGCTGGAAGAGTCCTTGTTAGACTACGTAACTTAGGTTCCCAAATCATTAAGTTGGGCTCGGCATGACGCGGTGGAAATCGCACTCCGCTTAAACCATGTAATGGATCGAATGACTTGGTAACCAAAGTTACCTTTTCGCGTTCATTGTTGCGTTGAACTATGGGCTTCTGACAAGATAATTTTGAGGTCTGCGGGTCGGCTGCCGCTAGGCTTCGCAGCAATTCTAAGTTGTGGCAATCTCTTTAGCGAAAACCGTACACCGGCGGCAAGGAACAACTTTAGGCAGACGCCGCGCTCGTAGCCCATAGCAATGTATCGCGCAAGATTAAGACACATCGCCGCACGACTGAGGAAGCATTGCGCCGATCGGATCTGCCGTTCCGCCGTTATTTCAAAAGCGGGCGCCACGTTCTCTTTCGTGTTGCGGGTCTGAAACAGCGTCCTCTAACAAATGAAAAAGCCAGCGGCGCTCGTCTATTTGATAGATGATGATGCGTCTTTCCGCCGCTCCACAGAGCGCCTGATCGAGTCGGCAGGATTCAGGGTCAGGGCGTTTTCTTCCGCACGAGATTTCCTGCGAAACAAACGATCGGAAGGCGCGGCGTGTCTCGTGCTCGACGTGCAGCTGCCGGGCATGAGTGGGCTCGACTTACAGCGCGAGCTGACAAAGCGTGGTAGCAGAATACCTGTGATCTTTATCACCGGCCACGGCGATATCCCGATATCGGTACGTGCTATGAAAGCCGGCGCCGTTGAGTTCCTAACGAAGCCTTTTCACGAACGGGCTTTGATTGATGCAATCGCGCATGCGCTGAAACAGACGGCACAAAGATCCGCAGCACGCGAAACGGCGGCCAACGCAGCAGTTTTGGAGAAGTCACTTTTCGCATTGCATTCGGCAGTCGATGTCGACTCATTCTGGACGGCGGTCCGGCAGGTGTTTGCCGGATCGTTTCGCTCGTGTAACCTCGGCTTGACTCTGCAACACAATCCCGTGCGCCCGACGATCGCCAAGTGGCAGCACTCGATTCCCGCTGGAGCCATCGACGCCGAGCCGCTGGAGGCATTTTTATCCGCGCACCCACGAAGCAAGATCGTGCGTGATATCGATGTCTTTCCCGATCGCGGCGATTTGTTGAAGTCGACCTTTTATCGCGATTACATGAAGCCGCGCAAAAGCAAGCACGCGATTGGCCTCTGCTTTTGGAGCGGGCCACGACTTGCTTGTGTAATCACGATCATGCGCAGCGGTCGGCAGGGTGAGACACGCCAGCCGGACATGAGATTGCTCCGTCGCTTGTATGCGGAATTCGACATTGCGCTGCGTCGCATCAGATTGCTCGAGCGTGAACACTCTGCCCGCGCCGCTTTTGAAACATTTCTGCGCCTGCTGCCGTTGCCGACCATGCTGCTGCGCTGGAACCTCAAGCTGGCATATCAAAACAAAGCGGCGCGGGAGTTTTGTCTGGCCTGGCGCGCAGGACCGGTAGCTTCTCGAGTACTTAAAGCCGAAGGGCCGGTTCCGGATGAGATTCTTGATGGTTGTCGCCGGCTCAAGCGACGTTGGGAAAAAGCATCCGGAGTTAACGCAGCTCAGCCAGCAATTGCGCAGGAATCCTTTCATCACCCGGAATGGGACTATCTGCGAGTAACGATCACCATCGCGCACGTCAACACCGTCGGACTCACGCATCCGGATTTTCTCGTTCAATGCGAAGAGATGCGCGCTCCCGGTGCAGCCGCGCGCCCTAGCGTCGACACGAGTCTCGCGCATCTCGCACGCCTCACGTCTCGCGAGCAAGAAATGACTCGCCTCGCCTGTGAAGGCCGGACGAATCAAGAGATCGCTAACGAAACTAGCTTGAGTGTGCAGATGGTGAAGAAATATCTTCACTCAATCTTTCGGAAACTCGAGGTCCCCAGCCGGAGCCGATTGATGGCCTTGATGCGATAGCTATCTTCGGAGCGAGAATAGCAAAGCGCAGGTTCAAACCCCCAGCTGTGCAACAAACTTGCCGGCGCTGCTAGCAAATTCGGAGTATCTGACTTCGACAGGTATGGCGCTGAGCTTGCGATAAACCTTGCCCGCCCTGCGCAACGGCCACCATCCGTAAAGGAAAACATCCATCGGGTGCCACATCGCCACCCAACCGGCAATCGTTAAACTGGTTTCGATAATACGGGCGCCGGGAATCTGGAGACGGCTGGCCAACTGCCCGCCGCTTAAGCAGAGAGTCAAAAACAATAAACCGATGACCAAACTCAGGCGCCCTTCACGGAGAAGAAGTTTGAACTCCCGTTGATTCAAAGCGGTCTTGTAAGCAAAATAATTGTGGACGGCCCGTTCGATTACCTTCTGCGCGTCGATGTCGAGAGGGCGGTTTTGCAGATACACAACCAGCCGGAGCGGCTCATGCAATGGATATTCCGTTGCCCAGCTCACGATGAATTCTTCCAAGTCGTGGTCGAGATCCTTCTCGTGAAAGGGCGATGGATCTATCGTGTTAAAGAGTTGTTCAAACTCTTGCAGCTTGACCTCGATCGTGTTCACACCTCCTCGAGAACGCGAAATCCCGGATTCCGGAATGGTCATGGTGCGTTTGCCTCAGGTCATTTCATTTCCAATGGGATTTTGCCCTGTGGCGGCGGAAAAGGTTCGTCGAGATCGATGAAATCCTGCTTGGTTAGTTTCAAGTCCAACGCGTCTCGATTCTCGCGGACGTGATCGGGACTGCTTGCCTTCGGAATGGCGACCACGTCGCGTTGCAACAACCAAGCCAGCGCAACCTGCGCCGGGGTGGCTCCGTGCCGTTTCGCAATCAATTTCACTGCCCGATTTTCCAGCAATTCCTTTTTCTCGGGGCCGGAATGTCCGACCGGCGAATAAGCCATGATCGGGACGCCGCGCTCCTGGCACCACGGCAGAAGATCCCATTCAATTCCACGATGCTCCAAATTGTAGAGAACCTGGTCGGTCGCGATCTCGTCACCACCGGGCAATGCGAACGCTTCCTCGATATCGTCGACGTCAAAGTTGCTCACGCCATAATCGAGAATTTTGCCGGCGCATCGCAATGTTTGAAATGCTTCAATCGTTTCAATCAACGGGACCGAGCCGCGCCAATGCAGTAGATAACAATCCAGATAATCTGTCTGCAATCGGCGCAGACTCCGCTCGCAAGCCTGGATAGCGCCCTGTTGCGTGGCGTTATGCGGATAAACTTTGCTTACCAGAAAAACTTCGGCGCGACGTCCCGCAATCGCGTTACCAATCAATTCTTCGGCGGCGCCTTCACCGTACATCTCTGCCGTGTCGATCAGCGACATCCCAAGATCCAAACCGAGTCGCAGCGCGGCGATTTCCGTTTTCCGCTTCGCCGGATTTTCGGCCATCCGCCATGTGCCTTGTCCGAGAATCGGAATTTTTCTTCCCGAAGGAAGCGGCAACGTTTTCATCGCCGGATCCGCAACACAATTCGGCCGAGAACGTGTCCGCGCTTTATTCGCTCATGCGCTTTCGCTGCTTGTGCGAGAGAGTAAACCGCCGCGATCGGAACTTGCAGACGCGCTTCTTCTACCGCGCGGTTGAGTCGTGCAAAATGTTTCGGACTCGCGATTGCGTCGTATGACCTGATCCGAATCTTCGAACGCTTGCGCGGCGCCGGCTCAACGCCGTTGGGAAATGCAATGCGACCGCCGGGTCGGATCTGATCGAGCAATTGTTCCAGCGCTTTGCCGCCCGCGAGCGCCAACGCGGCATCGATGCCCTCGGGTGTGAGGGCGCGGAATTGATCGGCTGCATCCTTCCTGTTCAAATCAACAACGCCATCGACGCGAAGTTTCTTCAACAATGTTATCGCAGCGCGACCACGCGCCGTCCCGATCACGCGTGCGCCATGCCGTTTCGCAAATTGCACCGCGAGCGTTCCGACGGCACCGGTCGCACCGAAAATCAAAATCGTTGTGCCGCGACGCACGCGCAGATGATCGTCGATTCCCTGCAATGCCGTCAGGCCTGTAACGGCCGACGCGCCGGCGTGAAGCAAATCAAGGCGCTTTGGCACTGGCGCAACATGTTGCGCATTGACCGCTACAAATTCGGCGTAGAAGCCTCCTTTCGGATTGATGAATTCGTACGCCCAAACGCGGTCGCCAATTTTGAAGCGCGTCGTGCGCGTTCCTTTCTGCGCGATAACGCCCGCGCCGTCCGTTCCGAGAATGAGTGGAAATTTCGGTCGTCCCTCCGGCCACCAGCCACCGCGAATGTCCGCATCCCAAACTCCAATGCCCGCAGCATGCAGCGCGATTAGCACTTCGCCTGCGCCAGGTTGAGCAATTGGAAGGGGGCGTAGTTTGAGAACGGAAGGCGGGCCGAAGCGGTTAATCGCGGCCGCCTTCATTTTTTTTTGATCGCGCTCAGTGTCTCGCACGTTGCCCTACATCTCGCGATAAAGTTTTTTGTTGAGAAACTCCTCGATGCCGAGCGGCCCGCATTCGCGGCCGTAACCGGATTTCTTGATCCCGCCGAAAGGCATGTCTTCATAAATCCACACCGGATGATTGATGTAAACCATGCCTGCATCGATCTGGTCGGCGACGCGACGGCCGCGCTTCGGATCGGTCGTGTAAACGGAAGCGCCAAGACCGTACTTGGTGTCGTTCGCGACGGCGATCGCGGTTTTCTCATCAGGAACGATCATGACTGACGCGACTGGACCAAATAGCTCTTCATCATAAGCCGGCGTACCTTTTTTAACGTCAATGAGAATCGTCGGCTCGAAGAAAGCGCTTCCCAGGTTGGCTCGCTTTCCACCGAGAATAACTTTCGCTCCACCCGCCACCGAACGATTAACCTGGTCCTCGAGAATTTCCGCGGCACGCGGACTCGATAGCGGCGCCACGCCAGTCGCTTCGTCGAGCGGATCGCCCATCTTAAGTTCAAAGAGTTTAGCGTGGAAATGATCTAGAAACTCGCCGCTGACGTCTTCATGTAGGATGAAACGCTTCGCGGCCACGCATGATTGTCCCATGTTCGTCATCTTGCCAACGACTGCGCGATCGACCGCGAGCTTGATCTCAGCGTCATCGAGCACGATGAACGGATCGCTTCCACCGAGCTCGAGAATCGTCTTTTTTACGTTGCGACCAGCGCGCTCGGCGACTTTCGCGCCGCTGTCATTGCTGCCGGTGAACGACACACCTTGCACGCGATCGTCGTCGATGACCTGATTGGCGAGCCGGGAGGAGATGATCAGATTCGTGTAAGCGCCGGGAGGAAAACCTGCATCGTGAAAGATCTTTTCGAGTGCTTCGGCGCATTGCTGCACATTAGACGCGTGCTTCATCACCACGGTATTTCCGGCCGCGAGATTCGGCGCCGCCATTCGGACCACCTGGTAACTTGGATAATTCCAGGGCTCGATGCCGAAGATCACACCGAGCGGTTCATGCAAAAGCGTTCCATCGGGCAGCGCCGAGGGCAGCCACTGCGGCTGCAAGAATTCGTGTGCACGGATGGCGTAGTATTCGAAGATGCTCGCGCAAAGCTTCACTTCCTTGCGCGCTTCCGCAATGCGCTTGCCCATTTCGAGCGTCATCAATCGTGCCAGTTCTTCCTCGCGCTCAAAGCATAAGTCGGCGGCTCTTAACAGGAACGCCGCGCGTTCCGGAATCGTAGTGCGACGCCATGTCGTGAATCGTCCATGCGCTTGCCCGATCGCACGATCGACCTCCTTCGGCGTCATTTCATTGTAGGTCTTCAGCGTTTGCCCGTTGTAAGCATTGACCGAACGCAGGACAGCACGCTTTTCGGTTTCTTCAGATCTATCTGCGGGCGTTTTAATGCGCTCCTCTTTGTTCGCAGAAGGTGAGATGGCTACGGTCATACCTGAATAATTACGTGACTCGAATCGCCTTTAGTCCGGTAACTTAAGTTACCTTTCGCTCCGGCTACGGCTGCGCATCTTATCTATTGCGTAAGTAAAGTAGCGATGGCGGAGCTGAATCTTCACCCAACCGCATTTCCTAAAATCGAGGCCGCTTGTCCGGAGCTCGATGAAGGACAGATCGCAACTCTCGCCAAGTTCGCTGCCTCCAGACAATTCAAAGCGGGCGAAACATTGATCGCGGCCGGCGAACAGGAACTAAAATTGTTTGTTGTCAAAAGCGGCGAAGTGGAAGTTCGAGAACATTCCTCGGGCGAAGTCGTGACGGTGCTCGGTCCCAGACAATTCACCGGCGAGGTCGATTTGCTCGCCGGCAGGCCGTCCGCGGTCAGTGTCATCGCAAAAACAGACTGCGATACGTATGAAGTTTCGGCCGATGTCTTGAAGAAAATAATCAGGGAAATGCCGCGGTTGAGCGATCTCCTGCTGCGCGCGTTTCTCATGCGCAGAGAATTGATCGAGGAGCTGGGCCTTGCCTCGGTCAGAGTTATCGGCTCGCGTCATTCCAAAGAGACACATCGCATCCGCGAATTTTTGGCGAAAAACAAAATTCCCTTTAGCTGGATCGATTTGGAAAACGATCCGCAAGTCGATGCCTTACTGCAGAACTTTAAGACTGAGCCTAACGAGAC
>Ga0207701_10007143_pt1 | contig 11118 bp, 8 predicted proteins | sample KBSSwiSSwithPhiX_FD_184294 | JGI IMG/M metagenome (GOLD analysis project Ga0207701, IMG submission 184294) | Switchgrass rhizosphere bulk soil microbial communities from Kellogg Biological Station, Michigan, USA, with PhiX - S5 (SPAdes) (version 2) | ecosystem: Environmental > Terrestrial > Soil...
AGCTGGTCTTTCGTTTTTTGCGGTTGGAACAACTCGTTATTTTTACGCACACTTACCTTTTCGCCCGGGTGCAATAACACCTCCTGGTTTCCCGATTGCACTTTCACAATTCCCGATTCTACCACAACTTCTGTTTCAGCATCCGTTTCGCGAATGTTGAACGCCGTGCCAACGACTGTTACGTTAATCGATTTTAGCTGAACTACAAATGGCTTCTCTTTGTTAGGCGTTACTTTAAAAAATGCTTCACCGCGAAGCTGCACTTTTCGCTGATTGCCGCTGAACTTACTATTGTACTGAACCGATGAGTGTTTGTTTAAAGTGACCACAGAGCTATCGGGCAACACCTGGTTGACTGCTTCTTCGTTTGCGGCAATGGTAACCGGCTTATTGGTTGTTCTTTGCCACACCAGGTACGAGAGCGCTGCCAGTCCCACACAAATAATAACGGTTGCTGCAACGCGGAATCCTGAGAAAGCAAAAGCTTTATGCTGAGGCTTCCGTATTCGTTCACGAAATCTTTCCCAGGCAGCGTTTTCATCAACAGTTGGTGGTAGTACAATATTGTGACTGGTTTCCCAGATCAGTTTAAAGTGTTCGAAGTATCGCCTGTTCTCTGCAATTTCTATGATCCATTCTTCCACAATGATGCGCGATTCGTCACTTACTTCGTTAAGCAGGTAACTTGCAAGCAGGTCGTCACTCATATTTGCAGGACGATTGATCACGGGTTGTTTGAGTTTATATTGTTGAGCAGCATAAAAATGAGTATGGGCAGGTAATCGGCAAGTTTGGTGCGAAGAATCCTAAGCGCTTTACCCATCTGGTTCTCCACCGTTTTAATTGAAATGCCAAGCTTTGAAGCGATCTCCTGGTATTTCAATTCTTCGAAACGGCTCATCTGGAAAATGGTTCTGCATTGTTCGGGAAGTTCGGATAGCGCTATATCCAGTTTCTGTTGCAGCTCGCTGAGTTGAATTTTTGATGTGGCATTGTCTGATTCATCTTTCTGGCTCCATGCTTTATACATGGTATAAGTCGCCTTCACTTTTTTGTGTTTCAGGTAGTTGATGCAGTCGTTGTAAACAGACCGGTACAGGTAGGCAGTAACCGAAGTTTGAATATCGATCTTTCCTTTTTTCTCCCATATTTTATAAAACACGTTTTGAACGATCTCTTCTGCATGACTGTCTTCGCGAAGTATCGTTATGGCATAGGCAAACAGTCTCTTGAAATTTGCTTTAAAAAGCGCTTCAAAAGAAGATTCTTCAACCGGTATATGTTGAACAGTTGTTTGGTTTGCCATTTCCATCCTTGTGTGAAAGCTTTCCTTATGAATCAATAGCCCTTCCAATAGTGTCTCTTTAAGGTATGACATCTAAAGGATGGCTTACCCCTATGCCTGGTAAATGTAAATTGAGGAATTTTATTCAATTGTTATTTTCCCTACACATTGGTATGCGACCTTTTCACATGGGTATGCGGTGACTTATCTCCCGCTGGCGGGAGTGGCTCCGCAACAATAGTAAATTACACTGAAACAATGACTGCTGCGGAGCCGAGGGTGGACTAGGAAGTCTCAACTAAAGTCCACCCTCGGTCTCGCGGCAATTTTACTTTTTGTGTAGCATGTAAATCGCTCGACCACTCCCGCCAGCGGGAGATAAGTCGCTGTCATTGAAAACAAATCCACCTGAAAACAGGTCCACCCCCGGTCTCGCGGCAATTATACATTTTGTGTAGCATGTAAATCGCTCGACCACTCCCGCCAGCGGGAGATAAGTTGCTGTTGTTAAGTTCTCGACCACTTCCGTCAGCGGGAGATAAATCTCTAAAGTGTAATGCCTTCTTATACCACTTGATAAATGAACATAGTTTTTCACAATGGAATATTCCCATGCTTTCTCCTGGGTAGTTTTATCACTTTATTTTCCAGCATGGCAAATGCCTTGATCAGTTTTATTCGTGTTTCTTTTGGTTCTATTACTTCATCAATAAAACCTCTTTCGGCAGCCAGGTAAGGAGTGGCAAATTTTTCTCCATACTCCGTTTCTCTCTCCGCAAGTTTTTGTACCGGATCAGTCGCTTCCGCGATTTCTTTTTTGAAAATAATTTCACTGGCCCCCTTCGCTCCCATTACGGCTATTTCCGCTGTGGGCCAGGCGAAATTCATATCTGCTCCGATATGTTTTGAATTCATCACATCATAAGCGCCGCCGTATGCTTTTCTTGTAATGACGGTGATACGGGGAACGGTGGCCTCGCTTAATGCATATAGTAGTTTTGCACCATTGGTAATAATACCATTCCATTCCTGGTCGGTACCCGGCAAAAAGCCCGGCACATCCACCAATACCAATAAAGGAATATTGAAACAATCACAAAAGCGGGTAAACCTTGCCGCTTTTTTTGAGCTGTTAATATCCAGCACGCCAGCCAGGCTCATGGGTTGATTGGCTACAATACCAATACTCCGGCCCGCCAGTCGTGCAAAGCCAACCACGATATTTGTCGCATACTCTTTATGTATCTCAAAAAATGAATCATCATCACAAATGGTTTCTATCACAGACCGCATATCATAAGGCTGGTTGTTACTTTCAGGAATGATCTGTTCCAATGACTCTCTTGTTTCATCTCCTGGCACATATGGAAATTTAGGAGTAGTATCCTCGCAGTTTTGCGGCAGGTAGCTTAATAGTTTTTTTACCTGTGCAATGCACTCCAGATCGTTGGCCGCCGTCAGATGAGTAACGCCGGATTTAGAAGAATGTGCAGAAGCTCCGCCCAGTTCCTCCGAACTTACTTCTTCATTGGTAACTGTTTTCACCACATTAGGCCCGGTAACGAACATATAACTGGTATGCTCAACCATCAGGGTGAAATCAGTCATGGCAGGTGAATACACTGCACCGCCGGCGCAGGGACCCATGATAGCTGATAGCTGCGGAATAACACCGGAAGACAACACATTTCTGTAAAAGATATCCGCATAGCCTCCCAGTGATCTTACACCTTCCTGTATTCTTGCGCCTCCAGAATCATTCAACCCGATCATTGGTGCACCCGTCTTCATAGCAAGATCCATGACCTTACATATTTTTTCTGCGTGCGTTTCAGACAGTGCGCCACCGAACACGGTAAAGTCCTGTGCAAACACATAGGCAAGCCGGCCGCTGATAGTTCCATAACCGGTAACAACACCATCGCCATAAAACTGTTGGTCTTCCATCCCGAAATCTTTGGTACGATGAAGTACAAGGGCGCCAATCTCTTCAAAGGATCCGGGATCCATCAGAAGTGTAATACGCTCCCTGGCAGTCAATTTTCCTTTTTTATGCTGCACAGCATTTCTTGCCGCACCCCCACCCTGCTTTCCTTCCTCAATCTTATTTCGTAATATTTCTGACTTAGCTTTTTTCATGAATCTCATTATTATTTTTCCAATAGCCGGTTTTTCCAATTGGTTAAAACGGGTTCAACAGGTTTTATTTTTTTTTGTTGATCTAAAAAATATTTCAATGCAACGATGGACGCCAGTTCGGCATTGGCCCTTTGTTTGTCTACCAGCTTTTCCGGTGTATAATATTTTTTTACAAAATGCGTATCAAATTTCCCGGATACAAAAGCTTCATGCTCAAAAACAAAATTGCCAAAGGGCAGCGTAGTGGCTATGCCTTCAATTTTATATTCCTTAATAGCCGCTTTCATTTTTTGAATGGCCTCATTCCTGTCTTTTGCATGTGTCACCAGTTTGGCGATCATCGGGTCATAATAAACAGGAATGGCCATGCCTTCTGTGTATCCATCATCTATTCTTATTCCTTCGCCACAAGGTTTTATATATTTGGTCAATGTGCCGATAGAAGGTAAAAAATCATCCAGTGGATCTTCAGCATACACACGCAATTCAAGAGCATGTCCATGGATAACGATATCATCCTGTGCGAAACTTAACTTTTCTCCTCTTGCAATTTTTATTTGTTCTTCCACCAGGTCAATGCCTGTTATCATTTCGGTAACGGGATGTTCAACCTGCAACCGGGTATTCATTTCCAAAAAATAAAAGTTCAGTTGATCATCCACCAAAAACTCTACGGTGCCTGTGCTGGTATAGTTACAGGATTTGGCAACCATCACGGCTGCATCTCCCATTTTTTTTCGAAGTTCAGGAGTCAGAATGGAGGAAGGAGATTCTTCCACCACCTTCTGGTGGCGCCGTTGTATACTGCATTCCCGTTCAAACAAGTGAACAGTATTACCATGCTTATCCGCCAAAACCTGTATCTCTATATGCCGTGGCGAGTCCACATATTTTTCAATAAACACAGCACCATCGCCAAACGACGATCTTGCTTCGCTGATGGCCCTTTGCATCTGCTCTTCCAATTCGTTTTCATGTTCCACTACTCTCATTCCTTTGCCACCACCGCCCGCAGATGCTTTTATTAAAATCGGATACCCTATTTTGCCTGCCACTTCTTTCGCAATGGTAATATCTTCAATCGCCTTATCAATGCCCGGTACCATTGGGACATTATATTTTCTCACCGATTCTTTAGCTGCCAGTTTCGAGCCCATTATCCGCATAGCTTCGTGGCCGGGGCCGATAAAATTGATTCCTGCCTCTTCTACTTTTCTGGCGAATTCCGCATTCTCACTCAGGAAACCATAACCGGGGTGAATGCCGTCTACACCCAACTCGTTGGCAACAGCAATTATCTTATCACCGTTAAGATAAGATTGACTGGAAGGTGCAGGCCCGATACAGACAGCTTCATCTGCAAATAACACATGCGGCGCACTGCGATCAACTTCGGAAAATATCGCCACGGATTTGATACCCATCTTCCGAATCGTTCGCATGATCCTTAAAGCAATCTCCCCGCGGTTGGCAACTAATATCTTTTGCATTGTTAACTATTATTCCAACTCTAAAAGGACCTGGCCTTTCTCAACAGCCTGTCCGGCAGATACCGATACTTTTTTGATGATGGCACTGGTTTGGATAATAATACTGTTCTCCATCTTCATGGCCTCGAGTATTAAAAGTTTATCGCCTTCCTTTACTTCCTGGCCATCAGTTACGACGATTTCTAACACCAGCCCCGGCATGGGTGCCTTAATCTCTTTCACTTGTTTAATATTTGCTTTGCCAAAACCCATTTGTTCCAGCACCTGGTCAAGCTCATCCTTTATTTCAATATCGAATGTTTCACCTTCTATTTCAATTTTTAGTCTTTTAGCTGTTGCATTGGCCTCAAGCAGTTTTGCATTACTGCAGCAATGATCTTTTATAAGACTGAATGATACAGGAGATAGTGCAACCAGGTCTGCCTTATCAATTTCATCTTTTGTAAAAGAAAATAAGAACCCGTTTGTTTTTACATTGTACGTTTTAACGTCATCAGGCATATACCAGGTTTGTACTCTAAATTAAGTAATCTGGAAATTGAAGTAGAAAAAGGCCGTATTTCAAATTTTAGTGCAGTTCATGTAACCATGCACGTGGTATATGTAAATTTTTATCAATTAACAAATACATTTCATCTAACGAGGTTACATTTCTATAAAAGTATTTTTATGAAGAATATTCTACCCTTTCTTATTATTTCCTGTGTTTCTTGTTCTACCGAAAAACCACTCAGTACACTGCCATCTCAAAACAATCACACCTATCGTGTTGATTATCTTTTTGAGCATGACGGTTGTAAAGTTTACCGCTTTTATGATATGGGAAAGTATGTATATTTTACAAGCTGCCAGGGCGAAGCGATTGTGGCAAACAACGACAGCACGTATATAAGTAATACTACCAGCCTAAAAGATCGCACCGGTTACAGAAACTGATTCCATTGTTCAGGCTTCTTTCAACAATGGTAAGATCAAGGGTAGGAAATCCATTGAAACGATGGCCCCTTACTGGCCGACTGCAACCGGACCTTTTGCCGCGCCGATGAACGAGATCCCCAAGGCCGTTTTTACAAAGACTCTTCGCAAAGATTTTTGGTTTCTCCGCAGATCCTTCGTCGGCCGGAGTTTACCCTGAGGCATAAGCCGAACGAGGCCTCCTCTGGATGACAGCCTCTTTTGTGCAACTTCCGAACTGGCGGTCTTTATGCGCAGCCAAAATTCATTTTTATTCAATTGCAATCGTTTGCTTAAGTATTAACTGTCAGTTGTGTGATTTTTAGTACTAAATTATTCCCGATTGACAGGAAGCCTATGAAATTTTTTGTTTGCATTTCTCTTTTGTTTTGGCTAACCGGTTGGAATCTTCCTGTGAAGTCACAGACTGAGGACAAGCCACCCGTGTATGAAGTCAAAAAGTGGACTGCTCCCATTTCAATCGATGGCAACTGGAATAAAAAAATATGGAAGAAAACGAATGCAGCAGTGATCAGCAACTTCATACGAAAGGTCCCCTCCTTCCACCCGGTTGCTGAAGTGAAAATGCGCTATGACACAGAATATATTTATGTGATATTCCGCGTGCAAGATCGCTATGTGCGAAGTATAACGACTGAACCCAATGGACCCGTATGGAAAGACGCCGCTGTTGAATTCTTTTTTTGTCCCGACACTACCAGGCCTGATCAATATTTTAATCTTGAGATCAATTGCGGTGGCACTGCATTGCTCGGCTTTCGTTCGAATCAACCAACGCCGGAAGACATAAAGACCATCAAGATCGCTCATTCATTACCACAGATAGTGGACCCTGAAATCAGCGATCCGGTGACCTGGACGCTTGAATATCAGATACCCTTGAACACACTTGAAAAATATTCAATTGTTAGCCGTCCGGCGAAAGGCGTTAAGTGGAAGGCAAACTTCTGCAAAATCGCTGAAAATAATTCTAACCCACATTACATGACATGGAGCCCTATAAATGCGCCAAAACCGAATTTTCATATGCCTCAATTTTTTGGGACCTTACTATTTCAATAAATGTTGGAGCCGGACAAAATGAATTTAATTGATTACAAACCTTTGAAGGATATAAATAAGAGAGTAAACGGCAGTGTAGCAATTTACCTGCTGATAAGTTGTTGTTTCACATTGGGAGCTGCTGCCCAGGAAACCGGATGGCGGGTACCGTCATGGGCAGACACAGCGGTACGACCATTCACAGTAACAAAGGCCGCGGTCGCAGAAGGAAAAAACATTTATTCAACCTATTGTGCAGCCTGCCATGGCAAAGAAGGCAATGGAAAAGGCGCACCGGGAATATCATTCGAAGTGCAACCCGCAAGCTTTCGCGACAGGGAAACGATGAAACAAAAAGATGGCACTCTGTTCTGGAAGATCACAAAAGGGCATGGTGCAATGCCCGGCTTCGCCAGTTCTCTGACAATAGACCAGCGTTGGAAAGTTGTCGCTTACCTGCGCGAGTTTTCCAAAGATAAGAACGGCAAGCTGCCACCTGCTTTTGATCACTCTCTGCCTGTGGCTGGTTACGCCATCGACAAGGCAATGACCAGCAATTATTTTGCGGTTCCGGCAAAAGTGAAAAATGTTGTCGGTTCGAAAACAATGTCGTTCATGGTAGACACAGTTGTAGGCGGAATGACGTTGCCCTGGAGTATGGCCTTCCTGCCCGACAGCCAAACTGTTCTTATAGCCGAACGTTCCGGCAAACTGCTCATTATAAAAAATGGAAGAAAACAATCGGGCCCGGTAACCGGTGATGTTCCGACGAGCCTTCGCGACATCGAGCTTCATCCAGACTTCGAAAAAAATCATCTTCTTTATTTATCATATTACATTGAACCTGTAAAGAGTGAAGACACTACAAAAAGAAAAGGCGGCTACGCCGTGATTATGCGCGGCACACTCGAAGGTGATGTTTTAAAGGACACGCAGATCCTCTACAAAGCCGGCCCGTTTCGTGAGGATGGATTTTGGTATGGCAACATGCTTGCATTCGACCAGGAAAACCACCTCTATATAACTATGGGCCAGCGTACAATTCCAAACATGCATAAGTGGAATACCGCGCAGGACAAGTCAGTGGTGTCAGGAAAAATCATAAGGCTCAATGATGACGGAACAATTCCAAAAGACAATCCGTATGTTGATTCTGCCGGCGTACTTCCTGAAATTTACACACTTGGCCATAGGCAACCCGAGGGATTGGTGTATGACATGCATACCGGAAAGCTATGGGAAAATGAACATGGAGAAATGGGAGGATGTGAACTGAACATCATCGGCGCCGGAAAGAATTATGGCTGGCCGAAAACAACCTTCAGCATCAACTATGATGGAACAATAATTACGAATGACACAGTGCTTCCGGGCATGGAACTGCCCGCGCGTTATTGGCGGCCAGCACTTGCGCCGGCAGGGATGGATTTCGTGTATGGAGATCGCTACCCGGGATGGAACGGCAACGTGTTCATCGGATCGCTCGTGCAGAAAAAATTAAATCGTACCATCATGAATGGCGACCAGGCTATTGGAGACGAAAGCCTGATTCAAGGTATCGGGAGAGTACGGGATGTTGTTTTCGCACCCGATGGCTTCTTATATGTTCTTACAGAAGACACAGGTTTGCTGGTTAGAATACTGCCTGTAAAAAAGGCAACGGGAAAGATTGCGGCTCGTTAACCGCACAAAAGATTTTCGAAATGCTAAACACAATTTCATTCAGCACAATCGCGAGAACTTTCATTCTATTCGCTTCGCTGTGTCTCTGCATAATTTCTTTGCGCGCACAGAATTTTGATTTGCTGTTAAAGGGCGGTCATGTGATAGATCCAAAAAACAACATCGATGCACTGATGGATGTTGCCATTGAAAGTAAGAAGATAGCGAAAGTGGCAGCAAACATTCCGGCCAATTCAGCAAAAAAGGTGATTGATGTAAGTGGACTTTATGTTACGCCAGGCCTCATTGACATGCACGCACATCATTTTCCCAACATTTCGAATTACAGGATAGGCGATCCTTTTCCCGATGGTTTCACATTTCGATGTGGGATTACCACTAGTATAGATGCGGGTAGCTCAGGATGGAAATCATTTCCTGAATTTAAAAAACAAACTATCGACAATTCCAAAACACGTGTGCTTGCCTGGCTCAACATCGTTGGCGATGGTTTCCTTGGACGGGAACCGTATGAGCAGAATACCAGTGATATGGATCCGCGCCTCACGGCACTCGCTGTTAAAACGTATAAACCTTATATCATTGGAATTAAAGTGGCGCATTACACCGGAAATGATTTTATTCCCATCGATCGCGCCGAAGAAGCCGGAAAGCAGGCCAACGTTCCGATCATGGTTGATTTTGGAGAACATCAACCGCCATTATCGATCCAGGAATTATTTATGAAACATTTCAGGCCGGGTGACATTTTCACGCATTGTTTTGCGAACAATCCTGATACCAGGGAAACAATTGTCGACGCAAATGGGAAAGTGAAGCCTTTCGTTTTCGAGGCTAGAAAAAAAGGAGTTGTATTCGATGTTGGCCATGGTGGAGGAGCATTTTCATTTTCCCAGGCGATCCCTGCACTCGAACAGAACTTTCCTCCTAATTCTATCAGTACCGACTGGAACAAAAACAGTACAAATGGCGCAATGAAGGATCTGTTGAATGTAATGTCGAAATTTATGGCGATGGGTATGGACCTAGCTACAGTCATTCGCTTAACCACCGTGAATCCGGCAAAACAAATTAAACGTGAGGAACTCGGCAATCTTTCAATTGGCGCCGAGGCTGATGTTGCAGTATTCAGTTTAAGAAAAGGAAATTTCGGATTCGAAGACGTGCAAAAAAAGACGATCACCGGAACTCAAAAGCTGGAAGCTGAACTTACGATTCGTGCTGGTGAAATCGTTTGGGACCTCAACGGAATAAGTATGGATAAATGGACACAAAATAAATAATCATCAATAAATTTTTTATGAAACGCAGAGAAATACTAAAAGGAATAGCGCTGCTTCCCATTGGCGGAGCCGGTATGTTTCCGCATGAATCATTAGCAGCTGCCCACCAGGTTCAGGTTCCTGGTGGTCCATTGTTGCCGGGACCTCAGATATTTCAGTCAATCGGCGTCGAACCGGTAATTAATTGCATGGGCACGTTCACGATCATCGGCGGTTCACTTGAAAGGAAGTCGGTGTGCGAAGCCATGGAGGCTGCGTCGAGAAATTTCGTTCAGTATGATGAGCTGGCTTATGCGATTGGTCAACGTCTTGCTGACATAACAAAAGCCGAATGGGGAATGGTTTCTGCAGGTTGTGCGGCAGGGCTTAAACATGTGACAGCTGCCTGCGTAACCGGTGGCAACCCGGAAAAACTCCTCCGTATCCCGGACCTTACTGGTTTTGAAAAAAACGAAGTGGTAGTTCCCCGCAACTCCCGTAACGTATATGATCATGCGATACGGAACGTTGGAGTGAAGATGATCAACGTAGAATCTCTTGAAGAAATGGAAAGGGCACTTGGCCCTAAGACCGCAATGGTGTATGCGCACGCTGCAAAGAAAGATCCCTTTTCAGTTGAAGAGATTGCAAAATTGACAAGAGCTAAAAATATTCCGTTTCTTGTTGACGCGGCCGCTGAAGACCTGACTGTACCTTGCGTACATCTCGAAAAAGGTGCTGACGTTGTCGCCTACAGTGGAGGAAAAGCACTCTGCGGGCCTCAGTGTTCGGGAATAGTGCTTGGACGAAAAGATATCCTGCAGTCAGCCTGGCAGGCGAGTTCACCACATCATGGTCCCGGAAGAGACAACAAGGTGGGTCGTGAAGAAATGATCGGTGCACTTGCTGCTGTTGAAGCATGGATCACTTTCGATCATAAAGCTCAATGGACTAAATGGCTTTCTTACCTGGACACCATTGCGAAAAAAATTGCGAAAGTGGAATCGATAAAAACGTCGGTGCGTGAACCATCAGGTCTTAGTAATAATAGTCCCGTGTTGGTCATCTCATGGGATCCACTCAAGCTGAATATCACTGGCGAAGAAGTGGCGGAGGAACTTGGTCGAAACAAGCCGCGCATTGCTCTTTCTTTTGGAACAAAACGCAATGCTCCGAGCGAACCAGGGTTAACTTCCATTAATGTTACAGCCGGTCAAATGCAACCTGGCGAAGATAAAATTGT
>Ga0207701_10007144_pt1 | contig 11118 bp, 7 predicted proteins | sample KBSSwiSSwithPhiX_FD_184294 | JGI IMG/M metagenome (GOLD analysis project Ga0207701, IMG submission 184294) | Switchgrass rhizosphere bulk soil microbial communities from Kellogg Biological Station, Michigan, USA, with PhiX - S5 (SPAdes) (version 2) | ecosystem: Environmental > Terrestrial > Soil...
GCGGTGCTCGGAGTATTGCTGCTGATGCTTGCGGTTTCGGCGCCGCAAGCGCGCGAGTGGGACGATCAGGTCGTCAAGGCCGCGCAGAAAAACTTTCCCGAGTACCTCGATCTGCTGGCGATCGCCGATGTTGCCGACAATCCGGCCGATATCCAGCGCAACGCCGCGTTTCTGCAGCAGGCGTTTAACCGGCGCGGGTTCAAGACGCAGCTGCTGACGAATCCGGCCGACCGGCCGCTGGTATTGGCAGAACTGAAGGCAGCGAGTGCCGGCGCGAAGACGCTGCTGCTGTACATTCATTTCGACGGCCAGCCGGTCATTCCCGAGGAGTGGGCGCAGAAGAGTCCATTCGATCCGGTCGTCAAGCAGCGCGACGGGCAGGGCGCGTGGCACGAAATTGCGCGCGACAAGCTGCTCGCGCAGCCGTTCGATCCGGAACTGCGCGTGTTCGCGCGCGCCGCATCCGACGACAAGGCGCCGATCATGATGCTGCTGACGGCGATCGACATGCTCAAGGCGCAGGGCAAGGCGCCGGCGTCCAACATCAAGGTGATACTGGACTCGGAAGAAGAGATCGGTTCGCCGAGCCTGGCCGGCGTCGTCGAGGCCAATGCCGCGGCGTTCAAGGCCGATGCGCTCGTGATCCTCGATGGCCCGGTGCACGGCTCGGGCCGGCCGACGCTGGTGTTCGGCAATCGCGGCATCGCGCAAGCCGCGCTCGTCGTCTACGGCCCGCGCTCGCCGTTGCACAGCGGCCACTTCGGCAACTACGTGCCGAATCCGGCGCTGCGGCTGGCGGCGCTGCTGGCCAGCATGAAGGACGATCGCGGGCGCGTGCTAGTCGATGGCTATTACGCCGGCATAGCGTTGACGCCGGACGACAAGGCCGTGCTCGCCGCAACCGGCGACGACGAGGCCGCGTTGCTCAAGCGCGCCGGCATCGCGCGCGCCGAGAGCGTCGGCGCCACGTATCAGGAGGCCCTGCAGTATCCGTCGCTCAACGTGCGCGGCATGTCTGCTGCGGCCATAGGCGCAAAAGCGGCGAACATCGTTCCGAGCGAAGCGACGGCGGAACTCGACCTGCGCACGACGCCGGAAGCCGACGGCCGGCATCTGTTCGAATTGCTCAAGGCGCACATCGAGAAGCAGGGCTACCACCTGACCGACGGGCCGCCAAGCGATGCCGATCGCGCCAAGTACGACAAGCTCGCGAGCTTCCGGCTCGGGTCGGTGCAGAGCGCCGAGCGTACCTCGATGGAGTCGCCGCTCGCGCAATGGGCGGTCACCGCGCTCAAATCCGCCACCGCTCCGGATCCCGGCAGCGATCCGGTGCGGATCCGCATGATGGGCGGCACCGTGCCTACCGACGTGCTCGTCGATGCGCTGCACCTGCCGTTCATTGGCGTGCCGACCGTCAATGCCGACAACAACCAGCATGCGCATGACGAGAATCTGCGCATCGGCAATTTCATCGGCGGGACGCAGACGCTGTTCAGTCTGCTGGTGACGCCATTTCCGTAGGCCGATTGGGCGTAGACCGTGCCGCCGGAAAAAGAAACCGGCGTTCTATTCGCGCAATGCCTGCAGCAGCGCGTCGCGCGGCAATTTTCCCGTGCCATTGCGCGGCAGGGCGTTGACGATGCGCAGAGGCCGCGGCAGGAATACCGGATCGACCGCGGCGCGCAGCGCCGCGAGGATCTGCGCCTCGGACAATGCCGGAGCGACGACCAGCGCCGCGAGGCGGCACACGCTGCCAGCGTCTGCATCGAGTGTGAACATCACGCCGTCCTCGACGCCGGCGATCGCCAGCAAGCGGCGGTTGAGGTCGCCGAGCGACGCGCGTTTGCCGGCAATCTCGAGCAGGTCGCTGTTGCGGCCGCGCAGCACGAACTGCCGCGATGGCAGCAGCTCGACGATGTCCTGAAGCAGGGTCGGCTCCCGGAAGTGCGCCGCTTGCACGAGCGTGCCGTCCGGCTGCGGATGCAATTCGACTCCCGGATACAGACGCCACGGCTCGTCATGGACGGTTCGCCGGTGCGCGATCACGCAGGTTTCGGTCGAGCCGAATACTTCGATGACGGGCGCCGCGAACTGCCGTTCGGCCTCCGCGGCGAGTTCCTTTTCGAGCGGCGCCGTCGCCGTCACTATTGCCTGCAGCGGCGGCAGCGCCGAGCCGTCGCGCAGCAGGGCGCGCAAGTGGATCGGCGTCGTGACCAGCACGCGTGGTGCCGGCGTGGCGGCGAGTGCCTGGGCAATGTCGGCGGGAAAGAACGGCTGGCCCGAATAGATCGCCGCGCAGCTGCGCAACGGCAACAGCACCGACATTTCGAGTCCGTACATGTGCTGTGGCGGCACTGTGGCGACGAGATTGACGGCAGTCGTGTCGGCGCCAAGCACGGCCGCGTTCATCGCGCTGCTCGCGCAGACGCTGGCCCAGGTTTTCATGTTCGCTTTTGGCGTGCCGGTCGAACCGGAGGTGAAGCCGATCGCCACGATGTGGTCGCCGGCGATGGCCGGAACGGCGTGGGCCGGCTCGAGGCTCAGGCCGGCCAGCGCGGGCAGTTCGAAGTGACGCACCTGCGCGGCGTGGGTGCGATCGCCGAGTGCATAGCTGGCCGGATAGGCGTGCAGCACATCGGCAACGGCCTGCGCCGCGCGCGACGCCGGCAGCAGATTGGTTTGCCCGGCCAGGATCACCGCGCAGAAAGCGACGAGGAATTCGTAGCGGTCTTCGCACAGATTGACGGCATGACTGCCGGCCGGCAGACGCGCAGCGAGCGCCTGTGCCTGGGCGATGAAGCGCGCGACATCGATCGTCTCGCCGCGATCGAGTATCAGGGCGCGTTGCAAATTTCCATCGGCAAGCAGCGGCAGAGCCGCGCGTGGCGTCAGGTCAGGTTGAAATACCGCGGACACGTCCCCTCCCGATCAGGCCCGGATGATTTCTCCGTCGATCGCGTCGCGGATCGGCGTCGGCCGGTCGAGTCCCCCCGTCGGCCCATCCAGAATATACGCAAGTTCATCGCCGAATGCTGAACGGACCTCCGCGGCCGAGCGCGCCGGCGGCTCGCCGTGGCGGTTCGCGCTGGTCGACACGATTGCCGCGCCAAAGGCCCGGCACAGCTGCGCGGCCAGCGCGTGGGCGGTCACGCGCAGGGCAATGCCCGAATGCCCTCCGGCCAGCCACAGTGGCGTCTGCGCCGAGCGCGGCAGCACCCAGGTCTGCGGTCCCGGCCACGCCGCGCGCGCGCGCGCGATCGCATCCGCCGGCGCCGGGCCGATGAATTTTTCCACTTGTGCAAAATCCGCGGCGATCAGCAGCACGCCCTGCGTCGCCGGCCGCTGCTTCAACGCGAACAGGCGCGCGACCGCATCGGCATCGGACGGGTCGCAACCCAGGCCATAGACCGCCTCGGTCGGGTAGGCAACGACGCCGCCCTGGCGCAATGCTGCGACAGCTTGCGCGATCGCCGCATCCATCGCTCAGCCCGCGGGTTTCTTTTTCGCTGCGGTCTTCTTGCCGCCAGCTTTCTTCGCCGCCGCTTTCTTTGCCGTTGCCTTCTTCGCGGCTTTCTTCACGGCCGGCTTCGGCGTCTTGGCGGCCGGCGCCGGTTTGGCCGCCTTGGCCGGCGCCGCCGGCGCTTGCCTGGCGCCCTTGCCGAAACGGCCACCGCGCTTGGGTTTGACCGGCGCGGCCGCAAGCAGCTCGGCGCATTCGGCCTCGGTCAGGCTTGCCGGCTCACGATCCTTCGGAATGCGCGCGTTCTTCTCGCCATCGGTAATGTACGGACCGTAGCGGCCATTGAGCACCTGGATCGCGCCGTCGCGGAAGCTCGCGATCAGGCGATTGCGCGCGAGTTCGGCCTTTTCGTGCAGCAACTCGAGCGCGCGTGGCAGTTCGATCGTGTACGGGTCGTCCTCGGGCTTCAGCGAAGCGTAAACGCTGCCGTGCTTGACGAACGGTCCGAAGCGGCCGATGCCGGTGCTTATCGTCACACCGTCCGGGGCGGTGCCCAGATCGCGCGGCAGCTTGAACAGATGCAGTGCGTCTTCGAGCGTGATCGTGTGGATGCTCTGTCCCGGCCGCAGGCTGGCAAAACGCGGCTTGTCGTCATCATCCTTCGTGCCGATCTGCGCCATCGGTCCGTAACGGCCGAGGCGCACGGTGACGGGCTTGCCGGAAGCAGGCTCGACGCCCAGTTCGCGCGAGCCGCTGGCTTCGGCGCGGTCGACGCTCTCGCTCTTGTCGGCTACCAGCGCCTTGAACGGCGTCCAGAACCGCTGCATCAGCGGCACCCAGTCTTCCTCGCCGCGGCTGACCGCGTCGAGTTCGTCCTCGAGTTTGGCGGTGAAGTCGTAATCGACGTACTGGGTGAAATGCGCCGACAGGAACTTCGCCACGGCGCGGCCGACGTCGGTCGGCTTGAACCGGCGGCTGTCGAGCGTGACGTATTCGCGGTTCAGCAGCGTCTGGATGATGCTCGCGTAGGTCGATGGGCGGCCGATGCCGTACTCCTCGAGCGCCTTGACCAGGCTGGCTTCGGAGTAGCGCGGCGGCGGCTCGGTGAAATGCTGGTCGGCGAGGATGTCGGCCAGCGGCACGGCTTCGCCGATCTTCATCAGCGGCAGCTTGCGGTTTTCGTCGTCGTCCTCCGCGGTCTTCGCGTCGCGCCCTTCTTCGTAGACAGCGAGGAAGCCCGGGTCGACGATCGTCGTGCCGCTGGCGCGGAACGCTGAATCGCCGCCGGCGTCGAGATCGACGGAAACGGTGTTCAACGTCGCGTACTGCATCTGGCTGGCGACCGCGCGCTTCCAGATCAGGTCATACAGCTTGCGCTGATCGTCGCTGAGGAAGCCGGCGACGCTCGCCGGTGTGTGCAGCGCCGATGTCGGGCGGATTGCCTCGTGCGCTTCCTGCGCGTTCTTGGATTTCGAGCGGTACAGATTCGGACTTTCCGGCAATGCCTTCGCGCCGAAGTCGCGCGCGATGACCTTGCGCAATTCAGCGATCGCATCGACGCCGATATTCAGCGAATCGGTACGCATGTACGTGATCAGACCGACCGTGCCCTCGTCGCCGATCGCCACGCCCTCGTACAGGCCCTGGGCGATGCGCATCGTGCGGCTGGTCGAGAAACCGAGCTTGCGCGCGGCCTCCTGCTGCAGGGTCGACGTCGTGAACGGCGGCGACGGGCGGCGCTTGCGCTCCTTCGACTGCACTTCGCTGACGACGAGGCGGCCCTGCGCGGATTTCATCAGCGCGTCGCGCGCGGCGTGCGCATCGCGCTCGTTGGTCAGGTCGAACTGCTCGAATTTCTTGCCGCGCAGCTTGAGCAGGCGCGCGCTGAAGCGCTGGTCCGGGTGCGCGCAGTCGGCTTCGATCGACCAGTACTCGCGCGCCTTGAACGCCTCGATTTCTTCTTCGCGCTCGACGATCATGCGCAGCGCCGGCGATTGCACGCGTCCGGCGGACAGGCCGCGCTGCACCTTGCGCCATAGCACCGGCGACAGGTTGAAGCCGACCAGGTAGTCGAGGGCGCGGCGCGCCTGTTGGGCGTTGACCAGGTCGAGCGACAGGTCGCGCGGATTGGCCACGGCCTCGAGGATCGCATGCGGCGTGATCTCGGAGAACACGACGCGATGCAGCTTCTTGCCGTCGAGCAGGTTGCGCTCGCGCAGGATTTCGGCGATGTGCCAGGAGATCGCCTCGCCTTCGCGATCCAAGTCGGTCGCCAGATACAGGGAGTCGGCTTTGGCCGCGGCCTTGGCGATCGCCGCGACATGCTTTTCGTTCTTCTCGATGACCGCGTAGTTCATCGCGAAGCCGCGGTCGGTATCGACCGCGCCTTCCTTCGGCACCAGATCGCGCACGTGACCGTACGAGGCAAGCACGTCGAAGTCCTTGCCCAGATACTTGTTGATCGTCTTCGCCTTGGCCGGCGATTCGACGATGAGCAGATTTTTCGCCATGAGCGGTTTCCGATACCTTTTCTGCAGCGATGCAGCGCGAGGGCGCGGCAGTGTATGCGAACGCGAGCGCGGGCGCGCCTTATTTCAGTCAAAACACACTGACGCGTGTGCTGTCAAGCGCTGCCGCCTGTCGCCCGGGGTCTGGAGCCGCGATTTTCAGGGAGTCATGCGAGCACGTAGCGGCCGCCACTTGCCGCCGAAACAACGCCTTCGAGTTCCAGCACGAGCAGCATCGACGACAGCGCCGGGACCGGCAGTCTGCTGCGCTCTGCAAGCTCATCCAGGCTCACCGGCGTTCGATCGAGCGCGGCGAGCAGACGGACGTATTCCGGATCGCGCTTTGCCGCCGCTCGCGCCGGACTCGACTGCCCATCGCGGCTGTCACGCTCGCCGAGCCGCCCGCGCAGATGATCGGCCAGACGCGCGCCGATTCCGCGCAACTGGTCGAGCACCTCGTCGGCGGTCTCGACCAGCATCGCGCCATCGCGAATCAGTTTGTGACAGCCGCGGGCCAGCGGACTGTGGATCGAGCCGGGAAGAGCGAACACCTCGCGGCCCTGCTCGGCCGCGAGCCGCGCCGTGATCAGCGAACCGGACTTCAGGCCCGCTTCGATCACCAGGGTACCGAGGCTCAGGCCGGCGATGATGCGGTTGCGCCGCGGGAAATGCTCGGGCTTGCCGGCGGTTCCGGGCGGAAACTCGCTGACCAGCGCGCCGTTGGCGCGGATGCGCGCAGCCAGATCGCCATGCTGGCGCGGGTAGATCAGGTCGGTTCCGGTGCCGAGCACGGCGATCGTTGTGCCGCCGGCGTCGAGCGCGGCCGCATGCGCCGCGCCGTCGATGCCTTCGGCAAGGCCGCTCGTGACGACGTTGCCGGACTGCGCGAATGACCCGGCGAAAGCGCGCGCGTTGGCCAGCCCGCTGGCCGTCGCATTGCGCGAACCGACGATCGCGATCTGCGCCGACCACAGATGGGTCGGGTCTCCGGCGACGAACAGTGCGGCCGGTGCGCTCGGAATGTCGCGCAGTAGCGCCGGATAGTCGTCGCTGGCGAACGGAATCAGATGGTGCCCGGGCTGGTCGAGCCAGCGCCGGTCCGCAACTTGCGTTTCGCTATCCGGCGAGCAGACCGCGTCGCGAGCGGTGGATGGAATCGACGGCTCGCGGCGCGCCTGTGCCACGACGCTTCGGGCCGAGCCGTGGCGCGCTACCAGCGTACGGATCGCGCCGGCACCGAGGCCGGGCGCGCGCAACAACGCCAGCCAGGCAAGGGCTTCGTCAGCGGCGGCGGCATCGGCGGTCATGCAAGCGTTCCATGCGTGCGGTTGGGGCAGCTGAAAAAAGAATGGCGCGGAGGTCCGCGCCATTCTTGCATGACTTATGTTCGCTCGTCAGCGCTGATTCAAATCAACGATGATCGGGCTCGAACAGGCGGTCGCCGACGTGTACCGGACGGATGCCGTCCATGATCAGCGCATAGCTGACGTGGGCGAATGTGCGGAACACCATCAGGTGACCGACATAGTCGCGCGGCACGAACACCGTCGCCTCGCTGGGATGGAAGAAGGCCTTGCTGCTGCCCTCCGGATAATCGGTTTGGTCCTGCACCGTGTCCTCGGCATGGAAGATCGAGAACACCTGCCCGTTCTGGATGCCGTCCTCGGCACCGAAGGAAGTGGCCACGACCTGCAGGCGCCCGACATTGGCCACGCCACCGAATGCAATGACCTGCATGCCCGCCGGCACGGCATTCGGCGGCCGCGGCATGAATTCCGGATCGTACGGCACCGGGTCGGCCGGTATCACGTAGTCGCCCTTGCGCACTTCGAATTCGGAGTCGAGCACGAGCACCGATGCCGGACTGCCGCTGCGCGTGACTTCGACATTGGCGAATTGCAGGACCTCGTAACCGAGGAAATGCACGTCGCCGGACAGCGTGAAATCCCACGGCCCGCTTTCCCAGAGCATGCTCGGACGGTCGTACTCGTTTTCCATCGACTGCCGGTAGATCTGGGTCGGCTGGTTCGCGTCTTTCGGCGTGAATTGGACATAGCGCCCGACGACGCGAATCACGGAGAAACGCTGGCCCTGTTGCGCGTCGAGTCCGCGCACGAAGGCGAGGTTCCCAGGCGTGCCGACAATATGCCCGTCCTCGAAGCCGACAACGTGCGGGGCCGTGTCGAACTCTTCCTTGCTGATGATGCGCGGACGATGCAGGAACAACGCGATCGCGTCGAGCGGCAGCGGCGCGATGGCTTTTTCCAGCGGCGTGGCGCGAATGTGGGGCTGCAAGCCGCTCTGAGTCGTCGTCGCGGTGCTTTCACCGACTCTAAGCCGCGGCTGGCCGTCGACGTAGGCCAGGTTCACCACGTCGCCCGGATAGATCAGATGCGGGTTCTTGATCTGCCCGTTCGCCTGCCAGACTTCCGGCCAGAGCCAGGGCTTCTTCAGGAAACGCGCGGAAATGCTCCAGAGCGTATCGCCCTTTTGCACCGTGTAGCTGTCCGGATGGCTATCGTTCAGTTCGACATTGGCGGCATAGACCGTCAAAGTCAGCAACAGGCCGACAAAAACTGCAGGTAGTTTTTTAAGCATGGCTGCCAATTACCTGATTCCCCAGGGGCTTGTCGAGTGTATCCGAAATATTCACGGACGCAAATGACCGGGTTCGCACTATAGGGGGACAACACGCCCGCTACTGTGAAGCAGTGCTCGGCCGGGGACCGATATGCAGCCAAAAGTCGCGCCAAGTACTCAATCGGCGTACAATTTTTGCCAGATTTCGCGGCCGCGGCGAGTGCCCGCGAGCGATTAGATATCCCATGAGCATACTGACGATTCTCGAATTTCCCGATCCGCGGCTGCGCAACAAGGCGCAGCCCGTGGCCGTGTTCGACACGGCCCTGCAAACCCTCATCGACGACATGTTAGAGACGATGTACGCCGCGCCGGGCATCGGGCTGGCGGCGACCCAGGTCAACGTGCACAAGCAGTTGCTCGTGCTCGACATCTCCGAGGAAAAGACGGCGCCGCTGGTGCTGATCAATCCAAGGATCGTCGCGCTCGAAGGCAGCCAGACCTATCAGGAGGGCTGCCTGTCGGTTCCCGGCATCTATGCCGATGTAGAACGCGCCGACCGCATCAGCGTCGAGGCGGTCGACCGCCATGGCCAACCGCTGAAGTTCGATGCCGACGGGCTGCTCGCAGTCTGCATCCAGCACGAGATGGATCACCTGGCCGGCAAGCTCTTCGTCGATTACCTGTCGCCGCTCAAGCGCGAGCTGGTGCGCCGCAAGCTCGAAAAGCAGCGCCGCACCGCGGCCCAGGCCTGACTCCAGGTGTCGCAGCCAATCCGCCTGGTGTTCGCCGGGACGCCTGACTTTGCCGTGCCGCACCTGGCCGCCTGCCGTCGCGACAATGTGGATATTGTTGCAGTGTATACCCAACCGGACCGCCCGGCGGGCCGCGGCCGGGCGCTGGCGCAAAGCCCGGTCAAGCAGGCTGCGCTGGCGGCGGGGCTTGCGGTCGAGCAACCGGAGAATTTCAAGGATCCCGCCGCGCGCGAACGACTGCGCGCCTACGCGCCGGACCTGCTCGTCGTCGTCGCCTACGGCCTGATCCTGCCGAAAAAGGTGCTGGCGATTCCGCGCCTGGGTTGCTGGAACGTGCATGCATCGCTCCTGCCGCGCTGGCGCGGCGCCGCGCCGATCCAGCGCGCGCTGCTGGCCGGCGATGCGCAAACCGGAGTCTGCCTGATGCAGATGGCCGCCGGCCTGGACACCGGGCCGGTGCTGCTGAGCGCTGCGTTGCCGATCGCCCCGGACGATACCGGCGGCAGCTTGCACGACAAACTGGCCGCTCTCGGCGCGCAGCTGCTCGCCGAGGGCCTGGAGCACGCGACGAGCGGCCGCGCACTGACCGCCGAGCCGCAGCGCGAACAGGGCGTGACCTACGCGCACAAGCTCGACAAGGCCGAGGCGTCGCTCGACTGGAACGAATCCGCGGTTCTGCTCGAGCGCAAGGTGCGCGCGTTCAATCCATGGCCGGTCGCCGAGGCGCGCGTTGCGGGCGAGACGTTGCGCATCTGGAAAGCGCAGGCTCTGCCGGCGCAGAAGGCGCCGCCGGAGCGGGTGCAGGCGCCCGGCAGCGTCGTCGCCGCCGGCCGCGAGGGCATCGATATCGCCTGTGCCGATGGCGCCTTGCGCCTGCTCGAAGTGCAGCGCGCCGGCGGCCGGCGCATCGCGGCGGCCGACTTCGTCAACGCGCGTCCCGAACTGAAGCGGGCAGCGCAGTGAGCGCCGCTGCGATCGACACGGCCAACGTGCGGGCGATTGCCGCGCAGGCGCTGCAGCGCATCGCCGGCGGCCACTCGCTGCGTGCGGAATTTGCGTCATCTTCGACAAAGCTGCGCGACTCGCGCGATCGCGCGCTGCTGTCGGCGCTGTTGCACGACGGCGCCCGCTGGTGGCTGCGTTACGACGCCGCGCTCGACCGCCTGCTCGACCGTCCGCTGCGCAAGCGCGAACCGAAGCTGCATGCGTTGCTCGTGCTCGGTCTGATCCAGCTCGAGGTTTTGCGGCTGCCCGAGTATGCGGCTGTCGCCGCCACGGTCGACGCGGTGCGCGCGATCGGCAAGCCGCAATTCAGCGGTTTGGCAAACGCCGTGCTGCGGCGCTGGCTGCGCGAGCGCGTCGCGCTCGGCGCCGCGCTCGATGCCGATCCGGCGACGCGCACCGCGCATCCGGCCTGGCTGCTCGCCGCAATCGCTGCGGACTGGCCGGACGCCGCCGACGCGGTCATCGCGGCGAACAACGCCGAAGCGCCGCTGTGGCTGCGCGTCAATCGCCGGCGCGCCAGCCGCGCGGCACTGCTGCAACAGTTCGTTGCGGCCGGCGTCGAGGCGCAAGCGCCCGAGCTGCTGGCCGACGCGCTGCTGATCGCCCGGAGCCGGGACGTGACCGCCTTGCCCGGTTACGAGGCCGGCCTGTTTTCCGTCCAGGACGGCGCCGCGCAATTTACGGCGGACCTGCTCGACCTTCGCGACGGTCAGCGCGTCCTCGATGCCTGTGCGGCGCCCGGCGGCAAAAGCGCGCAGATCCTCGAGCGCGCCGATGTCGGCCTGCTGGCGCTCGACCGCGATGCGCAGCG
>Ga0207701_10007145_pt1 | contig 11116 bp, 7 predicted proteins | sample KBSSwiSSwithPhiX_FD_184294 | JGI IMG/M metagenome (GOLD analysis project Ga0207701, IMG submission 184294) | Switchgrass rhizosphere bulk soil microbial communities from Kellogg Biological Station, Michigan, USA, with PhiX - S5 (SPAdes) (version 2) | ecosystem: Environmental > Terrestrial > Soil...
CCGGGATGTGGTTCCAGGATCTCTTCAACTACGACTTCCGCCGCACCGAGATGTGCATCATCCCGTATGCGACGCAGCAGGGCGAGATCTCCTTCTGCGCCTACAACACCGGCGTCGGCTGGCGCAACATCATCGAGAAGATGCACATGACGGCGACGCTCACCAAGTGGTACGACGAGCACGGCCGCCACGAGATCTTCGCCGGTGGCAAGGCGGTGCCGCTCAACTCAATCGAGCACTCGCTGAAGCTGAACGAAGAAGCGGTCCGCGCCGGAGCGCAGACCGACCTCGATGATCTCGGCATCGCCAAGAACGCGCGCGAAGAGAAGGTCGCCGCCCGCAAGCACAAGACGCCGGAAGAAGCGGCGAAGGAAGCGGCCCATCACGCGGAGATGGCCAAGCTCTACGCGCAGCACGTGCTGAAAGAGCAGCCGACGCTGCAGATTCAGGGGCTCGGCGGGAAGAAAAAGGCGTCGGAGCCGGCGGAAGTGCTGCACAAGCCGACTCTCTGACGCTGATAGTTGCTGGGTGCTGGTTGCTAGTTGCTAGTTGCGTAGTCAGCCGCTGAATGCGGGGTCAGACCTGAACTTTGGTCTGACCCCTTATTACCCCCGTTATTACCCCCGCTGCTGCAATCAACTTCACCCCGCGCTTCATCGGTACGCCGCCGCCTGGATGCCGTAGAGCTGCGAGTACTGCCCGCCCTTCCCCATCAACTCCTCGTGCGTGCCCATCTCCACCAGGCGCGCGCCGTCGAGCACCACAATCAAGCCAGCCATACGAACGGTCGAGAAACGGTGCGACACGAGGATGGTGATCCGCCCTCCGTGGCCATCGTTCCGGGCCGCATCGGCGTAGCGTTCGAACAGCGCATGCTCGGTCTCGGCGTCGAGCGCGGCGGTCGGTTCGTCGAGCACCAGCAGCAGCGGCGTGTTCCGCATGAATCCGCGCGCCAGCGCGAGCTTCTGCCACTGCCCGAATGACACCTCGACGCCGTCGGGCCACGTCGGTCCCAGCTGGGTGTCGAGGCCGTTCTTCAGCCGCGCGATGACGTCTGCCGCACCGGCGCGATCGACCGCCGCTGTCACCGCGGGAATATCATCCATCCGCGGCACGTCACCCAGCCCGACGCTGTGGCGGGCGCGAAACTCGAAGCGGAAGAAGTCCTGGAACGCGCCGGCGAGCCGCCCGCGCCACGCATCGGGCGGCACGCGCGCGAGCGGCGTCTCGTCGACGAAGATCGCGCCCGACGTCGGCTCGTACATCTTCGCCAGCAGCTTGACGAGCGTCGTCTTGCCCGCGCCGTTCTCGCCGACGATGGCGACAACGGCGCCGGCCGGCAGGAAGAGCGAAACGTCGTCGAGGACCAGGCGCGACGTGCCCGGATACGCGAACGACACGTGATCGAGACGGATGCCGCTGCGCACCACGTCGGGCGCCGGGCGGTCGGCCGAGGCGACGAGCGAGCTCGCGTAGTCCTCGAGCCAGGCCAGGCGGCGCGAACCGTCCATCCAGATGCCGCGAAGAAATCCGATTTCCCCCACCGTCGCGCCGATGTACGACGACAGCCGCGATCCGGCCGCGAGGACGAGGAGGACGTCGCCGGCCGACGACCCGAGGCGCAGCACAAAAACGATCGCGCCGACGTAGGCCGAGGCGAACACCGCCCACGCCGCCGTGTGCCATGCCGCCGAGCCCCACCGCGCGCCAGAGACGGGGCCGTACCAGCGCTCCCAGGCGGCGCGCCGGCCGGTCGCGAGCCGATCGCCGATGCCGAGCACCCGCACTTCCTTGCCGGCAGGCGCGGTTGTCGCGGTTGCGAACAGATGACGGCTGAGACGCGCGGACTGCGCGCCGCGCTCCTGCGCCGCGCGCTCGACCGCCGGCCGCCACGACGACGTCAAGATTGTCGGCGCGGCGAAGACCGCCAGGAGCGCCAGCGCCGGATGAATCGACATCAGCAGCGCGATGGTGACGCCGAGCCGCAGGATCCACCCGCACGTGGTGAACAGCGACATGTACATGTGATCGAGCACGAAGATCTGGTTGCGCAGCACCGACAGCCGATCGAGGTAGTCCGGGCGCTCGTGGTGCGCGATTGTCGCAATCGATGCCAGCAGCCGCGCGACGTGCGATTCGAGCGCGATCGTGACCCGGTCGCGGAAGCGGCGCAGCACGCGCGTGCTGACGATGCGCAGCAGCCACGTCGCGGTCGCGGAGACGCCAAGCCCGAGCGCGGCGCCCATGAGCAGGCGGCGGTCCTGGGCGATGATCCCGTCGCCAAGGAGCTTGAACCAGAGCGCCATCAGCGCGTCGGGGAGCGCCGAGAACAGCGCCAGTCCGAACGCGAAAAGCATCAGCCCGGGCTCGTGCTGGTAGCCGAGGACGCACAGCCTCCACATCGACGACAGCGCGGGCGGGAGGTCGTCGCGCTGAAGCGGCGCGCCGTCGGGACCGCGCTCAGGCGAGGACGTCATACGCCTTCCCCTCCTCGTCCTCTGCCGCGTTGAAGCGCTGCGCCTGCAGCTCGAACATCGTCTGATACCGGCCGCCGCGGGCCATGAGCTCGTCGTGCGTCCCGAGCTCGACGACGCGGCCCTGCTCGAGGACGCAGATGCGATCGGCTTGCCGCACGGTCGAGAAGCGATGAGAGATGAGGATGGTCGTGCAATGGCGCGTCGCGGCGAGGATGCGCTCGAAGATCTCGGCCTCGCCGCGGACGTCGAGCTGCGCGGTGGGCTCGTCGAGCAGCACCAGCCCGGCGCCGGTCTTCACCGAGGCGAGGGCGCGTGCCAGCGCGACGCGCTGCCATTGGCCGCCCGACAGATCGGTTCCGCCCTCGTAGCCGCGCGCGAGGATCGTGTCGAGCCCGGCAAGACTGCCGGCGCCGGCCGATTCGAGCGCCGCAGTCACAACCTCGTCCGGTGCGCCAAGCGGCGCGACGTTGTCGCGCAACGGCTGCTCGAAACGGATGAAATCCTGAAAGACCGCGGTGACACGCCGCCGCCACGACGCGACGCCGAGCTCGCGCAGCTCGACGCCGTCCACCTCGATGGCGCCTGCCTGCGGGTCGTATAAACGGCACAACAGCTTGGCGAGCGTCGTCTTGCCGGCGCCGTTCTGGCCGACGATCGCCAGCGACGATCCGGCAGGAATCGTCAGGTCGAAGTGCTCGAGCACAGTCGCGCCGCCGGGATACGCAAAGCCGACGTCACGAAAGCGGATGCTCTCGGCCGGCATCCCCACGGCATCGCGCCGCCCGGCCGGGAGCGCGCCGGCGGCGGCCATCGCGCTCTCGAGACGCAGCACCGCCGCTACCGGTGCCGCGGCGCCGTCGAGCGCCCAGCTCAGGCCGCCGAACGCGATGAGCGAGGTGCCGACGCCGGCCTGCCCGTAGACGATGAGCTCGGCGATCGAGATGCGGCCGTCGAGCCCCGCCGACGCCAGCGACCAGAAGAAGAGAAGGTTCGCGCCGAGCACGACGAGCAGGCTCCACAGCAGCGGCTTCTCGCGCAGACGCGTCGCCTCATACTGCAGCGCGTGCAGGTGCGAGCGGCGATTGACGAACCGGTCGATCGTCCAGCCGACGAGGCCGAACAGGCGCAGCTCCTTGGCGGGCGCGGGATCGACGGCGAGGCGGTAGGTGTAATCGGCGTCGCGCTGCGCGCTGCGCACCTCCTCGGTGTTGCGGTCGAACCAGACCGCGCTTTCACGCAGCCAGTAGTGCGTCGCCAGCCACGCGCCCGCGAGCACCAGCGGCGCCCACCACGCGTAGCCGAAGAGCACTGCCGCCGCGGCGAACCCGCCGATCATCTCGACCATGCCGGCGGCGATGAAGTCCATCGAGATGAAGAGCGGCGGCCCGGTCATCCCGAGATCGAAATCGCGCGCCACGGTCAGGTCGCTCTGCAGCGACGGGCTCTCGAGATGCCCCATCCCCGGCGGACGCACGCACGCGTCGGTGAGCCGATCGTAGAGCCACGCGGCGGTCCGATCGCCGAGGTTGGCGCTGAGCGCCTGGTGAATCGGCGACAGCACCTGCAGGAGGATGAACACCGCGCCAGCCACGACCAGCGGAGCGGTGAGCGAGTCGCCGCGCTGCACCGCGCCGACCAGCACGCCGGTCGCGATCGCGAAGATCGCCGGCAGCACGCCGCGGAGGATGAGCGCCACCCACCACGCCGTCGCGAGCCGCGCGTCGGCCCTCGGCAGGACTGCGAAGAACTGCCACTCTTTCCGCCCGGTCAGCCGTCGGAACACGGTCCCTTCCTTCAGAGCTGCATGAAAGGCGGAAATCTTGCCACTTCAGCGGGTCGAGATCCAGCCGTGCGCGTTTCGGCACTTACAGTGTCGCCCCATTTCACGATCGGGTAGCGGAACGCCCGCCGCGCTGTGGCGTATTACCAATCATGGGCGCATAATCGCCGCTTCTTCCCGTGACACTTGAACCCGGCGCCAGGCTCGGTCCCTACGAGATCGGCGTCCTCCTCGGCCAGGGAGGCATGGGCGACGTCTACCGCGCGCTGGACGCGCGCGTCGGACGCACCGTCGCCGTCAAGGTGCTGCCACCCGCGGCGGCCGCACAGCCCGACCGCCGGCAGCGGTTCGAGCGCGAAGCGCGCGCCGTGGCGCGGCTGAACCACCCTCACATCTGCACGCTCTACGACGTCGGCCGTCAGGATGATCTCGAGTTCCTGGTGATGGAATATCTCGATGGCGAAACGCTCGGCGCCAGGCTCTCGCGCGGGCCGCTGCCGCTTGCCGAAGCGCTGACCCACGGCGCGGCGCTCGCGCAGGCGCTGGCGCGCGCGCACCGCGAAGGCATCACCCATCGCGACATCAAGCCAAGCAACGTCATGCTCACCGAGTCGGGCGTGAAGCTGCTCGACTTCGGCCTCGCGAAGCTGCGCGAGCGCGACAGCGGCACCGAGAAGTCGCCGCTCGACGATCTCTCGACCGGGCTCGCGCTCAGCCCGGAAGGGACGCTGGTCGGCACGATTGCCTACATGTCGCCCGAGCAGCTCGATGGCCGGCCGGTGGACTCACGGACCGACATCTACGCGCTCGGCCTGCTCATCTACGAGATGGTCACCGGCCAGCGCGCGTTCGTGAAGGGCAGCCAGGCGGGGCTGATCGCCGCGATTCTCACCGAAGAGCCGCCATTGATGGCGGCGATCGAGCCGAAAACACCGGCGCCGGTCGAGCGCATCGTGCGGACGGCGCTGGCCAAGGATCCGAACAAACGGTGGCAGGACGCCAACGACCTCGCGCGTGAGCTGACCTGGGCGGCGTCGACCTCGCACACGACGACGGTTGACGGCGCCCCGCGCGCCGGCGCGCGGAATCTGCGCGCATCGGTGATGCCGGCCGTGGCCACCGCCTTCATCATCGCCGCGCTCGGCGCGGCCGGCTTCATGTGGACGCGCACCCCGAACCCGGCAAACGGCGACGCCGAATCCGCAAGCGGAAAATCGGAACCGGCCATGCGCGGTCCGGAATCCGCACCTCGCAGTCCGCGCTCCGCCATACGCAATTTCGTGATCCTTCCCTGCCGTACGAACAGCGACGCGACGGCGCAGGCGTACTGCGACGGGTTGACCGATACGCTGAGCGCGAAGATGACGCCGCTCGCCGTGTCTCGCGGGCTGCAGGTCACCTCGACGCTCGAAGTGCGCCGCCGCGGCGTCACCGACGCGTCGCAGGCGAGACGGGATTTCGGCGCGACACTGGTGCTCGAGGGATCGATCCTCCGCGCGGCGGATTCGGTACGCGTCAACTACGTGCTCGTCGACACGGCGACGCTGAAGCAGATCGACGCCTACTCCTCCACCGCGGCGGCGAGCGACGCCTTCGGCCTCCAGGACCGTGTCGCCACGTGGGCCGCCAGCGCGCTCGCACTGAAGCTGAGCCGCGAGGAACAGCAGGCGCTGGTCGCCGCGGCGCCCGACACGCCGGCGGCGCTGGAGGTGTTCCTCGAGGGGCGCGGCTACCTGCTGAACTTCCAGCAGCCCGGCAACATCGATCGCGCGATCGAGAAGTTCGATCGCGCCATCGCGCTCGATCCGCGCTACGCCCCCGCCTACTCAGGCCTCGGCGCCGCGTACTGGCAGAAATACGAAGCGACGCAGGACACGGCGCGCGTGCAGCAGGCGCGCACCGCCTGCGCGCAGGCGGTGGCGCTCGACGCGCAACTGGCCGGATCGCACGTCTGCCTCGGCACGGTCGCGCTCGGCACCGGACAGGCCGAGCAGGCAGTCGAGCACTTCCAGCATGCGGTCGAGCGCGAGCCGACGAGCGACGAAGCCACGCTCGGCCTCGCGCGCGCGCAGACGCGGGCCGGCGCGGCTGCCGAGGCCGAAGCCACCTATCAGCGCGCCATCGCGCTGCGGCCGCAGTACTGGGCGACGCACATCTGGCTCGGCAACTTTTACCGCGAGCGCGCGCGATACCCGGAAGCGGTGCGCGCCTACGAGCAGGCGCTGGCGCTGACGCCCGACAACGCGCGCGCTTATTACATCCTCTGCGGCATGTACGGCACCGGCTCAGTCGGGCGGTACGACGATGCCATCGCCGCATGCCGGAAATCGGCAGCCATCGTTCCCAGCGTCGCGGCGTATTCCAACTGGGGCGCCGTGCTGTCGAATCTCAGGCAGTTCGACGCGGCGATCGAGCAGTTCGCGGCGGCGAGCCGCGTCGGTCCTGAGGACTACCTCCTCGATGGCGACATGGCGCGCGCGTATTTCCATGCCGGCCGGCGGGCCGACGCGAAAAGGCTGTACGACCGCGCCATTGCCCTCGTCGATCAGGCGTTGACCGTGCGCCCGCGGGACGTCGATGCGCGCATCAGCGCCGCCGCGTATCACGCGAAGATCGGCAACCGGCGCCAGGCGATCGAGCACTTGAACCGGCTGCCGGCGGATATATCCGATCCGCACGTCCTGATCTTCGGCGCCGTGGTCTACATGGACCTGGCGGATCGGCCGACGGCGTTGTCATGGCTCGAGCGCGCCAAGCGCGGCGGCATGGTGGCCGCTGAATTACGAGACTGGATCGAGTTGGACGGCTTGAAGGGCGAGCCGCGCTACGCGGCCTTGTCCAGTCAATGAGCACTCTTCAGGAGGAGGTGTCATGACGACAGCAGTTACTCTCTCGAGCGGACCAGTGTTGCGACCGGGGATCGACAAGGCCGTCCACATTATTTTCGTCCCGCCGGAGGTCGAGGCGCCATCCGAGGCGACCGAAGATGAGCGTCTTTCCGTCGCCGCCGCTGTCGGTCCAGTTCAGGTGACCGACGTCATCGTGTTCCGCGGCAGGCCCTGGCACGTCGTCAACGGCCGCCTCGAGGCACATCCGGAGGTCCACACGAAGTTCCCGAACACCATCCTCGACATCTCGGTCGACAGGCGCGAGCAGGCGGTGTGGTGGAGCGAGCAGCCGTTCAAGATCACGGGTATCACATCTCATCACGGAGGCGCTGCGCCGGATCCTTTCGAGAAACCGCTGACGGGGCCCGAACGTCCCGTCGGTGAGGCCGCGGAGGACATTCACGTTGCGCGCTCCTCTGCCTCGAGTGCGCTGGCGAAGGACCACGAGTACAAGATCAGCTTCGAGCGTGACGGGAGGATCATCGACCCCAACATGAGGTGCTCTTAGCTTCCGGATGCAGGGCCTCGACGCGTCGCTCCGGGCCGGTCTGAAGACCGGCCTTTACCGGGAGGAATTCGAGCCCTACCCGAGCAGGAACTCGAGCGCGCCCTCGAGGCGGTACGCCCAGTCCCCTTCGCTGTGGCGGCCGCCGACGTGCTCGAAATAGCGCAGGCGCGGCTTGCCGGCCTGTGTCGATCGCCGATCGAGTCCGCTGCGCGCGGTGCGAGGCCGCCGCGCGCGGCGGTCTCGCGAAAATCCTTTCCTCACCAGCAGCCGGCCGGCGCGGCGCGCGTCCTTCAGCGTTCCGACCCCCTCCTGCGTGCCGACATCCAGGTAGAGCCGCCCGGGCGGCGTGCGCGCCTCGTTGATGAAGTCGAGGATCGACCCCTGGCCGAACCAGATCGACGGGCTCATGACACCGGCGCGTCCGAACACCGACGGGTAGCGGAAGTAGGCGTAGAGGCTGACCAGCCCGCCCATCGACGAGCCGACGATCGCGGTGGCGTCGCGCTCGGGCAGCGTGCGAAAGGTGCGGTCGATTCGCGGCTTCAGGCTCTGCGCGAGAAACGCGAGGTACTGGTCGGCGTCGCCGCCGCCGTGACGCCGATCCGGAAACGGGCTGTACTCGGTGAGCCGCTCAACGCCGGTGTTGTGGACGCCGACAACGATCGCTTCGATGCCGCGGTCCGCCAGCCGTTCGAGGGCCGGCTCGAGCTCCCACGTGCCCGCAAATGCGGTCGCGGGATCCGAGAGGTTCTGCCCGTCGTGCATGTAGACCACCGGATAGCGCTCGCCGCCGGCGCTGTAGGAGGCAGGCAGGTAGATGTCGACGTCGCGGCGATTCCGGCGTTCAGGCGACCAGACGTTCTTGAACGTTCGCTTGATCACTCGACCGGGCGCTCCGGCGGCGGCGCGGTCGCGAAGAAGTCGCGATAGAAGCGCTGCGTGTAGTCGCCGATGAGCGCCTCGATCCGCTGCGGATCGGCGGCGCCGACAATCACCCCGGCATGATGCGGCTTGCGGATGGTGGTGACCACCTCGGGGTCGGCATAACCCGACATGTCGGGCCATTCCTGCCGCGCCAGCGTCAGCACGATGCCGGCGTAGTCCCGCCGGGGCACGGGGATGGCGTACTCGGTTCCCTCCGGCGTCGCGTCGATCCGCGCCCACTCGCGCCACAGGTTCACGCCGGTCGCCGCCTCGATCGTGTCGACGATGAAGGCGCCGCCGACTCGCGCCGACGTCTCCAGGAACACGAACCCGCCATCGTCGGCGCGGATGAACTCGGTGTGTGAAACGCCGCGCTGCATGCCGAGCCCCTGTTGCAGCCGCTCGTTGGCCTCGAGCAGCCCTTTGCCCTCGGTCGAGTCGTCTGGCAGCCGCCGCGTGACGAAGATCCCACCGTCGTGCGAGACCTCCATCGGCGGACGGCCGTATTTGAACGCGACGACAAAGACGATGCGGCCGTTCCAGACGATCGAGTCGACGTGGTAGACCTCGCCCTTCACGAACTGCTCGAGCACGCCGTTCGACCGCTCGTCGCCCGCGGCTTCGAGCGCGCGCCACAGCTCGTCGCGGTTCGCCACCTTCTTGATGCCGATCGCGGCGGCGGACGATCGCGGCTTCAGCACCCACGGGCCGGGAACGCGACCGGTGAACTCGTGCAGCTCCCAGTCGTTGAAGACCGGCGAGAACTCGGGGACGCGCAGCCCCATCGCCCGCGCCTTGACCCGCATCGCCAGCTTGTCGCGATAGCCGCTGGCGACGGTGCGGCCGATGCCCGGCAGCTGCAAATGCTCGCGGAGCATGGCGCCCATCTCGACGTCGAAGTCGTCGAGCGCGGCGATGCGGTCGATGCGGCGCTTCAACGCGATCTGGTCGACGCGGCGCCGGATGTCGGCGTCCGACGCACCGCGCGGGATGGTGTGGAGTTCGTCAATCGACTCGCGCGGCCATTCGGCGCCGGCGAGCGACTCGGCGGTGAGCAGCAGCACGGTGCAGCCGAGCCGGCGGCACTCGCGCAGGTACGCCTCGCCCTTGAAATAGGTCGCGATGCAGAGAATCGTCAGCATCTATACTTTCGTCCATGCGGCGTGAGGTATACGGGTGGCATTCGGATCGGGTCGGCCGGCACATGAACATCATCGTCCACGGGCACTGGGGCCCGCCGATGATTCTGTTTCCAACCAGCGGCGGCGACGAAGGGGAATACGAGCGGCAGAGCCTGATCGGCGCGATCGGCGACCACATCGACGCCGGCCGGGTGAAGACCTTCTCGGTCAACATCAACCATTACGACGCGTTCGCCAACAAGCGGGCGCATCCGCTCCATCGCAGCTGGATGCAGCGGCAGTACGACGCCTACATCCGGCAGGAAGTGATCCCGTTCATCCGGCAGAACTGCCAGTCGCACGACGCTGCGGTGTGGACGATGGGGGCGTCGCTCGGTGCGTATCATGCCGCCAACACCCTCTTCAAATATCCCGACGTCGTCAAGCGCTGCTTCGCGCTGTCGGGGGTGTACGACATGAAGAGCTTCATGGACGGCGGCTACGACGACAACTTCTACTTCAACAACCCGGTCGACTACCTGGCCAACGCGTCCGACCCGTGGATGCTCGGCCACCTGGCCTCGTGCGACATCCACATCGCCACCGGCTCGGGGCCGTGGGAAAAGAGCGGCGAATCGTACCGCCTGTCGCAGATCCTTTCCAGCCGCGGTATCCGGCATCATCTCGACGACTGGGGCCAGATGGGCGGGCACGACTGGCCGTACTGGAAGCATCAGATGCGCGAGTACCTGAAGTAGATGCTGGTTGCTAGTTGCTAGGTGTCACAGGCCGAAGCGATCCATGAGGTAGCGGCCGCGGCCGATCACCTGCTCGTCGTCGATCCAGACGTCGCAGGCGCGGGTCAGGACGTCGATGTGGGTTCGCGATTTCCACGGGGCGCCGGTCTGGCTGCCGTAGGGGTCGCCGAACGCGATGTGGACGCCGGGAATCTTCTCGTCCTGCAGGAGCACGCCAATCATCTCGCTGAGGGCGATGTTGGTGCCGAACGCCAGTTCGCCGACGCGATCGCTGTGCTCGTCGGTGTGGCAATACGACCAGAACTCGCGCTCCAGGTCCTTGCGCGAGCACTCCGCCGCCTGCAGCCGCCCTTCGGCGATCTGCAGCGTCAGCGGCGTCGCGCGCAGGTCGCCGTATTTCGGGCCGAAGTAGTCGCCCGCGGTGCCGTCGCAGACGAAGGTGCCGTCGACGCGCGCCGGCGTGGTGAAGACCTCGCCTGCCGGCAGATTCGACCAGTAGCGGCGGTTGATCAGCCCGGAGGTCTTCACCCAGGTGAAGTTCGGGTCGAAGCTCGCGGTGAAGGCGGTGCCGCTGGGTGTTTCGACGCGGAGGCGCTGGGCGTGCGGCATCCGCTCGCACAGGCTCTGGCTGAGCGCGTCGACCAGGCGGTAGTCAGCGCG
>Ga0207701_10007147_pt1 | contig 11115 bp, 10 predicted proteins | sample KBSSwiSSwithPhiX_FD_184294 | JGI IMG/M metagenome (GOLD analysis project Ga0207701, IMG submission 184294) | Switchgrass rhizosphere bulk soil microbial communities from Kellogg Biological Station, Michigan, USA, with PhiX - S5 (SPAdes) (version 2) | ecosystem: Environmental > Terrestrial >...
GGTGCCCCGCCCGAGCCGCCGGCGCCGTTCGATCCGGTGGCGTCGAACCGTCTCGGCTTCACCAACTCCGATCTCGCGTTCAGCGGCAACCACGTGTTCGTCGGCAACTATCACGGCTTCAACACCTACGACGTCGAGCGGCCGAACAAGCCGAAGCTGCTCGCGTCGGTCGTGTGCCCCGGCGGTCAGGGTGACGTCTCGGTCTACGGACACCTGCTGTTCATGTCGGTGGAGCAGACGCGCGGCCGTCTCGATTGCGGCACCGGCGGCGTCCAGACACCGGTCAGCGCCGAACGATTCCGCGGCGTGCGGATTTTCGACATCACCGACGTGAACAAGCCGAAGCAGGTGGCGGCGATTCAGAGCTGCCGCGGCTCGCACACGCACACCCTGGTACCTGATCCGAACGACAAGGCCAACCTCTACGTCTACGGCTCGGGCACGAGCTCGGTGCGGTCGGCGGAGGAGCTGGCTGGCTGCTCGGGCCTCGACGCGAAGGAGGATCCGAATACCTCGCTCTTCAGCATCGACGTGATTCAGGTGCCGCTGGCCGCGCCGCAGGACGCCAAGATCGTCAACCGGCCGCGCATCTTTGCCGATACCGCGACCGGCAATCTCGCTGGCCTGTGGCAGGGCGGCCATCACGGCGAGGGGACGCAGACCTCGCGGATGACCAACCAGTGCCACGACATCACGGTCTTCCCCGAAGTTGGCCTGGCGGCCGGCGCCTGCTCGGGCAACGGGATCCTGCTCGACATCCGCGATCCGAAAAACCCGGTCCGCCTCGATCACGTCGTCGACAAGAGCTTCGCTTACTGGCATTCGGCGACCTGGAACAACGACGGCACCAAGGTCGTGTTCACCGACGAGTGGGGCGGCGGCGGCCGGCCGCGCTGCCGCGCGATCGATCCGCCCACCTGGGGCGCCGACGCAATCTTCGACGTCGTCGACGGCAAGAAGCTGCGCTTCGCCGGCTACTTCAAGATGCCGGCGGTGCAGACCGAGCAGGAGAACTGCGTCGCGCACAACGGTTCGCTGATCCCGGTGCCGGGACGCGACATCATGGTGCAGGCGTGGTATCAGGGCGGCGTGTCGGTGTTCGACTTCACCGATGCAGCGAAGCCGGTCGAGATCGCGTTCTTCGATCGCGGCCCGATCGACGGCAAGGCGCTGCACAGCGGCGGCTACTGGTCGGCCTATTGGTACAACGGCAACGTCTACGGCTCGGAGATCGCGCGCGGCATCGACGTCTTCCGCCTGAAGCCGAGCGAGTACCTGACGCAGAACGAGATCGACGCGGCGAGCCTGATTCGCACCGAGGAGCTCAACACGCAGGTGCAGACGAAGATCACCTGGCCGTCGAGCACGCCGGTTGCGCTCGCGTACCTCGATCAGCTCGCGCGCACCAAGGGCATCCAGACCGAGCGTGCGCGCGCCGTGCGCACCGCGCTCGACCGGGCCGACGATGCGAGGGGCAACAGCGGGCGCGCGAGCGCAGCGCTGGATCAGCTCGACACGCTGGCGACGCAGCTCGAGGGTGATTCGGCGTCGGCGACGGGACGCGACGCGATGCGCCTCAAGGCGCTCGCGTCGACGCTCAAGGACCGCGCCGCGCGACTGCGGTAGCGCAGCGCGGCCGCTGGCAGGGCCTGAAGGCCTGCGCTACGAGAGGCCGCCGCCGGTAGGTTGTAGCGCAGCCCTTCAGGGCTGCCTGCGCCGCCGCAATTCCTTCCACCGGTCGATGAACCGGACCGCGGCATCGACAAACGCGGCCGTCGCCTGCCGTCCTTGCTCAGCCGTCGCGTCGCGCGGGTCGCGCTCACTCCATACGCCGGTCGTCGACATCTCGCCGGTCGACGTACCCTTGCCGGTGTTCTTCGGCTTGAGCGCCTCGGCCAGAAACACCAGGGACGCCGCGCGATCGCCCGTCGCCACCAGCGGCGGCAATGCAGAGAGCGCAGGCGGCACGGTCAAGGTCGCCCGCTCGGCCTTGTTCATCTGGACGAGAGTCGGAAACAGGTACAGCGCCCCCGATGTTTCGCCGACGCCTCCATGGCGATCGAACGGCACGCGCTGGGTGGACGTCGATGGCCCCGACGGTTGTTCGCGCATCGCGCTGACCCCATCGGCGAGCGTCACGGCGACGGCCCGCGTTTCCTGGTTCAAACGATCGGCGATAAAGCTTGAGAGGTATTGGTTCCCGGCGTGGCTGGCATACAGGATGACGCGGGTGAATCCCTGGTTGATCAGGCTCTGGATCGCCTCGAAGTACACGCGCTGAAGCGTGTCCGCCGACAGGGCGATGCTCCCCGGGAATTCCAGGTGGTACGGTGACTGCCCGACAAAGAGGATCGGCGCGACCAGGATGTCGGTGCGCTGCGCGATCAGCTTCGATTGCTCGACGCCGGAATAGAAGTCGGTGCCGATCGGTCCATGGAGCCCGTGCTGCTCCAGCGCCGGAATCGGAACCAGCACCATGTCCGTGCGCGTCAGCAGATCGCGCACTTCCGGCCAGGTCATGTGGGGGAGGAAGTTCTTCACCTTCTGTTCGGACCACAACGGGCTGGTCTGCGCGTCGAGTTGCGCTCCGCCGCAACACGCGACGACGATGAGCAAGGCGAGGCAAAGACGCATTGATGCTCCTGTCTGGTGGCAGTGCGCGCGTCCGTCGGCACGGCGCACGGTTGAGCGGCGCTCCCGTTCACGGCGCCTGGTGCTGGCCCGGCTGGATCCGAGCATCAAGTTCGCTCGGAGTAGACGGTGTCCTCCGGTTCGCCGGTCGGGCTCTCGAAGTCGAGCCGGTAGCCGTCCGGATCGGTGAGCGAGGTCACCCAGAGATTGTTGCCGACGAACGGCCTGGACGCCACGAGGCCGCGCGCGAGTGCCTGGTGATAGATGGCGATCGCGTCGGCGCACATGAAGCAGATCGAAACGCCTTGCCCGAGCGTCCCCGCCGGCGCGCCGCCGGGCCGCCCGTCCTTCCAGTACTCCTGCAGCATCAGCGCGGCGCCGCCCAGCTCGAGCCAGCACCACCTGATTCGGCCCTCGGGGGCCCAGTGCCGCGTCATCGCGAAGCCGAGGCCGTCGACGTAGAAGTGCAGTGAGGCATCGATGTCAGTGACGCCAAGGAACGGCACGGCCAGCCTGACGTTCGCCTCGTCTGCGGCGGCTGCCGGCGCCGTCAGCTTCCCGTACGAGTCACCCATGTCGGCTCGCTCCGTTGGCTCGATTACCGATCCCATCCCCGCAAGGCGTAGTACTTGTCCTTCGGTTCCCCGGTCCAGCCGTTGACGCCGTGCTTTGGCAGCCACCACATGTGAACGACGACCACGGGGATGATCCAGACGGCCAGAAAGCCCATCGCCCATGCCCGTCCCAGCGCGCTCGAGATCGACAGCACCAGGCCGAGGAACACCAGGACCTTCAGCGCCCGCCGCCACTTCGGCGTCCGTTCCTCGAAGTGCCCGAAGAAGATGTTGCCGAACGCGAAGATCGTCATGACGACCGCGACTTCGAACCACATCTGATCACCTGCGCTCCTGACCTGTCGGCATCAGCAAACCGTCGCGGTCCATTTGCCGTCGACGAGCACCGCCTCGTTGTCGCCGGGCCAGGGCGGCATCGTGATTCCCACCGCACAGAGCGGCTCGGATCCGATCGCGCGGAACTGGAACCGGGTCCCCAGCGGGAGCGTCAGGCACACGCCTGCCTCGAGCGCCACGATCGATTCAGGCTGCCGGCTGTCTGCACGCCACATCTCGCCGCGGCCCGAGAGCACGAACCAGATCTCATCGACCGTGCGGTGCGTCACCGCCTTCGAGGTCTGACCGGGCGCCAGCTCGAAGTGCGCCATGCTTCCTCCTCGCAGGCTCAGGAGGATCCGCACATCCGAGCCGTCCGCAGCGACGACGTCACGCGTTGCCGGCAGGCGCCTCGTGTCGAACGGAATCATCTGCGGCTACTTGATGAACGATCGGACCCGCAGCCAGTTGGCGAGCAACGCCGACCACGGCGCCAGGGCGGGGGTGTCGTTCGCGAGCCCGACGCCGTGCGCGCCTTTTTCGAAGACGTGCATCTCCGCCGGCACGCCCGCCCGCCGCAGCGCGAGAAAGTAGTGGAGGCTGTTCTCGGCCGGCACCGTGAGGTCCTCGCTCGTCTGGAAAATGAACGTCGGCGGCGTCTCCTTCGTCACCGCCTGCTCGCCCGACAGTTGCCGCGCCACCTCGGGATCCGCATTCTCGCCCAGCAGGTTGCGCCTCGACCCGGCGTGCGTCCACGGCGCGGTCATCGAAATCACCGGGTAGCCGAGCACGACGATGTCGGGCCGGCTGCCGGCGCGATCGACGGGGTCGGCGGCGCCCGGGTTGCCGGCATCGAACAGGATGCTCGTGCTCATCGCCAGATGGCCTCCGGCGGAGAAGCCGATGATGCCGATGCGCGCCGGGTCGAGGCGCCAGTCGCCGGCGTGGGCCCGCAGCGTCCGCAGCGCCCGTTTCGCGTCGCCGATCTCGACCGGGTGGTGATACTTCGGGCCGAGGCGGTAGCGCAGCACGAACGCCGCGACGCCGAGCGAATTCAGGAACGCGGCGACCTGGCGCCCCTCGTGGTTCGACGCGAGCGCGGTGTAGCTGCCGCCCGGGCAGACGATCATCGCCGGCGCCGGCGCGGTCATCGTCCGCGGCAGGTAGACCGTCAGCGCCGGCACGTCGGCGTCGTCGGCGCCGCGCGCATCCGGCGCGGCGCCGTTCCACAACGGCATCACCTGGCCGTCCTTGATCGGCAGCGGCGGTGGCGCCGGCGCCTGGATCGCGACCGCGGCGGCGATCGCCCACACGATGGCGGCGGTCATTTCTCCGTCAATTCCTCGCTCAGCTGGAAGTTGTGCAGCAGATCCGGATAGCCGTTCATCGCCAGCCGCGTCGAGAAACCGGTGCCGCCATGGCGGGCGCGGTGCCACATCTGTTTCGGCACGAAGACAATGTCGCCCTGCATGGCATCGAAGATCGGCAGTTCGCCGATGCGGTAATTGATCGTGCCTTCGAGGATGAACCAGAACTCGGCCGATACCTCGTGGAAGTGGCCCTTGTCTTTCGGGTTGTTCACCTGCGGCATGCCGCGGATGACGTTGGCGAACGCCCGCGGATCCGAGACGAAGGCGCCGGCCACCTTGTTGCCGGCCGCGACTGCGCCGTTGAAGTCGAGGAACGGCCGCACCTTCTCGCTGTAGTTCGCCTTGCCGCTGATCCGGACCTTGACGAACTTCATGCCCGTTTCGGGAACCGGCGTCTCGTCGGCCGGGTACATCGCAGGCGAGTTGGTGACCTTCACTTCGAAGAACAGCGCCGGCGCAGTGCCGACGGCCTCCAGTTGATACACGTTTCGGTAGGGCACCTGGACGAGGAAGCCCTTGGTGGCGACAAACGGTTCCTGTCCCTCGATCGTGAACCGGACTTCGCCGCCCTGCACGATCCACCAGATCGGGTTGTCCGGCTGGAACTGGCGCGGCGTTTTCGTGCCAGGCGCCATCTGCACGTAGTCGCCGCCGAGCAGCACGTCGCGCACGACCGGCTCGCGCCAGCTCGCCTGACCTTTGTGTGCAGCCAGGAGGTCCGCCAGCCTGGTGTGCGGCTTGTTGGGAGCGACCCAGCCGTTGGGCGTTGTCGGTACGGGCGCCCAGACCAGCGATTCCCGTTGTGGGGCCTGGCCGTGGAGGCGCAGCGTCAGCGCCAGCAGCGCGGCCAACGTCATGACGATGCTCGTCTTCAGATAGCGCATTCCGTCGCTCCCTTCATATCGCAAAACAGCCGGTTCATTCCCGGGGACGAGGCCGCCGCTCTCACACGTGAGACGGGATTGTAGGCCAAGGCACGGGCGGCCGAAATCGGCGAAATATCAAAGCGGCGCCGGCCCGGGCCGTTCAGGGTGTAGACGTCCAACATCCATGGGTGTAGAATCACGACACCCATGGGCAAGCTGCGCAGCCACGACAGCCGCGTCGACCTGCTTCAGGGCACCCTCGATCTGCTGATTCTCCAGACACTCCAGTGGGGTCCGCAGCACGGCTACGGCATCAGCCAGGCGATTCGGCTGCACTCGGCCGATCTCCTGCAGGTGGACACCGGCTCGTTGTATCCCGCGATGCACCGCCTCGAGCGGCAGGGCTGGATCCGCGCCGAGTGGAAAGTTTCCGGGAACAACCAGCGCGTCCGCGTCTACCAGCTGACCGCGGCCGGGCGGAAGCACCTCGCCGCTGCACGCGCGCGCTGGACCCAGCTGTCCACCGCCATCGCCGGCATCCTCAACCGCACCGGGGAGAACGAAGCATGAAGCTGCCGATGTGGCGGCGCCATCAGGACGAAGAGCTGGACGAGGAGCTCGCCGGCCACCTGAGGATGGCGATCGCCGACCGCGTGGCACGCGGCGAGAGTCCGGAGGAGGCGGCGCGCGCCGCGCGCCTCGAGCTCGGCAACGTCGGGCTGATCAAGGAAACGACGCGCGACACGTGGGGCTGGATCGCGATCGAGCAGGTGCTCCAGGACGTCCGCTACGCGCTCAGGATGCTGCGCAAGGCGCCCGGCTTCACCGTCGTCGCGGTGGCGACGCTCGCGCTCGGCATCGGTGCGAACACAGCGATGTTCAGCGTGATCAACGCCGTGCTCCTGCGCCCGCTGCCGTTCCCGTCGCCGGGCGCGCTGGTCGCGGTCGCAAGCGTCGACCTGCGACGCGGCCCGAGCCAGGGGACATCGATGTCGGCGTCGTACCCCGATTTCTTCGACTGGCGCGCGAAGTCGCAGGCGTTCGAGCACCTGTCGTCTTATCGCGACGCCAGCTTCACCCTGGTCGACGGGGGACGTTCGCTGCAGGTCGAGGGCGCGGTGGTCTCGTCGGACCTGTTCTCGACGCTCGGGACGCCGCCAGCACTCGGCCGCGGCTTTCGCGCCGAGGACGAGCGCGGCGGCGATGTCGCGGTGATCAGCGACGGGCTCTGGCGCTCCCGCTTCGCGGCCACGCCCGACATCGTCGGCCGTCCGGTCGTGCTCAGCTCGCGCCCGTTCACGATCGCCGGCGTGATGCCGGCCGGCTTCCAGTTCCCGATCAAGGCGCCCGCGGCCGACATCTGGATCACCCTGGCTGAAGACGCACGCGTCGAAAGCCCCGACGACTCGCCGATCACGACCGAACGCGGTGCGCATCTCCTCAAGGTGGTTGGCCGACTCCGGCCGGCCGCGACGATCGCCTCCGCGCAGGCGGATCTCGACGTCATCAACGCGGTGCTGCAGCGCGACTTTCCGGTCAGTAACGCGACATCGGGCGTCCGCGTCACTCGCCAACTGGACGCGCTGGTCGGCGACACGCGCCGGCCGCTGCTGATCCTGCTGGCCTCGGTCGCATGCGTGCTGCTCATCGCCTGCGTCAACCTGGCGAACCTGCTGCTGGCGCGCGGCGCCGGCCGCACGGCGGAGATCGCCATGCGCGCAGCGCTCGGCGCATCGGCGCCGCGCCTGGTGCGCCAGTTCCTGACCGAGAGCCTGGCGCTGGCCGTGCTGGGAACGGCCTGTGGCCTCGCGGTGGCCTACGGATCGATCGCGCTGCTGACGCGGTGGTCGCCGGTCGAACTTCGCGGACTCGACCAGATCGGCATCGATGGCGCGGTACTCGCCTTCACGGTGTCGATCTCGTTCCTGAGCGCGCTGGCGTTCGGCCTGGTGCCGGCCCTGCAAGCTGCGCGCACCGATCCGGTGCCCAGCCCGCAGGGAAGCCTGCGGACGACCGCCGGGGTGAACCAGCGACGCCTTCGCGGCGCGCTCGTCGTCGCCGAAACCGCGATCGGCGTCGTCCTGCTTGTGGGCGCCGGCCTGCTGCTGCGCAGCTTCGATCGCCTGATGCGCACGCCAGCCGGCTTCGATCCAGATCATGTCGTGACCGCGAAGTTCACGCTGCCCGACACGCGTTACTCCTATCCGCGGAAGGTCGCGTTCTACGACTCGCTGCTGTCGGATCTCGCCGCGCTGCCTGGCGTGGAGGCGATCGCCGCGACTGCGCCGCTCCCGCTCAGCGGCACGCAGTTCTCGATCAGCTTCCAGCAGCCCGGGGAGGGCCCCGGAACGGAGCGCCACGCCTCGGACTTCGGCATCGTCAGCCCGGGATACTTCCGCGCGATGCACATCCCGATAATCGGCGGGCGCCACTTCACCGCTGCCGACAACGATAGCGCGCCGCGCGCGATCATCGTCAACGAGAGCTTCGCCCGCCGCTATTTCCCGGGCGCCGATCCGATCGGCCAGCGGATCAAGCCCGGCCTGTCGACGACCGAAAAGGACACGCCGTGGCGCGAGATTGTCGGGGTCGTCGGCGACATCCGTCATCGATCGCCCGGCGAAGCCGCGCGCCCGGCCTACTTCGTCCCATACGCACAAGGGTTGATCACGTCGCTGCGGCTGGTGATTCGCACCCGCGACACCAGCGGCATCGGCGAGGACGTTCGCAGGGTGGTGGCCGGTAAAGATCCGGAAATCGCCGTCTACGATGTCAAGACGATGGAGCAGTATCTGGCGACGACTGTCGCCGGCTCACGATTTCAAACGCTGTTGCTTGCGCTCTTCGCCGGCGTCGGGCTGGCGCTGACCGCCGTCGGCCTGTACGGCGTCATGGCGTACGGCGTGGCGCAGCGAACGCGGGAGTTCGGGATCCGCCTGGCGCTCGGAGCGCGGCCGGCCGAGGTGCGCCGCCTGGTGATGCGCGGCGGCCTCGTCCTGGTCGGAATCGGCCTGGCGATCGGCGTCGTCGCCGCCGCGTTTGCCACCGAGCTTCTGGCGGGGGCGCTCTACGGCGTCAGCCGCCTCGATCCGGCGACCTTCATCGCGGTGGCGGCGGTGCTGCTCGGCGTGTCGGCGCTGGCGTCGTACCTGCCGGCGCAGCGGGCGACGCGTGTCGATCCGATGCGCGCGCTGCGTGCGGAGTGAGTGCCCTCCGCCCTTCCCGCACAACCGGAAACGGAATTGGGGGGATCAGAGATCGGGAAATCAAGGGATCAGAAGTAATTTCTCCCGATCCCTCGTTTCAATCACTTCGGCCAGGACGCCCATACCGCCGACATGCCCGCGCTGTCGGTCGGGAGCGGCAGGTGGCGGATGCCGGCGTAGACCGGATTCATCACCGCCGCCGGCGGCGGGCCGAAGTGCCCGAGACCGAGCGAGTGGCCGTTCTCGTGGAGCGCCACCGTCTCGACGTCGATCCCCGGCCGCACCACATCGATGCCCCACGGGTTGGCCGCGCGGTCGCCTGTCGGGTTGCCGAAGTTGTCGTTGTAGTAGACCTCGTTCAGAGCGGTGTCGAGGTAGTTGTCGCCGTTGATGTCGGTCGGCGTGACGCCGTCATCTTCCGTGAAGATGAACGACACCGAGAACGCGAGGATGCCGCGTCCGCCACCGGGGCCGCCAACCGCCTCGAAGAACGCGCGCGGCAGCCATCCCGCCTCGACGATGTCGGCGAGGAACGGGTTGCCGAAGCCGCCGAAGCCGAAGAACGAGTCGAAGATGTCCGGGTCGGCGCCGCTATCGGCGCGCTTGACGATGTTCACCTTCTTGAACGGCTTGGACGCTTCCCAGGTAGCGAGCGCGCGATCGATCGCCCCTTCGGTCTGCGCGCTGGTGAGGCCGCTCGCGGTCGCGCCATCGCTCTGGTCCACCAGATACGTGATGTTCTCGCCGTCAGCCAGGCGCCTCGGGTCGTTGGCCACCCAGCGAATCCCGGTCTGATGAATTCGGTTGGCGGGCCGTCCCTGCCCGATGGTGAAGAATTCAACCTGCTCGACGGCGATGCGCAGCGAGGATCCCCTGAGGATCTGGTTGATCTGCTGCATGAAGGCGATCGCCGCCGGATCGCCCGACGCGTTCTGGCCGCCGACCGGTACCGCCAGCAGGACCGCAACCGCGATCGCCAGCGACACACTGACTGCCCTTGCTCGAGTCATCACACACCTCTCGGTTCGTCAGACGGAATTGTGGGGGAGGTCGCGCATCTTAGCACCGGTTCGACCCAATACGGCGAAGATCTGCGGCGGGGCGTCAGCGCGCCGGGCGCGCCGCCGCGGCCGCACGGTCGAGCCGCGCCGCCAGCGGCGCGAACGCGGGCGTCGGCCCCTGCCATCGCAGGTCATCGACCGACTCGAAGACGTAGACGTCGGTGCGCAGCGTCGCCAGCGTGCGGAAGAGAAAGACGTCCTCGCGCGATTCCGCCAGCACGCGCGCCAGCCGCGCCGGGCTCGACGCGTTGACGCCCCAGGTGCGGTAGTCCTCGGGAATGTTCTCGAGGTGGTGATAGCGGGCGAGCACCGCCGCGGCTGACTTGGCACCCCAGCCGGGCAGGCCAGGATATCCGTCCGACGTATCGCCGACCAGCGCGAGGTAGTCGGGAATCGACGCCGGCAGGACGCCGAACCGCGCGACGACGCCGGCTTCGTCGCGGATCGTACGCGCGCGGCGGTCCATCTGCACGACGCGGCTGCCGCGCACACATTGCGCGAGGTCCTTGTCAGGGGTGCAGATGATGACGCGCTCGACTTGCGGGTCGCGAGCCGCCGCCTCGGCCGCGGCCGCCAGCGCATCGTCTGCCTCGAACTCGATCATCGGCCACACGGTGATGCCGAGCGCGGTGAGCGCCTCTTCGAGCAGCGTGAACTGCGAGAAGAGGGCAGGGTCGATACCGGCGCCGGTCTTGTAGCCGCGCCACATCCGGTTGCGGAACGACTCGATGACGTGATCGGTGGCGACACCGACGTGGGTGGCGCCGGCGGTGATCATCCCGAGCACCGAGTTGACGACGCCGCGGACCGCTGCGACCTCGCGGCCGTCCTCGTCTTTCGCGGGAGGCATGGCGTAGAAGTGGCGGAACAGCTCGTAAGTGCCGTCGATGAGATGGACGTCCATGGGAGAGCGCCAGTGTAGCAGGAGGGCGCGCGTAGGGCTGGAAGGCTGGAAGGAAGGCTGGAAGGCGGAAACGACCTTCCGGCCTTGACCCTTCCAGCCCTCCAGCCCTCCAGCCTTCCAGCCTTACGCCAGTTCTGCTACGCTGCTGGGTAGTGCTTCGGGCTCTCCGGCATAGCCGCAACCTGGC
>Ga0207701_10007148_pt1 | contig 11115 bp, 9 predicted proteins | sample KBSSwiSSwithPhiX_FD_184294 | JGI IMG/M metagenome (GOLD analysis project Ga0207701, IMG submission 184294) | Switchgrass rhizosphere bulk soil microbial communities from Kellogg Biological Station, Michigan, USA, with PhiX - S5 (SPAdes) (version 2) | ecosystem: Environmental > Terrestrial > Soil...
ATCAACTCATTTCATTACTCATTGCCCGAATCCCAGACTCGTAAGATTCCTGAAATGACCATTCAATTTGATCTTTTCCTTTAACTGTTCCATTTCTGCTACCAGCGGAATCACTTTAGTAAGATGCCGTTTTAAGTACTCCTGCCGTTGACGTTCCTGCAAAAGATAAAGCATTTCATATTCCTCCTCCAAAGACAGACCCACATGATGGGCTACATCAAATGCCTTAACTTCTTCGTCATTTTTCTTAAAATCTTTATCAACCTTAAGGAGCTTGTGCAACTCACGAATACTGTTCATCACTTTCTTCATGAGCTCGATGTTGCCTTCTTCATTCGTTTCCGGGTAATTTACAATTGCGCCACTGTATAATTTATCGGGCACATCTTTTATTACTTCAAGAATCCGAAAAACCCTCGCCCCTTGAGTCTTTATATCCATTTCCCCATTGTCGTGGACCTTGCTTATTTCAAGTATTGTTACTAATGACCCATAATCCTGTAACCGGTCTTCAATCATCGTTGGAATGCCAAATTGTTTATTTTGAGAATGGCATTCACTGATCAGCTGCTTATAACGTGGTTCAAAGATGTGCAGGTTTAAACTTTCGCCGGGATATACTACAATACCTAGAGGAAATATTGGAATAAAATTCGTCATGCTTCAAAATTAGTTCAGTTCTGAAGTACTAATTAACGTCATTTCTTCAGGTTTTATTCTGTTCGCTTTCCCTTATTTAGCTCCAATAACCGTGCATATTTTATGTGAGTATAGTACGAGCTCATCTTTGCACAAATCAGTCCCGCCCGACCGTCCAAAAAGCCAAGTTTAAAAATATAATATTTTAAAAACGCAAACAGGGGTGCCAGGTAAATTTTAATCCGTGAAGATCTTTTGCCTTCTCTTGCATATCTTTCTGCGTTGAGCAGCCCATATCTACGCATTTTACCGGCAAACTCTGCCTCATTTTTCACAGTATGATGCAAAACAAAGCCTTTTAATTTTTTTATCCTGGTGCCAGGGGGAAGTATCAGCCGTTCATGTACAATAGCTTCGTTCCAATTTACTTTTCTGCGGTTAAACAGTCGTACATGCCAGTCTTCTCCCCATTCACCAAATCGTAAATATGTATCACCAAGAAAATTTTTGAATTTCATTTCGAATACCTCGTCATCGTCTTGTAACCGCAAATTCGACAAGGAGTTTTTTAACGCCTCATCAATGGCCTCATCTGCATCAAGATTTAGAATCCAGTCATAATTCGCAAACCCAATGGCCTTATTTTTTGTTTTCCCAAATCCTTCCCAATTCTCTTCAACCAGCCTGGCGCCAAGATCACGAATAACATTTTTACTATTGTCAGTACTGCCATTGTCCAACACTACAATATCATCGGTAAGACCGCCAAGGCTTTGGAGGGTGCGTCCAATTTCATCCTCCTCATTTTTACAAATAATAACGACCGAAATTTTTTGCATGGCCGAAAGTAGAATTTTATTCCTTTAACTGAAGCCATTTGTACCACCACAATAACATAAATGAGTGCACGAAGACTCCGAATTGAACTTCAAGACCTGTATCAAGTAAGTACTAAACGCGATAAGGAATTATGTTTTTATGAAACAGACTTGTAAACGGAAAGAAAATTAATCCCGAAGAAAGCAAGGCTCTTGAAAATAAAAGTCCACCCAACATTGCCGTTATGCTTAGAAGGAAAGCAGGTTTCCTCCATTTTACGAGATTGTCCTTTCCTTGCAAGTTCATATTATTTTTGCCTGTCACAAATCGCAATACAAGATAAAGATGTAAGTTGTAACACCATCGCTAAAAACGGCCAATGCACGAGCAACTCTTATTACAAATAAAAAAAGGAGATATTAAATCCCTCGCCCGTGCAATTTCTTTTATCGAGAATGAGCAACAAGGTCATGATGATCTGCTTCGCTCGCTTTCCGACGATCGTCCGCCAAAGATCATTGGCATAACGGGTCCACCGGGTGCCGGCAAAAGCACTTTGGTGGATGCATTGATCGATGAGTTGATCGGGGAAGAAAAAAAAATTGCTGTGCTTTGTATTGATCCTTCCTCACCTTTTAATCTTGGCGCTGTGCTCGGAGACCGTATTCGCATGAGTAAATGGTACACTCATCCAAATGTTTTTATCCGTTCACTTGCAACCAGAGGTTCACTGGGTGGATTAAGCCCGAAGATCATTGAAATAACCGACCTGGTTAAATCGGCCAATTTTGATCATATAATTATTGAGACGGTAGGCGTGGGTCAAAGTGAAATTGAGATTGCTGGCCTAGCCGATACAACTGCGGTGGTGTTAATGCCTGAAAGCGGTGATGAGGTCCAGACGATGAAGGCCGGCCTCATGGAGATCGCCGACATTTTTGTTATCAATAAAAGTGACCGGCCTGACGCTGATCTGTTCGAAAGAAACCTGAAGCTAATGCTGGCACCATCGTTTACAAAAAATACAAAAGAGGTTCCTATCATTAAGACAATAGCTACAGAAAAAAAGGGAATTCATGAATTATATGAAGTGATAAAAGACAGCTTACCCCAAAACGAAGAAAGACGCCTGTCTCTATTGACAGAAAAGGCCTGGCACCTACTCATCCGTAAAAAAATGAAGGGAGTTGACAAACTGAGCTTGAAGAAAAACCTGCAAGCAAGCATCAAGAGCAGCAATTTTAATCTTTACTCGTTTATTGATGTCTACGCCTAAAACCGCTCTGAAAGAGATAAAATACAGGGTGTCTTATAGGTATTTTACGATGCAGGATTATTGAAGTCACGGGCAACTTCCCTCTACAGGAAACAATTACTATTTTACTGGCCCAATAACGCCTGTGAAACCGACTGCCATTCTATCCAGGAAAATTCATCACCTCATTTCACTGCAGGTGTTAATTCTTTGCGCTCTTATTGCTACATCTCAAACCAACATTAGCGGGATCGTGAACAGTTATTATGAGGTGATAGAGGTTATTCCAGCAAAAGCGTGCGTACGATTGAATACGGTTGTCGGGCTGGCACATTTGCAAAAGGCACTTCTTATCCAGATGAAAGGAGCATCCGTTAATACAACAAATAGCAGCAGTTTTGGTGACACCACATCTCTCAACAATGCCGGCAATTATGAAATTGCAATTATCTGCGCGATCGATGGTGATTCTGTTTTCATGTATCATAATTTCCTGAACAGTTATACCGTAACCGGTAAAGTGCAATTAGTAAAGTTTGCGGAATATTATTCCGCAAAAGTTATCGATACGGTCAAGGCTTCGCCGTGGAATAATGCGGCAGGTACCGGTGGTGTGATCGCGATCAGTGTTTCGCAAGACTTAACATTGAACGCACCGATCTATGCGGACTCTTCTGGTTTCAGAGGTGGTGGCTATGTATTAAGTAACGGAACATGTTTTAATACGCCGTTTGCAGCAACCGGTTACATCTACAATGCGGCGAATATCAGTCCGCAAAATGGCGCAGCGAAAGGGGAAGGGGTTTATGATTTTCCTGCAACGCAAAGTGGCGGAAGAGGTGCACCTGCCAATGGCGGAGGAGGAGGTAATAATCACAATAATGGCGGAGCTGGAGGAGCTAATTTGAACGCCGGCGGAAAAGGAGGCGGCAATTCCAGCAGTGCTGGTTGCACGACGGAACTACATGGATTGCCAGGCAAAGCCTTAAGCAGCTGGAGCGGAAAAAAATTGTTCCTGGGAGGAGGAGGGGGAGCCGGGCACTCCAATGGAGCTGTAACGGTGTCGAAAGGAGGTGGCCATGGCGGTGGTATCATCTTAATTCAAGCAGACAATATTATCGGTAACGGCTATAAAATAACCGCGAATGGTGCCAAGGGTGGAAATGCTGCATCTGATGGTGCGTCAGGAGGAGGTGCCGGCGGTTCTCTCATCATGGATGTAAATACTTTTTCGGGTTCACTAACCATGCAAACTAACGGTGGCAAAGGAGGAGATGAAAATGACCTGGGCACAGCCCAACGATGTTACGGCGCGGGCGGCGGAGGCAGTGGCGGAACAATTTATTTCACAGGACCAATACCCGCAGTTACGATTTCACAAGCTGGCGGAAGCGCCGGTCTTGAATTTGGAGGTGATCCAGCGTGTAATGCTGCGGTTCCTGCTGCTGCAGGTTTAAATGGTAATGCAATTCCATCGTATACACTCAGGCAGGCAACAGACTCTGCTTCTTATTGCCTTTCTGTTGCTCCATTAGCGATTCGGTTGATCTATTTCAAGATCGCTGCCGTTGAAACGGGCATTCTCTTACAATGGCGCGTGGCGAACCCCGAATCCGTTGAAGAATTTGTCGTAGAAAAAATATCTGGCGGGGACTGGCTTGCTATTTCTACGTTAAAAGCGGATGCAGGAAAGCAATATTACTACTTCACCGATGAACATCCGAATGCGGCAATGAATCTTTACCGGATTCGCATGATCGAGAGAACAAATGCGCTATCCTATTCTCCCGTCCGGCAATTCAACTGGAGCCAAAAAAATGATCAGTTTACACTTTACCCCAATCCTGCCTCGCGCCAGGTGATTATAACGGGCGACTTCGCTGTTTCAACCAGGATAAGGTTAATTGACGCCTCCGGTAAATTGACATGGGACAAAACAACAGTTAACAACAATGGCAGCATCATTATTGACCTTTCTTCAATGCAACCAGGTGTTTACTTTTTACAGATCGAAAACGCTGTAAAAAAACTCGTGGTTTATAGGTGAGTCTTGGTGCTATGCCTCCTTATTTGTTTTCCACCACCTGTAGCCAACATAGGCCGCGATAGCGAATGGAGCAAACGCCAAATAAAGAATGCCACTGTTTAAACCCTTCGCAGGTTTTTCACCCAGCTGTTGGGCAGTCTTTGTACAAATAGAGCACTGGGCTGAAGATCGAACAGCAACTGATAAAAGGAGGAGCGCGAATAACGATATGAAAAATAACTTTTTCATGAGCAAATTTACAACGATTAAGCTGCTTCTGTGCTCATTCTCTTTGCCTGCTTTTTTCTTTCTTCTTCATCTAGTATCACCTTTCTCATTCGAACGAAATTGGGAGTAACCTCGATGCATTCATCTTGCTGAATATATTCCATACATTCTTCAAGCGTCATTAAATGTTTGGGGGCAATGTTGGTGGCGGCATCACTTCCGCTGGCCCGCATATTGGTGAGCTTCTTTCCTTCGTTCGCTTGAACGACAAGATCACCCGGTTTACTATTTTCCCCGATGATCATTCCTTTATAAACCTCTTCTCCGGGGTCAACAAAAAATATTCCACGGTCCTGGAGTTTGTCTAAAGAATAAGCAGTAGTAGTTCCTGCTTCTTTTGCTATTAAAACTCCGTTGTTTCTTCCCGGTATGGTACCTTTCCATGCTTTAAATTCACTGAAGCGATGATTCATTACCGCTTCACCCGCAGTATTGGTAAGCATTTGCGTACGCAGCCCAACCAATCCCCGTGAAGGAATTTCAAATTCTAAATGCTGCATCTCGCCTTTTGTCTCCATCACGTGCAATTCACCTTTGCGGCGGGTAACAAGATCGATCACTTTACTTGCATATTCCTGCGGAACATCAACGACAAGTGTTTCGTAGGGTTCACATTTTTTCCCCTGGATGTCTTTTACCAATACCTGTGGCTGACCGACTGTCAATTCATAGCCTTCACGACGCATGGTCTCGATCAGGATTCCCAAATGCAAGATGCCGCGGCCATAAACAAGAAAACTGTCGGCATTGTCAGCATCTTCGACCCGCAGTGCAAGATTTTTTTCGGTTTCTTTCATTAAGCGGTCGCGAATATGACGGGAGGTGACAAACTTTCCATCCTTACCATAGAACGGTGAATTGTTGATGCCAAACATCATACTCATCGTTGGTTCATCAACACTAATAGTTGGTAATCCCTCAGGGTTTTCAAAATCGGCAATGGTGTCGCCAATATTAAAATCATCGATCCCCACAACCGCACAAAGATCTCCTGCAAGAACTTCACTCACTTTTTTCTTCCCCATTCCTTCAAAAACATACAATTCTTTCACTCGTGTTTTCTTAACATTTCCATCTGATTGGACAAGCGAAACAGGTTGTCCCTCCTTTATGGAACCGCGGCTCACTTTACCGACAGCGATTCGTCCGAGGAAAGAAGAATAATCGAGTGAAGTAATTTGTAGTTGTAAAGTGCCCTCGCTAACCTTCGGAGCAGGAACATATTTCAGAATGCCATCCAGCAAAGGTGTAATGTCTTCAGATGGGGTCAATGAATCATTGAACCAACCATTTTTCCCGGATCCATAAAATGTAGGGAAATTCAATTGCTCTTCAGTAGCATCAAGGCTAAAAAATAATTCAAATACTGCATCGTGTACTTCATCCGGACGGCAATTCGGTTTATCAACTTTATTAATGATAACGATCGGGTGAAGATTCAAATGCAATGCCTTTTGTAAAACAAATCTCGTTTGAGGCATAGGTCCTTCAAATGCATCAACAAGCAACAAAACACCATCCGCCATTTTCAAAACCCTTTCTACCTCCCCACCGAAATCTGCGTGGCCTGGGGTGTCGATCACATTAATTTTAACGCCTTTATAAACAACAGCAGCATTCTTACTAAAAATGGTAATGCCACGCTCACGTTCAAGCTCATTGCTGTCCATGATCAATTCACCCGTTTCCTGGTTATCGCGAAAGACGTGTGTTTGATGTAATATCCTGTCCACCAGGGTAGTTTTTCCATGGTCAACGTGTGCTATAATCGCAATGTTTCTGATTTCCATATTCACTTGTTCAAAACGAGCCGCGAAGGTACATTATAATAGCGAGGGTATGAAGAAATGGGGCGTGAATATTATGTTATGGAAGGGCGTTGCTTTTTTAACCGGCCTGAGAGCCCTGATTCCGCTTTTGTTGCGTCGCACTCGTGTACGCCTCGTTCGCTACTGAGCCTTTCTTAAACCCTTACGTAGATTTTTCTTTTATCAAGAATATATCCGACGAGCCAGCAGAATAACATCCAGCTGATGGCAAACAGAAGAGAGCCAAAATATACCCCGGCATGCACATAAATGTTTTGATACAACCAGCGATACAGAGGCTGGTTATTTGGGCCAATTGGAATAAACCAAAGAAGTGTTACACCTAATTCGGAGACCAGGTAAATGAACAATGGATTTTTCCCAAACACGTCAAAAAAATAAGTCCACCTTAGTTTTTGCGAAAAGTCAATAATGTACATAAGAGCAGCCAAAAGAATGCAATCAATGCCTACCGTGATCAATACAAAACTTCCCGTCCACAATTTTTTATTGATAGGAAAGAACCAATCCCAACACAAAGCAATGGCGACAGATAAAGCACCGGCTAAAAGTAATTTGGCCATTCCTTCATAGGTCTTTCCACTTTGTTGCACCCATCGTCCCGCAGCATACCCGAATGTTACGTTCGCAATAGCGGGCAATGTACTCAATACTCCTTCCGGCTCAAAAGCCACTCCCTCGCCATGATACATGTGATCTGGTCCAAACAACCAAAGATCGAGCCTTGTCCCCGCGTTAGTGAGCATGTTGTATGGATCGCTCCTGTCTCCGAAAAGCAAAAGGATGACCCAGTATATGATCAGGAAATACCAGGAAAACTGGCCCACTTTTACGGGGCTCAGGTACCGTATCATCAATGCAGCAAAAAAATATCCAAGAGCAATACGCTGTAGTACACCCATGATCCTGGTATGAGAAAGCGTATTAAACTCAAGATGGTAGTCTGCATTATAGTGAACGAAAGGGAACCAATACATTAAAAAACCCAATAGGAAAATCAATAATGCTCTTTTAAAAATTTTACCGATCACCTTGCCGTCCGGAAGGCCTTCCCATTTTTTCATGGAAAAACTCATCGCATTTCCGACAACAAACATGAACGTGGGGAATACAAGATCGGTTGGCGTGAAACCATGCCACGCGGCATGATTTAATGGAGGGTAAGCCGGGCCACCGGGCGTATTAACAATGATCATGAAGCAAATCGTCATACCCCGCAATACATCAAGTGCAAGAAACCGTTGAGACTTCATAAAAAGATATTGTCCTTCTAATATAATGATGTTTCTGAATTCTTATTCAGAATATTCTTTTGATAAGCTGGATGATGACGGTAATAACCAAACTGAAAATGATCATCGTAGTAATGGGGAAATAAAATCTAAAGTTTTCCTTTTCGATCCTGATATCCCCGGGTAATCTGCCGATCCAGTTAAATTTATCATGAAAGAAATAAATGATTACTCCCACTAACACGATCATTACCCCTGCAATGATGATATATTTACCGGTATCGCTGTTCATATTGCAAAAATAGATTTTACGATCCGCTGGCACTTTTTTCCTGCTTGGCAAATCTTTACCTTGTATTAGCCCGTAAATAAGGCCGACTTAATAACGTACGACAGCCCTGACATGCCTTGACAATATAAAAGTAAATTCGTTTTCAAACCAGTTAAGTATGATGCCCGGCCAGACACAACCAGCTTTGTTATTCATGCCCGACATAAGCGGGTTTACTCAATTTGTATCTGAAACAGAGGTAATGCACAGCAGGCACATCGTGCAGGAATTGCTGGAAGTACTTATTGACAGCAATCATTTGAATTTGCAAATAAGCGAAATAGAAGGCGATGCCATTTTCTTCTACCGGCCCGGTGATAAGCCAAACCTAAAAAGCTTGCTGCAACAGGTCGAAAATATGTTTACACGATTTCATGCTCACCTGAAATTGTATGAACACCAAAGGATCTGCCCTTGTGGAGCCTGTAAAAATGCAGTTGATCTTACCTTAAAGGTTATTGTTCATTTTGGGGATGTAACGGGGATTTCAATAAAAGAACACAAAAAACTCTTCGGGAAAGACGTCATTCTCCTTCACCGTCTTTTAAAAAACAGTCTTAACAGAAACGAGTATGTTCTTTTTACCGAAAGCCTGGTTGATGAAATGGAGCAACATCATCTTCCGAATTGGTACATGCCACAACGGGCCAGTGAGCAATATGATGTCGGGGAGGTTCGGTTTTACTTTTCTGATCTTTCGGAGCTTCATAAAGCAGTAAGAGTTGATCCGCCTGTTTATAATTCCTCTTCAAAGACTTATGTGGCGTTTGCAGAAGAAGAAGTGATCGCAGCACCCATGGAAAAAATATTTGAAACGCTTATCAGTTTGCAGCAACGGGAAAAGTTTCCGGACAATGAAGAGAAGCATGACGCAATTTTAAAAATAGGCGAAGGACATCCATGCCTGATAACCCGCAACAATAGTGTCAATGTAACCGAGTCGGTAAAAATGGAACCCGAGAATATCGAGATGGTAGAAATGAATAAGAACGGGATTGCCGGCTACCGATACATTCTCAAGAAAATATCACCGGAGGAAACAAACTTGTCGATTCAAATGCTGATCAAAAAGAATTCTCTCTACAAATTCGTTTTTTCAATAGCTATAAAATCAAAAATGATGGTACGCATCCGGAAATTTTTTACCAACCTGAGGTCTTCACTACAATCTATAAACACGGGAATGTCCGCATAAACTATTTCAACCTGACCCATCCAGCTTTGTCCAATTCAATTTTATTTTCTGCCTGCAAATGCTGAAGGACCTTCCAGGCTTTTTCTTTATTAATGCCGTCCAGCTGTTGTAAGAGGTCCCGTGTGTGGATAGACTGATCTTTCATTGAATTTATGATCCGGCTATTGATATTATCAAATTCTTCTTTGCTCAGGTGAACAGTTCGCTTCCTTAAACAGTTGTCGCAGATGTTGCAGTCGCTTAGCCTGTCATCTCCAAAATAAGACCCGATCCTTTTACTTCGACATTGTGTTGTTTGCTGAACGTATTGGACCATATTGTGAACCCTTCCTTCAAATCGTTCTTTCCGTTTATTGAGAGCTTGCATGTCAATAGAAAGATCTTCCGCTTTGATCCTCGCCCGCAACAATAAAAGTTGTGATGAATCCTTTTGAGGAATGTATTCGATAATATTATAACGGTGAAGTTGCAGAAGCTGGTTTTTTATTTCGGTTTTTTCTTTCTTTAATAAAAAGCCTATCGTGTTTTCCGATATAGTTGCAGGGAATTCAAAAATTCCCTCGTAAGCCCGGAGCAAGGTTTTGACCAGGGGCTCGAGATAAGAATGATCTTTCTCGAATTGGTATAAATATTCTTTGTTGGTAGTAAACTGAACTGTGGAAGGAAGAAAAACCTGTTCATTAAAACTTAGCCATCCGTCTTGCTCAAGGATCTTTAAGGAATAAAATACTGTTTGACTATTAAGCTTAAACTTTTTAATAAAATCGATAATGTCAAAATCATAGTATTGACCTTCTCCCGTTCCGGATGGTATTTGCAAGTAATTAGAAATCGATTGATAGACATTGCGAATATCATCCATCGATGGATACCGGACCCGGATGGATTCTTCAAGATCTTTAAGGTCCTTGTCACTGTATAACAAGACTGCATACGCTTTTTTTCCATCCCTTCCCGCCCGCCCGGCTTCCTGGTAATAGTTTTCCAGGCAATCAGGAACGTCGGCATGAATGACCACACGGACATCTGGCTTGTCAATACCCATCCCAAACGCATTAGTGCAAACAATGACCCTTGTTTTATTTTGAATCCACTGCTCTTGTTTTGAATTTCTTTCCTCCTGCACCAGGCCGGCATGATAAAAGTCTGATGATATGCCATGCATTTTAATAAGATCAGCGATCTCTTTTGTCCTCTTTCGACTATTGCAATACACTATCCCACACCCATGGACATTTTTTAGTACGTCGATTATTTTATTGATCCTTGAATCAACTTTAAAAACACTGTAAGAAAGATTAGACCTTTCAAAAGACTGCCGAAATATTTTCCATTGTTCCCCTGTCCTTTGGAGAGGGGCAGGGGGTGAGGTTAGTTTTTCACAAATGTCACTCTGCACTTCCAACGTTGCGGAAGCAGTCAAGGCTAATACTGGAACAGCAGGGACTTCGTTCCGCAAGGCAGCTATGCGTAAATAAGGCGGACGAACATCATAACCCCA
>Ga0207701_10007149_pt1 | contig 11115 bp, 10 predicted proteins | sample KBSSwiSSwithPhiX_FD_184294 | JGI IMG/M metagenome (GOLD analysis project Ga0207701, IMG submission 184294) | Switchgrass rhizosphere bulk soil microbial communities from Kellogg Biological Station, Michigan, USA, with PhiX - S5 (SPAdes) (version 2) | ecosystem: Environmental > Terrestrial >...
CTGATCGATGCCTGGCCGGGCCAGGTTGAAGCGATCCGCGCAAGCGGCTTGATCATCGAGACGCCGGAGGGAACGATTAAGGCGCGGCCGCGCGCACTTCACATCTGCGACGCGCAGCAGCTTGCCGGGCGATCGGCTGCTTTGGCGTTCTTGTGCGTCAAACTCTACGATACAAACTGGGCCGTGACGCTCCTCAACGACATCGTCGGGGGTATCCCGATCGTGACAATGCAGAACGCACTTGTCGAAGAAGACGTGGCGCGCATTGTTGGCCGGGACCGCACGATAGGTGCGATTGCCGGAACGCTCGACGTTGCATTGATGGCGCCGGGCACGGTCCGCCGTGCGCGGCGGCGCGGGGCCGAAAAGCCTGTATTCAAGATCGGAGAGCTGAGCGGTCAGAAGACGCCGCGCTTGCAGGCGATCGCGGATCTCTTGGCCAAGGTCGACACCACGGCCATCACCTCGCATCTGTCGGACGAGCGATGGGCAAAGCTCGTGGCCAACACCATGACGACTGGATTATCCGCCGTGGGCGGACTGACATTCCTGGACGTCTATCGGCGCGAGGACACGCGGCGCCTTGCCATCACGCTCGCTGCGGAGGCTCTGGCAGTCGGGCATCAGCTTGGGTTCGGCCTCCGTCCGGTGTTCGGCGTTTCGCCCGAGCGCTGGCAAGCAGCGGGCGCGGGACAGCGTGACGCGATTGCCGAAGCGATGAGCGCGATGGCGGCGCAAAGCAACTCAATGGTCGAGGGTGGCGTTTCGGGCACGCTACAGGACATCATCAAGCGTCGGCGCACCGAAGTCGATTATTTCAACGGATACATCGCCGAGCGAGGACGCGCGCGCGGCGTTTTCGCGCCAACTCACGCCGCGCTAGCGGCGATGATCCGGCGAATGGAAGTTGGAGAATTTGCTCCTTCCGAAGCGCGTCTTGCGGAACTGATGCAAGGCATGACTGCGTGACCGCGCGCGGCATTTTGCCGGCGCCCAGAGCGAAAACGAGTCCCGGGTCCGACCCTCGTAGCGCAGCCCACCCCACCCCGCCCGGACTTCGTCATACCTGCTATCGAACTTCTCGCCTAACGGCGACGGCGCAATGAAGGATATACCTGTCCCTTGGGCCGGGACGCTCATTCCGGATCGGGGTCATGGACGCAGGAACAATCGACAAGGCAACGAAGGGATCGGAGACGTGGCCCGATGAGATCTTCGCGATTCTGAAGAAGTTCAAGGTCCGCCAGGTGACCTATGTGCCGGACGGCGGCCACGCAAAGCTGATCCGGCAGGTCCATGCTGATCCTGACATGATCCCCGTGACACTGACGACCGAAGAGGAAGGAGTCGCGATCCTTGCGGGAGCGTGGTTGGGCGGCGATCGCGGCACGCTCCTGATGCAGTCGAGCGGTGTCGGCAACTGTATCAACATGCTGTCGCTGGTGAAGACCGTGAACTTCCCGTTCTTCGCGCTCGTCACGATGCGCGGCGAGTTTGGGGAGTTTAATCCGTGGCAGGTGCCGATGGGATCTGCGACGCCGGGCGCGCTGGAACTGATGGGCATTCAGGTGCTTCGTGCCACGAATCCGGCCGAGGTTTACGAAGTCGTACATGCGGGCGCCGCGATGGCGTATGGCGGCCACACGCCGACTGCTGTGCTGCTATCGCAACGCCTGATCGGCGCCAAAGTCTTCGCCGAGTGACTTCGAGAGGGTTTATGAGCAAGAGCAACGAACTCGACCGCCGCAAAGTCGTCGTGCGCCTCCTCGCGGACCGCAAGGATGCTGTCGTGGTGCCGGGCTTGGGCTCCTGCAATTACGACATCACGGCCGCCGGCGATCATGACCGCAATTTCTACAATTGGGGCGCAATGGGCGGTGCCGCGATGATCGGGCTCGGCATCGCGCTGGCGCAGCCGAAGGTGCCGGTGATCGTCATCACTGGCGATGGCGAAATGCTGATGGGCATTGGCGGGCTTGCGACGATCGCGCTTAGCAATCCGAAAAATCTTAGCGTGATCGTGCTCGACAACGGACATTACGGTGAGACCGGCGGCCAGAAGAGCCACACCAGCGGACGCACCAATCTGAGCGTCGTCGCGAGCGGCTGCGGCATCCCCGATGTGCGCACCATCGACACCATGACGGACGTCGAGGCGCTGGCGGATCGGATCAATAGCGTCGGCGACAGTCCTCTGTTCGCCACGATCAAGATCAGCAATGCCGAGCTACCGCGCATCCTGCCGCAGCGCGATGCGACGTTCCTCAAAAACCGTGTGCGCCTGGCACTCGGACATCAAGCGATATAAGAGCCGCCGCACCGCGTCGGACACGAATGGGACGGAGAACGCATGCTGTTTCCAACGAAGGTTCTTGAAGATTTCGCGAAGCGCATTTTCCTTGCTGCGGGAAGCGATGAGCGCGAAGCCAGGATCGTTGCCGATCACCTCGTCGACTCGGCGGTCTCGGGCCATGACTCGCATGGCGTGATCCGCATCCTCGCCTACATCACGGCGATCAGGAAGAAGGAGCTGATTCCGAACCAGCATCCGACCGTCCTGCTCGAGACGGACTCGATGCTCGTGCTGGAGGGCAACCATGGGTACGGCCAGGTCGTCGCCAAGGAGGCGACTGAGAAAGCCATCGCGAAATCCAAGAAAAGCGGCATCGCAATGGCCACGATGCGCAACGCCGGGCATATCGGCCGGCTGGGTGCATGGGCTGAGATGGCTGCGGCCGAGAACCAGGCGACGATCTGTTTCGTCAATGCCGCACGGCCCGGCGGCGCGCAGCTTGCTCCCTTCGGCGGCACCGACCGCCGCCTCAATGCTGGGCCGATCTGCATGGGAATGCCCGCGAAGTCCGGACACCCCATCATCCTCGACATGTCCACTGCGTCGGTTGCGATGGGCAAGATCCGCCTTGCGCGCAACAAGAAGGAAAAATTGCGCGAACCGTGCATTGTGGATGGGCACGGCAACCTCACTGACGATCCTGAAGGACTCTACGGTCCGCCGCCCGGCGCGGTACTGCCGTTCGGCGGACACAAAGGCTCAGGTCTTTGCATGTTCACCGATCTGTTCGGCGGTATCCTGAGTGGCGCCGGCGCGGATTACGAAGGCCCGCCGTGCGAGTGGTATCCGATCAACAACATGATGACGATCTACATTGATGTCGGCATGGTCGGCGACATCAATCTCATCGGCCAGCAGGTGGCGCAGTATTCCGACTGGATCAGGGCATCGAAGCCTCAGACGCCGGGTGTCGGTGTTCAGATGCCGGGTGACTACGAGTATCTGACACGTCAGAAGCGGCTCAAGGCCGGCGTCGAGGTCGACGACACGACTTGGAAGCAAGTGGTGCAGGCGGCCGAACTGGTCGGGGTGCCGAAGGTGGATGCAGACGCGCTAGTCCTCAACTTGCGCAAGTGAGGGATGCGCTCCGCGTTTCATCAAGGTTTATTCGGGCAGGCTGATGCGGCGCCGTACGAGCGAACATCACTGAAGAAATATTCAAGTGGGGAACACATGCTGACACGCCGTCGCTTGCTTGCTGGTGCGAGCGCTCTCGCTGCCGTTGACTCCACGCGCCTCGACGCGCAGGGCGGTTACCCGTCCGGTCCGATCAAGATGCTCGTTGGCTATCCGGCGGGCGGCGGCGTCGATATTGTGGCACGGCTGCTCGGCGAGCAGATCCAGAATGAGCTGGGCCAGTCGGTTGTGGTTGAAAACCGCGCCGGCGCTCTCGCAACCATCGCGGCGGGTGCGGTCGCGAAGTCGACCCCTGACGGCCAAACGCTTCTGATGGCCGCGTCGGGCGAGATAGCGGTCAATCAGCATCTCTACAAAGACAAGCTCAGCTACAACGCCTTGCGCGATCTCATCCCGGTTGCGCTTATCGGCATCGTGCCGAATGTCATCGTCGTGGGGCGCGACCTGCCGATCAAGAATCCTGCTGATCTCGTTGCTTACGCGAAACAGAATCCCGGAAAGCTCAGCTATTCGACCGGTGGAGTCGGTGGACCGCAGCATCTCGCGGGCGAACTGATGAACAAGATGGCGGATATCGATGTGCTGCACGTCCCGTATCGCGGGTCGGCGCCCGCCGTGACCGACGTTGCGACCGGCGCGGTGACCATGAGTATCTCCAGCCTCGCCGTCGCGTTGCCGCTGATGGACGACGGAAAGATCCGCGCAATCGCGGTGACGTCGAAGGAGCGTATGCCGCAACTTCCCAACGTTGCGCCGCTGCGCGAGGGCGCACCGGGGCTCAGCAGTTACGAGTTACTCAACTGGTTCGGCATGTTCGCGCCTGCGGGAACGCCTATGCCGGTACTGACGCGACTCAACGGGATCTCGAACAAGGCACTTTCCAGTGATGGCTTGGCGAACAAGCTGAAGGCACAAGGGATTGTCCCGAAACCGATGAGCCTTGCCGAGTACAAATCTTTCGTTGAGGCCGAGACGGCTAAGTTCGGTAATATTATCGCCGACGGGAATATCAAGCTTGGCAACTGAGAATAAGCGCGAGAGCGGACGCTATCACATTCACGCCAACCCCCCGATGCGGTCGACCACCTTGCGCAGGACCGGCAGATAGTTTTCGAATCATTTCACTCTTGTTGGCGCGCATGGCATGGGCGCTAAGGGCCAGAACCGGGCCCTGGAGAGTTCGATTGGCTATGGTTCAAGCTGAACTATTCGTTCTCACGCTAGGCCCCCTCGGAATCGAGTGATGCGTAATGCAAGTGAGGGAAAGCCGACGAGCTCCGCTTTGATGTGCGAAGGCGGTGTGATCCAGTGCATGCCGGTCCATGAGCCCGTCGTGATGATTTGGCCGGCCTTCACGCCGCCAAATCGGGCGACGCAGTTGCGAACCGCCCAGCAAAGCAGTCTGTGCGGTGTACCAACGGGGTGTCCACCTGTTGTTTCAATCGCCGTCTCGGCGTCGATCGTAAGTCGTGCGACCACCGACGTGGGATCCAACGGGGCGCTCGCGCTGAACGGAGGTCCGAGCACGAGGCGCTCGTGCATCTGATTGTCCGCAAGCACCAACAGCGGTACCTGCTCTGTATTGGCCAATCGGCTCGCGCAGAGTTCCACCGCGATATGGGCGCTCCGGACGGAGCCAAGGATATCCTCATCGGTCAACGCAGAGGTATCGTCGAAGTCGCGGCCGATTTGATATGCGAACTCCACCTCGACTCCGACTGAGCCATTCACCGCAACATCGTGAGAATGAGTAATGGTGCCACGCAAGAGCGGGGCACAGGTCGGGATCGCGGTCGGATTCGTCGCGCCGACTTTCCAACCATCGATGCCGCCGTGGCGGCGCGCAACGGCATCCTGGATCGCGTAGGAATCGTTGAGCTCGAGTGGCACCGCGGGGACACGCAACGGTTCACCATTTTCGCGGGCGGAGTGCAGCGCGGCCGCGACCTCATCGATCTTTTCGGCGGAAAGCGGCAAGACTTCAGGGCTCCAACAATTCGGGGCATCGGTCGCGCCACGGACATGCGCCCTCGTAGCTACGGCCGAGCGCGAGCAGCATCTCGTCGCCGCCGTGCGGCCCCACAAGTTGCAATCCGATCGGCAGTCCGGTGGACGACGGCATGCATGGCAGCGCCAGGGCAGGAGAACCGGCGACGTTTGCGAAGGCAGTGAAGACTGCGTGCCCGCGCGGACCGACAGGTTGGCACGCAATGGTCGAAGGATGACTCTCGTGGGTGGGCCAGGGCAGCGCAGCGGCGGCCGGCGTCATCAGGACGTCAAATTCGGAAAAGAAGTCTGCGAGACGTTTCTTGAGACGCGTCGTGGTTGCCAATGCATCCACGTAGTCCATCGCGCGCACCTTGTTGCCGGCCTCCAGCATCGTGTGCATGCCTTGGCTGAGAAGATCAATCTTATGCTCCTTGTCCCGCATCAGCCATGCGAGCCCGGAGCTTGCCACTATTCCAAACGCGTGCGCGACTTCGTCGGCGTCGAATGGTGCCTCGCCGACGACAACCTCATGCCCGAGGTCGGCAAATGCGCCGGCCGCTTGTTCGACGCTGAGAGCGATTTCCGGGTCTACGGGTCCATTCGCGAACGCAGGCACGTAGAGAATCCGGCGCCCCTCGGCTGGGTTCCGCACCTCAGACCATGCCGGCCATGCGAGCGAGGCCGGATCGCGCGGGTCCGGACCAGCCGCCATAGCCATGAAGGCGGAAACATCAACCGTGTCGCGCGCCATCGGCCCCACGACTTCGAAGTCATGCAGGATGACCGGGAAGCCGTCGGCTCGAGCAATGCGGCCAACGGTCGGTTTGAGGCCGACGAGCCCCGTGTGCGAGGCTGGCCGGCGAATAGAGCCGCCGCCGTCGGTGCCAATCGCTATCGGCACGATGCGTGCCGCGACCGACGCCACGGCCCCACCGCTCGATCCGCCGGGTGTGAGTTGCGGATTCCATGGATTGCACGTTGGTCCGAACAGCAGGTTGTCGGTGTAGCCCTGCAGCGTGAACTCAGGAACGTTGGTCTTGCCGACGATCACGAGCCCGGCGGCGCGCAAGCGTGCGACCGGCAATTCATCGTGATCGGGTACGCAGCCGGCGTAGACGCGGCTGCCCCAGGTGGAACGCAGGCCTGCGGCGATCAGGTTGTCCTTGACGGTCATCGGCACGCCGTCAAGTGCGCTTCGCGGCTCGCCTCTTCGCCAACGCGCCGCGCTTTGCTCTGCGGCGGCTCGTGCGCCCGCCGCATCCAAAGTGACGATCGCGTTGAGAACGGGGTTAAGTCGGGCGGTCCGGGCAAGAACCGCCTCGATCACGTCGATGGGTGAGGCCTCCCCGGCGCGATACCGGTTCGCGAGCTCGATAGCCGTGAGATCGCAGAGCGCCTCGCTCACCCGCCCACCATCGTACGCGGGAGCCATAGGACGATGCCCGGTACATACCAGAGCAGGATCGTGAACAGCAGCATGATGACCACATAAGGCACGATGCCGCGGATGACATCGCTGATCGGGCCGCCGTCCGCCCGAATGCTCTGCACGACGTAGAGATTCATTCCGACCGGGGGCGTGATCATCGCAAGCTCGCTCATGAGAACGATGAATACGCCGAACCAGATTGGATCAATTCCGACCGCGGTGGCGATTGGATAGACGATGGGGATCGTCGTCACCTGCATCGATAGCACTTCGAGGAAGCAGCCGAGGATCAGGTAGAAGATCACGAGAATGAAGAACAGCGTCGTCGGTCCAATGGACCACGATGCTATGAGCTGCGTCAGCTTTTGCGGAATGCCGAGCAGGCTGAGCGTCACATTGAGAATGAATGCGCCGCAGATGATCAGGATGATCGTTCCAGTTAGTACTGCGGTTTGCCGGAAGCAGTGCAGGAGCATTTGGCCGTCGAGGCGCCCGAAGATACCGGCAAGCACTAAGGCTATGATCACGCCGATCGCAGCCGACTCGGTGGGAGTCGCAAATCCGAGATATAGGCTGCCCATCACCACGCCGAAGATGATGAAGGGCGGGATCAGGTCGACGGATCGGCGAAGCTTCTCGGCGAGCGCTATCGGCTTCTCCGTCACACGCTCGCCGCGCATCAGATCGGACGCAGCGATGTAGACCATGAAGGATCCGGAAAGCAGTATCCCGGGAATAATTCCGGCGATGAAGAGCTGACCGACCGAATTGTTGGTCAGTGAGCCATAGATCAGCATGGCGATCGACGGCGGGATCAGGATGCCGAGCGTACCGCCGGCCGCGATCGAGCCGAGCGATTTTGCGCGGTCGTAGCCGCGCTGCTCTAGGGCCGGCAATGCGACGGTGCCGATCGTTGCAGCGGTTGCGACCGAAGAGCCGCACGTCGCGGCAAAGAGCGCGCAACCGCCAATGTTGCTGTGCAACAGCCCGCCGGGGAGCCGGGCCAGCCAGGCCGACAGGCCGATATACATCCGATCGGCCAGTCCGCTGCGCAGCAAGATTTCGCCCAATAGAATGAACAGCGGGATTGCGGTGAGCAGATTTTCGTTCTGCACGCCCCAGATGACGCTGCCCAGCGAATTGATGACCTGAGGGCCGAGCGCGGCGAGGCCTCCAGCAATGCCCAGTCCCGCGAGCACGGCGGCTACCGGCAGGCCGATCACCAGAATGGCAACACCGAGCAGAAAACCGATCGATGCGCCGGTGATACCCATCGCGTCAGCGCCGCTCCAGATCCGCGAGCTCTTCGCGGATTTCCTCTTCGGTACCCTTGGGACCGTAGTTTCGATCGAGGTCCCGCCAGCGTCGCGCCGCCGCAAGCTTCGCCGCGTGTGCGGCGGCGAGAGTCGCTATGGCGGCGAAAAGCACGAGCCCCGCAAACCACACGCTCTGTGGCCAGATCAGCGGCGTCGCCCAAGGCGTGGGCGCGGTGCTGCGGAACTCGACGGTTTCCTGCACCGTGTGCCACCCCACGTATGCGAGCAGAATGGCGAACAACGCGGTGGACACGATGGAGAGAAGGTCGAGCCCTCGTTGCATCGGTCGCGGCAGGAGCCGGTGAAACAGATCGATACGAATGTGCGCGCGCTCGATCAACGCGAGTGAGAAGGCAAGCGCCGACGTGCCTGCGAGAACGTACCCGCCAAGCTCATCGACCCCCTGCAGCGAGATATTGAAGAACTTCCTGCCGATCGTCTCGATGGTGACGATGACGGCAAATGCCACCATCGCGACGCCGAACAGGAGCACGGCCGTCTGGGCGAAGCGGTCGGTCAAACGCATCTGGCGCCCCGCCGATTGTGGCGCTGTCGCTCACTTCACTCCGGCGATCGGGCCGAGCAGCTTTTTCCACTCGGCGGTGCAGCCAGGGAAGGACTTGTCGCAAACCTCGGAAAACGCCGGAAGCGACACGGACCCGATCGCCTCGCGGACCAGTTGGCGGTCGCCCTCGCTTACCGGCACTAGCTTCATGTTGTACTTTTTCACCGTGGTGCAGGGATCCTGACCGACGTTGCAGCGTACCGCATCGTCAAACAGCTCCTTCGAGTAGGCCCAGATGTCGTCTTCCGACTTCTTGAAGGCGGCAAGCAGCGTTTGCTGCTGCTGGGCATCGAATTTCTTCCAGGCGTTCTGGCTGATCGCGTACGCGTTGAATGCGATCTGGAATCCGATCGGCATGAAGTAATTGGTCACCTCGGGCCAGCCTGCGGAATTAGCCGAACTCGGGCCGGTAATCGCGCACTCGACGACCCCCAGGCTCAGCGCCTGCTGGGTCTCCCCGAACGAAATGGTGACCGGCACGCCACCCAGCCTTTCGATGAATTTGGCCAGCGACTGGTCGTAGACGCGGACTTTCTTCCCTTTCAGGTCCGCGAGCCCCTTGATCTCCGGCTTGCAGAACAAGACCTGCGGACCGAAGGGCCACAAGCCGAGCAGCCTCGCATTGTAGCGCTGCTCCAGCCGCGCATTGAAAGCGTCGCGATATGATGCGGTGATCTTCCGTGCGATTTCGTAGTCGGTCGCCAGCCCGACGATGTCGAGCCCGAGCAGGAAAGGCTCGTCGCGCGAGACCTGCGCCACACGCAGCGTCACGATATCGAACAATCCGTTCCGAAGAACGCGCAAGCCCTCGATATCCTTGATCCCGGTCGTATCCATGGGCTTGTAATCGACGTCGATCGGCAAGCCGGTCGTTTGCGCCAGAGTCTCGAAGAAGGGCTGTTCCCTGTTTTTCTGAATCAGCCCGGTCGCGAGGAGATTTCCGGCAACCTGCAATTTGATCTTCTGTTGGGCCAGCGCCGGCCAACTCGTGCACAGTGCGACAATCGAGAGCGAGGCAATGACGATCCTGTTCATGTGCATGGATCTCTCCTTAACGCCGATCTCGCTTGCGAACCGGCTTCGCCTCAAACTGGAGCAAAGAATAAGTCCAATGCTGCGCCTTGGCGTCTGAAATTTCCGGTTTTCCGCTGGATGGAAACCGGGCCGCTAAGCCCTTGCAGCTTAACGCGTTACGATGCGCGCCAACTGCCCTTGGGGGCGGAGCCTCCGCACGCGGCCGTAATTTCGCTGGCCGAGGCGGCAACCATGCGTCCAAGAATGGCGACCTGCTCATTGTTCAGGCGCCCGGCCGATGCCGCGATGGACACGGCAGCTTTCGGACGACGAAATTCATCAAAGATCGGAGCTGCCACACAGCGCAGCCCGACGGTGTTCTCTTCATCGTCGAGAGCAAATCCCCGATCCCTGCTATGCCTCAGGTCGGCGAGCAGTTGCCTTTGACGCGTGATCGATCTTTCGGTGAGAGGAAGGAGCGGGCGCCCCGCCATATCTTCCCGCACAGCGTCGTCGTGCAATGTTGAGAGGATTGCCTTTCCGATACTCGAGCAATGCGCCGGAATGGCGGGGCGAGCAGCGGGACTGCTCGCTCCGGAACGCCTGGGATCTATCCGATGCAGAAAAACAATGTCGTTGTCGGTCATCGTACCGAGATTAACCAGTTCTCCGGTCTCGCGGGCGAGCCTGGACATGACATGATGGGCGATGCCCACGAGATCACGAACACGGGAGAACGCCACCCCAACGGCGAGCGTGCGATGGCCGATCATCCATTGCGAGCCATTGCGCTCGAATTGAACGAACCCATGAGACTGCAAGGTCGTCAGCAGCCGGTGACATGTGGAAACGGAAAGCCGCGTCTCCAGGGCCAACTGGGACAGGGTTGCACCGTCACCGGCTGAAAGCTGCTCCAGCAGTCGCAGCGCACGCTCGACGGACCGTACGCCGATCGCCGATCGAGAACGGTCCCCCCTCTTCTCACGATGGATCATGTCAGTGTCCGCACATGGCTGTTGTGCCGCTCCGTCGGCTGGACAGGGGAAGCCCTCTCAGAAGATCGCCAGACGGGGGTACGGATAACATATGTCGGCAAGTCCGCCCACAGACCTGTCTGTGCATTGGTCCAAGTCAGCTGATGGATGGTCCGGCCGTGCTCCTGCCCCACCAGCGATTGAAGCTGGCAAGGGGCGCCGAAGACAAGGAGCCCGCCATGTCAGAGAAGGTCAATAGCGCGATCGCGGTGATCGGCATCGATATCGGCAAGAACTCGTTTCACGTTGTAGGCCACGACGAACGTGGAGCGATCGTG
>Ga0207701_10007150_pt1 | contig 11115 bp, 10 predicted proteins | sample KBSSwiSSwithPhiX_FD_184294 | JGI IMG/M metagenome (GOLD analysis project Ga0207701, IMG submission 184294) | Switchgrass rhizosphere bulk soil microbial communities from Kellogg Biological Station, Michigan, USA, with PhiX - S5 (SPAdes) (version 2) | ecosystem: Environmental > Terrestrial >...
GCCGCCGCTGAAGTTGCCGTCCGGTCCCTCCACGCCGTTGGCTGACACGCAGGCCGTGCTCCGGGACGCCATCGGACATTGCGCCGGCGTGCATTCGATCACCGCGGAGCTCGGCCTGTCCGGGCGGGCAGGGTCTACGAAGCTGCGCGGACACCTCCAAGCGGGCTTCGCCCAGCCCGCCCACGTTCGGCTCGAAGCCGTCGCGCCGTTCGGGGCGCCGTACTTCGTGGTGGCCGGCACCGGCAACGACACGACCCTCTGGCTCCCGCGCGACGCGCGCGTCCTCCGCGACACGTCCGCCGCCGATATCATCGAGGCGCTGGCCGGGTTCTCCGCGACGCCCGACGATCTCGCCGCGTGGCTCGAAGGATGTCCCGCGGCCGCGTTTGACGCGGCCACGGGGCAGTCGTTCGGCGCCGACTGGGCCGAGATCGGCGGCGCGCAGCGCGCTGCGTGGTTCCGCAAGACCGATCGCTGGCGGCTCGTGCAGACCGAGCACGACGGGCTGTCGGTGGAATTTGCGGATCACGCCGGCGTGCAGCCGGGGCGGATTCGCATTCGCCGCGCGGCCGCTGCCGATCGCGCGGCGCTCGACGTCGGCGTGTCGATCGGGCAGGTCGAGACCAACGTGACGCTGGGCGATCGGGCGTTCACCGTGGACGTGCCGGCGGACGCGACGCCGATCACCCTCGACGAGCTGCGGCGATCGGGACCGCTGCGCGACACCAGCGGAGGCGCGCGGTAGGACATGAAGAATCCGACTCGCGTGACTGTTCGCGCGCGCGCCAAGATCAATCTCGACCTCCGGATTCTGGGCCGTCGCGCCGACGGCTATCACGAGCTCCGCACCGTCTTTCAGACGCTGACCTGGCACGACACCGTGGCCGTGTCGCGCGTGCAGGGCCCGCTCGTCGTCGCGGGCGACGCGTCGAAGATGCCGCTCGATCACTCGAACCTCGCATGGCGCGCGGCTGACGCGTTGTGGCGGGCCGCCGGCCCGCGTCGCGAGCCCGCCGGCGTGCGGATCGCGATCGTGAAGCGGATCCCGGTTCAGGCGGGCCTTGGCGGCGGGAGCTCGGATGCCGCCGCCACGCTGGTGGCGCTGAATCGCCTTTGGGGTTTCCACCTCCTGCGCGCAGAACTGGCGTCAGTGGCCAGGCCGCTCGGCGCCGACGTCGCGTTCTTCCTGACCGGGGGCACCGCGCTGGGGCTCGGGCGCGGCGACGAGATCTACCCGCTCGCCGATCTGTCACCTCATCATGTCGTCGTGGCCTGGCCCGGCCCTGGCGTGTCGACCGTGGACGCCTACCGCTGGTTCACGGAATTTCACGCCCGCCGGCCGGCTGCTGAAAGGAACGGGCACGGCGGAGGATGGGATGCGGAGCGCCTCGAGGCGTCCGCGAACGACCTGGAGGGGCCAGTCGAGGCTCACCGGCCCGAGATCAGGAAGATCCGGCGCACCCTCACGTCTTGCGGCGCGCGCATCGCCCGGATGTCCGGCAGCGGGTCCGCGGTGTTCGGGCTGTTCGATTCGAAGGCGAAAGCGGAGCGCGCCTGTTCCGCCGTCAAGGCGGCCGGGTGGGCCGGCGTTTCGACCCGCACGCTTGCCCGGGGCCGGCTGGTCGTATAAAATCAACGTTTTGCACGGCCGCGGTTGGGCCGCTCCAGAGGGTCTGGTTCTACCCAGTCCGGAATCTGCAGTCCGGAGTCGGCTCTCGACTGGTTCAATGGGGCGTGGCCAAGCGGTAAGGCGCGGGACTTTGAATCCCGTATTCGAAGGTTCGAATCCTTCCGCCCCAACCACTTATGCAGCCGGAGGATGAACAGTCCGAGGCTGACGCAACCGGCGGAGGCACGCGTGCGCCAGTCACGGGGACTCGATTGATGCCGACCGGGTTCGGCGAGCTGAAGATCTTCCACGGAAGCGCGCATCCGCAACTGGCGCGCGAGATCGCCGATTACCTCGGGATCTCGGAAGGGCAGGCACGTCTCAGGCGTTTCGCTGACACGGAAGTCTCGTTCCAGATCGACGAGAACATCCGTGGCACCGACGTCTTCATCGTCCAGCCCACGTGCCAGACGCCAGGAGGGTCCGTCGATCAGGCCCTCATGGAGCTGATGATCATGATCGATGCGTTCCGCCGCTCGTCGGCGGCGCGCATCACGGCGGTGATTCCGTATTACGGCTACGCCCGGCAAGACCGCAAGGACAAGCCGCGCGTGCCGATTTCAGCCAAGCTGGTGGCGAACCTGCTCGGCGCGGCGGGCACCAACCGGGTGCTGACCATGGACCTGCACAAGGCGCAGATCCAGGGGTTCTTCGACATCCCGGTGGATCACCTGTTCGCGGCGCCGGTCATCATCGAGCACCTGGCACGGCTGGATTATCCGGACCTGACCATCGTGGCGCCGGATGCGGGAGGCGCCGAGCGGGCGCGGGCGTACGCCAAGCGGCTCGGCGGCGAGCTGGCCGTCGTGGACAAGCGCCGCGGGGTCGATGGGGCGGCGGAAGTGTTGAACGTGATCGGCGTTGACCAATCACCATTCGTACCATTCGTACCATTCGTGCCTGGAGGACCAGTCGCACCAGCCGTACCTGTCGGACCCGCAACGCCCTGAATGCCTTGCGGTCCGGTGAGACCGGGAGGACCCGCAGGACCTGTCGGGCCCGCAGGGCCCGTGGGTCCCGTCGGCCCTTGAGCTGGTGTGAACTGGAAGGCGGCCAGCGCTTCTGCGTCATCAGCCGGCTCGGTACCCGTAGGTGATCCACCGTCCGTGGTAACCGGGATGACCCAGTTGCCTGAGCTCGGGAACGGTGTACCGGTGATAGCGTACTGGTGCCAGGACGATGAGTCTGCCTTGGCCTGAACGTAAATCGTATCACCGACCTCAAGATTCCCGATGACATACGACCAGTCGATCCCCGCGAGGGCACCGACAGGGTGGATGATGAACTGCGTAGCCGCGGCAGGTGAGTCGTTGTTGACGCCCATCTCGCCTGCGGCCAAGGCGCCGGCAGCGACGCTGGCCGCCTTCCACCGCCAGACGCTCTGCTGAGCTCCGCCGCCAGGCGCACCGACCGGACCAACGGGTCCATCGATACCCTGTACGCCCTGCGGACCCGTAGGACCTTCAACGCCCTGAATGCCTTGCAGACCGGTGGGACCTGCCGGACCTTCGGGTCCAATGTCACCTTGCGCGCCGGTGAAACCACGCGGACCTTCGGGACCAGGCGGACCCTGAGGACCTGGCGATCCGGTCTCCTCGATGATGTCGATGACGATAGGCGGAGGAAGGAAGACATCGGTCATGCGGTCACCCCGGCAGCGTAGAATCGGTGACGTCAGGCGTGTTGTTGACCTTGCCGGCAACCCACGTATGAACCCGACCATCAGAGTACGTGAGCTGAAGATCCCATGCACCACGCTCAGGTACGAGCTTGCAGTCGTCAGCGCTCAGATCGATTTGGACCGTACCGTTCTCAGGAGCTCCGACTGCCATGCAGCTAAGTTCCACGATGGTCAGACCTGCTGGCTTATCGCGGATCTCAGCCTTGAGCGTCACGCCGGTCAGATCGAAGCGCGCCGTCTTCGTCGGGTCAGTCCACAGGATGAACGTCCAGGTGAACGAGTCACCACGGTAGAGTGCGAGATCGTACTTGTCGGGCATGATTCCTCTTAGACCGAGGCGGGAGTCTCGAGAGCCTGGACTGCGCTCAGAATCTGGGCATCGGTGATGACGGTCTCGTCATTCCCGGGGTTCTGCACGCCGGTGTCCAAGGCGTACTGATACGCTTCCCCGAAGCCAGGCGAAGCTGCGAGTTCCCACGAGTTGTCGACGGTCCACTGCCACGGGTCACCGACAGCTACGGATTCGGAAGCGACACAACCCGCGCACCTCCGGAGGAAGTACGTATCGGACTGAAGAAGTGCGATGGATGAATACACGCTGGCCGCCTCCCTATGGCGTTGCGCCGATGAGCTCACCGTACTGGGCGAGCCATGAGCTGGGAATCGGAGGGATGGGGTTCGGGAACGTCCAGCCACGACGAGGGAACGTCTGCTGAAGTTGCCAGAGCTCGTCCTCCGACTTGACCCAGCGGAAGGTCATGCAGTCGGGTGAACAGATGAAGACGGCTCCCGTCGGGAACGGTCCCCAAGGCTCGTTGATCTGGACGATGTCGGGTGCGGGCATGTCATCATCTCCTGGCGGTGTAGGCGTTGGCTGGTCAGCCATTGCGTGGATGAAGTCGACCTCAACGAGAGCGTACATCGGATCACCAGGACACGAGGTCGCGTAGATGTCGCAGTGCCCGATCGCCTCAAGCCACGAAGTGCTGGCCGCCTTCTCGACTTGCATGTGGAACCAGGCCACAGCGTTGAGCATCTCGTAGGTCGGTTCATCACCCACACCGAGTAGGCAGCAGATCGACGGCATCGTCTTGTTCGTCTCGGCGCTGCCATTCGCACCACCCTTGTATCCCTTGACGCGACCTTCGAACAAAGTGCCGTGATTGCAGGCCAGCGCGTTGTACTCGATGTCGGATTGCTCGGGAATGTTCTGATGCTGGCGCTGGATGCTACGCACCTGCTCGCGACAGTCGGCGTGATTGCTTCGCGGATAACCTTTGTTCGCCGCGGTGTAGTGGATGACGACCTTGTTGAGAGCCGTGAAACCACCAGGGTTCGACTTGGGCGGAAGTGCGCCCCAGTCTGCCCGCATTTCGATGGGTGGTTTGACGATCACTCCTCATCATCTCCCAGATCGTACGTGACCTTGATGGGCGTATCGTCCGGCCACTCCTCACCCATCGCCTCGACTTCCTCGTCCTCGGTCGTCGTTTTCTTCTCGTTCTGCATCTCGCTCCCTTCGCGTTCTGGTGATGTAGTGGGTATGCCACGACTCCATCGTGATGAATGATCCGATGAGAACCGAAGCAAGAACAAGCAACACTGTTCGTACTTCTGATTCATCGTATTTGATGATGGCGATGATGATGAAGACAAGCGCTGCGAACAGCGCTGTCATGCTGAACCGCGTCACCCCGGCGAAATCTGGGTTGTAGGGATCGTGGCGCCAGGCATGTAGGTCGCCCAGGCATAGCCATCGACGTAGAAGTTGTTGCCGTTCGCACCTTTGATGACTCGACACTTGAGGTCAGCCTTACCTCCAGCAGCGACTGGTGAGAGGATAACAATGCTGCCGAGGCCGGCCCACGATGAAGCGACAATCTGAGTAAACGGTGAAATGCCAGGGTTCGCAACGGCACCATTCCAGCCACCGAAGCCTGGCTTCGCCTGCGCTCCCCAGCCGCCTCCACCTTGTGCCGTGATGGAATCAGAGTAACCATCAAACAGAAGATCGATAGCTACCGAGCCGAATCCACCTGAGCAACTGGCCGCGAGTGCAACAACCCCAGCATATGGAAAGGTGGGAAGCGCATTGCCAATATTCCACATCTGCGTGGTCGTGTACGATCCACCACCCCATCGGATGACACGACCTGTTGCCTGGAGTACTGAGCTCACATCAGCAAGAGCTTGCGAGATCTTGTTGTGATCGTCCGGGTGCGTGTTAGCATGCGGAGTCGTATTGGTTCGCGTTCCAGTGGGTGGTACGATCGGCCAGGGCATCTACGACTCCATGATCCACTGAGGTATGTCGTCCTCGAGATTGACGGACGACGAAACGTTTATGACATTACCGTATGGGTCCGTCCACGAGCCAGCCTGGAAATCCTGTGGACGAACGTGAAGCAGAACCTGACCTGTCGACTTCTTTCGAATCTTGAGATCGAACAGATAGCCGCGCAGACGGAACTGGTTCGTCGAACCCTGCCATCCCACCATGAACTGATTACCGGGCTTGATCCAATCATCGCTGATGGTCGTATCAACAACCATCGAAGTAACGGCTGGCGTTTCGCCTGGCTCGAGGAGCTGCGCCTGAGAGTTCCCACCGAGCACCGAAGCATAGAACACCTTACGATTCAGATATGGTGGGTAGTTCGGCGGTGAGATCTGAAGCAACGCGGTACCCGTCGCATTCGTTCCTTCGAGCCGTAGACGACCTGCCGACACATCGGTGTACGCCTGAAGACGAGGAACATTGAGCGTCGTAGGGCTGCGGAAGAAATACGCCGCACCCTGCCCTGGATCGTAGAAATCCATGTACATCTCAACGTCCGTCGGTGTAACCGTAGCAGGCACATTGAACCAGAGCTGCGGAGCAACGGTTACTGGTGAGAAGTTCGCGCCAAGGCTGATACCAAGATTACCAGATGGATGCACGGGCTCGGGTGGCGGAGGATCAGGAATCGCTACCGTTCCATACCGTGTAGCAATCGCTTCAAGGTATACTGTGGCCTTGACGGTCGTAGGATTGATCGACCACTGAATGCCAAGTACCCAGCCCGTCGAATCTACAAGGCGGCCAGCGTCTGTCGGTGGAAGCGTCATTGCGAGTACTCGGGATCCACGAAGCATGCGCAAGGCGAAGGCGAAGCCGACCTCGTATGTACCATAGTACGAGATCCCGGCCCACACCGGTTCTTCCGTATCAAGGTCGATCACATCAGTGAAGTCGATCTCAACCTGAGTAACCCATGGCCTCGGATCACTGTAGGCATCAAGGATACGATTCCCAAGATTCAACGCGGGCGTCTGGGTTCCAACGGCTTCGACCATCGGAAGGTTATCCTGATACGTTCGTCGACCGAATGTATCAATCGAAACCTGATCCTTCTGCACCCACTCGTCAGGCGTCGGATCGGTCGGAACATCAGGCGTGATAACCGTGACCTGATTCAGCAGTCGATCCATCGGCCACGTTACCCGACCAACGGTAAGGCACGGGAGCCGCATGCGAATCTGGGCATTCTGCCAGAGTTGATGCGGGCTCGCGATGAACAGGTAATTCGGGCTGACGACAGGCTCTCCAATATGAAGATCCTCAACGTCAACATTTGCGCCATCCTGGGCGGCAGCAAGTCGGTAGTTGTACTTGATCGTATTCTGAGCGAGGTTGAGGAGGTTCTGCGAGAACTCTTCTTCAGCGAGAACCTGAGCAGCCGGTAGCGTGGTACTCAAATATCGAACACCAAGAGCCGCACGGCCGGTGATGAACTCAAGACGAGCGTTCGCCTTCTCTTCTGCTCGGTACGTTGTCCCTGGAGCCTCGACAACGCGAGCCATACGGTTCAAAGCGTCGAGTGCATAGAGTTCCCACCGCATGTACGGAGCGTTGAACTCACCGGATCCGACGTACTCGGCATTGGCTGACTCAACTGTTCCCGTGAACACGGCATCCCAGTGTCCACTGTTGAGAGCTTCGATGATAATAGTCCGACCAATGACAATGGCTTCGGGGGTCGCGTACGGATCCTCGCCAACCCATTCGTTAGGAACATTCATAACGACAACCTGGAGCGAGCAGCTACCGATTTTGTTCTGATCAAGCGGACGCTGACGACCGGTATCAATAGTCATGTTCGTAATGAAGCAATTCATTGGTTGACCATCGGGAAAGAGCTCATTGACGATACGACCATAGTCGTAATCGCCATAATTCAGGTCACCGTAGTTCCACGGCCCGCTAGCCGTCGTACCCGCGAAGATCCTGACCCTGAGTCTATCGTTGACGCTCACCAGAACTTACCCCACTCGGGCAGATAGCTGTTCGACCGCCAGAACTTGATCAGCGCATCAGACAAGGTCCGTGCAGCTTCAGGCGTCATGATAGCTCCGGTGACATTGACATCGATCCTCGCGGTGCCTGTCGTTCCAGCCGGTGCGTATCCGTTCATGAATCCACCAGGATTCGGGGCCGTGTAGATCGGAGACGTACGCGGATTGTACACCGCGGGCGTAGCAGCTCGAGCAGCGGCAAGAGCAGCCTCAGCATCGTTGAGTGCCCAGGTCTCTGCGACAAGCTGAGCACGAGCATCCCGGATTGCATCTTCATGAGCACGGATGCTCTCCATCGCCATCTGCGGCTGACCAGACTGGCGATAGGTTGCGAGCTCCCACTCAGCTCGACGCAGATCATCCGAAGCATACTGCGCTGACCGCGTGGCCGCCTCCACTCGATATTGTGCTTGCTCGACAGCGTAGGCAGCCTCATCCGCGGCATAGTACGCTTCATCAACAGCACGCTGAGCATCAACGACTCTACGGTTCGCATTCTCCACGGCCTTCAGCGCACCTTCAAGCGATCTAGCCGCACCCTGCTGTCGGTCCATCGCCTGCTGGGCGAGATCGGATTCACGAGGGAATCCGTTGACCGTATAGTTGTAGTCCTTCTGCGCCTGGTTCGCGTCCTTCGTCGAATCATCCAGAGCATCAGTCGCTTCGGCATGATCCAGCTTCGCGCGCTCAACGGCCCGCTCCGCATCAGCCAGACGACGAAGAGCCGAAGGCGATGAGGTTCCACCATAGAACCGACGTAGACGATCAAGCTCAGTCTGGGCATCAGTCAGAGCAAGAGTTGAGTCTTCGAGACCGAGCTGGGAAGCGCGAACCTTCCTCTGAGCATCATCCAGATTCTCAAAGGCATCAGCGGCTTGCTGAGACGCAGCACCATAGCCGTGAAGAATCTGCTCAACCTCACGGCTCGCATCCGCGAACTCTTCCTGAGCATCAGCAGCATCACGCTGAGCCTCAACTAGTCCACCTGCCGCATCAGCCTGATCGCGGATAGCTCGCTGAATATTCTCACGTGCCTTGGTCTCAGCTCGAATCGCCTGCAACACTCCACGCTGAGCATCAGCGATGGCGGCGTAGGCTTCCTCAGTTGACTGGCGCTGACGTTCGATTGAACGCTCTTGATCCGCGATGCTCTTGTTGTACGCTTCCTGAGCAGCAGCAAAGTCGGCCAGCGCCTTGGTCTGAGTTTCAGCGAGGTCCTTCTTCGCTTCGCGCAGTGCCTTCTCCGCGGCACTCTTCGCCTTAGCAGCAGACTCGTAGGTCTTGATGAGCTCCTGATATGCCTTGATCTGCTCGGCAGTCGCAGCCTCAGTTTCCTTCTTGTCCTGCGCGTCCTTCTGCGCCTTGTCCTTCATCCACGTATCGTATGCCTTGTTGACATTCTCGATACCCTGGATGGCGAGACGCATATCATCCTGAACTGTAGAGCCCAGAAGTTCGGGATGCTGGTTCAGCGCGTCTGCGATAAACTTGGACCACTTGCCAGTGAACTCGGCAAACTGATCCTCGGTGCCCTGGATTGCAACAACGGCTTCATCACGGAAGTTCGTGATACTGAGACCCATCTGATCGAACGAGTCCGTGACACCCTGGTCATCAACCATTCCACGGACGTCAAGCTGAACAGCATCCTCGGTATTCCCGCGAGTGGCTTCGACCGTCTTGTTGAACCGATCGACGGCATCCGAAGCATCATCAGCCTTGGACTTCGCATCCGCCATAGCAATGCCAATGCCTGCAATAGCGGCGATGCCGATAGCAGCCGCAGCAGGCAAGGAGGCGGCCAGCGCTGTCGAAATCCCCTCGAAGGCCGATATCGTCTTGAGCGTGTTGAGGATTGAGACCAGCTTCGCGAGAGCACCAAGAGCGCCGACAGCCACACCAGCGAGAAGTGCCAGGCCACCGATGGTCGCCTGAAGTGCATCAGGCAGAGAGTTGAACGCGCCGAGTAGAGCGTTGGCCACCTTCGTCAGACCAAGCATCAGAGGCAGGACGCCTTGACCAACGGCCGCCTTGAAGTTCTCCATCTCAGCGTTCAGGACGCGCTGGCTGTTCGCGAACTGATCCTGCGTGTCAATGAAGTCGCCGGTCGCAAACCCGAGCTGCTCCATCACCTCAGCGCGGGCAGCAAGGATCCTCTGCGAAGAGTTCAGCGCACCCGTACCGTCGTAGATGCCCAGCGTCCAGGCTCGCTGACGAAGCTGCACGTCATTCAGAACAACGCCGAATCGACGGAGTGGTTCGTACTCGGAGCGCATGGCTGCCCCAAGAGCGATAATCGCTTCCTCTGGCGTGGTGTTACGAACTGACGCCATGTCAGCCGCCATCGTCACCATCTGCTCGGTGAACCCGACGAGCTCTTCACCAGCGAGCCCCGCCGTCTTGCCGAACACACCAAGAGCAGCTGCGGCGTTCAGCGCTGAAGTCTTGGAGAAGCCGATCTTCGCGGCACTGTCAGCGAACTTCTCCACACCCTCGAACGCGTCACCGAAGACCTTCTGGGCAAAGTTCGTCTGCTCGATCAGATTTGAGGTTGCCTTGCCGACCTCGAGCAGAACACCAAGGTAACGCTTCGCCGCTCCGATGAGCGTATCGCCAACGGTAGCGAGGAGCAGATTCTTCTCAGAATCCTCCATGCCACCGATAGCATTCTGAAACTGCTTAGCCTCGGCGGTGACTTTGCGGATCGCCGCGATGACGGGCGATGCATCGGCATCGAAGATGACATTGACGCGCTCGGTGGCGAGAGCCATGCCTTACTCCAGGATCAGAGTATCGAAAAGATCATCGAGCTTCATCGTCGTACAAGCCTTCAGATGCTCGAGCATTGCCCTCTCGTTCATCTCGTCTTCAGCCGGAGCGGTGAGGATCACGAGCCAGGCTGTGCATGCTTCTGGTCCGGTGTAGGGCATGCAGTCGATCCAGGAGTCTCGTCCAACGAGCTTGCCGACGAGAATGGCTTGCCCGACAGTGACGGACTCTGAGTCGCCAACGATCTTCCCGCCCCACTGCATCTTCCACTTCGTCTCCGGTCGGCGCCCGAATGCTGCAGTCATTTACGCTCCCTTGCGAACTTGGAACGGGTTGTCAAAGGCGTACTTTACCGTATCGAGATACCCCTGAGAAAGCGATCTGACGATGCGGATCTTCGCCCTAGCGGGACGCTCCGTGCGCACGCTGCTCGACCGCGTCGAAGAAGCAGGCCCGCACACCATCGAATGGAACGCCCGCGACGAAGGCGGCCATCCCGTCGCCGCAGGGCCATACTTCGTGCGACTGGCAGCCAACGGCGCGGAAGCCGTTCAGAAGGTCATGGTCGTCCACTAGCAGCGACGGGTACCGCGGCGGGCGAAGGGACACATCCGGAACCGCCCGGGGCCCCGTCGACTGCGCAAACGGCTCCGGAATGGGC
>Ga0207701_10007151_pt1 | contig 11114 bp, 10 predicted proteins | sample KBSSwiSSwithPhiX_FD_184294 | JGI IMG/M metagenome (GOLD analysis project Ga0207701, IMG submission 184294) | Switchgrass rhizosphere bulk soil microbial communities from Kellogg Biological Station, Michigan, USA, with PhiX - S5 (SPAdes) (version 2) | ecosystem: Environmental > Terrestrial >...
GGATAGAGCTAGTTGTTACGCCCGTGTACGTGAACCCAGAAGAAACAACAACGACCGGAGCGATCGTCCAACCGCCGAAGATCGCGCGGCCCACACCGTCTGATCCACCGAGCCCGAAAAGATTTGCCGGCGCGTAAACCAAGCCTGCATTGAATCTATGCGGGACATCGAAATTCGAACGGCTGTACTCGCCGTTAATATCAAATGGCGTCAGGACGCTGTTTCGCGTGGTGAACGTTTGCGAGTTTTGCCCGCTGTCCTTTGCCGATGAGTACGTATAGCTCGTCTGAAACTGAATACCGTTCGTGAGGCGGCGATTAAACTGCGTCACGAAACCGTAGTAATCAGACGCAACCGCACTCCTGATCTCGGTCATGCCGCCAAAATTTGTATTCGGCCGCGGACCTGGAGCGGCAACCGGACCGGTAAAGATCGGAACCGTGACGGTTCGTCCTGCTTCGGGTCCGTCGAGAAATGAATATGTGCGCTCGCCGGTCTGGCGAAGATTTGTGTCGATGAAGATCGGCAAATATTGACCGTAGCTCGCCATTCCGGTGAACGAAATGACCATGTTCCGGCCCAACTGCCGCTCATAAACGACATCCATTTGATGGATCCGCGGATTCTGCATGCCCGCCTGGAAGAAGATGATGTCGCCGCCGAACGTAGATGCACCTGGGGATGCAAGGATATTTGGGTATTCCGGACCGGTCGCTACCGAAGGAGCGAACGTCCGCTGGCCTGCCGCGAGACCTGTATTTGTGATGGCATTTGAGATCGCCGAATTCGTTATACGTCCGTAGAACATCCCATAACCGGCACGTACAACATTTTCGCTGTCCTTTCCGAACGACCATGCAAACCCGATCCTGGGACCGAAATTATTTTTGTCGTGCGGGAAATTAGCGGTCTGGGGAACGGCCGGATTCGGCAGTTGAGGGTCGGGAAACTGCTGATACTCGTAACGAACTCCAAAGTTAAGCGTAACGTTCGCATCGAGACGGATATCATGCTGATAAAAGAAATTCAGATCTCTCGTTCTGAACCGAAATTCCAATGGACCAAATCCCTGCGTATATGCGGTGTAATTTCGAACAGTAGTGGCCGGATTGGACGCCAACGAGAAATCCGTGATCCAGCTCTGGATATTCGGATAAACGTAAGCACCGGACTCCGTGAACAAAGCTGCCAATCTGTCATTGACCTGATTAATATCCGCACCAAACTTGATCGTGCTCTGTCCGCGGATCAGAGTGATCGTGTCCGCAAACTGCCATCGTTTCTCATCCGGATATGCGTTGCGATTTAGAAAATTGGGCTTTCCGATCGTGATGCCATTCGAACCACCGATCGCCGCGCTCGGCGAATTTCCATCGCTCGACAAGACTTCGTCCGAATCCGGAGTATCAGCGATCTGCTGTTCGAGGTCGCGGCTATACTGGACGCGAGCTTCGTTCAAAAAGGTCGGGCTGAATGCCGAGCTCAGGCGGAAATTGTATGAATCCAGGGAAACGAGATCGCTGCCGTAGGACGTCCGGCCAAGGGTAACGGTCGGAGCGGTCTGAACACCGGCCGGGGAATCCCATCGCAGGCGGTTGTAAACGAAAGTGAGCGTATGTTTATCGTTGATCACCCAATCGACCTTGGGAAGATACAGTGTCTGGTCGCCCTTTCGCGGAACAACTCCGGTCCGGTTTGTAAGATATGCAAGAGCCGTGTTGGTTTGCGTCTGTGACACGCCATTACAAAAAAGGACCTGGCCCGCCGTGAGACCGGTCGCAGAACAACTTGCCGGAGCTGAAACGGTAATTGGATTGAGAAACGTCGACGTTCCGGTCAGAGATACCGCCGGAAAGTCGCGCTTCTGCTGGTCGAAGCTAAAGAAGAAAAATAGCTTGTCCTTTACGATCGGGCCGCCGATCGAACCGCCGTATTGATGACGGATATCTTTAGGCTTACCATCTTCAGGAATCGCTCCGCCCGGAAAGATTCGGGGATTTCGAGCACCGAACTTATTGTTTCGGTAATACCAGAAAGCCGAACCGTGAAATTCGTTAGTTCCGCTCTTGGTGACAGAGTTGACCACGCCGCCAGCCGCTCGGCCGAACTCGGCTGAATAATTCGATGTATTGACCTGGAATTCACGGATCGCATCGAGGCTGATCGAATAGCTGATGCGGGTGCGGCCACGAGCCTCAGAAAAGAAGGCTTGGTTATCGTCACCGCCGTCAACCGTACTATTGTTCAGAAGGCCGGAGATGCCGCGAAAACTCACAAGACCAAATCCGCCGTCCGGTGTTGCTCCCGGAGCCATCAGGGCAAAGGTAGCGGCACGACGACCGTTGATCGGTGATTCATTTATCGTCGTTTGATTGATATTAAGCGCGTTTGTGGGGTCGTTCGTATTTACGACCGGCGCCTCGGCAACTACCGTTACTTCTCCAGTGGCGCCGCCAACAGTGAGCGGGACATCGACACTCGTGATGACACCAACTTCGACAACAACCTCGGCGGTCGACTTACCGAACCCGGTTGCCGTTGTTTCAACGCGGTAATTCCCCGGTTGAAGATTTGTCACCCTGAAAGCGCCGTCGTTCGCCGTTGTAGCTGTGTTGATCGTGTTAGTGGCGACATTTGTAACTGTAACTGTCGCGCCGGCAACGATCGCGCCCGCAGGGTCGGTGACCTTGCCGCTGATACCGCCGGTGACGGTCGACTGTGCTAAGGCGGAAATTACGCCAAAGATCGCGATTGCGATGATCGCGAACAGTCCTCTATTGATTCTATTTGTCATTTAATTTGACCTCTTGTTCCTAATGATTTGTTTTGAAAAATTGCTTTGTCACCACAGAATTTCGGAGAATTTGGATTTTTATTGCCCTTTTCGGATTCAAAAACCGATCCTGGTCTTACCAATCAAAAAACTGTTTTTCCGAGCTGCGGTGAACCTGAAAATAAGTCGTGTGTTTGCAAACTTTGACCGCTCCGCTGAAGCAGACCTCAAAACGGGATTCCTAATTCAGTCATTAGTTCGCAAATTCTAAAATATGTACGCAAGTGAAGTTCCGTTCACAACGAATAAGCCCGGCAGTCCGCATTAACGACTTTTAAGGAATATGGATCATTGATATGAACTACACCTTAAGAAATTCGCAACTTTGTCCTAAGAGCATCAAAGAGGTTAACATTTGACGGAAATAGCGGTGACGCATGAAGCTTCGAACTGGATAAGTTGTTCATTTTGTGAGTAAAATCACAATTTTTGAAAATAAATCGGCTTTTGTAACAATTTTTGTTTCTAAAGTTATAGAAAACTTGACTTTTTTGTAAAAGTGGATTAGATTTGTCCCGCACACGAGAAATAGCGTCTTAATGTGTATATATTTGGTACGGCGTTAAGGGGGAAATAAATGGCACAAATTGAATATGCTACTTCATCCTACAAGTCGCCATTGCACCATCGGATCCTTGCCAACATGCCTGTAAAGGCAAGTTGGATCGACGAGGAAAGCGGTAAGAAAGTAAACGTTCTTGGAACTACTGAAAACATCGGCGAATCGAGCGCTTTAGTAAATCTCGAGGTTCTGCCCCCGGTTGGAAGCGAAGTTAAACTTCGCATCCTGGAAGAGGAAAAGACCATCATCGAAGTTTCGACCAAAGTTATCCGCGTGGAACGTGACCCGAGTAAACCGCTTGCGGCCCTTTCAGTTCTTGTAAATCTCAAGAAATGGAAAGACGTTGCGATGGAAGCGGCCCAGAAATGGGTTACGCGGCACTGGCAGCTTAATTATGAAGAAGAATGGGTAAATTAACCTGTTCCGATTCAAAGGTAAGAGCGGGGGCAAATGTCTCCGCTTTTTTTTAGTTTCGTTAGCGTCTTTGATTGTTCGTTCTGACGGACAGTAGGCCCGGGCAGCGAACTATCGGCCGAGGGCAGGCATCAGTTCATTCGATGAGAAAAGCGGTTTTATTGATCTTCATACTTACTTTATTTGCAGTTGGATTTGCGCAAACGGCTCCGATCACTCAGTCAGAGTACGTAAAAATGCTTTACGCTCTCGATAAAGATTTCAGCGGGCGGACAGGAGTCGTGGAAGCGCTTCGCAAACGCGGGATCGATTTTGTAGTAACGGACGGTCTGCGCTCGCTAACGCGTTCGAAAGGCCGCAATGACGATGAATTGAAACGCGCATTTGAAGAAGCGGGACGAAGACGATCGGCCGGCGCGACCGCTACGCCTCTCTCGGAAAAGGAAGCTGCCGCGATCATCGAGCAAACCCGTAAGAAAACGCTTGAAGCCGTAGAGGAGATGCCCGATTTCGTTGTCAAGCAACAGATCCAACGTTCGGCCGCTTATGCCGGGACCGGAAACTTTCGCAATCTCGACCGTCTGGTGGTAGCTGTTAGCTACAAATCCTCAGGCGAGGAAGAGTACAAAGTGCTTTCAATGAACGGCACTATCCAGCCCAACCCCGAATCGAAAAGAAGCTACGAAGAAGCCGGCGGAACCAGTTCGACGGGCGAATTCGTCACGGTCCTTGCAACCATTTTCAGGCCGGAAAGCGATACCCGATTTGTGTATGTGGATAATGACCTTATTCGCGGCCGGAAAACGGTGATGTTCGATTTTGATATCGAAAAGGATAAGGCGCACGAACAGATCGTTTCCGCGGCGGCTACGACGGTTTCCACGATCGCGGGAATGCGTGGCCGTATTTGGATCGATAGCAGCACATTTCGAGTGTTGCGGGTCGACAGTGAGGCGACAGAAATTCCGGATACGTTTCCGGTCCGATCGGCAAAACGGCTGATCGATTATGATTGGACGACGATAAGCGGCGAGAAATACCTGCTGCCTCTGGTGTCAGACGTCAGGCTTACTCACCGCGAAAGCCGTAACGTGTTTGAATCGCGGAACCTGATCCGGTTTACGCAGTATCAAAAATATGGGACCGACGTGACCGTCGTTGAGGAAGATAACGCGCCGATCAAAGAAGAGAAGCCTTAACGTTACTGGTTGAGCGTATAGTATGCTCCGGCGGCGAGCAGGCCGATCCAGATCAACCCTTTTCCGAGAAAGAACAGGAACGCAATAAGCCCAGCGCGTTTTGCCCATCTTTTAGCCGGGCATTTTCGTTTTCGCGGTTCCTGCTCCATACGCTTAAGATAACAATTGTTGCTCGATTTTTTCAAATCATTTGTGTCATGAAATTAACTTTTGCACGTACAAGATTTACGCTTCCTGTTGTTTGCCTTATTCTTTCAATTCAGGCGTTTGCCCAGACAGGGCCGCCGAAAGAAGAAGGAAAACGCGAGGCCCGCTTGGTAGAACTCATCACGCTCGACAAATCAATAAAGCTCGACATCCGTTACGCGACCGCCAATAATTTCATGGGAAAACAGGTCTACCCTGAGGCGCGCGCATTTCTACAGAAGCCGGCCGCAGACGCGATAGTACACGTACATAAAAAGCTGAAGAAGCAGGGCCTCGGACTTGTTATATACGACGGCTACCGGCCGTGGACGATCACAAAATTGTTTTGGGATTCAGTCACACCTGACAAACGGATGTTTGTTGCCGACCCCTCGAAAGGTTCAAAACACAATCGCGGATGCGCGGTAGATCTGGGAATTTTCGATCTCAAAACCGGCCAGGCGATCCCAATGCCCTCAAGTTATGACGAGTTTTCCGAACGTGCGTCACCTAAGTACGCCGGCGGCACGGACGAAGAACGCCGCAACCGCGAATTGCTACGCTCATTGATGGAAGCCGAAGGTTTTGTCGTTAACGAAAACGAATGGTGGCACTTCGATTACAAGGATTGGGAGCAATACGCTATCTATGACATTTCGTTTGCAGAAGCCGCAAAACTAAGTAAAAATAAAAGGTAAAACGCAAAATTCGAGCCAGTTCTTGACGTCTTTTTACCTTTTACTTTTTACTTTTCACTTTTTACTTTTCACTACTCCGCAGGAGTTGCAGCTGCAGGAGCCTTTGGCTGGACCGCCTCGATCTGCAGGATCACGTCCACGTTGTCCGAAACCACCGGCGTACTCGTGCCGGGAATATTGCTTCCCCAATTGACGCCGAAATCACGGCGATTGATCGAGGCATTCGCAGTAATTCCCATCCTCGGGCCGCTTCGTTGGCCGCCGGGAAGAAAGCCGGTGACGTTGAACGGAAACGAGATCGACTTTGTTACGCCCTTCAACGTAAAGTCACCGGTCACGACCCAACCTTTTCCTTTCTTTTCGACGCTCGTGCTTTTGAATGTGATCTCGGGGTATTTCTCGACTTCGAAAAAGTCCGCGGTTCGAAGATGGTTGTCTCGGCCCTGAACGCCCGTATCGATGCTCGTTGATTTTGCCGTGAATACAACTGACGATTTCGAAATATCCTTCGCGTCGTATGTGACGACTCCAGTGAAATCGCGGAAGAAACCCGGCACTTCGATCAAGCCGTTATGCCGCACCTTAAAAGCGATGAAGCTGTGCGGCTTATCGAAGTTATATCTACCGGACTCGCCGGTCTGATCGACCTTGCCGTTTACGACAAAGCGTTCTTCGAACCGTTGGTTTACCGCATTTACCGTACTGCCCCACAGTGCGACGGCAGCGATGATCGCGATGCCAAAACAAAAAACAACTCTTTTCATTATTTAGATTCTCCTCAAAAAGATGACTGATATTTAGAAAGTACGATGCGGCGTAATTACTTCGAATTTATTGCGATCGCTTTTGTTAATATACCGAAATATGAACAGACCTGAAACATCTGAGTACGATGCATATTACGAGCGGTACGTTTCTCGGGTTGCGGGCGAGGATATTATTCCTGTGCTCGAGAGCCAACCGGCAGAATTAAGATCTATGTTTTCGAATGTCGGTGACGATCGCGGCACCTATAAATATGCTGAAGACAAATGGACGCTGAAAGAATTGTTGAGCCATTTGATCGACGGTGAACGCATGTTTGCGTATCGTGTGCTTCGCATCTCGCGCGGCGACGAAACGCCGATCGAAGGCTTTGAGCAGGATGGCTATATCGAGAATTCGAACGCCAACAACCGTCCGTTTGCGGAGCTTCTGGAAGAATTCGATCTGCAACGAAGATCAAACGTCATTTTGATAAGGAACCTTTCGGAGGAAGCGACAAAACGTCTCGGCACGGCCAGCGGCCTGGAAGTCTCAGTTCGCGGGCTGATATATATCATGGCCGGGCATGTGCGGCACCATTTTGCGATCCTGAAAGACCTCTATTCGATCTAGATGCGATTTGATGTGATCGTCATCGGCGGCGGCGCGGCCGGTTTGTTTTGCGCGATCGAGGCCGGCAAACGCGGCCGTCGAGTTTTGGTGATAGAGCATAATGCCGAAGTTGGACGAAAGATCGTCATCTCGGGCGGCGGCCGCTGCAATTTTACGAACATCCGCACATCAGCTGAAAACTTCATTTCGAGGAATCCGCATTTTGTAAAATCAGCTCTTTCCCGCTACACGCCGCAGAATTTCATCGAGCTCGTTACAAAGCATCGCATCGAATTTTACGAAAAGAAGCTTGGACAGCTTTTTTGCCGCGAACGTTCGAATCAGATCGTAGAGCTGCTGCTCGCTGAGTGCCGCGCGGCGAAGGTAAAGATCGAAACCAATTGTTCGGTAAACGAGGTCGACAAGGACGAACGATTTCGGGTTGTGACGTCCCATGGTACGTTTGAAAGCGAAAGCTTGGTGATCGCGTCGGGCGGACTCTCGTTTCCGAAGATCGGAGCCACAAACCTCGGATACATGATCGCTCGGCAGTTCGGGTTGAAGATCGAACAGACGCGGCCATCTCTCGTTGCACTTGTTGCTGAAGGACGAGAGCGATTCCCTTCCGCTGCCGGCATCGCGGTCGACGCCAACGTTACAGTTAACGGCCATTCATTTCGGGACAATATCTTATTCACACACCGGGGGCTTTCCGGACCGGCAATTTTGCAAGCTTCGAATTATTGGCGACATGATGAACCTACATACATCGATATCCTGCCGGAAAAAGACGCTCGGCAATTACTCAACAACAATTCCGCAAATAAGAAAAAGCTGGGCAATTTTCTGGCTGAGTATCTGCCTGAGCGCGTAATTGGATTTATTGTCGAACCGGCTGCGGCAGACAAGCCTCTGAACCAAACAAGCAATGCGCAGCTAGAACAAATAGGTGAACGACTCAATAACTGGCAATTAAAATTCATCGATACCGAGGGTTGGCACAAAGCAGAGGTCACTCTCGGCGGCGTTTCGACCGACGAACTGTCGTCGAAAACAATGGAGTCTAAAAGAGTTCCGGGACTCTATTTCATCGGCGAAGTCGTCGATGTTACAGGCTGGCTGGGCGGCTACAATTTTCAATGGGCGTGGGCTTCTGCATTCGCGGCAGCACAGGCGGTCTAAGGTTTTCGAAATTCACCGATATCCAACCCGAAAGCTTCTTTCACATGCTCTTCCTGTGCTGCAGTTACATTTCGCAGATTTTCTAATCGCCGCTGCGTCTTTTTGATGTGGGTCTTTGCACGCTCCGCCATATGCTTGAGCAGATCGCGGCCTTCGACATATTCCGCCTCGACCTTTTGAAAAAGCTCGTATAATTCTGACGCATCCGATACCGTTTTTTCTTCCTTTAGTTCTGCAAACCGTTTTCGCATCTGCGCGATCTGCCGAATCGCGCGGACAAGCTCGTCGCCGATCGTCCCGCCCTGGATCGCTTCCGGGCTTAGACGCAATTCGTCTGAAAGTTTCTTCAACCTTCCTTGATCGCCCGAAGAATACGCGTGATTCAATTCGGCCATTAGGCCATGACGCCGTTCCTTTTCTGTGGAATCGAGAGCGAGGTCGGGATGGATGATACGTGCGAGGTCGTGATAGGCCTTTCGCGCTTCGGCGCTTGGTTCCCACTTCTCTGAGGCATGTTTTTCCGCCTCAGCAGCGCGGGCCGCCGATTCTGATGCCAGACGCCGCAATTCCTCGACCTTCTTTTTTATTTCCTCATCATCGGGAACAAGTTTCAATTCTTCTTCGGCGATCTCGGCGTCTATCTCGTCCTGCTCGGCATACAACCTGCCAACTTCCATGGTGTAGCGGGCTTCGAAGCGTTCCAGCCCTTCGCGCAGGTCGGTCATCGCCTCTTCTTCGAATGCAAGACGATCCGCAAGCCGCTCGACCACGCGACGTTTTTTTTCGAGTTCGATCTCTTCTGGAAGCAATTCGGACATTAAGAGTAGAAATTCATAGGCCGCGTGAGCAAGGCGAAAGGGTCGTCTACGTTCAGTGCCTCACGCACGTAAAAAGGCTCGCCATATTCCGCATTGATGAGCGTGCCGTAATACCGCGATCGGCTCGCAATGTCGTCGAAATAACGTTTCCCGGTGAGCATCGTTTCCGGTTCGGAGGAATTAGGATCGAAGAATTGTGACGCGTGCGCCTTTATCGCATCCATTTTCTGCGAGTGAAAATCGCTCACATCGACGACAAAGGATGGCTGGACACGTCGGGAAAAAATGTCGTGCGCGATGATCGGCGGCGGGATCTTCTCTTCGCCAGTCTCGAAATCGTAATTCTTCATTGCCGCCAGCCGCGCGCATTCGCGGACGATCTGGGCGATATGATCGTGGTCCGGATGAGAGTCGTCGAGCTGATGCGTAAGCACAACTCGCGGCTTAAGGCGACGAAATGCGCGAACCATTTCGCGTCTGGCTTCTTCATTGACGAACACATGGCCGTCCGGCATCCCAAGATTTTCGCGTACGTCGAGCTTAAGTATTCCGGCGGCCTTTTCGGCTTCTTTGGCACGACCCTCGACCGTTCCGCGGGTGCCCATTTCACCGCGTGTAACGTCAACCGCTCCGGTTCGGTAGCCCAGACTTTTCAGCTTTAGCATCGTGCCGCCAACCGAAAGCTCGAGGTCGTCCGGGTGCGCAAATACAGCTAGCACATCGACTTGGGTCATATCCATGAATTTAGCATAAACGTATTTCAAACTGGATCACGACGGCCCATACAATTCGGTACATGCGCTCACCTGTCTTGATATTATTGTCATATGAAACTAACGATCCTAGGTTCAGGAACAACCGTGCCGCATCCAAAACGGCGGAGTGCCGGTTATTGGCTCGAAACAAGCGCCGGAACGGTCCTGCTCGATTGTTCGATGTACGTTCCGCGGCAAATGGTCGACCTGGGACTGGATTGGCCGAAACTCGATGCGATATGGATCTCACATTTTCATCTCGATCACGTCGGCGGCCTCGCGCCGTTCCTTTCCGGAACAAAACATGCGGAGGGGATGAAGAAACGCGAAAAGCCGCTGCACATCTTTGGGCCGGCCGGCCTTAAAGATCTTTTAGAAAGGTTCGATGACGCCGGAAATTACAAGCTATTTAAGCAGCCATTTCCACTTGAGATCATCGAGATCGAACCGCTTGAGACGTTTCAGATCATCGAAGGAGTAGATACCGTCGCGATGAAAACGCCGCACAATGACGAAAGCCTTGCCATCCACGTTCGCGACCAGCACGATTCGACGCTGGTTTACACCGCCGATACCGGATTCACCGAATTGCTTGCCACGTTCGCGCGAAAGGTCGATCTGCTTGTTATCGAGGCCTCTTATCCTAAGAACAAGACTAAGGAAAAACATCTCGAATTGGCCGAAGCGATGCATATTGTGCGTAAAGCCGGGCCGAAGCGGGCCGTCTTAACGCACCTATATCCAATTTGGGACAAATTTGATTTTGCTAAGGAAGTTGCGAAGTATTCGCCGCCGTGTGAGGTGATAGAGGCGAGTGACGGGCTGCAGTTGGAATTTTGGGGCGATATGATAAATGAAAATTGATAGTTGATAGGTCGAAAACCGCTTGATCTTCCGACTATCATTAACATTTTTCATCTATCCGTTCCCGACTTTCCGTTTTGCCATAGCCATTAGTTCATCAGGCATCCATTTTTCGAGAACCTTATCTTCGGCTTCGGCAATCGATCTGCCGCGGTTGCGCCATTCCTTGGCCGGATCATCTTCGCGGCCGGATTCTTTAGGATAGTTCTCGACCTGTTCCAGGCTGATTATCACGCCGAGAGCGACC
>Ga0207701_10007152_pt1 | contig 11113 bp, 10 predicted proteins | sample KBSSwiSSwithPhiX_FD_184294 | JGI IMG/M metagenome (GOLD analysis project Ga0207701, IMG submission 184294) | Switchgrass rhizosphere bulk soil microbial communities from Kellogg Biological Station, Michigan, USA, with PhiX - S5 (SPAdes) (version 2) | ecosystem: Environmental > Terrestrial >...
GGTCCGAAGGCGGTGCTAGCCAGAGGTAACAAGCGCTCTATGTGCGCTCGGTTGCCTCTGACTAGCACCGGCATTCGGACCCCGGATCCCGGACCCCGGAGAGATTGACATCAAAGCCGCCATTGAATGAACATTCATTCAATGGCCGTCGCCGCCCGCCGATCCCGTCCCGCCGTCACCCGTATCGAGAAGACCGACAAGCGTGACGCGCTGCTCCGGGCGGCCATCGAAACGTTCGCGGCACGCGGATTCTTCAACGCCCAGGTCGCCGACGTCGCACGCACCGCGGGTGTCGCCGCCGGGACGGTCTACCTCTACTTCCGCGGCAAGGACGATCTCCTGATCTCGATTTTCGAAAAGACGATGAAGGAGGCGATTGCGTCCGGCCGCGAGAGCATCGCCAAACACACGGATCCGCTCGCGCAGCTGCGGACCATTGCCCGGCTGCATCTCGACCGCATGAGCCGGGACCGCGCCCTGGCCGTCGTGTTCCAGGTCGAGCTGCGACAGTCCACCAAGTTCATGGAGCGCTTTTCCGCCACCCACCTCCGCGAATATCTCGGCATCATTCGCGACGTCATCGCACGGGGACAGAGCATGGGCATCTTCCGGAAGACTCTGAATGCGACGCTGGCGGCCAAGCTGCTCTTCGGCATGCTCGACGAGATGGCCACCAACTGGATCCTCAGCCGCCGCAAGTATTCCCTGATCGCCGACGCCGACGCCATCGTCGATCTGTTCGTCCGCGGGGTCGGAACGGAGCGGGCGTGAAGCACATTCGCAGTGCAGCGGTCCTCGGTGCAGGAACGATGGGCGCGCAGATTGCCGCCCACCTCGCCAACGCGGGCGTACCGACGCTGCTTCTCGACGTCACCGCCGAGGCGGCCGCGCAAGGGCTGGCGCGCGCACGGGCGCTCAAGCCGGATCCGTTTCATACCAGGGACACCAGCGCGCTCATTCGAACCGGCAGCCTCGACGATCTGTCGCACCTGCGGGGATGCGACTGGGTGATGGAAGCGGTGGTCGAGCGCCTCGACATCAAGCAGGCATTGGTGGAACGCGTGGAACGCGCGACCGGCGACTCGACGATCGTGTCGTCGAACACCTCTGGCATCCCGATCTCGAGCATCGCCGCGGGGCGGAGCCTCGAGTTCCGGCGCCGGTGGCTGGGCACACACTTCTTCAATCCGCCGCGTTACCTGCCGCTGCTCGAGGTGATCGCCACGACCGACACCGATCCCGCGGTGGTCCGGACGATCGTCGACTTCGCGGACAGGCGGCTGGGCAAGGGCGTCGTGCTGGCGAAAGATACGCCTGGCTTCATCGCCAACCGAATCGGCATCTTCGGTCTGATGCAGGTGTTCAAAACGATGGGCATCACCGGCCTGGGCGTCGAAGAGGTCGATGCCTTGACGGGCCCCGCGATCGGCCGGCCGAAGAGCGCGACGTTCCGGACGATGGATCTCGCCGGCGTGGACATTCTCGCCGCGGTGGCACGGGACCTCGGGCAGCGACTCGATCCCGCGGAGCAACCGGTCTTCGCGATTCCGCCGGTTGTCGACGAGCTGGTCCGGCGCGGCTGGACCGGTGCCAAAGCCGGCCGCGGCTTCTATCAGAAGCAGGCATCCGGAAACATCGAAGCGCTCGATTTCGCGTTGATGGAGTACCGGCCGTCGTCGCGCCCTCGCTTTCCCGCGATCGACGCCGCGCGGGCTGTCGAAGATCCGGCGGAGCGCATCCGGACGCTGTTCAAAGACCCTGGCAAGGTGGGCGGATTCTTGAGGAGCACGCTGCCTCAGACGATCCTCTACGCTGCGACAATCGCCAACCAGGTCGCTGAGACGCCCGAAGACATCGATCGCGCCATGCGGTGGGGCTTCGGCTGGGAGGTGGGGCCCTTCGAAACGCTGCGCGCCCTCGGCGTCGACCCGGTCGTCGAGGCCCTGGGGGACACCGGCACCTCGGAAGCCCGTGCGCTCCTCACGGCCGCCGCTGGGGCTGGTGAAGCGTCGCGGGCATCGAGGTCGACGCTCATCGGCGCGGCCCGGGCCGGTGGCAAGGTGGTCCGCAAGAACCCGGGTGCGAGCCTGGTCGATCTCGGCGACGGCGTCCTCTGCCTCGAGTTCCACTCGAAGTTGAACACCATCGGCGGCGACACCATCGAGATGTTGCGGCACGCCGTCAAAGAGGCGAGCGCCAATTTCCGCGCACTGGTGATCGGCAACGACGCGCTGCACTTCTCCGCCGGCGCCAACCTGATGTTGCTCCTCCTCGAAGCGCAAGAGGGCAACTGGGACGACGTCGATCTGATGATCCGCGCGTTCCAGGGCGCGACCGGGACGCTGCGCTCTGCCGATGTGCCGGTTGTTGTCGCGCCGGCAGGCCTGACGCTGGGCGGCGGCTGCGAGATCGCGTTGCACGCGGATCGCGTGCAGGCGGCCGCCGAGGCGTACATCGGCCTGGTCGAAGTCGGCGTCGGACTGATCCCGGCGGCCGGCGGTACCAAGGAGATGCTGGCGCGGGCCATGGACGGCCTGCCGTCGGGCGCCGAGCCCCTGCCCTTCGTGCAGCGGGTCTTCGAAACGATCGGCTTCGCGACGGTCTCGACCAGCGGCGCGGACGCGAGGCGGCTTGGCTTCCTGCGTTCGGGCGACGCGATCACGATGAATCGCGACCACCTGCTCGCGGATGCCAAGGCCGTGGCGCTCGCGCGCGTCCCGACTTACGTCCCGCCGCCGCCTCGCGTGATTCCAGTCGGAGGACCGTCGATGTTCGCGGCGCTGAAACTGGGCGTCCATCTCGCGTCCCGTGCAGGCCGCATCTCGGATCACGACGCGGTGATCGGCCGGAAGCTGGCGTGGATCCTCTCCGGCGGAAACGTGGCGGCCGCAACCACCCTGACCGAGCAACAAGTGCTCGATCTCGAGCGCGAAGCGTTCCTGAGCCTCTGCGGTGAGCGGAAAACGCAAGAGCGCATCGCCCATACGCTGAAGACCGGCAAGCCGCTGCGGAACTGAAGCCATGCGTGTGTTCGATCGAGGCAGTGGACCGCCGGTGATCGTGGTACCGGGCCTCCAGGGCCGATGGGAGTGGGCCCGGCCTGCGCTTCATCGCCTGGCATCGACTTGCCGCGCGATCTCGTACTCGCTGAGTGGGGACTTCGGCTCGGGACGCAGGCTCCAGCATGAGCTCGGCTTCGAAAACTATGCGCACCAGCTGGACGAGGTGTTCGACACCGCCCGGGTCACGCGCGGCGTCTTGTGTGGTGTGTCGTTCGGAGGATGCGTGGCGCTGCATTACGCGGCTTTGCATCCCGAGCGTGTTTCCGGCCTGATCCTCGCGTCGGCGCCCGGGCCCGGGTTTCACCCCAATCCTCAACAGGCCGCCTGGCTCGCGCGACCGTGGTGGTCGGTGCCGGCCTTCGTGCTCAGCTCCCCCTTGCGGGTGTGGCCCGAGGTCAGCTCGGCGCTTCCGGTCATGCAGAAGCGGCTCGCGTTCTTCGCCAGGCAGGGGATCCGCTGTCTGGCGGCGCCGATGATCCCGTCGCTGATGGCGGCCCGGATTCGCCAGGCGGCTCACGTGGATTTCGTAGCCGACTGCCGGCGCGTGGCCGCGCCGACACTGGTCCTCACCGGCGAGGAACATCTGGACCGCGTCGTCCCGGTCGGATCCACCCGCGCCTACGCCACGCTGATTCCGCGCGCCGAGTACCGCACGATGCCGCACACAGGCCATATGGGCCTGTTGACACAACCATCCGTCTTCGCCGACGTTGTGAGTGGATTTGCCCATGCCCACCATCACTGACCTGAAGGGCCCCGCAGGCTCGCTGGAGGCGGTCCTCGATCAGCCGGCGCTGCGCACGGCTACCGGCGCGCCGCGAGCCGTGGCCGTCTTCGCGCATCCGCACCCGCAGTACGGCGGGACGATGCACACGAAGGCCGTGTATCAGGGCGCGAAGGGACTGGCGCGGATCGGCTGCGCGGTACTGCGGTTCAACTTCCGCGGCGTCGGGAGGAGCGCGGGAGAGTTCGACAACGGCGAGGGGGAGATGGCCGATTTCCGGGCGGCGCTCGATTACATGGCGGCGAAGTACCCGGGTTCGGCGTTGTGGGCTGCCGGTTTTTCGTTCGGCGCATGGGTGGCGCTGGAGACCGGCGCCGTGGATCCGCGGGTATCGGTTCTCATCGGAATCGCGCCCCCGGTCGCGACATCCGTGTCCGGCATGAACTACACGTTTCCCAATACCGAGGCGAGCACGAAGCCCAGGTTCTTCGTCCAGGGCGAAGCCGACGACGTGTGTCCGGTCGAAGGCATGTGGGCCTTTTACGGAAAGCTCGAAGAACCGAAAGAGCTCGTCGTGATCGACGCAGCTGATCATCTGTTCGATGGCAAGACGCAAGAAGTCGGCGAAGCGCTCGAAGAGCTGCTCGCCGATTTCGAGGGCAAACCATGAATCAAGCCGTCATCGTTTCCGCGGCTCGCACGGCGGTGGGCAAGGCGCCGAACGGCGCGCTCCGCAGCACGCGGCCCGACGACATGGCTGCCGCCGTGATCGGTGCCGTGCTCGATCGCGCGCCCGGCTTCGACCGGGGCCGGGTCGAAGACGTGATCCTCGGGTGCGCGATGCCAGAGGCCGAACAAGGCCTGAACGTCGCACGCATCGCCGCGCTTCGAGCCGGCCTGCCGGTCTCGGCGTCAGCCGTCACCATCAACCGCTTCTGTTCCTCCGGCCTGCAGTCGATCGCATTCGCGGCCGAGCGGGTGATGGCGGGATTTGCCGAGGCGATCGTGGCCGGGGGAACCGAGTCGATGAGCCTGGTGCCGATGGGTGGGCACAAACCGTCGCCGAATCCAGCGCTGGTGGACAGCTATCCTGATGTCTATCTGACAACCGGCCTGGTTGCGGAAAATCACGCCCGCGACCACACCATCAGCCGGCAGGAGCAGGACGCGTTCGCGCTGCGGAGCCATGAACGCGCCGTTGCCGCGATCGACGCGGGGCGCTTCGAGGACGAGATCGTCAAGATCCCGTCAGTGCCGCTCACGATAGACGAGGGTCCGCGGCGTGATACGTCGCTCGAGGCGTTGGGGAAGCTGCGCGCCGCCTTCCATGTCGAGGGCACCGTCACCGCCGGCAACTCGTCACAGATGAGCGATGGCGCTGCAGCAGTGCTCGTGATGGAGGAAGCGGCGGCCCGTTCTGCCGGGCTGAGCCCGCTCGCGCGGGTGATCGCCTACGCCACCGCCGGCGTCGAGCCCGAGCGCTTCGGCATCGGGCCGGTGCCGGCGATCAGGAAAGCCTTGAAGATCGCGGGGTTGACACTCGAGCAGATCGACCTGGTCGAGCTCAACGAGGCATTCGCGGCACAAGTCATCGCGTGTCTCCGCGAGCTGCCGATCGATCCGGATCGTCTCAATGTCAACGGCGGCGCCATCGCGCTCGGCCATCCGCTCGGCTGCACCGGCGCGAAGCTGACCGCGACGCTCCTTTACGAGATGCAGCGCCGGAAGGCCCGTTACGGGCTGGTGTCGATGTGCGTGGGCGGTGGAATGGGCGCCGCGGGTATTTTCGAACGTCTCTGATCAGGACATTGCCATGACCACTACCTCAACGCCCCCCGTCCTTCACGGCGGCAGCTGGCTCACCGGCGATGCCGACCCTGCCAGCGTGCTGACACCGGAAAGACTCAGCGCAGAGCACCGCCTCATCGGTCAGACCGCCGAAGAGTTCGTCGACAACGAGGTGTTGCCGGTCCTCGACCGGCTGGAGGCCAAGGACTGGGCCCTGGCGCGGGCCCTGGTGAAACGATGCGGCGACCTCGGGCTGCTCGGCACGGATGTGCCCGAGGAATTCGGCGGCGTTGCGCTGGACAAGGCTTCGTCGCTGCTGGTGGGCGAGGCGGCGGGACGCTGCGCCTCGTTCGCGACGACCTTCGGCGCGCAGACCGGCCTGGCCATTACACCGATCCTCTGCTTCGGGTCCGACGAACAGAAACAGAAGTACCTCCCCGGCCTTGTCAGCGGCGAGATCGTCGGAGCCTACGCCCTGTCGGAGTCGGGGTCCGGATCGGATGCGCTCAGCGCGAAGGCCCGGGCCGTTCGCCAGGCGGACGGCAGCTTCGTGCTGAACGGCGAGAAGATGTGGATCTCGAACGGCGGATTTGCCGACCTGTTCGTCGTGTTCGCCAAGGTGGTCGACGGCGCCGATTCCGCCGCCGGTCAATTCACGGCATTCCTCGTCGAGCGCAGCTTCAGCGGTGTCAGCTCGGGGAAGGAAGAACACAAGATGGGCCTCCACGGCTCATCGACGACGCCCCTGGTTCTTCAGGACGCTCGCGTGCCAGCCGGCAACGTTCTCGGAGAAGTCGGCAAGGGACACAAGGTCGCCTTCAACGTCCTGAACTACGGCCGGTTCAAGCTCGGGGCGATGTGCAGCGGCGGAGCCCGGCGGGTGATCGGCCAGGCGGCGGCCTATGCCGCCCAGCGGAAGCAGTTCGGACAGCCGATCGCCAGCTTTGGCGCGGTGAAGCACAAGCTCGCCGAAATGGTGATTCGCGAATACGCGGTCGAGGCCATGCTCTATCGCACGGCCGGCCTGATCGACGCGGCCATCAACGGATCGCACGAGAGCCACGCCGTGCTGGCGGCGCTCGAGGAATTCGCGATCGAGGCATCGATCCTGAAAGTCGCCAGCAGCGAGATGATCGATTTCGTGGTGGACCAGAACGTCCAGATCCACGGCGGCAATGGCTACGTCCACGACTACCCGGCCGAGACGCAGTACCGCGACGCGAGGGTCAACCGCATCTTCGAGGGCACCAACGAAATCAATCGCCTGCTGATCCCGGGGATGCTCGCCAAGCGGGCGGTGAAGGGAACACTCCCGATTATCGCGGCGGCCCGGGCTCTGCAGGACGAGCTGCTTTCACCGTCGTTCGAGACGCCCGGCGACGGTCCGCTCGACGGGGTGCGCAAGGCGGTCACCGGTATGAAGAAGGCCTCGTTGATGGTGCTCGGGACGGCAATGCAGACTTACGGTAACGACCTCGCCGAGCAGCAGGAAGTGCTCACGCGCTGCGCCGACGTCATCATGGACGTCTACGCCTCGGAGAGCGTGCTCCTGCGGGCAGAGGCAGACGGCGGTCCATTGCACCTCGCGGTTGCGCAGGTCTTCGTGAACGACGCTGCGGGCCGGGTCGAGATCGCGGCACGCGACGCGCTGGCCGCGATGGCCGAAGGGGACATGCTGCGAGTGCTCTCTGCTGCCCTGAAGCGGCTGATGAAGGTCCCGCCGGTCAACACCGTCGCGCTGCGGCGCACCGTCGAGGCTGCTTTGGCGGAGCGCCGAAGGTATCCTTTCTAGGTGCGCGTAGCTGCCCTTCTGGGCCTGGCCGCCCTCGCCGCCGCAACGGCGTGCAGTGCGCCACCGGTCACCTATCCGGACGAGATTGCGGCGTGGCGATCCGACAAGGATGCTTACATGCGGTCGTCGGATTCACCGGTACCGCCCGGCCAGCGCGCGGGCTTTGCCCCGTTGCCTTACTACCCCATCGACGAGCACTATCGCGTCCCCGCCGGACTGAAGGTCGCGCGCGGCGATGACGTGATCGAGATGTCCACGTCGACCGGCAAGCCACGGCGCATGCGGCGGATCGGGAGCCTGGCCTTCACGCTCAAGGAGCAGCCGCAAACGCTCACCGCCTTCGCCGAGGCGGACGACTCGTCGCTGCGGCGGCTGTTCGTACCGTTCGGCGATCTCACCAACGGCCTCGAAACCTACCAGGGCGGCCGCTATCTCGACCTCGACCTGAAAGGGAGTGGCGTGTACGAGCTCGACTTCAACCGCGCGTATCATCCGTTCTGCGTCTTCAACCCGGAATACGAGTGCCCGATCCCACCCCGCGAGAACCGGCTTCCGGTGCCGATCAAGGCCGGCGAGCGGATGCGCTGATGGCGGAGGTCGGCGCGGTCGTCTTCGACTTCGACGGGGTGCTCGCCAACTCCGAGCCGCTGCACCTGCAGGCGTATCAGGCCGTCCTCGGGGAGGCTGGCGTCACGCTCGGGCGCGACGAGTACTACCAGCACTATCTTGGCTTCGACGACGCGACGATGTTGAGCGCGGTGAGCGATCGTCGCGGCCTCGGCTGGAATGGGAAGGAGATCTCGGAGTTCGTCGCTCGCAAGACCGTGATCTTCGACGAGATCGTGGCGTCGACCGACGTGATCTACCCTGGCGCCGTGCCGTGCGTGGAACGGCTTGCCGCGGCACTGCCGCTCGGCATCGCTTCGGGCGCGCTGCGTCACGAGATCGAGGCGATCCTGCGGCGATCCGGCCTCGATCGGCACTTCCGCTTCATCGTCGCCGCCGGGGAAACCGCGAGGGGCAAGCCGGCGCCCGACCCCTATCGCCGCGCCGCCCGGCTGCACGAGCGCCCTCCCGAACAGTGTGTCGCCATCGAGGACTCGCGCTGGGGCATCGAATCGGCCAAGGACGCCGGCCTGCTCTGCGTCGGGATCACGACCAGCTACACCGCCCGGGACCTGCCGGGAGCCGACGCCATCATCGGATCATTGGACGAGTTCACCGTGGACCTGCTCGCCCGGCTGTGAGCGCGCAACGCGAAGCCGGAATACAATCCACCGCAGTGAGATACGCGCTGCACCTTCAATCGCGGAGCCTCCAGGTGGCCGCGGACCTCGAACAGGCGGTCAACGCACCGGGCGATGAACTGGCGCCGGCGGCCCTGGCGATCGCCCGGATCGAGTACCCGTCGCTCGACTCAGCCGGCTATCTCGATGCGCTCGAGCGGATGGGGGACGAAGCCGCCGGCCGCGTCGCACGCGCCGGCGCGCGCGGGCAGGAGGCGATTCGCGTCCTCAACGAGTACCTGTACGACGAACAACGCTTCACCGGGAACCGGGAGCAATACGACGATCCCCGCAACAGTTTCCTGAACGTCGTCCTCGATCGCCGCACCGGCATCCCCATCACGCTCGCCGTCGTCTACCTCGAGGTCGCCCGCCGCGCCGGAGTCCAGGTGACCGGGGTCAACTTTCCCGGCCATTTCCTGCTGCGCGCAGCGGACGAGCGCGCCCGTATGCACTACAGCGGCGATTTCGTGATCGTCGACCCCTTTCACGGCGGCGCCCTGCTGTCGGAGCTGGACTGCCGGGAAATGCTGCGGCAGCACGTGGGAGACGAGGCGGCGTTCGACACCGGCCTGCTGCAGCCGGCGACCCGCCACGAGATCGTGGTCAGGATGCTGGTCAACCTGAAGCGGCTGTACGTCAGGATGCGATCCTTTCCGCAGGCCCGGTTCGTAGCCGACCTCCTGCTGACCGTCGACCCGACCGCCGTGTCGGAACTGCGCGATCGTGGTCTTCTCGCCTATCACCTCCAGGATTTCGGCGCCGCGCTTCGCGATCTCGAGAACTACCTGCAGCTGCTGCCGCGCCAGGTCGACGAACCCGAACCCTCGACGATGACCGCCGAGATCGGGGACGAGACCACGGAGGAGGAGGTCGCGGACGAAAGCACGCAGATCTGGGAGCACATCAAGAACCTCCGCAAACGGGTCGCCGGCTTTAATTAAGAGGCACCGGGGCTTCCCCCGGGATGCTGTTCCCTTCTGCCTTGTCGGCGGGCTCTTCAGCCATCTGCCAATTTCATCCGCTTTCGAAATACCCGCTTTCGGAATACGACCTTTTTCGCGATCACCGAGTCTCCGCGAGGACTGACGAAAGTCGGCGTGCTGGAACCAAAAGACATCCGCGAGGAAGACAAGCGGCGTCCTGACAGATGAGGTTAGTTTCCCAAATGGTCCGACTGCGGAGACTTCATCCTCGCAAAACATGGCTTTTGCCCAACCTTCTCTTGCAGTTCAAAAAAGGCAGCCATATCGTCTCTCCCCCATGGCGACTATTCTCCCCAGCGTCCGAACAATGCTCTCCGGTATGGCCCTGCTCTGCTGCGCATCCACGGCGTTTGCGCAGACGGGCACGTCCGCGGTTTCCACCTCTTCGCATCAGGAAGTCGCGGCCGTCCCCCGTTCCGATCCCTACAGCTCACTGTTCGTGAATACCCATGCCGCGGAGGCCGCGCAGTCCGCTCCGGCCATTCGCATGAGCCTGGTGACGGCCGCCGCGCAGGCGCCGGGCGCGCCGATACAGCCACAGTCCAGCATCAAGCAAACGCCGCGGGGGCTGCTGCCGGCGCTCTACGCCGGGAATATTGCGCTTCAGATCATGGACACGCATTCGACCTTCCGCGCGCTCGACGCAGGACTCGTCGAAAGCAACCCGGTGATGGGATGGACGACAGAGCATCCCGTGGCGTTCGTGTCGATGAAGGCGGCGGCGACGGCGACCACGATCCTCGTGGCCGAGAAGATCCGCAAGAAGTATCCGCGCCGCGCCGCGCTGTTCATGGCAGGGGTCAACACGGCGTACGCGTTCATCGTGATGCACAACTACCGGGCGACGAGTTACTAGGAACGGAGGGGGGTGCGAGGCTACTTCCGGCCGACGATCCGGGACAGCTTGTCGAGCACTCCTCCTCGAGGACCGCGGCCGTTGACAGTGTGCTCGAGAATATCCAGCGCCTCGGCGATGGAACGGGCCATGGCGATCTGAAGGTGTTTCGCCGTGGCCTCCGTGACCGGATCGGGCTCCGGCACGATCAGGATCGGGCGGGCGCGCGAGTCGGAGACAATGTCGAGGCAGTTCTGCGGACTGTCGTCGACGTGGTAATCGAGGCGCACCGCCGCGGCGGCCGCCCCGCGCGAGCCCCCGATTACCAGGACGCTCGGCAGATCGAAGCCTTGCTGCCGCAGCCAGAACTGGGTCTGCCGCTGGACGGTCTGGCCGACCGTCGACGGCCGCTGGGTGATGAAGACCACTTCCAGCCCGTGCCGGATCATCAGGCCATGGATGCGCCGGACGGCACCGGGATCGTGCGGCTTCAACGTGGTCCAGAAGTCACGTGTATCGCGGATGGCCTTCCAGATGGCATCCCGTCGGCGACGCGTCTCGATCGCCACGCCGTGGCGGGCGGCAGCCTCGTCCTGCCGCGCCTCGACCTCGGGTGCGTCCGCGACCATCGTCGACGCGG
>Ga0207701_10007155_pt1 | contig 11110 bp, 12 predicted proteins | sample KBSSwiSSwithPhiX_FD_184294 | JGI IMG/M metagenome (GOLD analysis project Ga0207701, IMG submission 184294) | Switchgrass rhizosphere bulk soil microbial communities from Kellogg Biological Station, Michigan, USA, with PhiX - S5 (SPAdes) (version 2) | ecosystem: Environmental > Terrestrial >...
CTCCATGTCGCGTCTTTTCATCTCGGCAATCACGCGCTCGCGTTCGCTTTCGAGCTCGTGTAACTGATTTCTTAAACTACTAAGCAATTTCTGCTTTTCCGAATAGGCCGGCGGCGGGTTCGTAGAAAACGGAGGCGATTGTGCTTCGGCTCCAGCGGGCAGTCCCTGCGCCTTGTATTGAGCGTCTCTCAATCGCGATAGTAGATCCTCCTGGTGACCTCTAAACGCTTCTTCGGTCGTGAATAAGAACGGCTCGGGTCCTGCGTTTCCCCGAGTTTCCGTTGCGTATCGACTTCTAAGTTCTCTTAGCTGATCATCAATTTTCTTGATCACTTGCCGATAGGAGTCTTCCTCGTTTACGTTCGGTTTAGTTGATTCTTTCTCTTCGCTTCGCAGGTTATCTCTAGGGCTTTGTGGGGCAGTGGTCGTCCTCTTTTCAGCAGGTACTTTATTTTCGGGGACCACTGCAGGCGCGGACCGCATCGGTGGCTCCGTAGCCAGATTGGCTTCGCCGGCGGGCCTGATCGTCTGGACCTGGTTTTTAAGGACAGAAACTTCGCCGCCGAAGCCGTAAAATTTTAATACGCCAGACTCTTCGCGGAAGTTTTCTACATTGAATTGGCGACCATTCTTCAAGACTATCGTGTAATCTGCGGATGCAGGAAAGTGTAATAGAACAATGACTGCGGCTACGTAAGAAACGATCAATTCTCGATTCATAGGTATTAAATATATCACGGTAAGACATAGCCAGAAATGGAATTTTAGAACTTTGTCAGTGATATGGGGTTTAATGGAAGCAATCAGTAGATGTAACGCTCTCCCCCATGCACTGATACAAGATATCTCCGCGAAGTTTGCATGGCATTTTCTCCATGCGTGTTATCAACTGTTGCAACGATCCTACTGCTGTATCGAGATTTCACGAATCTTCGTCGTTTCGTGTCAGATGAGTCAATATTGTCAAAATATTCTGCTTAGGTAACCAAATCGGTGCAGCCCGGCTGATGGCGGGCCCTCAATAGGACAAGTTCCGGGGCGATAGGGGGGATTTAAGGGCTTAAGTATTTGGTACAGTTTCTGCTCACTTGTGGGTGACGTGAGCTCAATCCCCGGCGAGGAAATTGAATGGATTGGCAGTTTCGATGCTTTTGATGATTTTAAAGCCATTCAAAATAACTCTAGCTGATACTCGCGGGTTCTCCGTCGGAGAGCTGATGGCCGTTGTGAGCCTTATCGGAATTTTAACCGCCGTAGGTATTCCCAGTTTTTTGTCCTTTCAACCGAGTATGCGATTGAATGGCGCCGCAAGAGAAGTTCTAAGCAGGCTAATGTGGGCGCGGGCGAACGCCGTGCAGAATAACAACACGTCTGTGGTCACATTCTTGAACAATCATAGCTTTCAAATCTTCAACGATGCTAATGGTAACGGCTCCGCAGACCCTAATGAAACGGTAACGATAGATCTTCAAAGCAATTACTCCGACGTAAGTTTCGTGGTGACTGGTTCCAGTTCCACTCCAAGCTTCAACGGGCGAGGGACGGCTAGCGCGGATACCACAGTAACGATTACCAACCCGAGTGGTTCCAAGACCGTTGAGGTTAGTCCTACGGGTAACGTAAAGATCAACTAGCATGGGCCGAATCTTTTTAACGACTCGCCTGACGATACTAAGCAGGACGCCGGGTTTCACTTTGATTGAAGCTCTCGTAACAGCGCTGATTCTTACGACTGGGCTGCTCGGCACACTAGGTCTCGCGACCGGAGTTATACGCGGAAATTTCTTCAGCAAAAACGTGACCTCCGCGACAGCGATCGCTCAGACCCAGCTGGAGGCGGTTCAGAATAGAGGCTATATAAACGCAACAACAACCAATTTCCCGACAGCGGCCGTAACCGTAAGCATGGGCAATGTGAACTTTGTCCGAGCTACGACCATCACCGACAACTCGCCGAGCGCCAACATGAAAACGATCTCGGTCACGGTGACTTGGGCTGAAAGCAATAATGCTTCTCGCTCAGTGTCTCTTCAAACGATTTTGGCGCAATGAGTTCTGATGAGATGAAGTTTAGAACTATAGAAGGATTCACCCTGGTCGAGCTCATGGTTTCAATGAGCATTGGAATGGTCATACTTGCTGCGGTTACAACGACTTTCATGTCACAGACCAGGATTTATAACGCACAAGAACAGATTAATGAAATGCAGCAAAACGCTCGTGGCGCGCTCGATATAATAACCCGTGAAGTAAAGATGGCCGGCTACAAACCAAATGGGGGAGGTTTTAACGGGATCACTTACAGCACTACACAATTGATGGTCCAGGCGGATCTTGATTCAGACGGAGCAATCAGCACGAGTAGCACGGCCAGTGAACAAATCACGTACGTATTCGATAGCGCTAACCAGCGAATTACCCGAGCTGTCGGCGGTGGAAGTGCACAGACACTCGCTGAGCACATTAGTGCGTTCACCTTCAGTTATCTGGATACTAATGGAACCGCGACGACGGTGGCGGCTAATATACGTCAGGTGAGTATCGGCATTACGGCGATAACTGCCAAGCCGGACCCGAACTACACCTCTAACGGTGGATACAGGAATTACGTCGTATCTGCGACGATTACTCCCGGCAATTTAGCTTTATGATTATGAGGATCGAAAGGATGCTTCGGCGCAGCTTCATGGCTTTTGCAATTGATCGGTTGCCGCGGGGCGAGAAGGGCTTCCTCCTAGTGGCGGCTTTGACGTTGCTTTCGGCGCTCACACTGCTTGGTACGACCGCTTATCTCTTATCGGCTACGGACATCAAAATAGGAGGTAACTTCAGAAATAATCAGATGGCACTCCACGTCGCAATGGCAGGGGCGGAACGAGCGCGTCAAGCATTCAGAATAGAAAATATGTCGAGCAGCGATGCCGGTTCGTTCAGTGACGAGCTAAACAGTGCCACACGTAAAGGCCCTAATGGAGTTCTCAATGGTTACAGTACGACCACGGACGATCAAGCTATTGCCAGCGGCACTCTCAACGGAAGTTCATATTCTGTCTATTTGACCAACGATCCCGCGGACGGAAAGTCGAACACTAGCGATATCAATGGTAAGGTGTTGCTGACCTCCGTGGCAACTGGGCCGAACAGTGCAAAAGCACGTGTCGAGATCATTGTAGAAGTCAATACCTCCATCGCGTCGAGCCCAGCGGTGGTATACTCCAAAGGTGATGTAACTGGCAATGGTTCTTCCTTGACCATCACTGGCAGTGATGCTTGCAGTCAAGAAACGGCACTCAGCCCGATTTATACTAAGGATCCCGCCACCACTACTCTCAATGGCACTCCAACCCTGTCAGGCAGTCCATCAACACCGCAGCATGGCACATTGGATCTCGATATTCCCGGCCTGATCGATAGCTTAAGGCCGTCCACGACAACGACGTTGACTGAGGACCAAAATAGCGGCACCTACGGTAGTACAAGCAACTACGTCACAGTCTACGCGGACACTAGCGATCCGTTGAACAATCAAGGGCTTAAACTGCAAAACGTCACAGGATATGGGATCCTCCTGGTAAAGGGAGACCTAGTTTTAGGAGGAGGCTTTAACTGGAACGGGCTAATTTACGCGACGGGGTCAGTCACTTTAAACGGTGGTGGTGGAGCTGGAATTAATGTCTATGGACAAATCTATGCAGGAACGTCGAGTGTCACCGATGTCACAATCAATGGTGGCAACACTTTGGGTTATGACAGTTGCAAAATCAAGAAAGCTTTGTCCTCTCAGGCCTTCAAAGTCGTTAGCTGGAAGCATGACTATTAACGTCGTTCCTTCAGCATATTTTCCAGATCGTCGCCTAATCTATGGAGCTCTGTAAACTCATTCAAATACCGATTTGATTCGCCGCTAGTCTGAATTTTTCGCTTCAAGCTAGTCACGTTCTTTGAAAATTCGTTCAGCTCGGATGTTAACATTCCATTTACCGAGCTAAATTCCTGCTTCAGCGATTCAAACTCTTTTAGTATCGGATCATTTGGATCCATCTTTATTTCGCTCTTAGCTGTCGACGGAACTAACGCATTGTTGGTTTCGGATTCTTCTTTCTGCGCCTTGACCTGAGGCTGTTCATCCTGACTCGGCAATGTAAGAAGCTGAAGGGGCTTGTCGGATCGAGCAATCTTCGAGACGAACTTTCGGTCTATGCCAAGCACGCCGCCGTAGACATCGAACATAACCTGTGATCCTTCTTGCCAGTGCCGGCTGGTAACGAACTCGTTGCCGTTTTTAAGTTGAATCACGAACGCCGCGTCAGCGAGCTCGGCTTCAATCGCCCAAGTCATCAGGCATAAACCAATTACTGAACTCCTCATTTGTTATTCCCTTACGACAGCGTGTATTTTAACATCAAACCCAAACTTCACCAGAAAAATTTGCCTAACGCTAAAGCAACCTAAATCTTATTTGGCCGCCGTATAGTGCATCCGGTATTCGCGTTCTCCGCCTGATGGTTCTACCGTAATGAGTTGATTTGCCTCCCCTTTTGATCTCTTTGGCGCGACCCATTTAGCAGGATCCGACCACTAGCCTCCCAATATATAATAGGTTAGGATACGCCGCATGTTGCGTTATTTCACCGCGGGAGAGTCTCACGGACCCTGTCTAACGATGATCATTGACGGGGTGCCGGCCGGGTTTCCTGTTGATCCAGGCAAGATCAATCACGATCTATGGCGTCGACAGCAAGGCTACGGCCGCGGCGGCAGAATGTTGATCGAAAGGGATGAGGTTCAGATTCGCTCCGGTATCCGCTGGGGCGAAACGCTTGGATCCCCTGTATCGTTTGGGATCGAGAATCGGGATTGGAAAAACTGGACCAAAAAAATGTCAGCTGCTCCGGACGATCGTGACGAAAAAATTGCAGTCACCAAACCGCGACCCGGGCATGCTGATCTCAATGGGGTGCTCAAGTACGATCGCTCGGACATACGGGATATCCTTGAGCGGGCGAGTGCTCGCGACACAGTTTCGCGGACGGCGGTCGGTTCTTTCTGCAAGCAACTACTTGCCCCTTTCGGTATTCGGGTGATGGGCTACATCCGGTCGATCGGAAACATCACATCGAACTTCGACGGACTTTCGTACGAGGAAACCTATGCCCGTGCGGAAGAGTCTCCTGTGCGGACCGCCGATAGTGCGGCTGAGGAAAAGATGATCAGCTTGATCGAGGAGTGTAAAAAAGCAGGCAACACACTCGGCGGTATTTTTGAGGTTGTAGCCGTGGGGTTACCGCCGGGTTTGGGTACGCACACGCAGTGGGATCGCAAGCTCGACGGGAGATTGGCTCAGGCTGTGATGAGCATCCAGGCAATCAAGGGCGTCGAAATCGGGCTGGGTTTTGAAATGGCCCGGCGTCGCGGCTCTGAAGTTCATGATGAGATCTTTTTCGATCCGGCAAAAATGGTTAGCGAAGGCACGCCAAGGATTCTGCCTACCGGTTTTTACCGCGGCAGCAATAATTCAGGCGGAAGCGAGGGTGGTATGTCGAATGGCGCTCCTTTGGTTGTTCGAGTTGCCATGAAGCCGATCTCTACTTTGATGAGTCCACTGCAATCGGTCGATCTACGGTCCAAACGACAGGCCGACGCGTCGGTCGAGCGATCCGATGTTTGCGCGGCACCGGCTGCAGCGGTTGTCGGTGAATCGGTCGTCGCGTTTGAATTGGCCAACGCTTTTTTGGAAAAGTTCGGCGGAGATTCGCTCAGAGAAATTCGCCGCAATTATGAGACCTACCTGGAGCAAATCAAGAATTTCTAAATCATTTGTCACTGGACGCTAATCAGAACATCGCGCTCATCGGTTTCATGGCCGTAGGTAAAAGTGCCGTGGGACGCAAGCTCGCGCGGCGATTGAAGCGACGATTCGTCGATCTGGATAGAGTAATTGAGAAATGCGAGGGGGCGAAAGTTAGAGACATCTTCGAAAACAAGGGCGAGCCTTACTTCCGCCAGGTAGAAAAACAAGCGCTCGCACAAGTGCTTCGGCAGGATAGTCAGGTAATAGCAACTGGCGGCGGGGTGGTGTTGCATGAGGATAATTTGCGGCTTTTACAAGAGCGGAGCTTGATTGTTTGTCTGATGGCCGATGTCAATGTGATTCTCCGGCGCGCCGGTAGTGGTAACCAGCGACCTCTGTTGATGACAAACGATAAAGTGCAACGGATTGAGGAGCTTCTGAAAGAACGCAAAAAGTACTACGCTAGCGCCCATATCGAAATCGATACCAGCGATTTGACCGTCGATGAAGTGGTTGGCAAAATCCTCGCGATCGCCGCATCGGCCCAGCAGTGATTATGCAAACACTCCGCACAGTCGAAGTCGATTTAGGAGCGCGATCCTATAACATCTTCGTCGGGGAAGGGATTCTTTCGACGGCGGGTGATCTACTCAAACGAGTTGGGATCAAACGGAAGGTTGCGGTCGTAACCAATCCTACAGTGGCCCAACTCTATCTCGACACTCTAAATGATGCTCTGCAGGGCTCCGGATTCGAGGTTATCCCTGTGTTGCTTCCAGAAGGTGAGGAATACAAAACGCTGTCGACTCTTTCAACGATTTTCGACCGTCTCATTAGCGAAAAATTCGACCGGCAATCATGTGTAGTGGCATTAGGTGGTGGTGTTGTCGGCGATATCGCCGGCTTTGCCGCCGCTTCTTATTTGCGCGGCACGCCATTCGTGCAGATACCGACCACCTTGCTAGCTCAAGTAGACTCCAGTGTCGGAGGGAAAACCGGCGTTAATCATCCTCGCGGAAAGAATTTGATCGGCGCGTTTTATCAACCCCTTGCAGTCGTCATCGATGTGGCTCTGCTGTTGTCATTGCCCCAGCGCGAGTTAGTAGCCGGCCTAGCCGAGGTCATCAAATACGGCATTATTGAAGATCCGGTTTTATTTGGCCGCTTAGAGGAGAAACTGGATAGAATTTTGGTTTTGGATCGTCGGCTACTCACTGAAGTGATCGCCACCTCGTGTGCGATAAAGGCCCGGGTGATAGAAAAAGATGAACGAGAGGATGATCATCGCGCCGTTCTCAACTTCGGACATACCGTGGGACATGCTTTGGAGACCGCTACCCGTTATCAAAGATTTCTTCACGGTGAGGCAGTCGCTATCGGCATGGCGAAGGCTGCTGCTATCTCTTATCAGCAGGGCTTCTGCGATGCTATTACGTTGAGCCGCATTATAAAGTTGATCAAGATGGCCGGATTGGCAACCGAAATACCTGAGGAAGTTTCGCTGCAGTCTTTGATTGACGGCATGGAACTGGATAAAAAGTCAGCGGATGGGAAGATTAAGTTTGTGATGTGCACCACCATTGGTAAGACTTGCTTCCATTCGTTAACGGCAGAACAAATCGCTGCGGCTCTGGGAACATAAATATCGAGAAACTTGGTCCACCCGTTATACAGCCTGCCAGCGCCACATGGCAAAAAAGAAGAAAATTCTAATCCTCAACGGTCCTAACCTAAATCTGCTGGGCAAACGGCAGCCGGAAATTTATGGGAGCGTTACGCTGGATGAAATCGGGCGAGAAATTCGTTCCCTGGCCAAGCAACTGAGCGTCGCCGTAGAGATTCGCCAATCAAATAATGAAGGTGAATTGGTTGACTGGATCCAGCAAGCTCCAGCTCATTTCGGCGCTATTGTAATCAATCCAGCGGCCTACACCCATTCGAGTGTGGCTATGCGCGATGCAATCATAGCTGCCGGTATCCCCGCCATCGAAATTCACATTTCGAATATCTATAAGCGAGAAGATTTCCGAAAACATTCTTACATCGCCGGTGTCGCCGTTGGACAGATTACGGGGTTCGGCGTGCAGAGTTATCTATTGGGCTTGAGAGCGGCAGCGGAATGCTTATAAGTCCGCTCTAAGTTGGTACAGCGTTGCTGCGATGATTTCCTCTTCTGAGCTGTCTCACCCAATTTAACTGCGCGATCTTTTCATCGTGGCGCCGGAGCATCGATTTTGGGTACGTATCAGCGGTGGACTCCCCATCGGGCCGTTTACAGTATTCTACGTTCGTGTTAGCGTTTAGCCACTGGAGTACCCGCCATGAAGTCGATTTTTCTCCGGTATGCATTCTTCGCGAGTTTTGTGGTTTCCCTGCTCAGCCGGCCAGTTCCACTGTTCAGCGCTGAAGCCAAAGTGCAGATCCACTCACCAAAAGACGGCGCTACGATCAACCAAGAACAGAACCTGGTGTTTGTTAGCGGCAAGGTGGCTACAACCGCCGCCCGTTCAGCCAACGTTGACATCATGCTTCTTCTGGATGCGTCGGGGAGCACCGCTCAATATGCCGGGGTCGATTTGACAGGAATGGATCAACTACCGGACACTGGTTCAGGATTTAGTACTCCGCAGATTTTCATTGGCGGCATGAGCGTAGGCGGGCCCGCTATGAGGAATCTCAGAAATTCTGTACTTGCCGCCGAGGTGATTGCAGCCCGCAGGCTCCTAATGCAACTGAACTCGGAAACGACACGGGTTGGCGTCGTCAGTTTCGGCGAGCGGGCAAAATTGGTTCAGCCGCTCACGCATGATTTCGACCGAGTTCGCCTTGCTCTCGATGAAGTGTATAAGGCAGGCCCCTACGGTGGCACCAATATGGTCGAAGGAATCCGTACCGGCATCACCGAGCTGCTGGGAATGGGAAGCAGTGAAAAGAAAACTGATGCGGTAAAAGTAGAGTTCCTTTTGACGGATGGCTTTCCGACAATGCCCATCGGCGGTGGCAAAAGCGCCACCCCGCAAGACACTGACCTCGCCATCAATGCTGCGCGACTTGCCGGAAGGGCTGGAATCAAGGTTCACGTTTTTGCGTTAGGCGAAGAGGCGCTCTCTTATCCAAGAGCCGCCGTTGGCATCGCTAAACAAAGTGGCGGCATCTATACACCCGTTTCACGGCCGGTCGATATCCTGTCGGTGGTCGAGAACATGTCCGCCGTTGGTGTGGATTACGTTCAGATCGTCAATCAGACCAGCGGCCAAAAGGCCAGCCAATTGAGATTGGCGGCCGACGGATTTTTTTCCGCCGCGCTGCCAGTGATCGAAGGGCGTAACCAGATCGACGTTTTTGTGCGAGCAAGCGATGGTTCCAACGGCAAGGACTCGATTGTTATCAATTATCAATCTGGAAATCAGAAGTCTTTGGAATTGGAAGTCTTCCTGGAAAGAGAAAAGAAACTCAAGTTAGAGGTTGAGCGATTGGGCAAGACCCAAGCAGAGATTCAAAAAGATATCGAACGCGCTAGGCAAGACGGAGTCGGACGTACGCAAGGGTCGCTGCCACCCGAACAGGGAACACAGGTGCAATGAATACGATGGCGTGACTAGCGACTTTTTTCGGTTTCGGCGGCAATGGCAATCTCGGATGCGCCGGCCCGTTTGATGATCGACATTATCTTAACTGTGTCGCCCAAGAGAACATCCTTATCACCGCGTAAAATGACCACCTTATCAACGCTTCCAGCCAATGCTTCCTTGAGAGCCGGCTCCAATTTATCCTCACTGATCTGTTTCTGATTGACGAAAATCTCACGTTTTGGAGTAAGGGTGACAGTGGTGCCGCGGCTTTCGGACTGAGTAGCGACAGCTTTGGGGAGATTCACTTTACCGCCTGATTCGATCATTGCCGAGCTTGTGATCATGAAAATGATCAGTAGTACGAGAAAGATGTCGGTCAGAGGCGTAATGTTGATTTCAGCGACAATCTCGGAGTTTTCTTCGTTGTTGCCGAGGGGGGTTAGTGCCATGGCGATGTCTTAAGCCTTGAAAAGACGGAGAACTTTTGCGACTTGAATGCGGAACAGGGCCGTCAAACTGCCAATCCGGGTCTGGAAGTAGTTGTAAAAAACCAAGGCGATAATTGCTACCCCTAATCCCAAAGCGGTGGCGACCAGCGCCTCCGAAATACCCGCGGCGACTACAGCGAAGCCGCCCGTTCCACTAACCGCCATGCTCTCGAAGGCTTTGATGATCCCCACTACCGTTCCAAACAGGCCTATGAACGGCGCGCTGCTTGCCACGGTTCCCAGAATCCAAAGATGCTTTCTCAAATGCTGGGTTTCTTCAAACATGGCTTCGACCGCGACATTGCTCCCCGTTTCGGGTTGGTCGCTTTCGGCTCTTTCCAGAACAGTATGAAAAATTCTTCCCGCTGGACAGTGCGCATTTTGCTTGCAAATAGCTAGCGCGAGATCGCGCTGACCTTTTTGAACTGGATCCACCAGGGATTCAGCAATCCTCAAAGTCGTGGATCTAATATTTCTCAATGACCATAACCGTTCGAACACCACCGTTACGCTTACGATGGAAAGTAGGATCAGCGGATACGTCGCCAGAGCGCCTTTATTAATGATCTCGATGAGATTGAGCCCTTGTTGTTCCATTATGAATTCCTTCGGAAATCTCCGGTGAGATTACCTTAGTTCATAATTAATTCAACGAGGGTTTTCGGAGAGACGATACTGAAGTCTTCATCCGCGGACGCGGATAGCAACCTCGAACCTAATGATCATAGGCTCGTTGGCGAGATCTTTCAAACTTTCCGGAATAGGTGGAAAAGGCGCCGCTCGCTTGATCGCTTCGACGGCGCTGGTATTAAGTCTAGAATCAGAAGAATCCAGGACTTCCGCCAGAGTCAGCTTGCCCGCGCGATCGAGAATGAAACGAACGGCGACCTTTTGGATTCCGGTGACGTCGTCGGGGTACTTCCAAACTGATTCCACTCTTCTCTTGAGTTGCTGTAGGTATTGATTGTAATCAGCGTTCGCGATTCCCTTGAGGCCTGTATTACTGCCGCCGCCTGTACCAGAGCCATTGCCACCGCCTGACAAACCACTGCCGCTCCTGCTTCCACCCGGAACGCCGTACGGTCCCGCTCCAGTTCCTACGCTTTTCAGCGAGCCAGGGATCTGTTCTCCTTCCGTAAGCGCCTTGATGTCTGTTCCGGCGTCCGTGGTCTTCAGCGCAGCTAAGCTCTTCTGGCTCGCCTCGGGGTCAACCGCTGCCGCCCCGGGCAGATTCGTCGCCGCTTCTTTCGTCGGCAGCC